>Ga0065165_1000775_pt1 | contig 42968 bp, 39 predicted proteins | sample AraplaMF_Cvi_mMF_FD_63813 | JGI IMG/M metagenome (GOLD analysis project Ga0065165, IMG submission 63813) | Arabidopsis root microbial communities from the University of North Carolina, USA - plate scrape MF_Cvi_mMF (version 2) (version 3) | ecosystem: Host-associated > Plants > Roots >... | reverse complement strand
GGTGGAACACGTCGCGTACCAGCATCCGGCTGAATTCTTCGCGGCGCTGGCCGAGGCGGCCGAGGGCGATGCCGACTTCGTCGACGCCGTGGTGTTCGGCCCCCGGTCGATGGTGCTGAATGTCGCGCACTTCGAGCGCGCTGCGCCATGGACGAGCAATTACGAATTCGAGCGCATCTACTACCGCTCGCTGCTGGAGATGCCGGTCGACCACCTCGCCGTGCGCGACTACCTGTGGCGCTGGGACACCGACTGGTTCTGGTGCTCGCGCAACTTCGCGGCGCAGCACCCACTGGTGCGCCGCCTGTTTGGCCGCAACCACCTCAACTCCCGCACCTACACGCGGCTGATGCGCATGAACGCCCGCTGGAGCGTGACGAGGCACATGGCCGCGCTGCGGGGAATGCACGTGGAATCCGTCATCCAAGACGTTGACATCCCGATCGGCTCTGCGAGCGACTTCCTGGAATTCCTGCGGCGGGAGATCGGCATCCTTCCTGTCTGGATCTGCCCGGTGCACGTGCCCGACCCGGCCGCGAACTTCGCGCTGTACCCGCTCGATGCAGGCACGCTGTACGTCAACTTCGGCTTCTGGGATGTGGTCGAGAGCCGTGAGGCGCACGAAGCGGGGCATTTCAACCGGTTGGTCGAGCAGGAGGTGCTGCACCTGGGCGGCATCAAGTCGCTGTATTCGGACAGCTTCTTCACGCGCGAGGAGTTCGGCCGCGCCTACGGTATGGAAACCTACGACGCGCTGAAACGTCGCTACGACCCCGAGGGGCGCGCGCCTCGCCTGTACGAGAAGTGCGTGCTGAAGCGCTGACCCGGCGCTGGCTTGATCGCCATCAACACCCGGTCGGGCAATACGCGCGAACATTCGCCCGAGGCCCATGCTTCTCCGGCATTTCCTCCAGTTCCCGCGCCGGGTTTCGGCGCACCACCTTGCGGGGCAAACATGAATTTCAGAACCATCCTCGTCCACCTGGACCGGTCCGGCCGCAGCCCGGTGCGCGCGGCATTGGCGGCCCAGTGGGCGCGTGCGCACGAGAGCCATCTGACGGGCCTGATTCCCACCGGCCTGTACGACGGCATCATCCCCGCGGACGCCATCGCCACCGGCATGACCGACTACATCGCCGAATCGGCCGACTACCTGCGCCGCCGCGCCGAGGCCATCGCGCGGGAGTTCAGGCAGGACATCGCCGCCTCGGGGCCGCTGTCGTACGAGGTGCAACTGGTCGACGGCGTCACGGAGGACGCCGTGGTGCGGTATGGGCATGCGAGCGATCTCGTCGTGCTTGGGCAGAGCGATGAGTCGGCCAGGCAGGACACCACGGTGCACGGCCTCGCAGAGCATGTGCTGATGGAAGTCGGCCGGCCTGTGCTGGTGGTGCCATCCTCCGGCGAGTTCTCCGGCGTGCCGAGGAACATCGTGGTGGCCTGGGACGGTTCGCGCGAGGCGGCGGTGGCTCTCCACGCGTCGCTGCCCGCCCTGCGCGGCGCGCGCGTTTCGCTGCTGTCGCTGCGCCACCCGCGCGACGGGGACGACGTGCAACGCCTGTTGATGCACGACATGATCCAGTTCCTGCTGCGCCAAGGCGTGCAGGCGCGCGCCGAATCCGCGGTGACCGAGATCGGCATTGCGGACGCGCTGCTTTCGCGGGTGTCCGAAATCGGCGCCGACCTTCTCGTGATGGGCGCCTACGGTCATTCCCGCTTTCGCGAGCGGATACTCGGCGGCGTGACGCGGCAGATACTGGCGCAGATGACCGTGCCCGTGCTGATGGCGCATTGAGATGGCTGCGCGCGTCGGCGTCTGGCTGGACCGGCTGGACCGCCTTGCTTGCGACAAGGCCCGCACGCGCGTCCATGTCGGCGAGATCGTGTCCACGGCGGGCGAGGGCGGGCTTGCAGCTGCCATCCTGCTTTTTGCGTTGCCCAATGCGTTGCCGTCGCTGCCCGGTGTGTCGACCGTGCTCGGCGCGCCACTGTTGCTGTTCACTGCAGAAATGTTCCTGGGGCGCTGCGTGTGGGTGCCGCAATGGCTCGCTGGTTTGTCCGTCGCGCGCGTGCACCTCCTGGTCATGGTGAGACGGATGTATAGGCTGCTTGCTTGGAGTCAGGGCGTCAGCCACCCGAGGCTGCATGCGTTTGCCGGACCGCTTGCCATGCGCCTCGCGGGCGGCCTGGGTTGCGTGCTGACGATACTGCTGATGCTTCCTCTTCCGTTGGTCAACATTCCGATCGGCGTGACGCTGAGCCTGATGGCGTTCGGCGGCTTGCGCGGCGATGGCCTGGTGGTACTGCTTGGCTTTGCCTGCGGCGTCGTGTCGATTGCCTTGACCTGCGGTGTGCTGTGGGGTGCATGGTCCGTGCTTTGACGGGGGTCAAGGCGATGCCGGCCGTCGATGGCACGCTCTCCGAAAGCCAACCGGGAGCCATCTTGCTCGACCATCTGCCCAGCGGCCTTACCGACGAAGAAGCCGCGCAGCGCCTGCGCCGCGACGGGCCGAACGTGCTGCCGTCGCTTTCCCGCAAGGGAATTGCCCGAATCGCCTGGGGAGTGCTGATCCAGCCGATGTTCCTGCTGCTGGTGGCGACCGCCGCGCTCTATGCCGTGCTCGGCGACCTGGGCGACGCCGGCCTGCTTTCCCTCTCGGTGCTGGCCGTGGGGTCGCTCTCGATCTACCAGCAGCAACGTACCGAGCGCGTGCTCGAGGCACTGAAGGACCTGTCCAGCCCTCGCTGCACGGTCATGCGCCAGGGAAGGGCGCTGCACATCGCGAGCCGCGAGCTGGTGCGCGGCGACTGCCTGCTGGTGAACGAGGGCGATCGGCTGTCCGCGGACGCGCGGATCCTCGAGGCCTCGGGGTTGCGCGTCGACGAGTCACTGCGCACCGGAGAGTCGGCCCCCCTGGGCAAGGAGCCGAACGGCGAAGGCGAGCGGGGCCTGCTCTTCGCGGGTAGCCTCGTGGTGCGCGGTGATGCCGTTGCCGAGGTGACGGGCACGGGCGCGCACACCGCGCTGGGCGTCATACACCGGTCGATCTCCGGGCTCGTTCCGCGCGCGAGCCGGCTGCAGGAAGAGTTGCGCCTGCTTGTGCAGCGCGTGGCGTGGCTTGCGGCCTTCACCTGCATCGCCGCCGCGAGTGTCTTCGCACTGCGGGAACACTCGTGGACGCAGGGTTTGCTGGTGGGGCTGACCCTGGCGATGTCGCTCATTCCGGAGGAGTTCGCAGTCGTCTGGAGCGTGATGCTGGCGCTTGGCAGCTGGCGCCTGACGAAATCGAATGTGCTGACTCGCCAGCCCCAGGCCATCGAGGCACTGGGTACCACCACGGTACTGTGCGTGGACAAGACCGGAACGCTGACGCTCAACCGCATGACGCTCGTGGCGCTGCACAATGGCGACGCGGAGTGCGAACTCGGGCCGGGCGAGCCGGCCGTGCGCTTTCATCGCCTCCTCTGCGGCGCCGCGCGCGCCAGCAGCACGGGCGGTGTCGAACCGATGGATCATGCGGTGCGCGCCGTTGCGAAGGTCGCAGGCATGGATGGCCTCGATGCCGGATGGCTGCCCGGTCCTCGCCGCGGCATTCGCGCGGCTGCCCCGTTCGTCGTGCATTGGTGGCGAGCGCCCGGCGAGGCCAGGTGGACAGTGGCGGTCAAGGGCGCCGTGGAGGCCGTGCTCGGCCTCTGCGAGGCCGCTCCGGCGCATGTGCAGCGGCTGCGGGAAACCGCTGACCGATGGAGTGCTTCCGGCTTGCGGGTGCTCGCCGTGGCGCAGGGACACGCGGCGATGCCGGGCGACGACGCGGAGTTGCCTGGCGATCCGCGCCTGGAGCCGCTGGGCCTGCTGGGTTTCATGGATCCGCTGCGCCAGGAGGTACCGGGTGCCATCGATGCATGCAGGCGGGCGGGCGTTCGCGTGGTGATGATCACCGGCGATGCGGCCTTGACCGCCCGCTCGATCGCGCGACAGGCGGGCCTGCTCGATGGCGATGAGCCGCGCTCGATGACCGGCAGCGAGCTTGCCGCCATGGACGACGACGCGCTGCGCCGGTGCGTGCGGGGAATACAGGTCTTCGCGCGGGTCGATCCCGCGCAGAAGCTGCGCATTGTGCGAGCCCTCCAAGAGGAGGGCGACATCGTGGCGATGACAGGCGACGGAGTGAACGATGCGCCGGCGCTCAAGGCTGCCGACATCGGTGTCGCGATGGGCCAGCGCGGTACGGACGTCGCGAGGGAGGCCGCCTCGCTCGTGCTGCTGGACGACAACTTCGCATCGCTGGTCGAGGCGGTGCGCGCCGGCAGGCGGATATTCGCGAACCTGCGCAAGGCACTGGGCTACCTTTTTGCGGTGCATGTGCCGATCGTCGGAGTCGCACTGATTCCCGTGGTGATGGGCGGTCCGGTGCTCCTGCTGCCCTTGCACGTGGTATTGCTCGAATTGCTGATCGATCCTGCCTGCTCGCTGGTGTTCGAGGCCGACCCTGCGCCCGGCAACAGCATGACGGTGCCACCCCGTGCGAGGGGCGAGGCGCTGTTCTCCCTGGCTTCCGCTGTCCACGCGTTTGCGATGGGAACGCTGGTTTTCGCTGGTGTGGCGGCGGTGCAATGGGGTTGCCGCGCCCTGGGAGCCACGACCGAGGAACTGCGCATGGCCAACCTCGGGTCGATCGTTCTCGGCAACCTGCTGCTGCTCGTCTGGTTCCGTGGTGTCGATGCCCGATCGGCGCACGCCAACGCCATGTTCTACACACTTGTGATCGGCGTTTGCATCGTCTGGAGCTTGCTGACCCTCGTGCCCGGAGTCGGGGGCATGTTCGGCTTGCCGAGCGTACTGTCGCCTTGGTCCCTGTGGGTCATATTGCCGGCGATCTGGGCGCTGCGGCGACTCATGGCGGCGCATCAACGTCATTGACTCGAGGAACGCCTCGTATGGACACAACACTGGTCGACGCACTGCGCGCAGAACTCCAGCGCGAAACCGGGCAACCCGTGGGGCTGGCCGAAACCCACATTTCCTGGGTACTGCTGACGCCGACGCTGGCCTTGAAGCTCAAGAAACCAGTGCGGCTGCCGTTCCTCGACTTCGGCAGCCTCGAGTCGCGCAGGCACTTCTGCGAGGAAGAGCTGCGCCTCAACCGGCGATTCGCACCCGCGCTCTACATCGACGTGGCACCCGTCTGCGGCACGCGTGATGCGCCTCATATCGGCGGTGGCGGCACGCCGATCGACTAGGTGGTGCGCATGCGGCGCTTTGCCGAATCCGCGCTGCTGCGCAATCTGCTGGTGTCGAACGCGCTGGAGCCCGGGCTGCTCGACGGCTTCGCGAAGCAGTTGGCTGGCCTGCATGCACAGGCGCAGCGCGCGGCGCCGGTTTCGGGCTTCGGCGCGCCCGACGCGATCGTCCGCGCGGCGAGCGACGTGCTGGCTTCTCTGCGTGCGCAGGTGCGGGGAGGCGAGGGCGATCGCACCGCGTCGCTCGCTGCGATCGGCGCGTGGATCGAGGAACAGGGACAGGCGCTGCGCATGGCTTGGATCGCCCGCCAGCAGGGCGGCGCCGTGCGCGAATGTCATGGCGACCTGCACCTAGCCAACGTGGTGCTGGTCGATGGCGCGCTCACCCCCTTCGACTGCATCGAGTTCGACCCGGCCCTGCGCTGGATCGATGTCATGAGCGACATCGCCTTCCTCACGATGGACCTGAAGGCGCACGGCCATGGCGAACTCGCGTTCTGCTTTCTCGATACCTGGCTCCAATACAGCGGCGATTACGCGGGGCTGCAGGTGCTGCGCTTCTACGAGGTCTACAGGGCCCTGGTGCGGGCCATGGCCTCGGGCCTCGCTCCCGGCGATCCGGGCGGGGAGAAGAAAGGGCCGGACTCTCTGGAGTGCGCGCGGCGATTGGCGGCGCAGCCGGAAGAGGGCGCGAGGCTGATGATCACGCACGGCCTCTCGGGCTCCGGAAAGTCCAGCATCGCCGGGCGGCTGCTGTGCGCCGCCGGCGCCGTGCGCGTGCGCTCCGACGTGGAGCGCACGCGCCTGTTCGGCCTCGCTCCGCTGGAGCACTCCGCCGCCGCGGGCCTGGACATCTACGGCGCGCAGGCGACCCGCCGGACCTTCGAGAGGCTGCGCGCCTGCGCCCGCGATGCCTTGCTGGCGGGCTATCCCGTGATCGTGGATGCGGCTTTCCTGCGGCACGCCGAGAGGCAAAGCTTCGAGGCCCTGGCCACGGAGCTGCGCGTGCCCTTCTCGATACTGGACTGCAGCGCCGCGCCGGCCACGCTGCGCCGCCGCGTGGCCGAGCGGGATGCGGCGGGCACGGACGCATCGGAAGCGGGACTGGCCGTGCTGGAGCGCCAGCTGGCCACGCACGAGCCGCTGGATGCAGACGAACGCAGGGCGGCTATCGAGGTGTCCACCGAAGGCACCGTCGAGGTCGCGCAGTTGCTGGCGCAATGGCGCTCGGCGGCATTCGAACGCTGAATCCTCGCTGGCCGGCCAGCTCTCGGGCGGGGGGCGAAGCCTCCGTCATCCGGTCTTCGCACTCTCGGTTCGCCTGCTGGTCAGCGCATCAGCACATAGGTGCCGGGGGCGTCGCAGAGTGGAACCAGCCCACGCCGAGGGGCCCCCATCGCGGGCGGACGGCGCCTGGGCCCCGAATGAGCCGCGAGCCATTGCTGGAAGGCGGGCCACCACGATCCCTCGGCTTCGCTGGACGCCTCGAGGAAGGCGTCGGGCGGGACATATGCTCCATGTCCGTTCCGGTGCAGCACGCGGTAGCTGCGGTGCGCATGCCCAGGCTCGCTCACGATGCCCGCGTTGTGGCCGCCTTCGGTGAGCACGAAGCTCACATCGGCGTCGCACAGCAGGGTGAACTTGTAGACGGAGCGCCAGGGTGCGACGTGATCGGTCTGTGTGCCGAGCAGGAAGACAGGCAGGTCGATGTCGCCCAGCGATACCGGCCGGCCGTCGACGAGGTAGTGGCCCTCAGCCAGCGCGTTGTCGAGGAAGAGGCTGCGCAGGTAGTCGGCGTGCATGCGGTAGGGCATGCGCGTGCCGTCCGCGTTCCACGCCATCAGGTCGTTCAGCGCGGGGCGCTCGCCGAGCAGCCAGGTCCGCACCAGCGGTGCCCAGATCAGCTCGCCGGGGCGCAACGCCTGGAAAGCCGCCGCCATCTGCGCGGCGCCCAGGAATCCCTGATACGCCATGATGTCCTCGAGGAAGGCAAGCTGGCTTTCGTCGATGAACAGGCCGATCTCCCCGGGCTCGGTGAAGTCGGTCTGCGCGGCCAGCAGCGAGAGCGAGGCGAGGCGGTCGTCCCGGTCGCGCGCCATTGCGGTAGCCGCGATGGCCATCAGCGTGCCGCCGAGGCAGTAGCCCAGCGCGTGCACGCGGCGCCCGGGTAGCACGGCTTCGACGGCGTCGAGGCTGGCGCGGATGCCCAGCCGCAGGTAGTCGTCCATCCCGAACCCGGCGTCCGAGGCATCGGGGTTCTTCCACGAGACGGCGAACACCGTGTGGCCCTGGCCGACGAGGTAGCGAATCAGCGAGTTGTGCGGCGACAGATCCAGCACGTAGTACTTCATGATCCAGGCGCTGACGACCAGCATCGGCTCGGCATGCACGGTCGGCGTCGAAGGCGCGTACTGGATGAGCTCGACGAGCTCGTTGCGCATGATGACCTTGCCCGGCGTGAGCGCCACCTCATGCCCCGGCCTGAAAGCGTCGGCGCCGGCCGGAGGCATTCCGAGAGCGCCTCGCCACAGGTCCTGCGTGCCCTGCAGTGCGCCGGTGAACAGGTTCATGCCCGCGGTGGCCGCGGTCTTCTGCAGCACCTGCGGATGGGTCGCGGGGAAGTTGGCCGGCGAAACCATCTCGAGCCATTGCCGCATCGTGAAGTCGACAAGTTGCCCGTGGTGCCGGTCCACGCCGGGAACATCGCGCAGCAGCTCGAGCAGCCGCCGCCCGCCGGCCTCGAAGGCGTCGCGGTACGCGCAGAACGGCCAGGGTGCCCAGTCTTGCGCAGCCAGCCTCGGGTCGTGCGCCTGCGCGTTCGCGCGGGGCAGGGCCTGGTGCAGCGCCAGCGCGGCGGCGCGTCCGGGCTGGGTCGCGAAGTGGATGGCCCAGTCGGACCACGCCAGCATCAGCGCCGCCGGCGACATCCCACCGCCGAGTCGCCCCCAGGCAGCGTGGAGCAGGCGGTCGAATTCGTTGTGTTGGCGGGTCACTTCAGGTCCTTGGAGAAGGCGCCCCGGGGTGGGGCCGGGCGTCGTGCGCTGAAGTCTGCCGCTTCGCGCGCCGCCCGCCTTGCGCGGCATCAAGGTCTTGCCGAAGCGGTGCCCTACGCTTTCGATCTCCTGCCTTTACAACCCATCGGAGCTGAACATGCCGGCCAAGATCGTCGATTTCTCCGCCCGATCCAAGGTGATCCGGGACGAACCCTTCCACGCGCACTTCTGGCAATGCACGCCCGCAGAGTTCCAGGCCTACCTGGGCCGGCCGCGCGAGTTCCTGCACAGGCTGGGCATCGTGGTGCCCGGTGAATGCCGGATTGAAACGATCATCGAAAACCACGACTGGCTCGAGCACGAGGCGCCGGAGTTCTTGAGCGAGGGTGGCAACGACACCGTGATCTGCAACATGGGCAGCGGCGGGGCCACTCGATCGGTGTACAGGGTTGTGATCTACGCGCGCGACAAGGCGGCGACCGGCAATGTCGAGAAGACGCTGCTGCACCGCGCGGACCGCCAGCAGGTCAAGGATGCGAAGCCGCCGTCAGGGCGCAAGGCCAAGGGCAAGAAGGGGAAGAGGGCAGCCAAGGCTCGCCGCGTAAGCGGCGGGCGGTGACGCGGCGCGCCGCCGCCTTTCAGCGGCGCTGGTGCGCCTCGATCGCGGACTGGCAGGCAGCGCAACGGATCGCCGTGGGCTGCGCGAACAGCCGGGCGCGCGGAATCTCGGCGCGGCAGTCCTCGCAGACACCGTAGCGGCCGTCCGACAGGCGCGAGAGAGCCAGCTCAATCTCATCCAGCCGGGTGCGGTCGATCTCGATCTCGGCTAGGTGCACGTCGGCCGCGCGTTCCGCTTCGGCGTCGTCGGCATGGGTCGTTACTTCGCGGCCGCCGTCGGCCGACAGCAGCTCGGTCGTGGGAGCCGAGGCGCGGAGTTCGTCGAGAACCTGCCGCTTCATCGACTCGAGTTGCCGATGGAGGGTGTGGCGGTCGGTGGCATCCAGGTGTTTCATGGTAGGGCCTTTGCGGTGAATGAATTGCGGATGGGATGGGTGCGGCGTTTCCCGGCTGCGACGGTCGGTCATGAGCGCCCCCGGCGCGAGGCAGGGAGGCGCACCGCCACGTAGGCGAGCCGGCGATCCCGCATGACCAGCAGCGCGACCGCGTCCCCGCCCGGTACGCGGGCGAGGGCCTGCCCGAGATCCTCGACGCGATAGAGCTTCGTCGTGTTCACGGCCACGACCACGTCGCCCGCGCGTATGCCTTCGCTGCGGGCGAGACCGCCGGCCTCGCGCACCATCAAGCCGCTGTCGATGTTCAGCTGTAGGCGCTGGGCAGGAGAGATCTCTCCCACGCTCAGGCCCAGGCCGTCGTTCCATTCCAGGGGCGCCGCCGTGAAGGAGGTGCCGGCGGCGGCCGGCTGTGTGGCCAGCGTCACCCGCAGTTTCCGCGGCGCGCCATTGCGCCACACCTCCAACTGCACCCGGCTGCCGGGCGGGCGCTGCGTGATCTGCTGCGGCAGGTCGGCGAAGCGCTCGACGGGCCTTCCGTCGAGCGCGAGCAGCGCGTCGCCCTGCGCGAGGCCGGCGGCCTGCGCCGGGCTGCCAGCTTCGACGCGGACCACCAGGGCGCCGGTCGTGGCCGCCAGCCCGAAGGACTGGGCCAGCGCGGGCGTCATTTCCTGGAACTCGGCGCCCAGGTAGGCCCGGCGCACGCTGCCGTGCGCCTGCAGCTCGCCGGCGATGCGCATCGAAAGGTTGATTGGCACCGCGAAGGACAGGCCCATGTAGCCGCCGCTGCCGCTGTAGATCATCGAGTTGATGCCCACCACCTCCGCGCGGTTGTTGAACAAGGGACTGCCCGAGCTGCCCGGGTTGATCGCGACATCGGTCTGGATGAACGGGATCTCGCCCGCACCCGCCATGACGCGCCCGACGGCGCTCACCACGCCGGCGGTCACGCTGCCGTGGAAGCCGAAGGGCGAACTGATTGCAGCCACCCAGTCGCCCGGCGCGAGCGTGGAGGAATCGCCGATGACTGCCACCGGCAGGTCGGTCGCATCGATCTTCAGCAGTGCGACATCGGTGCGCCTGTCCATGCCGGCCACGCGCGCCGTGAAGCGGCGCCCGTCATCCAGCTGGACCTGCGCTTCGTCGATGTTCGAGACCACGTGCGCGCTGGTGAGGATCAGGCCGTCGCTGCGGATGATCAGACCTGACGCGAGGTCGCGGATCTGGCTGATGCGCGCGCTGGCGGGCAGGGGCCAAGCCAGGCGGTCGGCAAAATCATGCTCGGGTGCGATTTCGAGTTCGATGTCTTCCGGGTTCAGGTCGCGCCCGACGCGCAGCGTGCTGATGTCGACCACCGATCTGCCGCGGCTGGCGACCAGAGACGAGAAATCGCTTGCGCCGCTCGCCGACGGCGTGCGCGACATGGCTGCCTGCTCGACGGTGGCCGGAGGCACCTGAACGGGCGCGGCGCATGCGCACAGCAACGAAACGCCGGCGGCAAGTGCGCAAGCCGGGCGGACGATGCGATGCGTCGCGTTGGGGTGAAGAAAAAGCGGGCCCACGTCCATCGGATCAGAGCTTCAGCTCGACTGCGGCGACAGCGTGACGGGTCGAACTACGGCGTGCGAGTTTTCGGCATCGCGGACTGCGGTTCCGAAGGCCAGCAGACGGGCCGCGAAACTGCCGTCGTCGACCTCGCGCATCGTGACCGAGGAGCTCAGGATCGGCGCGCGGCCGAGAATCCGGCCAATTTCCGCGGCGGCGTTCGGGGCACCTTGTCCACCCATGACCGAGAGCACCGCGACGTCGGGGAGCCGGTCGTGCTGGCGCGCGACGAAGGCGCGCATGGGGCTGGCGAGCTGCAGCATCCAGATCGGCGACACCAGCACTACGGCATCGAAGTCGCCAGGCGGCGGACCGTCATAGCGGACGGCGGGCTGCCGCCGCAGGAAGGAGTCGATCATGCAGCGCAGGCTGCCGAGAGCACCCGCGCGAGGCCGAACCTCGGTGATGTTCGCGAGCTGCCAGTTCTGCTGGCTGCACAGGAGTTCTGCGACACGACGGGAAGTGCCTGTGTAGGAGTAGACGATCACCAGTACGTTGCTCATGTCTGCCTCTCTGCTGGGTTCATGTCGAGCCAATGTAGGCAGCGAGAAGGCGTGTCGCCTTGCGCTGCATCAAGAGCCCGCGCCGGAAGAGGGCGGCTCATGGGTGTGTATTGCCGGATTCCGTCTTGATGCAAGGCAAGGCCAATCGCCGGGCAGGCGGCGACCATGCTGTCATCGGGGAGCACGCCCCGGCCGAAGGAACCCTCATGAGAATCCTGCTTGCCGTCGACGGGAGCGACTACACCAACCGCATGCTGTCCTACCTGACCAAGCACAAGGATTGGTCGAATGCGGGCCACGCCTTCACGGTCTTCCACTTGGTGCTGCCTGTGCCGCACCGCGCCGCGGCCTTCGCGGGGCCGGAGGTCGTGCATGGCTACTACGAAGACGATGCACGGATGGTGCTGGAGCCGGTGCGCGAGTTGCTGGCGCGCAACGGCATCCAGGCGCACTTCGAGCACCGGGTAGGACATCCGGCGGAGGAAATCGCCTCGTTCGCGCAGAAGGGGCAGTTCGATCTCGTGGAGTGCGGCCGCAGCCGTCTTCGGCGCGTCCGCGCTCGCCAGCGGCACGGGGGCGTGGTCGCAGGCGCGGTCATGCCTGGAGCCGGTGCAGACCGCGACGTAGGTCGCCGATTTCGTCCTTGGCCCCAGCATGGATGCTGTTCTAGTAATTCCTTTGACGATTCTTGGCGTCCCACTCCATGCGTCCCAAGAAGAAAAAAATGCTGCACAAGTAATTTCTTTACCCCTCTCCAAGGAGATCGCTTGTCGATCATCGCGCAGAAAGATTTTGTTTGTCGAAAAAGGGAAAAAGAGGTTCTGTCATGTTGCGGCTGACCTCTCCTGCATCAATCGCTCCGGCAGCTCAGCAATGGCGCTAAGCGCTCAAAATCGCTCGATGCGCTTCGGTTCGTGGGCCAATGTGCAAGCAGTTCGGAGTGCATGGAGACCTAGAACCGACACGATTGCTTGGTTGTGTGCGTAGCCCACGTCGGCCTCTTCGGCGCCAGCACAGCGCTTCAGGATGGCATCTTTCAGGATTGTCTCGGCGCTTCGTCCAAGTGTGGGTGCAGCTCAGCGCGAAGCCGTGTCGCAGCCGCAAACGGTTCGAGGGATTTCAGACGTTTGGCGCTTACGTCGAATGGGGGTCGGATGAAAATCCAAAGCGATCAGTTGGGAGAATCAAAATCCAAAAAAAGGTTCTTCATACTGCCGGCCAGATACTCTTGGGGAAAATAACTTGCGGCATGAAAATAGTTCTGATGATCGGAGATTTTCATTGCGGCCAACAAACCAAGATTGCGCCTGCCTGCATCAAAAAGAAAGCCTGAGCGCAGTGAGTGCGCAGAATAGTCATCTGGCAGGCCTGCCTTCCGGCAGCGCTCCTTCACAATCATGCGCACTCTCCCAGGGCGAAGCCCCGCATTTGAAATGCGACCGCTTCGGAAAATCCTTTTAAATATCGGACCAGGATCGGTTCCTCTGATTTGTAGCCACGCGTTTAGCGCATCAGCGGCGTCGCCGGTCAAATTTTTTTCTCTCGTAGTTTCCCGGTTCGCGTGCATACTGGTGAAGGAATAGATATAGTTCTGAGGGCTTACTTTACGCAAATCTTTAATGGTTGCGCTGACCACCTCAGAACGTCTTCTCCCTCCGCCTTCCCAAGCAAATAATAAAAGAGCCCGGTCGCGTTTTCCGACTATGGACTCATCGCAGGTGGCCAAGATGGAATTCAATGCTTGTTGAGTAAAAGGCGTTAGTCTGTGCGCTCTCACGCCGTCCCTTGCACATTTGCTTTGGACAATGGCAAGCAATTCGCGAACCTTGGTATCTTTGCACGGATTATCTTTTAGCCAGAGCTCCCGATGAATAAAAGAAAGAACGGAAAGGTGGTGGCGAAGAGTATTGAAAGAAAAATGTCCACGTCCCCGCTTCAACCCTTCGTTGTTCAATAGGTCATCGAGTTCAGCTGGAAGTTGGTTCGCAAATCGCATTTCAGGATCGACTTGCCCGCCCGAACGTTCGTCGCTTCTATTCAACTTCCAGCCACCTTTTTGTGATTCGGATCCTCCGAGTGCAGCATGATCGGCGATGAATTGGATGACCACATCAACGGGGACTGGCAACTCTAACTGCGCATTAAACCGCACATAATGCCAGGCGAGCCAGTATTGGGTGGTTGACAGATAGGACTTCATGGTATGGGGTGTCTGAGCTTTAAATATCTCCATTCCAATCGTTTCGCCAATACAGCGGGCCAAATTCTTTCGATTTAGCTTCGAAATATCAATCAACGCTGACATGCGTGCCTCCATTTTTTAAATGAAATCCTCCCGCTGCGCTGGAAGGCTCCATCGCAAGTTTGATTCATTTGGGGTCGTTTTCTAGAATTTTCTCATTTTTTAACTTGATCTGCCAAGTTTTTACTTGGTTTGGCTTAGTGATTACTTGATTCGACTAGATGGTTACTAATTTTTTGTCATTTTTTAAATAAATCAGGCCTGAAAATTTGATTTTCCCAATCCGTTTCTGATAATTATCTAGAGCCAGCGCATTCACCTCGTGGGATGACCAATGACCAATGTCGATTTCGAGGAGCGATTGCATGAGCCTGCGCGCCGCTATCGATAGCGGCGCCGAACAGGTCTTGCGCTCCAAACTTATGTAAGGGGGTGCCATGCAGAGTTCGACTGTCCGAACGGCACGTGGTCGCAAGCCACTGAAAGCGTCTCAGGCTGTGCGCGCAACCATCAAAGCGCGAGGCAAGCAGCCCGGCAACATCGTGTTCATTTACGGGCCAAAGGTCTGTAGGGAGTGGGTGCTTCGAAGCAATCTGGAACTCGCGGCCATGCTTTGGGCGGAATCTTCGCAGGAGGTCCTGAGCTACAGCTGCGACATCGACACGATCTGGGCACAGCTTTCTTTAGAAGGCTACGCCGGATCAAAGCCCGACATTGGTTTCCAGCGCTACAAAGGGCCGCGAGGGCTGTATGAGGTGAAGTACGAAAAAGACCTCGAGAACGACCCCCGAGCTAAGAAGCAGGCCCAGATCCAATCACAGCGGGCTTCGGAACTTGGCTACACATGGAACTGGTACACAGAGAAGGATGCGATTCGTCAAAGCGTTCAACTGATGAACTGGCTGAGCATCAATTCGGCCCTCGAACAGTTTCGGCATCTGGGCACTGCAAACCTTCAAGAGGAAATCGCAAACTTGGTGCGCGTCAGTGAAGGCCTTCATCTGGCGGACATTTACAGGGAATTTCAGGTACTCCCCAGGGAGGAAGTGTTCGTTGCGACCATGCGAGCACATCAAAAGCGTCAGCTCACAATCGAGCTTGCAAAGCGTCCGTTCGCTTTATCCGCTTCAGTGAAACCCTGGGAACTCCAATGAGGCGCAGCGCAACGCGGGAAATTAGGCTGCGAGAGCTTGATCTCACGCATGCTCCCGCACCTCAAGTGGTGCCGCAGGAAAAGCAGAGAAAGTACAACCGCCTCAAGTCTGCTCTGGAGCAGTATTGGAAAGGGATGAGACCGCGGGAGATTTTGCGCCTTTACGGCGTGAGCAAGCAATTACTGTCTTATTACCAAAATCGCTTTTTCCTTGCGCATAAAGACGGACGAATTCAAGGCTTTCGGGCATTGATCGGGAATGTCCACATCAACCTGTATGAGCGCAAGATGGTGTCTGATAGTGCGAGTATCCAAGATGGGTTTGGAGCGGCCGGCAGCTTTCAACAATGTCTGAAAAAATATCCAACTGCGCGTAAGGCTATAGACGACGCAATCAATCAGTCCGAAAAAAATCGGTTCTCGCACGCGCTCGCGCATGCCGAAATTCATCAGAAATTCCTCACTGCGTTGCGAGCGGATGGCGTTACAGCGACCCAATACCCGTTCTGCACCAAGTTGCAGGGGTACGAGTCGCTGCGTAAATACGTACTAGAGGCGGTTCGTGTCAAGAAGAAAAGCGGGGCGCGCACTGCGTTGTTTGGTCATGAAGCACTGGATGGCCTCGACGGAATGAGTAATGAGCACAGTTGGCTGTCTCCACTACTGCCCTGCGATATTGCCTGCTACGACGAGCAAACACTTCCGGCGATTGGTGTGGTTGCTCTAGAGCACGAAGGGCAGCGTATCTTGCTTCCCATGGAGCGCATGTCGCTGTGCATGTTGGTATCGATGAAGCCCAAATGTATCCTCGCCTACCATCTCTCGTTGCGCAGCCGTGTCAGCTCCGGAGATTTTCTGGAGACATTCTCAAATCTACTGACTCCCTGGACGCCATGGAAATTCGAGGCGGTCCCAACGCTTGCGTACAAGTCAGAGGCGGGATTGCCCAGCGGGGTAGTCCCAGGCTTTCTAGAGAACCTGCGTCTAGGCTTAGTGCGAATTGACAATGATTTGACGCACTATGCAGATGCGGTTTTGGTGTACCTCAAGCATCTGCTCGGATTACAGATCGAGTTCGGCAAGGTCCGCCGCTGGATCACACGGTACGTGGTGGAGCAAGTCTTCGGTGAATTACAAGTACTCTTATCCAGACTTCCGTCGACGACAGGAAGTGGTCCCCATGACCGCCACGTGAATGACGCCGCAGGCAATGCCGTCAAGTGGGAAATCACGCTCGATCAGCTCAAGGATTTGATCGAAGTCGTAGTGGCGAACTTCAATGCGAAGCCTCGAACCGAACTCTATGGGGCTACTCCGCTGGAGGCCGTAAAGCGAGAGTTCTCGGGGCGGATCGAGCGAGGTTCTGCGATTCCAGGCTATTCGCATCGCTCATTGAAAGACCTGCCGCTCCCCGTAGACATCTGCAAGGTGACGATCCGCGGCAGCGAGAAGAAGGGTACGCCCCCTTATGTTGAAATGGATCATGCCAAATACAGCAGCGCGCTGCTGCGTGACGCATGGCAATTGATCGGGACGCCCTGCATCGCGTTGTTGCAAAAGGACCACCGCGTCATCAAGTTGTGCCGTGAAGACGGAGAGGAACTCGGGGCCGTACAGGTCACAGGTCATTGGTCAGACAGTTTTCATAACCGCGCGACACGGAAAGAAATCATCAGATTGCGCAACGCGGGGTTACTGAAGTATCGCCAGACGGACGATCCGGTTGAGGCATTCAGGGAGTTCAAGATCGAAGAGATGGCCAAGCATGTCCGAGAGAAGCCCGAAAAGGTCATGCGCGGCAGCAATCGATACCTCGACACGCTTCGCGGTCGTCCGGACGATGGCGGCGCGACACCGGTGCCACGACGCGCACGTTCCGACTCCCTGCCTGATGCATCGGGCGGACGGTGGACAGATGTGCGCATTGCCGTGAAGGAGGCAAAGAGATGATCGAGGATGTGGCTTACCGCGTAACAATGCAGGTGCGTCACCCGAGTGTCGTTCGGTTTGGCTATATGCTGGAAACCGACACCTTCAAACGCGCGGACGCCTTTCTGAAGAACTGGGTGGAGCTCGGGAAAGGTGGGCTTGCGTTTTCCGCACCTTCCCGGATGGGAAAGACCTATGCTATTCGCAAGCTCTATGGCTCCTTGAAAGCAGCCTTTTCGCACATTGCCTGTGTCTCGATCACAGCCGAGACTGAGTCGCGCACGGATCGATTTTCCCGTACTTATTCCGAGCTTCTGCAGCAGCTGAAAAAAGATGATCCGACCCGACTAAGGAGCAAAAACTGCGATGTCTTCGCCGGCCACCTGATGTCTCTGTGCCGGGATAGCGATGCGCTTTACTGCGTGGTCTTCCTAGACGAGGCACAGAAATTCAACGAACAGCAGTGGAACGCACTCTACATCGCATTGAACAGGCTTGAGAGCAACGGCGTCGGCATGCTGGTCTACTCGTTCGGCAACGAGGAACTCGGCAACCGCGGGAAGCTGCTCGTCGAGTCAGGAAATCAAGGAATCGGTGGGCGCTTCTTCGTGCGAATGATGAGTTTCGAGGGGGTTCGAACCAAGGATGAACTCCGCACCCTCCTTAAGCAGTACGACGAGGCCTTGCATTTTCCTGATCCTCACTGGCCGTACACACGCTATTTTGCGAGAGCCAAATACGATCATGACAATTGGCGCCTGGAGTTCGAGTCTGACGCTTACTGGAGCGCACTGTGCGAGTACGCAGGGGTCCATGAAGGGGGTCCGCGCCGCAGCGGATTTTGCATGCAGTGGATCACCGATCCGATCCATTTTGTCCTCAAGGATTGCCTAACCTCGGAGGCGAAAGGCAAGCGTAACGAATCTGTAGCCTGGGTACAAGCCATCGAGCAAACATGTCCTCACCAGATCTATTAACCCAATCTCCGTGGGTCTGGCCTCTTTCATACTGGCGTGAAGCCGAAAGCGCCTGGATGTGTGCGCACAAGTTCGCCTTTCTGAACGCGTTGCATGGAGATTCGCTCAAGCGGGTTCTTGCCAATCGTCCAACAGGGCCCCAGGGACGGGTATCGATGAGGGGCTTCGGGAAGCTTTTCTGCGCCATTGCTTACGAGCGTTCTAAAGGACTTCGCCCGCACGCCGGGTCTGATGTGCTTCGGGCCCTGACCATGAGGGAACTGTTTCATGAGCACGCGGAACGAGCCGCATCGAGTGCACTTCGTTACTGCCCGGAGTGCTTGCAACACTGGTTTCATGCGAACGTTTTTCAGCTGGACGGGCTTGAAATTTGTCCTGTCCATGGCATTCCATTGCGCACGGGTTGCCCGAATTGCGGAGCCTGGATCGATACAGAGTTCGTCGGAGTCGACTTCAAAAAACCACTGCACTGCGTACGGTGCGGAACCCCGTTTGCGGGAAGGCTGCCGGAATTTTTTGAGCTCTTTGGGAGCAGCTCCTGGGAGTACTATGAGCCGGCACGCAGCCTTGTGACATTGCAGCGCGCACTCTCGCGGGCATGCAGGTGCGTTCACTTTGTTGGCGATTGGTCATCTGACTTGCCGCTTTCCAGGCCGACGTATCTGGGTGGTCTTTTGGCTGGCCGCAGGCTTGCGACTTTGGTCGGCTCCTTCGCGATAACTACTCGGCCTGCAGTTGTAGCCTTGCAGTGTTCGCAGGTGAGGTCTCAGCTTGAAGAAGAGGTCGTTGCAGGATTTCGAACGACCGTCAAATCGATCGGCCGGCACTTCAAGAAAGCCATCCGCCAGTCCTGTGGCCACAAAGCCCCTCCGACGCTCGACATCGAAATTCAGCAGCCGAGCTTTGATTATGAAGCGCCATCCTGGCTGCGACCGATGGCGCAATATGGCTTCGACGGGTCAGGGGTATGCGCATGCTGCTTTTTACTTGCGCGATGGCGTGTCCTGTTTGCCGAGGTGTTCGCATCCGCTCAGCAGCGCCGTCGGCTCTACTCTGCGGAGTATCTGCATGGAGAAGCACCTACTCTAAATCTAGCCCCTCAGACTGCTTATGCCCAGTTTTCCCGCTGTGCTGTGCAAATAGCGCACGGACTAGGTCTTGACGTGACAACGCTAAGCAGTCAAGACTGGATCGGCAGGACTGACGAGCCCGCTGTTTATCGGCAAGTGTGGCCCATTGCTTTCAACCACACGAGAGTGCATCGCAACTTGAAATTCGCGATCGGATACTCACGACGGGATGTAGATGACATACTGGTGCGATTGGCGCGCGTGTCCATGCTGCCTGTCAGCAAATACACGGCAGTACCGCGCGCGAGCACCTATCACGCAATCTGGGGGCAGGCCCTTGTGGCTCTGAAGACCCATGGATGATGTGCAGGTAGGAACCGGGCAGAGAAGAGGAAGCTGCGACACAGCCTTGTTCGCTCCGCGATTCCGGGCTACACCAATTGCTGCGCGACGTCGCGTCCAGGTATATGAAGAATTCGAACGGCTTCATTTCCAGCCCCGTCACGATCCGCATGATGTTCGTCAGCGAGAGATTGCGTTGTCCCCGCTCTATCCCTCCCATGTAGCTTTTCAACACGTGCACTTCCTCTTCGAGACCAATGACTTCGATCGCCCAACGATCCGCGTGGCCGTGCCCTCCATGTCCTATGGCGAGGCGTGGAACTCCAAATTTTCGATCCTGATGTCCTGAGCTTTGTGAGATTGAAGGGGCAACCGATGTGAAGCTGCTCATCCTTTCAGACCTGCACCTCGAGTTCGGCATCTTCAGCGTCCCGAAGGTCGACTGCGACGTCGTGATCCTGGCCGGAGACATCTTCGTGCCCGGCTCCAAGGCCATGCGGTGGGCTCGCCGGCCGGAAAACTTCGGGGAAACGGTTCCCATCGCCTTCGTGCCGGGCAATCACGAGTTCTTTTCCGGCATCCTGCAGACCTCGCTCAAGGAAATGGCGATGACCGCGAAGGCGTGCAACGTGCACCTCCTGGCGCCAGGCGAGGCCGTGATCGCCGGCGTCCGGTTTCTGGGCTGCACCCTGTGGACCGATTTCGAACTGCCGGTCCAGACCAAGGCTGGGCCTGTGGTCGACGCCGAGCGGGCCATAAAGGCGGCCAAGGTGCATCTCAATGACTACTCGTCCATCCGGTGGGCCGAGGTGCCGCTACCTTCCGAGGCTCCCGCGGGAGCCAAGCCCGGGAAACGCCGCCTGACACCCGAGGACACTCGGGCGCTCCACTTGAGCGACCGCGCTTGGCTGGCACAGAAGCTGGCGGAGCCCTTTGCAGGGCCAACGGTGGTGGTGACTCACCATGCCCCGCACCGGAACTCGCTCGCGCCGCACTACCAGTCCGACTGGCTATCCCCAGCCTTTGTGAGCGAGCTTCCAGACTCCTTCTTCGAAGTGCCATCGCTCTGGGTTCACGGGCACCTCCACGAGAGCCACGACTACCGGGTCGGCAACTGTCGGGTGGTGTGCAACCCGCGAGGGTACGTACAACATGGCCGAGACCATGAAAACAAGCAGTTCAACCCAGAGCTGGTGGTCCAGCTATGAGTGACATCCTGTCATCTACCCGCACGATCCAGAAAGTGCTGGCTGCCGCGACCGAGGTCGTGGGCGGGGACCTCGAGGCGGCGATCCTTTGGTACAGGAACGAACCACTCGCGCTGTTTGATTGCAGGACTGCCGAGTCGCTGGTAGCCGAAGGGCGGACCGTCGATGTACTCAATCTCCTGGAGTCCATCCAGGCCGGGTTTGTTGGATGACATCCCTCCGCACCACCCGCACTGATGACTCCAGCGACCTCCTGTTCCTGGATGTCGATGGGGTTCTTCATCCCGTCGAGACCGACTTCTCGTTCAGCAGCAGGTTTTTCAGCCATCTGCCGCTGCTGGAAGAGCTGCTTCGGGAGTTCAGGTCTGTCGACGTCGTCATTTCCTCGGATTGGCGACTCGCTGAGAGCATCGAGCAGTTGCAGCGGTACTTCAGCGAGGATATCCGGCACCGGATCATCGGAGCTACGCCGCAGATCAGCCCCGATACGGTCGTTCAACACCGGCGCCAGCTGGAGATCCAGGTCTGGCTCGACGGGAACGGCCATAGTGACGCGGAGTGGGTCGCACTTGATGATTGGCCTGAGAGCTTTGAAGCGGGCTTCGCGCGGCTCGTGCTCACCGACCACACACGGGCGTTCGATCAGGACAGTCTCCAGGAGCTTCGCTCACACTTCCTGCGGTTCGCGGCTGCCCGATGCTTCATCGCCGCCTCGACGTGCATGAAATGACACCGCACATCTCGTCGAACCTTCACGCGCAATCCGAGCGCAAGCAGTCGGCTCCCAAGCTGATGTTCTTCGGCGATCCGCACGGGGACCTCGAGTCCGTGGTCGCCGCGGTCAAACGCTGCCGGCCTGAAGCCATCGTACTGCTGGGCGACATCCAGTCGCGTCAGCCGCTGCACATTGAGTTGAGCCCAATCCTGGATCTTACTGAGGTCTGGTTCATCCACGGAAACCACGATACCGATTCAGATACCGACCACGACAACCTGTGGGAATCGGAGCTCGCTGGTCGCAATCTCCATGGACGCGTCGTCGAGATCGCCGGGTACAAAGTCGCGGGCCTGGGCGGTATCTTCCGCAGCAAGATCTGGGATCCGCGGCAGCCGGTCGAGAACGCCGCGTTCCAGTCGAGCGATGCTATGCGTCGGACCATGAAGCGCGAGGAACGGTGGCGCGACGGTATTTCCCGCAAGCACCGATCCTCCATCTTTCCGGAGGACTACCAGCAACTGCTGCGGAGTGGGCCAGCTGACATCCTGGTGACGCACGAAGCACCGTCCGCACATCCGCATGGCTGGCAGGCGATCGACGAACTCGCCGAGACGCTCGGCGTCCAATTGGTAGTTCACGGCCACCACCATCAGAACATCGACTATGTCGCGGAGGGCTTGATGACCACCGCGGCACCGTTCCGCGCCTTCGGGGTTGACATGGGATCGCACCTGGTGTGGCCTCAGGATCCGCAGGAGGTAAGCAAATTGGAAATCCAGCCGCAAGACTTGCTTGATCTCGCCACCCAGGTGTTCGGCTCGGCGGCACAGGGTTGGCTGAACAAGCCGCACAGACTGTTCAACGGTCGAACACCCGCTGCGTTCGCTGCGGAGGGCGGTTCGGAACAAGTGCGAGCCATGCTCATCGCCATCCAACACGGTGGTGTCGTGTGAGGACCGACAGGGACAGACCGCGAGGCATAGCGTGATCCTGTTCCTCGACTTCGACGGCGTGCTGCATCCGGAAGGGGAAGATCACATCCTCAACGGCGTCGACTTCTGCTTCCTGCCGCGCTTGGAGGCATTGCTGCGCGAATTCCCGTTCGTGAAGATCGTGATCAGTTCGTCCTGGCGCGAACATCTCCGCTACAAGACATTGATGAAGCCCTTCTCCAGTGACATTCGAGCTCGTATCCTGGGGATGACCCCGTACCCGGGGTGCGGACTTCCTCCGCCGTACAGGCCGCGTGAAGGAGAAATCCTCGCTTGGCTCCAGCTTCACGATGCGGTCGACGAGCCCTGGGTCGCGCTCGACGATGCTTACTGGCAATTCGATCACTGCAAGGACCACCTGGTGGTGTGTGGCTCGTTCACCGGCTTCGACGACAAGGCCTGTGTCGAGCTCCGTGCGCGCTTTGAAGGAGCATCCCGATGAAAGTGCTGATTCTTTCCGACCTTCACCTCGAGTTCGCGCCGTTCGAGCCAGCGCCTGATCTTGAATTCGATGTCGTTGTTCTCGCCGGCGACATCCATTCGCCGGCCAAGCGCGCTGTCCAGTGGGCAGCGGATCGCTTTCGGGGCAAGCCCGTGATCTATCTGCTGGGAAACCATGAGTACTACGACGGCCGTTTGGACACAACGCTGACTGAGGCGCGGCGCGAAGCCGAAGGAACCAATGTCCATCTGCTCGATGGTGACGAGGTGGTGATCGCCGGCGTGCGGTTTCTCGGTGCGACGTTGTGGACCGACTTCGAGCTTGCGATCGAGACACCCGAAGGACTGGTCAGCGACGCCGCACGCGCCATGAAGATGGCGACCAATCTGCTCAACGACTATACGTTGATTCGGGCACCTGACGAGTCGGCAGAACCCGGCACGTGGCGCCACAATCAGGGACGAAAATTGCAAGCGCAAGACACGCTGAGAATCCATCAAGCGCAGCGCGCCTGGTTGCGCGACAAGCTTTCGGAGCCGTTCAACGGGCCGACGGTGGTCGTGACGCACCACGCGCCGCATCGCAGTTCGCTGGCGCAGCGCTATGCCAATGACTGGGCTTCCGGTGCTTTCATCACCGAGCTTTCGGATGCTTTCTTTGATGTGCCCGCGCTCTGGATCCACGGCCACACTCATCAGCAATTCGATTATCGAGTCCGTTCTTGCCGAGTCGTGAGCAATCCGCGCGGCTATGTGAACTGGAGTGGCAAGATCGAGAACAAGGCGTTCGATCCTGAATTGATCATCGATGTGTGAAATCTCGCCAAATCGCTTGACGCAACCCCGACATTGCACAGAGCCAAATCTGAAATGTTACTGACGTTCAGCGTTGGCAACCGACCAAGAAGAGCTCTCACGTCACTGTACGCTCCTATGCGCTGGGTTGGCGCTGAAAGTACGGCATGACAAATGAACGCGACTGCTCACTGATCTCAAATAGCATTTTGATATTCATCGACCGATAGGAGGAGGCCCGCCTGGAGGTCGGGAATGTCAGTCGAACCGAGCTCATGTCGGGGGGACAGATCAGAACCGGGTAAGGCTTGAGGCATTCATCCAGGAAAAAAGAAGGCTCGATTTGCGAGCACGACAAACATAAGTTAGACCATTCTGGAGTATTTGTCGTGGGAAGTGCTTCGGTCAGCGAGATTCCGTGATCAACCTGAAGCGTCGCATCGATACAGCGGCACAGCGCTTCACTTACCTGATAGACCCACCAGAAATGAATGAGCATGTCCCGAGAGAATGAGAAGGCCGTCTCCAGATGGCCATGCTTCGCATGCAGTCTCTTGTTAGGGCCCAGCGTACCTGGAGCATGAGGGCCATCCAGGAAGTAGCCCAACACAGTACGGCTTTCTGTGTTCCCACATATTGCTCGTAGCTGCGCACTTGCGTGTTTCATTTCATTGACGATGACGCCGATGAGTTGATTGCGGTAGCCCTTGTGAATTGCATCCTGGAAGCTGCGGAAACTAGGAAGCTTCGTGGCATGGAGAAACTCCGCATGAGTTCGATATTCCTTGCCGGAAGGTGCACGCAACGTCCGTAGAACCTCATGCGCTGCGTCGATGTGTTCATTCAAGCGGTAGAGCAGAGCTTCATAACTCTCCAGCGTCTCCTTATAGTGCTTGAGTTCGACGTCGCACATCACCTCGATTCGGAGTTTCTCCAACAACGGAAATACCCTGAGCCATGCTGTCTGGATCCTGTTCAGCGATGTTTGGTACACGGTCAGTGGATGCTTGAGGCCGTGAGCTGCGTGATGTAAATGTGTTGGAGGAATGGCCCGGATGAGGTTCTCCGCCCGAGGGCGAAGCGAACCGTGTGCAGCGATGCTTCTGAATAACTCCATCTTGCTCTTGTGTAGTTGTTACGTTCCGGGACTTTGTGCCTGACCTGCGCAACGAGCGGAGCGCATCAATCTGAGCGCGCAAACGGGAAGTACCAGTTCTGCCCGTACTGTCCTACATCAGACTACGGAGTTCCGTGCTGCCAAAGAGACCGAGTTGTGCAGATGCCGGGAAGAGGCCCGTTTGATTCCTAAGTTGTTTTGCGCTGAATCACGAAACCGGATCACAGCACGGTTCTATCGCCGAGGCATCACCCGTAATGGTGATGTACTCTGACTCAGCGAAGCCGTATGACCTCCACCGTCGTCTCGCTTGTTTCGAAAAATCGGTCCGCCTACCGATGATCAGTGCTGCGCCCCGGGCTTCAAGCAGAAACACCAAATCGATTTCTGCCAACCAGGTGTCCACGCCCTCTAGCGGCACGGCAAATCTGCTCAACGAGTCATCAGGCTCGCGCTGAAGCGGAGTGTGGCGACGAACACATGATGCCCATGTCTTCATGGACTTTCATCAGGGCTTCCCCGGCATCCCATAAAAGGGGGATTGGCGCTGAGCTTATTTTTGACGATGCTGTCCACATGCGCAGACCGTGCCTGAGAACCAAGAGCTAGTGCGTCCTGTTGCCGCGCGCCATGGCATTTCACCAGGAGAAGAGATCATGAAAAAAGTGGTCCTATTCGGCGTTCTCCCCATTACCCTGCGTGTCTCGCAGGTCACTATCGCCAAAAGTGGGGATAGCGGCAGTCGTGTTACGTATGGAGGTGGGCATCACACAGCCAGTCACGGCGGCATTTATTTTGGTGGACAAGGCAGTTCGCATCGTGGCGAAACTTACCGCAACAGCAGAACTGTCCCTCAGTACGGAACCCACAAGTAATCACGGCCAAGAATGCCCCTACGGGTGACAATGTCCGTCGCAGTGCGCGTCAGTCGCGGTTCCTCCGGGACTTCCATCATCTGTGCTCCTCTTTCAAGGTGGCACCGTTTCTGCCACGCATTAGAAAAGAAAGGCGGGTAATCCGATGCAGAGAATCGAGCTGACGGATCCATACGATTTTCTCGGATTAATCAAACCCCCCATTCCTCGACCCGGCGTCGAGCTCTACTACTTGGCCCAAGGCGACTCGTGGTTCTCCCTCGGGCACGTCCCGCCCTGGGAAACAGAAAACCTGTTGGTCAATATCCAAGCTCCACGATCAGCATTGGCTGTGAACTGTGCGAGACCTGGCGCGGAACTGACCCAGATGGTCAATGTTGTCCGCAATCCGCTATTCGGGAGATTGCTCCTCGGCAACGGCGAACGGAAGTGGAGTGCCATCCTCATTTCAGGTTTAGGCAACGACGTTATCGCAGCCGTGATGTCATCACCGAAGTCTCCACCGCACAAGCGCATTCTGGCGGTAAAGACTGAGTGGAGCCGTGGAAGTGGAATCAAGCGCTATATCAGCGAAGCAGGCTGGAAGACTTTCGAGACCTACGCGCGAGCCATTGTCGATGAATTGCTATCGATGCGCGCTCGCTCGAGGTACAACAGCTCCACGCCGATCGTCATGCACACCTATGACCTCGCTACACCTCGCAACTCTAGTGCTCTTCTAAGCGGGCCATGGCTGTATAAGGCCGTCCGAGCCTTCGGCGTTCCCGAAGCAGACTGGAAGGAGCTTTCGGTTGAATTACTCGGTCGAGTGCGTGCCTTGTTGGAGAGCGTGGTCAAGAACGTGCCGGATATACACCTTGTGCAAACTCAGGGGACGCTGGAGCCAGCGCGAACTGCTGACAAGGGAGAGACAAAGGATTGGAAGAACGAAATTCACCCCTCCACTGTGGGATACGGCAAGCTCGCGGCACTTTGGACGCAGAAGTTGCTGGACTTGTCGTCCTAAGCTTCGTGCGCTGTGGCTGCTCACATGTAACGTTCGCCGAGAGCAAGTTTGCTTGGGGTTCTCCGGACGACCACCGCCTCACTTCAATGGCTGCCCTGGACCAAACTCAGCGCAGACTGCGGTTACAGCGGGCAATTTTAATGAACCGCCGCGATGGTACTGCGGTCAGAGAAGGCAGAGTTCAGGCTGATAATGACTCACAGCCAAGAATGGCTGGCCGCCCAACTGGGTGCGGCGCTTCGAATTACGATCAAGAACGAGCTCGGTAGATACCAGTTGCATGGGGAGGGGCGCGAGCAAGCTCATCAAGCACGCCGCCTAGGTTAGTTCTCCGGCCGCTCAAAATACTCAGCGATTGCCGGCTCCGTGACCCGCGCACGCCAGCCGTAATCAGCCTTCGTACGCCGCCCACCGGTTTTCGCGCATTGAATAAAACTTGGTCTGGCCATCGTTGGAGGCCAATCTGCATTTTTTGAAGACTAAACGCGTTGAACGGATTTTTTCCAGATCCTAAATCGCATGGCTTGATAGTCAAGCTGCCGATGATACTGTCTGTCAGCATCCGTTTCTCGCAGACAATGATTACTCAATAAAAAGCACATCTAGGAGATTGCAATGACCGTGGGTGCAGGGGAGGGTTGGGCGCAGGTGTGGAGTGAGTTTCACGGCCTTTGGGACGATCTGAGCCCGGAAGAACAGAGCGCCTACTGGAAGAACGCTGGCAAGTATGCGTACGACATGCCTCAACGGTCGGCGCAGCACACGCAGCTCTGCCTCGCGTTGCATGAAATTGAGTCGGGGAAAAGTGTCAAGCGTGTAAGCGGCTCAATTCCCATCAAAGTGAGGCCGCGATCGGCCGACGAACTTAAACGAGCGGTGGGTCAGCACAAAGCGCAACTGCTGGACGCAGGGCGCGCACAACATTTCTTGGTCAATGCGGCATGCAACTGGATCCAATTTTCGTTCACTGCGGCCCTGAACGATATGCTAGATGCTGTCGGTTGCAAGCGGAATGAGGTAGGGACTCGCAAGGGACCGATTCCGACCTTTTCTGCGGACGATGCGAGTCGTGATGCCCTGCGCCTAGCTGCGATCCACGGCACTCGTCAGATGACGCTGGTCTGTGCCGGTCTCATTGTTTCCGATCTTGGCTGGCGTGGACTTGACCTCGCGCGTAAGAGTCTGAAGCAGGCACCCGTTGTTGAACCCTCAGCCTCGCCATTGCCGACAGAGGTGATGTGCTCCATGCCTGATGGTGTCGTCGTGTGCGCAACTGAGCCACCTTCGGTGACGCGACCAGATTCCGAAAAGGTGTCGTTTCCACCGGTTGACGAAACTTCGTTACAGGCCCTTGAGGCGGACCTTGGGATCCTGGGGGCGCTTCTGGGGGGCGTAACCGCGACGACCTCGGCTAAGGAGGTACCGGACCTGAACCCCGTCATTGAGTTGTGGGAGCAAATCCAAGTAAGGCATGCGGCCCTGGCAGCTCAATTGAATGTGGGCACTTCACGCTTGACCGACTTAACGGAGGCGCTGGCAGTTCGCAACCGGAATGAGAGCTACTTTGGGCAACTCGTACGTTGCCGCGCGATCCGGCACGTGAGTGAACCGGACTTCACAACAATCCGCCAAAAGTGCGATGAGCTGCAGGAGGTGTTTCGATCTGGCCAGCATTTGCCCGAGGCTGAACTGGCTGTCAGAAGCCTTCTTCGACTTGTCGATGAAGGTGATCATCTCGGCGACGAACTGGCCGCCGATCTCCAGTTCGAGATCGAAGCTGTCTTCGGCCGTGCCGTGGCCTCGGCGGCGGTACGCGGGAAGCTAGTCGCGGGCTCGCCTGCTCTGGAAGAGGCGATTAGTGACAACTCCTCAAAGCTGTCTTCCTCATCGGTCACCGAGGCATTGTCGGAAGCCAGAGGAGGAGAGCTCGATCCGATGCCGCCTGCAGAGGCTATCGCCGGCGAGTCGACCGTTAGCGAGGGCAGCTTGCCCCACGAGCCCTCGGTGCCGGATACGCCTGGGCAGCCAGACGCCTCTTCGTCGGTAGCCGAACCGACGACCGCGCTCGCCTCCTTAGAGGGCGCGACTGCGGTCATGGACGCGCCTGCTGAAATTTACGTAGCCCAGTCGGACATCAGTCCCTCTCCGATCGACGAGTTGCCGCAAGAATTGGCCGTCGCGGTTGACTTCGAATTGTTCGACGATTTCTGCCGCGCACATTGGGTCGATGCTTCTGGTGAGGTCGTACTCGCGCCCTGGCGTGCAACGGGATTCGCTAAGGAAATCGCCAGCCGAGCCTTGCAGACCTGGCAGCTCGGCGATGCTGGCCTGGCATACTTGTTCGCGCGCGCTGCAGAGGCTGCCGGGGCTGCAGCACCGCTGCAGCTCGATGATCTTGCCCAGGCGGATGAGCTTTTGTCCGCACCAGAATCACCTACTGCGGGACGGCAGCCTGAGCGTGTAGAGCGCTTGCGTCGGACTCTGATGCTCGGAGCCGATATCGAAGATCCGAGCGTTGGTATCGGTCTCATGCTTGAGGCATTGAAGCCGACCTTGCCGTGCACTCTCACGCCATCCGAGATTGAGAGCATGCTGAAGCAGGCGTCCTTTCATGATTCGGGCATCGACGATATTGTGAGATTCTTGTTGATCGGCTGGACTTCCCAGATCGACCCCCTTGAATCTCTGCGGCGGCGCCTCCTGGATGAGCGACCGGAGCCGTTTGAAAAGCTCGAGGGTGCTTTGCGAAAGGCGCAAGAGGCCTTGAAGCGGGACGTTACCGCTCTCTGGAGCGCTGCAGGAGGAAAAATCCAGCGCACGCATTGCCGTGCTGCGTGGACGCGATTCGTCCAGGAACATGTCGCCCCGTTGCGTGACGATCTAGCACCCAACGGGCCTAAGGGTGTCGCAATACCGAGGCTACAGGCGTCCAGCATTGGCTCACGCGTCGTCAACGTCGGACGAGCGTTCGCCCGCATCATGGACAACGAAGGCGTGAAGCATCAGGACCGTTCGGCAGCTGACGGTGCGGCTCAGCAAATCGTCGCAGCCATCAGCCATGTTGCTGACGCGCTTTTGGCGGTAGAGACACGCCGGCAACAGGAGAAATCGAGAGCGTCTTATGACGGCGTTCCGGTCGAAGCGGGTATGCGTTTGTTGGCCGGTGTTTCGTCGAGCACCACTGACAGGCTGTGTGCGTCGTTGTTCTCCGCAGTACTTGAGCGGCGGCCGCGGGCAGATGCGCTGCGCCTGAGCGCTCGCCATTTATTGAGTCATGTCGATGTCATACGTTTCCTCGATCCGGGTGCGCTAGTGCGTGATGGTATTGCGAGGAGTGGCGTTCGGGTCCTTGATGTCGAGGATCCGCGTGCCGCAAGCGTGCTCCTACAGGGGGGAGCGACCGGCGATGGAGAGGTGCCAGACAACGACAGAGAGTTCCTTGCAGCGCTGCGGGATGCGGCCGCCGAAGATACGCGCCGTGATGTGCTTGCTGCACTGTCGCAGACGGATGTTCTTTGGGACCATCAACGGACGCTTCTGCACCAATACGCCTTCGATCTCGCTGCCGACACCTTTGAAGCGACCCAACGTCTCGAAGCCTTGTGGAGCGCCTGTGACGAGCTCATGGCCCCGAACGAGGCGATGCTCAAGGTCGTCATCGACGAGGCCAAGGAAATGACGCAGCCCGAGCGGGGAACTGGTGTCTCGATGAACAAGCGTCTACTGCGCCTGACTTGGCTGGCACGCAGTGTTGAACTCGCCGAGAGGCAGCGAGACAGTGCTGTTGATGCCCTTGTCATCCAAGCGCGCACCAATTCGCCAGAGCTGGCCGAGCGGGTCCTGCGCGATTTCCAAGCCGAGGACTACCGGGCGGGATTTTCGCTGGTGCATGGCGGTGTAGTACCCGCAGTCGAGCCAGGGCGGCTCGGAGGTCGCCGAACCATTTGGCGCGACGACGCGCTTGTCTTGTGGCCTGAACCCCGAACGAAGCTTGCCGAGGATCTACGCGGCTCTACTGAAGAACAACAGCGGTTGGTTGACATCTGGTCGGCAAGTGCGACGGAGAGTGGGCAACGTGACGCGCTACCCAAGCTGCTATTTGCGGTGATCAGTGGCGAAACTGACCGTTCGAGGTCAGATCGACGTCCAGTTAAGCTTAGCGATCTGCGCGAGCACCAGACGCGCAGGACAGTCGTCGATTGCGAGGCCATTCGGACCTATTTCCAGAAGACCGGAATGAATCCGACATTCCTGCCGCAGCTTGCGGACTACGGCAAGATTGTGATCATGCCGTTGCCGCCGACGGGCGTGCGCGGCGGCGGTGTTCCCAGCGATTGGGCAACGGCGGCTACGAGCGACGAGGCGACGAGTGCTTTGTACGCATTCCTCGCTCCCGGTATCGCATTGTCACGCCGCGACGAACTCTGCGCAGACCTGCGCAAGCGTGGCATCACTGCGGCGGTCATCGACGATATCGATGTATGCAGGCTTTGCGCGGCATCTGCAGGAGATCAGCCTGAGAGTTTCGTCCCCTTCCTTGAAATCCTTTTGGAACAGATTGATCTCGCTCGCGCGTCGCCGTTCTCCAGTCTGGATGGGCAGCATGTGCGCCTGGAGACCTACGTCGGTCGTGAGCAGGAGGCCCGCAAGATCGCACTTGGCGCGGAGTACACACGATTATTTTCAGGGCGCAAGCTGGGCAAGAGCGCACTGCTGAAGTACGTAGTCGATCGGTTCGACAACGGCAAGCTCGATTCAGAGAACACCCTGAACGTCTTCTTTATCACCATCGCGGGCGGTGATTCGGAACCTTGGGTGGTGGACGCCATCCTCGAAGCGATGATCAAGCGGTTCCGACTCCATGAACGGCCCGAAGCCCGTGGACTCGAGGCAGCCTCGCGGTTCATGGACTATATGAATCATTTTCTGAGCGAAAGGCCAGGACAAAGCATATTGCTCATCCTCGACGAAGCGGACGCCTTTGTCGAAAAGCAGCTGGCACGCAACAATATGGCGCGCGACAACAGTGACCGGGAGGGCTCACTCAGCTTCCGGATGATGAAGCAACTGCCGGCCCATGACTCCAAGGGGCTGCCTCTGATACGAACACTCTTTTCCGGCTACCGCACTACCAACACGCGAGGCGGCGTGTGGGCTAATGCCGGTGACGTGCTCGTCCTGCCTCCCTTAGAAGATGACGAGGCGGTGAAATTCCTGCAAGGGATGTTGGCACGCGTGGGCATCTCGCTCGGCAGTCACGCTCCATTTGTAGCGATGCGCTGCGGGTTTCAGCCGGCTGTGCTGATTCGATTCGGCGAGAGCCTCGTTAGACGACTGCGCCGCGCGACCCAGTCTGCCAATCGTGAAAAGCTCGTGGTAACGCGAGAGGAAGTCAGCGCGACACTGGCCGAGCAAGCAGTGCTGGACGAGATCAAGACTGTCGTGAATAACAACTTTCAGGGCAATCGGATGGGAGCCGTTGTCTTCGGTGCGACCTTGTTGGCTTTGAAAGATCTTGAGCCAGGGTTTGCTCTGACCGATGGCGCTGCTCAGGTGCTGACCAAGTTGCGCAAAATCGACCCCAACCTTGACTGGCTGGAGCGCGTCGACGCATCGCCATTGGCAGAGATTGAGCGTCATCTACAGGATTTCATTGAGCGGGGTCTGCTGACGCAGAAGGAATCCAATCGCCGCCTAGGTGATCGAGAGTATCGCCTACGCTTCCCGCATTTTCTGACTGTGCTTACTCGCCAGTCCGAGGTGGCGTTGGAAGTGCGACAGCAGATTCAAGCTATCCGCGCAGGCGGTACGCAGCGACGTGTCGCGGAATGCGTGTTGTCCGAGAGTGCACTGAGCACGGTCCGCTATTGGTATCGAGAGCGTGACACTTCTACGTGCAAGCTGATTGCCGTCGGTGGACATTGGACGCGCGCCCTCCTAGATTCGAAATGCGGAGTCCCCGACCGCCTCGGCTGCGACAGGCACGGGGTAGTGGACTTGACCACCATTAAACGGAATCCATTCTTATTGACCGAGAATGCTCGCGTCCTGTGCAACGCGTCAGCGGAAGATTGGTCCCTGCTGTTGGAAACTCCAACGATGCGCCCGTTAGTGGTGATCGGAAGCCTAGACCTTCAACGCGTTGCGATGAAGCATGCTCTTGAGGGCGGGGAGGTTCCTGTAGAGGTTATCACGCTCGGGCGCTTGACCCAAGCCACGCTCGCGTGGTGGTTCGAGGATGCGCGGGCGCTCCACTTCAGTTCTAGCGACGCGATTGCGCGTATCGCGCGAGCGACCGACCTCGTGCCTTACTTGGTCGATGCGTTGGATCGGCAACTTCCGCAAGCGCCAGGCACGGACGTCTCGACGGCGGAGCTTGAGGCTGCACTTCATCAGCTCGAGGCATCCCTCCCAGAATTGGCTTCGAACCTGTGCGATGCGTCCCAACCTGGACACCTTCTGGCACGCGAGGCGCACCTGCTGACCATGGCGGGGCAGGTGGCGGATGAGGTAACGGATGAGTTCGATCTCGAGCGCGAGTTCCAAGACTGCTGGATGATGCTGGGCTCCCAGGCCGATGGTCTTGACGCTCCCTTGAGTGAAGCTGGCGATTGGCAAGCGCTCAAGCTCCTTATTGAGTCTGGCCTCCTGCCGTCACAGATGGAACCCGATGACAATGCTGCCGCACATTCTCTGGGGCGCGTGCGCTTCGACCGCAGCGGCCCTCTGGTGCGATTGATCAAAGCCATGGGACAACCCCGTGCAGCTTGATGTGACGTTGGCCGGGTTTACGTCGCCCTGGTCATTTCGCGGATCTCGGACCTTTGCGAATTGGGCAGAGGATAGGCCTTGGGCGCGTGAGGGCGCCCTTTGCGTACTACGTACAGAGGGTGCCGAGATCGGCAATCTGATGCGACCATCAATCGCGCGATTCGTGCACGGAGTTAATGCTGGCCTCTCGCGCTTGGACATATGTGACATCGACTGCGGGGGGGCGCTCGGAACGCCTATTCAGGCCATGATTCGGGAGTTCGAACTCGACCCCTCGATTCCTGCCTTCGAAGCCTTCGGACGGATCGAAGCGCGCTTGCGAGACAGGCAACTATTGTTGGTGTTCCAGGAAAAGTCAGCTGTTCTTCCGGACGACTGGCTTCAGCTCGTATTGCTCCTTGAACATTTTCGTAAGTCCGGCAAATCCACTGCGCTAGCCGTCATCGTGATTGACCATCGCGGCGTTGTCGACGTGCAGCCGGTCTGCGATTTTCGCAGCGGCTTTGCATCGCACAACGTCCTTGCTGAGGCGTCCTCGGTCAGCAATGTGGAAACGCTATGGTCTGCGTACGTTCATCACCGAGTCGCCTGGGAGGCGGGCGGCAGCGTCACATACGCGCTGTCGTTGAGTCAAAGAGTCGCCGCCTGTGCGCCGGGGAATGACGAAGAATTCGAGCGACGGCTCCAAGAGCACGCCGTTGCCTGCTTGCAATCGCATCCCAGCAGGGTAGACCTCGAGGAACTACACACCATCATCGGCGCGGAGAGCACCTTGACATCCGACCGCCAAGCTACGCTGATGGCTCGGCTGTTCGCCCGGCACCTACTTTGGCGTCCGCCGGCGCTGAATGGCCTGCACGTCGTTCCTTGGGCCTCTCGCAGTCTCCTCGCACACGCAGCTTTGCCCCGGAAGTACGTATGGGGCATGCGGCATCAGCTTGTGTGCGCACCCTTAGCAGGCGAGATTCTGGCGCTGTGCCTCAAATTTGAGAGTCAGATCCTCGTTCGCCTTCATGGCAGGCGAGGTGCGAAGACGGCGTCGTTCGAAGCGCTTAACAATCAGGATCGCTTCAGGCGTGGCGAGGACCTATTTGTTGTGTATCCTGCCGCTTTCCCAGCGCGCCCTGTAGAGCCAGATGACGTGTGGGCATTCGCGTCCCTCGGCGAGAACCTCAATAGCAGCACTTGGAGGAATCGCCCAATGCACCACAACACACGCCTGCTGCGCAATGCGATTGCGCATGGACACTACGTCAACTGGCGACACGTGGACTGGGCTCGCCAACTGCTCGAGAGCTTTGACAACTAGTTTCGCGATTCCGAAGCCGTTGCGAAAAGGCCAATGTTCGACGGGCGTTCAATGCCCGCCGCCACCCCAAGGCGCCGTCGCCCTCTTCTCTGTGCATTGCGCGCGCCGAAACGGTGACTCGCAGGATGCCCGCGGCAGGCATCTACGCGCGCGTCAGGCTTGGCCAAATTTAGGTAGCAGCGGCTTGATGTCCGCCAAGTTTGAGATGACAAGTTGCCGCTCGCCTTTGCGGGGTTGCCCGTTCATCTCGAAGTTCAGCGTCCTCAGGGTGTAGAACAACATCGCTTGTCTGCAGGGGACGACCACTTTGCCATTGCGCATGCCGTAGTCGATTTCAAGGCCGCGGCGCTGCCCGGCGCTAAGTGATTCGTCCGGTGCGAGGACCAAATCCACATACGTATGCCATTCCTGATCGAGTTCGGGATCGATCTCAGTCGCCTCGGGCGTGTTCGCAGACAGTATTCGCCCAAACACAAAGTCCCGGAAACCACCGCGCAGATGGCAGTAGGCGCGCACGTGCCAACGTACGCCGTCGTAGCCGAACGCGTGTGGGCTGATGTCTCGCTCGAGTTTTTCGTCTCTGGAGATCGACTGATAGTGGATCTTGATCTTCGCGTGTTCCGCAATCGCACGGAGCACTAAGGTGAGGATCTTCGCGTCGATTGCGCGAGATGGCACTGGAACGGATGCCATCGGCGGACGAAATCCGACGAACGCCTGATCGCTGGACAGTATCTGACGCTCCAGGGCCAGCAACTGGGATAGGTACTGTCGCGCGCCCGACGACTCGAAGAAGGGCATGAAGCTCTCGGCGGCCACATAGGTGCGCGAAGTGCCGTCGTAACGCAGATTTCCGGGCGCCAACTCGTCATAGCGCGACAGGTCGCCTGAAGCCTGGGGGATCGAGATATTGAAGAACTCGGTCAGGTCGCGTCGATTGATTCGGCCTTCCCACTGAAGCCGGAAATCGATGAACCGAAGTCTTCGCTCCTGGCTCCACTTGACGCCGCTCGAATTGGCATCTTGATGCTGCAAAGGCGAGGCTGGCGACGCTAAATCCTTCTGAATGTCGCTCAGCGTGTTGTCCGAGGCATCCGTATGACGAGGGAGGTTGCGCTTTGCGCCTGCCTGGCGGGGTTTTGGCTGATTCGGCATGGCGACAGTATAGTTTGTTGACTAGAATAAAAAGTATGCGCATAATAAGTAGACGGTCTGCATCCATCGTACCGGTTTTTCGCTTCATGCGCCTCTGCTGTTGAGGTGAGGCGAAAGATGCGGTCTCGGTCTGTCGCGGGCTCATCGCAGTGTCGGTTGTCCATCACCACAAGATTCCAAAGGATCACATGTCATCGAACTACGCAGATGTCCCCAAGGGCATTCACCGCTCTGTCAAGCTGCCCAATTCCGACCTCGGAGATTTGTGGGACTCCATCGTCTTGGACGACGCGATCAAGGACCAGCTCCTGTCCCAGGCGATCGTCAACTTCACCGTGCGCCCCAGGGTCGCGCGCAGCGTGCTGCCGCTGCACGGAACGATCTTGCTCGTGGGCAAGCCCGGAACCGGGAAGACATCGCTTGCGCGCGGTCTCGCACACCGTACCGCGGAGACGTTCAAGGGCGGCAAGTTCACGCTGCTCGAGGTTGACCCGCACGCACTCGGCAGCTCAATGATGGGCAAGACGCAGAAGGCCGTCTCCGATCTCTTCTCGCAGACCATTGCAGAGTCCGCGATGGCCGGCAACACGATCGTGCTGCTCGACGAGGTCGAGACGCTGGCAGCCGACCGCAGCAAGCTGAGCCTGCAGGCGAACCCGGTGGACGTACATCGTGCAACCGATGCGGTTCTCGTTCAACTCGATGCCTTGGCCGAGGCGCATCCGAACCTCCTCTTCATTGCCACCAGCAACTTCCCCGAGGCCGTCGACTCCGCGTTCACGTCTCGCTGCGACTTGGTTCTCGAGATTCCACTGCCGAACAAGACCGCCTGCGAACAGATCCTGATGTCTTGCCTCTCCGGCCTGGAGAAGACGTTCAAAGCGATCGGACGTCTTCCTCAAGCTGATGGCTATGCGAAAGTGGTGGACGCGCTCGTGGGCTTGGATGGCCGAACGATCCGCAAGGTCGTCGCCAGTGCGATGACGATGAGCAAAGAGGTCGCCATGGCGCCGGAAAGGCTGACCATCGCTGATCTCCTGGCGGCAGCCAAGGGTGCGAAATCCGCGCGCCTGTCGACGGAGAAACAGAAATGACGACCGTCGCCAGTCGCATTGTGCGCAGTTCGCCGCATCGCAACACCTCCGCCACGTGGGAGCTCATCGTTGAGCTACTCACGCAGGGGAATGGCGGTGCGGCAAAGACCGAACTCATGGCGGTGGCGGGCATCGCGAGTTCGCTCATCGCCGAGCGATCCCCCAAGGACTCGGCCATCGTCGTGACCTGCGACGGTCCCCGAACGCGGATCTATTGCCTCTTTGATGAGGATGCCATCGATGGTTCCGATGCCAAGGAGGACGCGCTGGGTTATGAGCCACTCAAGGGTGACTGGAAGGTGTCGCTTCCATGTGCGGCAGACGACCTGGAATGGGTCCAAGGCGCCCTCAAAGCGAAAAGCTCGCGCATCACCGCCCGTGACCTCGCAACGAAGTTGGGCGAGGGCGAAGAGGACCAGGCGTCGTCGAAGGCGCTGACCCTGAACGTGGAGGCATTCCTGAAATCATGAGCACAGTCGCCGTTTACTCCTATACGCAGTCGGTCACCTATGTGGCCGACAACATTCTCAAAAGCCTGAAAGACGTCATCAGGCTCAGCGGCCTCGACCCGACAAAGCTCGTCGGGGACTGGGAGGTCCTGCTGCGTGGCATCAGCAAGTGGATCGAGTCCAAACACCTCAAGACGGTGAGCTTGGAGATCTACGACCCGTCCACCGACGAGCCGGTGACGCGGTGGGACATCGCCGTTGTCTACACCTGGAGTCTGGATGCCGGGACATTCTGGACTGACACCGACCAGCTGCGCATGGCCATCCGGAAGAATGGCCTGGTGCCGTCGCAGTCGGCCTATCGGGTCGTCGTTGACAACAAGCCTGGCTGGCCGGACGTGGACGGTTGGAGCAAATGCAGCTACAGGCCCACCGACGGCATGGTTCGCCAGAGCTTGGGCGCCACCGTCGAGCACAACGGCCTGAGCGCGAACACGACCTACTGGAGAAAACTCTGATGCTGACCATCGACGAAGCCTTCCGAAAGTTCAAAAGCCGGCTCGAACTCAAGGACAAGGAGCAAAAGAACGCCACGGACCGACACACCGAGGTCCGCGAATACATCCGCACAAAGTTCTCGATCGACCGTGACTTCCTCACCGGATCGTACGCGCGGTACACGAAAACCAAGCCACTCAAGGATATCGACATCTTCTTTGTCATGAACTCCAAGGAGAAGCACTATCGCGATAAGACCGCGGGCGTCGTGCTCGATGAATACGAGAACGCGCTGGTGGAAAAGTATGGCCGCAAGGCGATCCGGCGCCAGAGCCGCTCCATCAATGTCGACTTCGGCGTTTTCGTGGATGAAGACGAGAAGACCGACTACAAGATCCTGAGCGTGGATGTTGTGCCAGCGTTCGACTGCGACGAGGACTTCGAGATTCCCGATGGTGACACCGGCAAGTGGATCAAGACCAACCCCAAGATCCACGCCGAAAAGGCGACCGCCGCGCACCAAGCCTATTCCAGTGAATGGAAGGGCCTCGTACGGATGGCCAAGTACTGGAACAATCACACCAAGCATGGCGAGAAGCCGGTGAAACCGTCATTTCTTATCGAGGTGATGGCGCTCCAATGCCTCTACGGTGGGTGGGGTGGCCAATTCGACCGTGAGATGCAGAGCTTCTTCGCGACGATGGCCGACCGCATCGGAGAGACTTGGGCAGACCCGGCTGGACTCGGGCCGCCCATCAGCAATTCCATGGATGCCGCGCGCGTGGAGAAGGCGCGTCAAGCGCTGTCTGCGGCGGCGAGGCAGGCAGGCATCGCCATCAATCACGTTCGACAGGGCCGAAACGGTGAGGCGTTGAAGGTGTGGCGTGATCTGTTCGGCCCGATGTTCCCACTGAGCTGAGCCGACAGGAAAGATGCCGACATGACTCAAGCAGTTGCAGTACTGCGCGACGGTTTCGCGTTTCAAGCCCGAATGTTCTGGATAAAGGCGGCCAAGCTGCTCAATCCGAACGGTGCGATCGTACGGGTCGGCTTCGAATCTGGCCCGCGAGGCTTCGACGATGTCTGGGTGGAGTACGACCCCGCACGGGCCCGCCCTGGCCCCTACGGGAGCCCGATCTTGATAGAGCGGATGCAGTGCAAGTGGCATGCCCGTAACGGCTCGTTCACCCACGTGGATCTGACCAAGCCGGATTACATCGGCGCGACGGAGGTTTCGCTGCTGCAGCGTGCCCGCGACGCGCATCGGGCCGACCGCGCGGCAGGACGCAACTCGCTCGTCAAACTGATGACGAACCATCGACTCGACGTCGCAGACGCACTCTACAAGCTGGTGCGGTCCAACGACCACACCCTGAGAATCGACAAACTTTTCGCAGGCAAGACGGCGAGGAGTGCAACCGGTGCGTTGCGAAAGTTGTGGCAGGACCATCTTGGCCTCGACGAGGAGGAACTGCGTTCGTTGTGTTCTTCGTTGGGGCTTTCGACCGTCAGCGAATCGCTCGACGATCTGCGCGAGCGCATGGACGAAAGCTTCCTAGCGCATGGCATACGACCCACGGCCACGAATGCCAGCGCGACGGCTTATGACGACACGGTCTATCAGTGGGTAGCTCAGGGCAATCTCGAATTCGATCGCAAGACCTTCAGAGCGAAATGCGCTCAAGAAGGCTTGCTTGTCGAGGCCGGGGGGCTCAGAGGCCCCAAGGTGTTTGGAGTCAAGTCGTTCGAGCACTCGTTCGATAAACTCGAAGACCGATGCGACGAGGTGTTGAATCTGGTGCCGTCATTTGAAGATCGCTTCATCAAGCCCGGAGCGTCTTGGCACGATGACCTGCTGCCAGCCCTGAGGGCATTTCTCGCCGACGCGGCGAAATCCGGTCAGCGGATCCGCCTTGCCGTTGACGTCCACTCCACGCTGGCGTTCGCGGCCGGAACGATCTTGGATACCAAGTCCGGACGGGTGGTGGAACTGGAGCAGAGAACGCCGACCGCCACAGTGATTTGGGCGCCGGACGATGCTTCGCCATCACCTGACTGGCCAGGGTGGAGCTTTGTCGAACACGACCTGAAGACGGGTGGGAGCGAGGTGGCCGTTGCGGTCTCACTGACGCGCTCGACCGAGGCGGATGTGCGCCGCTACGTACAGGGCAATCAGGCGATCGGTCGGTTGCTGGTCGCCGTACCCAGCGGCGGTCCTTCGCAGCGGTCGGTTCTTTGTGGTGCGCACGCAGACGTGCTGGCCGAAGCGCTGGCAGCCCGACTGAAGGAAGAACATACTCGAGGGGAAGCGGCGAAGCACACGCGAGCTCATTTGTTTATGGCAGTCCCTAACGCGTTCCCGTTCTACCTCGGAAGACACATTCACACGCTGAAACCCATCACCCTGTATGAATTCGACTTTCATGCCGAGCGAGACGGGTCATACCAACCGTCCTTGTCGTTGCCAGAGATAGCGTAGGTGCTACCAACTGCGGATCCACCCTGATTGCTCACGGAGATTAGTTAACGTCGGCCTCGCAAGAACTTGAACGAGCCCGCTCCAGGGATGCACTTTTTCAACCGACGATCACAGCCAATGAACTGTGTCACTTCCGGTTCCCACACCGTAGGCGGCCAAGCGGCCAAGCGGGCAACGAACGCGACGATCGAACAAACAATCGAAGAATGACCAGGGGAAAAAAATGAAGCTCTATCGACACTTCAAGGAGGCCGGTGCCACGTACCAGGCATACATCATTGCCAGCTTTTTGGGCCTGCTGGGGTTGATCGTCACGTCGAAGTCTCTCGCCATTCACAGTGGCTATGGCTTCGCGGCTTTTGGTGCCTCATTGGCTGGTTTCGCCTTCGGCTTTATCGCATGGAGCCTGCCTTGGTTGCGAAGCATGTGGCATCACACGATTGGACGCACGGTCATCCTTATATTGAACGTACTCGTACTTCTTCTCTCGACGGCACCCTCTCGTAACATTGTGGCCTCGGCGATTGGCCTCCCGCCTCAGGATTTCGAACTGAGCGTGGGCTTCGTCGCCCTGGCCATGTACTCGGTGGCGTGGTGTTTCGTCGTCGCCATTCCGATCGGTATGCTCGCCATCGCTTTTCAGCTCGCGGCATTTTTTCAAAGCTTGCTGCGCGGCTCGCTGAACCGGACCGCGGCAAGAAACTTTGGTCATTTTCTCGGGGCGTTCGCCTTATTGATGGCTATCGCCCTCGTCGCTGACGGGTATTCGACGTTGCAACAGCGTGCTTATCCCGCCGTCCGATGGATCGCTTTTTTTTCGGACTATCAGGCTGCCCCAGCCTATCCAGGCGTGCATGCCGATGAGCGGATCCGGCTGCACGAGAACGGTGTCATTTCTTTCCCCGTCATAGAGAATGAGGTGCTCTCCATCAGAACGAGGAAGTACGAGTAGGCATGTGACCTGAGTGTTCTGGGTCGGTCCAACGGCCGGTTCAAGGCTGTGCTCCCGGTCGCCCTGGAGGGAGCGTGTCCTTCTTCCTGCACCGTGCAAGCTCGCTCGGCATCATCCAGAAAATTGTCTTCGACCTAGAGCTGACGGATCGAATCCCCGACGTGCTTTACGAAGGGCTCGACCGTGCAATTCAACTCGACAGCGTGTTCGATGAGAGGGTCGTCGCTCGCAAGCTGGGCGATTTGCGGTTCTATCCGTGCGCCTCCCCGGAATTCCGCCACTGTCAGAGTCACCGAGCAACGGGCAGAATGCACCCATGCCAAATATCGCCTCAATCCTCAAAGCCGAAATTTCTCGCGTCGCTCGCAAGGAAGTGCGAAACGAAATTGAAACGCTCAAGAAGGCGTCAGCCGCGCATCGTGCCTCCATTGCCGAACTGCGCCGCCAAGTGAGCAGCCTCGAGAAAGAGCTTCGACGCGCCGCAAAGGGTACATCACGCTCTACTATGGCTGCAGACTCCGAAGCTGACGAAGCAGGCACGAAGCGCCGTTTCAGTGCCGCCAGGCTGGCGGCGCACCGCTCAAAGCTGGGCCTTTCCGCGGCAAGCTATGGCCAACTGGTTGGCGTCTCTGGGCAGACGATTTATCACTGGGAGCAGGGCAAGGCCCGTCCGCGGGCGGCGCAACTCGAAAGCCTTGCAGGAGTACGAGGGCTTGGTGCGCGTGAGATTGCCGAGCGACTCGCTGTATAGAGCCGCTTTTCCGCAGTGGTGAGTCATTGCTTCGATAGCTTGAGGAGCCTCCGCTCAAACCTTTGTCCTGGCGGACCTAGTCTGACGAAGGTAGACAAGGCTGTCTAAGGTGATGTCATGCGCAAAAGCACTAATGTCAGCGATCTGTTCGCGAGGGATCGCATCCTGGCGACCTTGAAGCGGCTGCCAGAGATTTTCCTATGGCTGCATCGGCATCTTTTCGTCATGTGCGCACGACATCGAGTACCGCCGGTGCTTCTCCTGGGCGGCTTGCTCATTGCCACACGGGTCTTCCAAGTACAGTATCCGACCTATTCGCGACCGCTTCTCCTCTTTGGCTTGGCGCAGTTGTGGGCCTTGGCCGCGCTATTTCTGCCAAATCGCCGGGATGAACCGTTTCTCATCATTCATCATCCTTTGTTGCCAGGTCGACTTGACATTCACCTCAATAGCGGCTTTTCTGCCATGATCGCCCGCAGGAGCCTGCCAGGCATCGCAAAGCTGGCAAAGGCTTGCAAGTGTCACACGCTCACCATGGACTCACCGCTGTTGGCTCGTGGGCCGACGCAGAGATGCGTAGCGATGCTGATGGAGCGAGCGTTCCGGAAGGAAGAGATCGACGCAGAAGTCTTTCTCGGAGATGTGCGGCCTTGGAGCGCGGTCTTTTCCTGCACATTCCGCTACTTCTATGCCGAGCAACTCGCCAAGCTAAGTAAAACGAGGATTCAGCGGGTCGGTAGATGGAGGATAGCGAGTAGTGTCATCGTTGTCCGACAGCGTCGCCATCATCCATAGCGAAGTCCTTTCGCTTCTGAAGCGAATCAAACAAGTTTTTATCCGCACTCCCAAGTCAACAGCGCACCATCACCGCAGGTGATCGGCCGCGCCAAGATCGTTGGTCCACTCATCAGATCGTCGTTCGAATCGCGCAGCGGCCAGAGTCATGCTGGCTAGCGGTCTTCGACAAACTGCGCATCGGCTCGATGCGTAGTGCCGAGACTCATGTTGGCCTGCTGCGTTTTCTTCGTTCGTACGCTGCCCGCATTTCGTTAGTCGCTCTTAGCGAGTGCGGCGATCTCCACGGCACCCAGTGCGCCCACATAGATGCGGAAGTCCTGCAGGCGGCCGTTGAACGCCGGATGCGCCCAGTTGCGCCCCAGGAAGGTCACCTGGTCGCCCACCTGGCGCGGCGTCAGGGTCATGTAGTCCGCATTTGCCACTTCGACGCCATCGAGATAGAGCCGCCCGGTCGTGCCCTCCTGCGTGTACGCCACATGAACCCAGCGCCTCGTG
>Ga0065165_1000774_pt1 | contig 43046 bp, 36 predicted proteins | sample AraplaMF_Cvi_mMF_FD_63813 | JGI IMG/M metagenome (GOLD analysis project Ga0065165, IMG submission 63813) | Arabidopsis root microbial communities from the University of North Carolina, USA - plate scrape MF_Cvi_mMF (version 2) (version 3) | ecosystem: Host-associated > Plants > Roots >... | reverse complement strand
GGGGCCCGCGTCAGCGCCTCGGGGGTGGGTCATCAGATGCCGGTCTTGAACGAGGTGTAGATGCGCGTCATCGTGCGCCGGATGTCGTTGGTCACCGCCTCCGGCAGTGCCATCTTCTGCATGTCGGCATCGCCCGGGAACACCGTCGGGTTGCTCGCCACCTCGGGCTTGATGAACTTGCGCGATTCCTTGTTCGGGTTCGCGTAGAACACCTTGTTCGTCAGCGACGCGTGCACCTCGGGCTTCATGATGTAGTTGATGAACTTGTGCGCGTTGTCCGGGTGCGGCGCGTCGGCCGGGATCACCATCGTGTCGAAGAACAGCACGCCGCCGGTCTTCGGGATCAGCGCCTCGATCTTCTGCCCGGTCTTGCTGTCGATCGCGCGCTGGCGGGCGATGTTGATGTCGCCCGACCAGCCGAGCGCGACGCAGATCGAGCCGTTGGCCATGTCGTTGATGTAGCCCGACGAGCTGAACAGCGTCACCGACGAGCGGATCTTCTTCAGCAGGTCCGGCACCGCCTGGTAGTCGCCGGCATTGCGCGAGAACGCCGGCTTGCCGAGGTAGTGCATCGCGGCCGGCACGATGTCGGTCGGCGAGTCGAGGAAGGACACGCCGCAGGACTTGAGCTTGCCGATGTACTCCGGCTTGAACACCAGGTCCCAGGCGTTGTCGGGCATCGGCAGGCTGCCGAGCGCCGCCTTCACCTTGTCGACGTTGATGCCCACCGTGGTGTAGCCCCACAGCCAGTCGACCATGTAGTCGTTGCCCGGATCCAGCTTCGCGAGCGTCGCCTGCGTCTGCGGGTCCATGTTCTTCAGGTTCGGCAGCTTGCTCTTGTCGAGCTTGCGCAGCAGCCCGCCGTCGGCCTGCAGCTTGGCCCAGTACGACGACGGCACCACCACGTCGTAGCCGCTCTTGCCGGCGACCAGCTTCGCGTGGACGATTTCGTTGTTGTCGAAATTGTCGTAGCGCACCTTGATGCCGGTCTCCTTCTCGAAGTTCGCCAGCGTGTCGTCGGCGATGTAGTCGGACCAGTTGTAGATGTTGATGACCTTGTCTTCCTCTTGCGCGACGGCCGGCGTGCCCCACAGCACGACGGCCAACGCGCATCCCAATGCACCGAACACCTGCTTCATGGTCATGTCCTTCATGTTGAAAAACTCCGGGCGTGAATTCAGAGCCAGCTGCGCGACCTGACGTCGGCGAGCGTGAGGTCGAGGCACTTGCGGATCAGCGCGACCATCTCGTCGAGCTGCGCGATCGTCATCACCAGCGGCGGCGCGACGATCATCCGGTCGCCGACCGCACGCATGATCAGCCCGTTGCCGAAGCAGTGGCCGCGGCACACCATGCCGACCTCGAGCGAGGGATCGAACACGCGGTTCGACGCCTTGTCCTTCACCAACTGCAGCGCGCCCATCATTCCGCAGGTCTGCGCCTCGCCGACCAGCGGGTGCTCGCCGAGCTCGGCGAAGCGCGCCGCGAGGTACGGGCCGAGCTCGTCGCGCACGCGGTCGACCAGCCCCTCGCGCTGGATCAGCCGGATGTTGGCCAGCGCCACCGCGCAGGCCACCGGGTGGCCGGAGTAGGTGTAGCCGTGGTTGAACTCGCCGCCTTGCTCGATCAGCACCTTCGCGATGCGCTCGCCGACCATCACGCCGCCGAGCGGGATGTAGCCGGAGGTCACGCCTTTCGCGAAGGTCATCAGGTCGGGCTTGAATCCCATCGTCTCGCAGCCGAACCAGCGGCCGGTGCGGCCGAAGCCGGTGATGACCTCGTCGGAGACGAGCAGGATGCCGTGCTTGTCGCAGATGCGCTGGATCGCCGGCCAGTAGCTCGACGGCGGCACGATCACGCCGCCGGCGCCTTGCACCGGCTCGCCGATGAACGCCGCCACCTTGTCGGCGCCGACCTCGAGGATCTTCGCTTCGAGCCAGTCGGCCGCGCGGATGCCGAACTCGTCGCGGTTCATCCCCTGGCCGTTCTCGAACCAGAACGGCTGCTCGATGTGCACGATGCCCGGAATCGGCAGCCCGCCCTGCGCATGCATGCCGCTCATGCCGCCGAGCGACGCGCCGGCCATCGTCGAGCCGTGGTACGCGTTGTGGCGGCTGACGATCACCGTGCGCTCGGGCTGGCCGAGCACGTCCCAGTAGCGGCGCACCATGCGCACGACAGTGTCGTTGCCCTCGGAACCCGAGCCGCTGAAGAACACGTGCTTGAACTGCGGCGGCGTCACCTGCGCCAGCAGCTCGGCCAACTCGATCGCCGGCGGCGTCGCGGTCTGGAAGAACGAGTTGTAGAACGGCAACTGCTTCAGCTGCGCGGTGGCGGCATCGATCAGCTCCTGGCGGCCGTAGCCGACGTTGACGCACCACAGGCCGGACATCGCGTCGAGGATCTTGTGACCCTCGCTGTCCCACAGGTAGATGTTGTCGGCCTTGGTGATGATGCGCGAGCCCTTGGACGACAGCGATTTGTAGTCGGTGAACGGGTGCAGGTAGTGGGCCGTGTCGGCGGCCTGCCAGTCGCGCGTGCTGCGTGAGGTGGTGTGGTCCATCGGAGGTCTCCCGGTCAGACGTGGAGGAGAAGGTGCTCGCGCTCCCACGGCGAGATCACCTTCATGAACTCGTCGTGCTCGATCTCCTTGACCTCGGAGTAGACGGTGATGAACGGCTTGCCGAGCACGTCGTGCAGGTCCTTCTCGTCCGACAACCAGCCCAGCGCTTCGCTCAGCGAGCGCGGCAGCTGGTACTCCGACAGGTAGGCGTCGCCCTTGCACTCGGCGGCCGGCTCGATCCGGTTCTTGATGCCGAGGTAGCCGCAGGCGAGCGTGGCAGCCAGCGCCACGTAGGGGTTCGCATCCGCACCGATCACGCGGTTCTCGACCCGCCGCGCGGCCGGCGTCGCCACCGGCGAGCGGATGCCGACCGTGCGGTTGTCGGTGCCCCACTGGATGTTGATCGGCGCCGCGGTCGAGCGCGCGAGCCGGCGGTACGAGTTGACGTAGGGCGCGAACAGCGCCATCGCCGCCGGCGTGTACTTCTGCAGCCCGCCGATGTACCAGAAGAACTCCTTCGACGGCGAGCCGTCCTCGTTGCTGAAGATGTTCTTGCCGGTCAGCTTGCTGACGACGCTCTGGTGCACGTGCATCGCGCTGCCGGGTTCGTTGGCCATCGGCTTGGCCATGAAGGTGGCGTACATCTCGTGGCGCAGCGCGGCCTCGCGGATCGTGCGCTTGAAGAAGAACACCTCGTCGGCCAGCCCGAGTGGGTGGTCGTGGAAGAAGTTGATCTCCATCTGGCCCGCGCCGACCTCGTGGATCAGCGTGTCGACGTTCAGCTCCATCTGCTCGCAGTAGGCGTAGATGTCTTCGAACAGCGGGTCGAACTCGTTCACCGCATCGATCGAATAGGCCTGGCGCGAGGTCTCGGCGCGGCCGCTGCGGCCCTTCGGCGGGCGCAGCGGCTGGTTCGGGTCGGTGCTGCGCTCGATCAGGTAGAACTCGAGCTCGGGCGCGACCACCGGGTCCCAGCCTTCGGCGGCATACAGGTCGCAGATGTTGCGCAGCACCGAGCGCGGCGCATAGGGAATCATCTTGCCGTCGCGGTCGAAGCAGTCGTGGATGACCTGCGCGGTCGGGTCGACCGCCCACGGCACGATGCGCACCGTGCTCGGGTCGGGGCGCAGGTGCATGTCGCGGTCGGTCGCGTGGATCACGTCGTAGTAAGGGCCTTCCTCGGGGAATTCACCGGTGACGCCGATCGCGACGATGGCCTCGGGCAGCCGCATGCCGCGGTCTTCGGTGAATTTCTCGCGCGGCAGGATCTTGCCGCGGGCCACGCCGGTGAGGTCGGGCACCAGGCATTCGATCTCGGTCACGCGGCGGTCGTTGAGCCACTGTTCGAGGTCGCTGAAATTGAAGTTGTTCTTGTCCACCATGGGATCACCTGTTTGATTCGTTGGCCGCAGATCGAGGGTGACCGGCGGTTGGGTCGAGCGTCAGGGCAGGGTGGAACGCACCTAACGGTCGGGGTCGCGGTGCGGCTCCCGGTGGCGGTCGCGGAACGACTGGCAGGCGGCGCCGAAGGCCTTGAACAGGCGCAGCGAGATCGGGTTCTGCGCGGCCTGCCATTCGGGGTGCCATTGCACGCAGAGGTTGAAGGACTTGGCCTCGGCCATCGAGAAGGCCTCGACCAGGCCGTCGGGTGCGCGCGCCTCGACGCGCAGCCCCGGCGCGAGCTTGTTGACGCCCTGGCCGTGCACCGAGTTCACCTGGAACGACGGCTTCTCGACGATGCCCGCCAGCGTGCCGCCGGGCACCACGGTGACCTCGTGCGCGAAGTCGTAGACCACCTCGGGCGGCGCGTCTTTCAGGTGCGGCGCGCCGCGGTGGTCGCGCTGGCCCGGCACCTCCTGCACGGCCTGGTGCAGCGAGCCGCCGAGCGCGACGTTGGCCTCCTGGAAACCGCGGCAGATCGCGAACAGCGGGATGCCGCGTTCGAGGGCGCGCGGGATCATCGGCAGCGTCCAGTCGTCGCGGTCGGGGTCGAGCGGCAGCGACGGGTCGTGCACCTCTTCGCCGAAGTGGCTCGGGTGCACGTTCGACGGCGAGCCGGTCAGCAGCACGCCGTCGGCGACGTCGAGCAGTTCGTCGATCTCGGCCGCGGTGGACGAGGGCACGACCAGCGGCAGGCAGCCGGCCAGGCGCACCGCGTCGATGTACTTCTTGCCCGCGATGTGGAAGGGATGCAGGCCGACCAGTCGGTTGCACGCGGGGACCAGGACGACCGGCTTGTTGGGTGTTTTCATTGGGCTTGCTGCGTGTCGCTTGTTGAGCGACAGCACACTGGGCTTGCTGTCAACAGACGTGGAGCAATGAGCGTGCCTGTGAGTTTGACCCCACGAGGCACAAAGTCAATCGGAAGGAACCTCGCCGCGGCACTCACAGCATGTCCTTCAGGCGGTAGTACGCCATGCCCATCACGAGGGCCGGCGTGCGCAGCAGCGGGCCGCCGGGGAACGGGCGGTGTCGCAGTGCCGCGAAGGTGTCGAAGCGGGCCGCGTGGCCGTCGATCGCCTCGGCGACCAGCTTGCCGGCGAGGCCGGTCAGCGCGAGGCCGTGGCCCGAGAAGCCCTGCAGGTAGTAGATGTTGTCGTGGTGCGGTTTCGCGCCGGCGCCTGCACCCTCGGCGGGCAGGCGCCCGAAATCGGGCGCGCGGTTCATGCTGATGTCGACGAAGCCGCCCCACGAGAACTCGACCGCGGTGTCCTTCAGCTGCGGGAAGGTGTGCGCCATGCGGCGTTGCATGCTGGCCGCGAGGTTGATCGGCGTGCTGGTGCTGTAGCTGACGCGTCCGCCGTACAGCATGCGGTGGTCGGGTGTCGGGCGGAAGTAGTCGAGCACGAAGTTGGTGTCGCACACGGCCGAGCGCGACGGGATCAGCGACTGCGCCAGCTCGGGGGCCATCGGCCGCGAGGCCACGATGTAGGTGCCGACCGGCATGATGCGGCGTTCGAGCTGCGGCGCGAGGCCCTGCAGGTAGACGTTGCCGGCGAGCAGCACGTGCTTCGCGCGCAGCTCGCCTTGCGGTGTGGCGAGCCGCACCGTGGGGCCGGGCGTGATCGACGTGACCGGCGACTGCTCGAACAGCTGCACGCCGAGGCTGGCCGCGGCGCGCGCGAGCCCCAGGCTGTACTTCAGCGGATGCAGGTGCCCCGAGCGTGCATCGTGCGCGCCGCTGTGGAAACGCGGGCTCGCGATCCACTGCGGCAGGTCGGCCGGCGCGATCCAGGTGGTGTCGTGGTCGTAGCGCTCGCGCATCAGCACGTGCCAGTCGTGCAGCTCGCGCGCCTTGCGGGCATTGACGGCCACGCTCAGGTAGCCCGGCTGCCAGTCGCAATCGATCGAGAAGCGCCGGCAGCGCTCGTGGATCAGGTCCAGCGCCTCGAGCGTCATCGCCCACACGCGGCGCGATGTGTCGAGGCCGAGCTGGTCCTCGATCACCGTCTGCTCGCAGGCCAGGCCGGCGATGGCCTGGCCGCCGTTGCGGCCCGAGGCGCCCCAGCCGACCTCGCGGGCTTCGAGCAATGCGACGCGGTAGCCGCGGTCGGCCAGTTCGATCGCGGCCGACAGTCCCGCGAGACCACCGCCGACCACCGCGACATCGCAGTCGAGCGACGACGACAGCGTGGGAAAGCCCGGCGCCCGCTGCACGGTCGCGGCGTAGTACGAGTGGCGGGTGAGATCGCTGTCGGCGCTCAGGAAGCTCATACGGTAGGCGCTAGGCAGGGCCCTTTGACGTTCGGTTGATGGATGTCTTTCAGGCGGCGCGCTTGATGGCGTCGGACAAGGTCCCGATCAGCTGGTCGATGTGCTTGTTCTCGATGATCAGCGGCGGCGACAACGCAATCGTGTCGCCGGTGGTGCGGATCAGCAGGCCCTTCTCCCAGCAGTCGAGGAAGACCGAGAACGCACGCTTGCCGGGCTGGCCGTCGATCGGCGCGAGCTCGATGCCGCCGACCAGGCCGAGGTTGCGCACGTCGACCACGTTCGGCAGGTCCTTCAGCGAATGCACCGCGCGCTCGAAGGTCGGGGCCATCGATTCGCCGCGCGTCAGCAGGCCTTCGTCGGCATAGGTGTCGAGCGTGCCGAGCGCCGCGGCGCAGGCCAGCGGGTGCGCCGAGTAGGTGTAGCCGTGGAAGAACTCGATGGCCTGCTCCGGGCCGTTCATGAAGGCGTCGTGCACGTGCTGCTTCGCGAACACCGCGCCCATCGGCACCGCGCCGTTGGTCAGGCCCTTGGCGACGGTCATCAGGTCGGGCGTGACGCCGAACTTCGTCGCGGCGAACGGCGCGCCGAGGCGGCCGAATCCGGTGATGACCTCGTCGAAGATCAGCAGGATGCCGTGCTTGTCGCAGATCGCGCGCAGCCGTTCGAGGTAGCCCTGCGGCGGCACCAGCACGCCGGTGGAGCCGGCGACCGGCTCGACGATCACCGCGGCGATGGTCGATGCATCGTGCAGCGCGACCAGGCGCTCCAGGTCGTCGGCCAGCTCGGCACCGTGCAGCGGCTGGCCCTGCGTGAACGCGTTGCGCGGGTCGTGCGTGTGGCGGATGTGGTCGACGCCCGGCAGCAGGCTGCCGAACATCTTGCGGTTGGCGACCAGCCCGCCGACCGAGATGCCGCCGAAGTTGACGCCGTGGTAGCCGCGCTCGCGGCCGATCAGCCGGGTGCGCTGGCCTTCGCCGCGGGCGCGGTGGTAGCCGATCGCCATTTTCAGCGCGGTCTCGACCGCTTCGGAGCCGGAGTTGGTGAAGAACACCTTGGTCAGCTCGGCCGGCCCGAGCCGCACCAGCCGCTCGGCGAGCTCGAAGGCCTTCGGGTGGCCCATCTGGAACGGCGGCGCGAAGTCCATCTCGGCCGCCTGCGCCTGGATCGCCTGCACGATCTTCGGCCGCGCATGGCCGGCGTTCACGCACCACAGGCCGGCGGCGCCGTCGAGCACCTGGCGGCCCTCCGGGGTCCAGTAGTGCATGCCTTCGGCCTTGGACAGCAGGCGCGGCGCCTGCTTGAACTGCCGGTTGGCGGTGAAGGGCATCCAGTGGGCGTCGAGCGTGTTGTCCATGACAGGCGGTCCAGATGGCTTGTGATTTCCGTCACGCAGTCTAGCCGGGCTGCCGCGAAATTTGCTTGCGCAACGCAGCCCGATTTGGGTTCGTTGAGCAATATCATGCGGCGAAACGTCCAAGGATTCGCAGGATATGGCAAGCAGCAAGCCGAAGGTGCAACTCGATGCGATCGATCGCCAGATCCTGCGGGTCTTGCAGGTCGAGGGCAAGCTGGCCAACGTCGACCTGGCCGAACGGGTTCACCTGTCGCCGTCGGCCTGCCTGCGGCGCGTGAAGGCGCTGGAAGACGGCGGCGTGATCGCGCAGTACGTTGCGCTGATCGATTCGAAGGCGGTCGGCCAGCCGGGCACCAGCTTCACGATCGTCAACCTCGAGAAGCTGACGCAGGCGGCGATGGCCGAGTTCGAGCAGGCGGTGCGCGGCGTGGCCGAGATCCTCGACTGCTTCTACGTCGCCGGCACCAACGACTACCTGCTGCGTTTCACCTACTGCGATGCCGGCGACCTGGAGCGCTTCCACACCGAGGTGCTGGAGCGGCTGCCGGGGGTCGTGCGATCGAACTCGATGCTGGTGCTGCGGACCGTCAAGAAGACGACGGCGCTGGCGGTGTAGGCCGGGCCACCTGCCCGCACAGGTAGGTCCACACGAAGCTCGCTGCCGCGTAGCTGGTCAGCTCGGCATGGTCGTACGGCGGCGAGACCTCCACGCAATCCATCCCGACGAACGGCAGGTCGGCCAGCTCCTCCAGCACCGTCAGCACCTGCGTGGTCGACAGCCCACCCGGCTCGGGCGTGCCGGTGCCGGGCGCGAATGCCGGGTCGAGGCAGTCGATGTCCAGGCTCAGGTAGACCGGCGGATGGTCGTGGCGCGACAGCCGGCTGCGGATCGCCGACAGCACCGGCTGCAGCTGCACCGCGCCGTCGAGCCCGCGCAGCTCGCGGGCGGTGAAGATCTGCCCGCCCTGGTCGCGCACGTACTCGCGCGCCTCGCGCTGGCCGGCCGAGCGGATGCCGATCTGCGTGAAGCACTCCTTGATCACCAGCCCTTCGTTGATCGCCTCGTAGACCCAGGTGCCGTGGCCGCTCGGCTCGCCGAAGTGGTCCTCCCAGGTGTCGCAGTGCGCATCGAAATGGATCACCGCCAGCGGCTTGCCCAGCCACTCGACATAGCTGCGCAGCAAGGGCAGCGTGATCGAATGGTCGCCGCCCAGCCAGGCCATGTGGTGCCGGCGGATCAGCGGCGCCACCTGCGGACCCATCGCTGCGCGCATGCGCTCGAGGCTGGTGTTCGGCAACAGCAGGTCGCCGGCATCGCCGAGCTGGCCTTCCAGTGCGATGTCGAAGAACGGATGCATGCCGTCGCACAGCATGTGGCTCGCCTCGCGGATCGCGCGTGGCCCGAAGCGCGCGCCGGGACGGTTCGTCACCGAGCCGTCCCATGCGATGCCGGCGACCGCGAACGGCGTGTCGGCCGACGTGGCGGGTGCCTTCAGGAAGGCGTTGTTCGACAGGAAGGCGAAGCTGCTCATCCCGCGATTCTCACGGTTTATCGCTTCGGCTTGCTGTCCTTGCGCAGCGCCTCGATCTGCGCCAGCCGGCTGCGGCAGTCACCGGCCACCGTGGGGCACAAGGCCTCGTGGCTCAGCTTCAAGGGCTTGCGCAATGCGTTCACCCGCGCGAGGTAGCCGCGGGCGCAGGTGTCCGAATGCAAGGTCGCGATCCGTGCCGCCGATACGCAACCGACCAGGCCCAGGTAGGCCGTGCCGAGCTGTTCCGCGGGCTTGCCGGCGGAACGCAGCAGCCTTGCGTCGACGCAGTCCGAGAATTCGTCGGTGTCGTGGTGCATCTCGTGCAGGCAGGCCTGCGAGGTCTGCTGCACCGCGTCGGTCAACGCCTGCCATTGCGGCTTGTCGAGCGCGTGGACCGGCAGCGCGAGCAAGCCGCATGACATGCCGACCAGGCCGATGCCCGCCAGCGCTGCGATGCGTCGCATCAGTTGATGCGCGTGATGCGAGGCGTCGTCGGCGCGACCGGCGATTTCTCGCGGAAGTAGGCGATCAGCGCATCGAGGTCGATCACCTTGGAGTCCACCACGTTGCTGCCCTGGGTGGCCAGCACGGTGAAGTTGTCGCCGCCGCTGCCGAGACCCAGGAAGTTGTTGGTGCTGACGACGTAGGTCCTGGCCAGGTCCAGCGCCACGCCATTGACCTTGACCGACGACACCACCACGCGATGCCCGGTGCCTGCCGCCGCGCAGTTGTTCGGGCTCGCGCCGGAGGTCCAGGCATTGACGCTGTTGTCGAAGCTGTAGGTCAGCCCGCCGGAGACCTGCAGCAGGCGGCCGTACTGCATCGTCGCCGGGTTGAACTTGGCGGTGCAGTTCGGGGCTTCCCACTGCTGCTCGAGCAGGCGGACCAGCTGGGCGCCGGTGACGGAGACCTTGACGACGGTGTTCGCGAACGGTGCCACGGTGTTCACCTGGGCGTAGGTCACCGGGCAGGGCGGCGTGGCACCGGCGGCACAGGTCAGGTCGGCGCGCACGCCGCCCGGGTTGACCATCGCGAAGTCGGCGCCGTTCGGCGTGCCGTACAGGTAGGCGTCGGCGATCACCGAGCCCATCACGCCTTCGGCCGATTCGTCGCGGTTGGTGGTGCCGGTGAACAGCGCCCGCATCAGGTTGCCGCCGAGCGTGCCGACCTGCTTCTGCGCCAGCGTGTTCGAGACGGCGACGTAGCTGTTGACCAGCGCGGCGATGTCGGCATCCTTCGCGAAGCTGGCAAAGGCGGCGGGCACCGTCACGCCGGTGTTGTTGTCGGCCTGGATGATCGGCACCGTGGCGGCGTCGATCGAAGTCACGCCGGTCTTCAGCTTGACGCCGAGGTCGATGTCGGTGACCGCGCCGCCGTAGAAGCCGGTCTGCGTGACCAGGTAGCGCTTGCCGCTGGCCTTGCCGGTGTAGTTGCAGACGTATTCCTGGTGGCTGTGGCCGCTGACGACCACGTCGACGTCGGTGCCGAGCTTGTCGAGGATGGTCCCGAGGTCGCCGAAGCTGACCGGGCAGCTCTTGTCGTCGACGGTGGTTGCGGTGGAGATGCCGCCCTGGTGGATCAGCACGACGACGGCCTGCACGCCGGCGGCCTTCAGCGCCTTCGCCTGGCTGTTGATCGTCGCGGATTCCTCCTGGAACGCCAGGCCGGCGATGCCGGTGCCGGCCACCAGCTCGGTGGTGCCCTTCAGCGTCAGGCCGATGAAGCCGACCGCCACCGGGCCGAAACGCTTGATGGCCGTGGCCGGCAGCACCGGCGTGCCGGTGGCCTGGTCGACCACGTTGGCGGCCAGGTACTTGTACTTCGCGCCGCTGAACGTGCCGCCACTGGCCGAGTAGGTGCCGGTGGCCGCGTCCATGAAGCAGGTGTCGGCACCCGCCACCCCCTGCGCGCCGGAGGCCGGGAAGCAGCCGCCGTTCTGCTTGCGCAGCAGTTCGGCGCGGCCGTAGTCGAACTCGTGGTTGCCGACCGACGTGATCTCGAGCCCGATGCGGTTCAGCACGTCGACCGAGGCTTCGTCGTGCGTCGCCGACGAGACGAAGGGCGAGGCGCCGGTCATGTCGCCGGCACCCACCACGACGCTGTTCGGCCCCTTGGCCCGCAGCGCCTTGATCGCGGTGGCCAGGTAGGCGGCACCGCCGACGTTGACCTTGGTGCCGGCCGCATTGGCGGGGTCGGGCAGGGTCACCGTGCCGCCGTTGGTGGCGGCCGGCGTGGTGATGCTGCCGTGGAAATCGTTCATCGCCACCAGCTTGATGCTGAAGGTCTTCGCGCCCAGCGCGTCGAGCAGCTGGTCGTGCTCGTTGCCGGCGGTGCCGGCGGACGCTGCGACCAGTGCGCCGGTCAGGAAATCGGTGACCGGCGCAGGAATGGTCACGCCGTTGGCGACCAGCTCGGCCTTGACCGCCGCCTGGGCCGCGGCGACCTTGGCGGCCGTCAGGTCGGTGGCCGCGGCGGCGTTGAAGCCCGAGAAGTAGGCCACCGTGTCCGCCGAGAACTTGCCGACCGTGGCCTCGGTCAGCACCGTGAGGTGCGCCGTCGCGGTGCCAACGCTGCCGGTGGCGAGCGAATGCAGCTTGCCGGAAGCGCCCGCATCGGCTTCGAGGACGCAGGGCAGCTTGCCGTTCAGCGCGACGGTGTAGCTGCCGTCGGCGCGGGTGGTGGTGCTGCCCTGGGCGCCGTCGGCGCATCGAACGGCGACCGGTGCATTCGCCAGCGCACTGCCGACGGCGGCCGTGCCGGAAAGGGTCAGCGACGGCGCGGGATCGCTGGACGACGAGCTGTCCCCACCACACGCGCCCAGGCCCGCGCACACGCAAGCCAGCAGGGACAGCCGCACGCGGCTCGACAGACGACGGTTCGACACGAAGGCACTCCTCGAAAGCCCGCGATCTTGTCCGCGCAGCATTTCGCGTTGGTGACAAGCGGAGGCGGGCGGTTCCATGCACGCGCCAGCTTCCACATCAAGAAAACGTCATTTCGTATTGTGGCAAGTCGTGAGGGGCCAGACGGTTGGGTTCTTCCAGATGGGAAGAGCTGGTTTCACATCCAGAAAATGAAACTGCAAGTCATTGATTTCATTGATTAATATTTTTAGTCTTATATAAGACATAAGTCTTCCGAAACGGACGCATGGCTTCTATCCTTGAAGTCATCAAGTCCTCGTTTTTTCACCCTCTCACACTTCCGGAGACTGACATGACCCAAGCGACCCGCGAACAACAGATCGCCGCCCTTGAAAAAGACTGGGCCGAGAACCCGCGCTGGAAGGGCATCGAGCGCGGCTACACCGCGGCCGATGTCGTGCGCCTGCGCGGCTCGCTGCAGATCGAGCACACGCTGGCCAAGCGCGGCGCCGAGAAGCTGTGGAGCCTTGTCAACACCGAGCCCTTCGTCAACTCGCTCGGTGCGCTGACCGGCAACCAGGCGATGCAGCAGGTGAAGGCCGGCCTGAAGGCGATCTACCTGAGCGGCTGGCAGGTCGCCGGCGATGCCAACCTGGCCGGCGAGATGTACCCCGACCAGTCGCTGTACCCGGCGAACTCGGTGCCGATGGTGGTGCGCCGCATCAACAACACCTTCCAGCGTGCCGACCAGATCCAGTGGTCCGAAGGCAAGGGCCCGGGCGATGCCGACTACCGCGACTACTTCGCGCCGATCGTGGCCGACGCCGAAGCCGGCTTCGGCGGCGTGCTGAACGCCTTCGAGCTGATGAAGTCGATGATCGAGGCGGGCGCCGCCGGCGTGCACTTCGAGGATCAGCTGGCCTCGGTCAAGAAGTGTGGCCACATGGGTGGCAAGGTGCTGGTGCCGACGCGAGAAGCGGTGGCCAAGCTGGTGGCGGCGCGCCTCGCGGCCGACGTGATGGGCACGCCGACCGTGCTGCTCGCCCGCACCGATGCCGAAGCGGCCGACCTGGTGACCAGCGACGTCGACGACAACGACAAGCCGTTCACCACCGGCGAGCGCACCGTCGAAGGCTTCTACCGCACCCGCAACGGGCTGGAGCAGTCGATCAGCCGCGGCCTGGCGTATGCCGAATACGCCGACATGATCTGGTGCGAGACCGGCAAGCCCGACCTGGCGTTCGCGAAGGCGTTTGCCGATGCGATCCACAAGAAGTTCCCGGGCAAGCTGCTGGCCTACAACTGTTCGCCGAGCTTCAACTGGAAGAAGAACCTCGACGACGCGACGATCGCGAAGTTCCAACGCGAACTCGGCGCGATGGGCTACAAGTTCCAGTTCATCACGCTGGCCGGCTTCCACAGCCTGAACTACTCGATGTTCAACCTGGCCTACGGCTATGCACGCAACAACATGAGCGCCTTCGTCGAGCTGCAGGAAGCCGAATTCGCCGCGGCCGAGAAAGGCTTCACCGCGGTGAAGCACCAGCGCGAGGTCGGCACCGGCTACTTCGACGCGGTGACGACGACGATCGAACGCGAGGCGTCGACCGCGGCGCTGAAGGGCTCGACCGAAGACGAACAGTTCTTCGACGAGCGCAAGCACGCCTGAGCGGTGCGGGGGGGCCTGCTGGCTGGCGCGTGTTGCGCATCGTCGAGCGCGGCGGGCCGGACGGCTACATCGACGCGGCCAGCATCTCCCGGTAATCGTCCCGCGTCGCAAGCCGCGGGTTCGTCTTGTGGCAGTGGTCGACCATCGCGCCGTCGATCACGCGTTCGAACAGGTCTTCGGTGACGCCGAGCGCCCGCAGTCCCGGCGCCAGTCCGAGCCGCGCGTTCATCTCGCGCACGGCATCGGCGATCTCGGTGCCTTCGGCATCGCAGCCGCCCAGGCCCATCGCATGCGCCATGCGCGCGAGCCGCCGTTCGCGCACGATCGATCCCGCGCTCGCATTGAAGCGCAGCACCGCCGGCAGGAACATCGCGTTCAGCGTGCCGTGGTGCAGCTTCGGGTTCACGCCGCCCAGGCTGTGGCTGAGCGAATGCACGCAGCCGAGCCCCTTCTGGAACGCCATCGCGCCCTGCAGGCTCGCGCTCATCATGTTCCAGCGGGCATCGCGGTCCTGGCCGTCGCGGGTGGCGCGCTCGATGTGGCCCCAGCCGCGCTCCAGCCCGTCGAGCGCGATGCCGTCGGCCGGCGGGTTCACCGCCGGCGCCATGAAGGTCTCCATGCAATGCGCGATCGCGTCCATGCCGGTCGCCGCCGTCAGCAGCGGCGGCAGGCCGAGCGTCAGCGCCGGGTCGCAGATCGCCGCGCGTGGCAGCAGGTTCCAGTTGTGGAAGCCGAGCTTGCGGCCGTCGTCGACGATCACGATCGCGCCGCGCGCGACCTCGCTGCCGGTGCCGGCGGTCGTCGGCACCGCGATCACCGGCGCGACGCGGTCGCTGATCTTCGTGCTGCCGCCTTCGATGGTCGCGTAGGTCTTCATCGGGCCGTCGTGCGTCGCTGCGATCGCGACGCCCTTGGCCAGGTCCATGCTCGAGCCGCCCCCGACCGCGATCAGCCCGTCGCAGCCGTGGTCGCGCCAGACCTGCACTGCCGAACGCACCGCCGCCTCGGTCGGGTTGAACGGCGTGCCGTCGAACACCGCATGGGGCAGGGTGCCGAGTGCCGCCAGCGCCTGGTCCAGCACGCCGGCCGCGCGCACCCCGGCGTCGGTGACGACCAGCGGCTTGCGGATGCCGATGCGCTCGCATTCGGCCGGCAGCAGCGCGAGCGCGCCGAAGTCGAGCTGGATCTGCGTGAGGTAGTAGATGAAGGCCATGGCGGACCACGAGTTTGCGATGGACCGGCCAGTATGCTCTGGCACACTCGCCCCCCGTGAGCTCGCATCCCCTGACCCCCGCGATGAGCAGCCTGCTGTATCGCATCAGCCGCGCCAAGCGTCCCCCGTTCCACACCATGCCGGTCGCGCAGGCCCGCGAGGTCTACACCTCGGCCGCCGAAACCATCGACCCGCCGCGGGCGCCGCTGGCGCGCGTCGAGGACTTCACGCTGCCGGCCGCCGATGGCACGCCGTTGCGGGCCCGGCTCTACGCGCCGTCGACCGGCCGGCTGCCGCTGACGATGTACCTGCACGGCGGCGGCTTCACGATCGGCAACCTCGAAACCCACGACAGCCTGTGCCGCCAGTTCGCGCTGCGCAGCGGCACCGCGGTGGTCGCGATCGACTACCGGCTGGCGCCGGAGCACCGCTTCCCGACCGCGGTGGACGACGCCTGGGCGGCGCTCGCATGGCTGGCCGCGCATGTCGGGACGCTGGGGCTGGACGCGCGCCGCCTGGCCGTCGCCGGCGACAGCGCCGGCGGCACGCTGGCGGCGGTCAGCGCGATCCATGCGCGCGACATCGGCCTGCCGCTCGCGCTGCAGGTGCTGATCACGCCGGGCACGACGGCCTATTCCGACACCCCGTCGCACCGCGAGTTCGCCGAAGGCTTCCTGCTCGACGCGCGCGGCATCGAGTGGTTCTTCGGCCACTACATCGCCCATGCCGACCGCGGCGACTGGCGCTTCGCACCGCTGAATGCCCCCGATCTCGACGGCGTCGCGCCGGCCTGCGTGGTGCTGGCCGAATGCGATCCGCTGGTCGACGAGGGCGTTGCCTACGCCGACCGGCTGCGCGCCGCCGGCGTCGGCGTCGAACTGGAGCTGTACCGCGGCGTCACGCACGATTTCATCAAGATGGCGCGCGAGCTCGACGAAGCCGTCGCCGCGCAGGACGCCATCGCCGCCGCACTGAAGAAGGCCTTGATCCCATGAAGCGCACCGATTTCCGATTCCTCGAACGGCTGCGCGTGCGCTGGGCCGAAGTCGACCTGCAGCAGATCGTCTTCAACGGCCACTACCTGATGTACTTCGACACCGCGGTCGCCGGTTACTGGCGGGCGCTGGCGATGCCGTATGCGTCGACGATGCACTACCTGGGCGGCGACCTGTTCGTGCGCAAGAGCACGGTCGAGTACGAAGGCTCGGCGCGCTACGACGACGTGCTCGACATCGGCGTGCGCTGCGGGCGCATCGGCACCTCGTCGATGGTGTTCAGCGCGGCCGCCTTCCGGCAGGACCAGCTGCTGGTCAGCGCCGAGCTGGTCTACGTGTTCGCCGACCCGGTCGCGCACACCTCGAAGCCGGTGCCGCAGGAACTGCGCGAGCTGCTGCAGGATTTCGAGGCCGGCAAGCCGATGGTGGCGGTGCGCGTCGGCCGGTGGGCCGAGCTGGGGCGCGATGCCCAGCGCATCCGCACCGAGGTGTTCGTCGAGGAGCAGCGCATCCCGCCGGAGCGCGAATGGGACGATGCCGACGCCGACTGCCTGCATGCCGTCGCCTACAACCATTTCGGCGCGGCGCTCGCGACCGGCCGGCTGCTGGAGCATGTGCCGGGCGTCGCGAAGATCGGCCGCATGGCGGTCACGCAGGCGATGCGCGGCAGCGGCGTCGGGCGCGCGGTGCTCGATGCGCTGATGAAGGCGGCGCGCGAGCAGGGCTACCGCGAAGCGGTGCTGCATGCGCAGACCTCGGCCGAGGCGTTCTACCTGCGGGCCGGTTTCGCCCCGCGCGGGCCGGTGTTCGAGGAGGTCGACATTCCGCACATCGAGATGGTGCGGACGCTCTGACGCTGCCGTCGACGGGCATCCGTCAGACGCCGGCGCCCGTTCGATCAGGGGGGATGTCGGCGCAACCACCGTTGTGAGCGATGGCGCCGACGCGTATACCTCGACCGTTGTTTCCCGGCAGGCGCTCGATGGACCTTGACTACTTCGGGGCGGATCACGACGTTCAAGGTCTTGAGCGGCAGTTGGCCGTCGTCGATGGTGGCTTGCGTTTGCCTTGCCTGACCGCGCTGGCCTGGTACCTGCGCCAACGCGACACGCGGCGCGCGTTGCTGCTGGTGCACGAGGCGCAGGCGTTGCTGGCCGCCGGTGCGGCCGCGCCGGACACGACCGCCGGCGACGACACCGAGCGGGTCCGCTGCCAGGCGCGGCTGATGCTGGTCGAGGGCGAAGCCCGCTGGCTGTTCGCCCAGCTGGAGCCCGCGAAACAGCTTCTGTCGCAGGCGCGCGAGCGATTCGCCGCGATCGGCGACGCCACCGGGGCCGGCGACGCCTGGCTCGCGCTGGCCATGCTGCTTCAATTTCATGCCGACGAACCGGCGCGTGCCAACGCCTGTTTCGCCGAATCGCAGGCCGCCTACCGCAGCGCCGGCGACGAGCTGCGCCTGCGCTGTGCCGAGGCCAGCCTGGCGCTCGGCCAGTTCATGCAGGAGCCGGCGGCGGCGGTCGCGCGCTGGGCCGCGGTGCTCGGTGCCGCCCCGCCGTCGGGCCATGCCGGGCTCGACGCGCGGATCGCGGTGACGAACGGCTGGCTCGCGCAGTTCCGCGGTGAGCTGGCGCAGGAGATCGCGGTCAACCAGCGCGCGTTCTCGCTGGCGCTGGTGGCCGGGCAATTGCGCACGGCGATCATCGTGGCCGGCAATGTCACCCGGGCCTTCATCAACCTGAACGACCCGGCGCAGGGGCTGGAGTGGGCGGAACGCGCTGTCGCGCTGGCCCGCAGGACCGGCTGGCCGGCCACGCTGACGCTGAGCCTGTCGTGGATGGGCATGGCGCTGCACCGGATGGGCCGCTCGGAGGCGGCGCGCGCGTGGCTGAACGAGGCGCTGGCCGGCTCGGGCGCGCGCACCGGCAACTTCCACACGATTGCCTCGACGCTGCTGGGCGACGTCTGCGTCAGCCTCGGCGAGTACGCGGCGGCCGCCGATGCCTATGCGGTCAGCGAGGAGATCGAGCGGCGTGCCGGCCGCAGCACCTGGTACCTGGCCGATGCGCTGCGCGGCAAGTCGCTGGTGCTGTCGCGCTTTCGGCGCCGCGGCGATGCCGTCGCCGCGATCGAGGAGGCGATCGCGATCCACGTGAAGGCCGGCGTGCGCTGGCGGCAGGCTGCCTGCCTGCAGGCGCTGGCCACGATCGCCCGCGAGCACCAGTTGCCGCCGCCGACCGGATCGAGCGCGGCGACCGGCACGATCCACTACCTGGAACAGGCGCTTGCGATCGACGAAGGCACCGAAGGCAAGACGGTGTCCGACGAGCTGTGCAGCGAGCTGTCGCGGGAGTACGAAGCCGCCGGCGACCTGGCGAGGGCGCTCGCGCTCGAGCGGCGCGCGATGGCGACCCGCGTGCGCATCCAGTCGAAGAAGGCAACCGACCTGGCGGCGGCGATGCAGGTGCGCTTCGAGACGGAGCGCGCGAAGGCCGACGCCGACTACAACCGCGCGCTGGCCGAGGCCGAGGCGCGCCGCGCCGACGCGGAGGCGGCGGCCAACCGCGCGAAGAGCGTGTTCCTGGCGAGCATGAGCCACGAACTGCGCTCGCCGTTGAACGCGATGCTGGGCTTCTCGCGCCTGCTGATGCGCGACGCCAGCCTGGGCGAGCGCGCGCGCCGCGACGTGGGCGTCGTGCTGTCCAGCGGCGAGCACCTGTACCAGGTGATCAACCAGGTGCTGGAGCTGTCGAAGATCGAGGCCGGCCACATGAGCGTGAAGCCGGTCGGCTTCAACCTGGCGGTGGTGCTGCACGAGCTGGAAGAGGTGTTCTCGCTGGGTGCGCGGCAGAAGGGCCTGCGCCTCGTGGTGGAGGCCGCGCCGGGGTTGCCGCCGCACGTGGAGGCCGATGTGCTGAAGCTGCGGCAGGTGCTGGTCAACCTGCTGGGCAATGCGATCAAGTTCACCGCGCAGGGCAGCGTGACGCTGGCGGTCCGGATGGTCGGCGACGGCTGGCTGCAGGTCGGCGTCACCGACACCGGCGTCGGCATTGCCGCGGCCGAACTGCGCACGCTCGGCGAGGCCTTCGTACAGGCCCAGGCCGGCCGGCAGGCGGCCGAGGGCACCGGCCTGGGCCTGGCCATCAGCCGCGGCTTCGTGCAGCTGATGGGCGGCGAACTGCGGATGGAGAGCGAACCCGGCCGGGGCACGACGGCGCAGTTCGAGATCCCGGTGCGCGTGCGCGACGAGGGCACGGCGGCGGACGCCCCGGCGGCGCCGGGCCGGGCCGTCGCGCTGGCCGCGGGCACGCCGCAACAGCGCATCCTGGTCGTCGACGACCTGGCCGACGGCCGGGCGCTGCTGGTCCGGCTGCTGCAGCCGCTGGGCTTTGCGGTCCGCGAGGCGGCCAACGGGCGCGAAGCGGTGGAACTCTGGCAGCAGTGGGCGCCGCAGTTGATCCTGATGGACATGCGCATGCCGGTGATGGACGGCCGCGAAGCCACGCGGCGGGTGAAGGCCGGACCCGGCGGCACGCTGGTGATCGCATTGACCGCCAGCAGCTTCGACGAACAGCGCGAGGAGTTCCTGCGCCTGGGTTGCGACGACTTTCTCGGCAAGCCGTTCAAGGAAGAGGCGCTGCTGGAGATGATCGGCCGGCACCTCGGCCTGCGCTACGAGCATGAAGCGCAGCCGGCTGCGCCCGCCGACGCGGTGCTCGACCGGCAACGGCTCGCGCAGCTGCCGCAGCCTCTGCTGGCCCGGCTGCGCAGCGCGCTCGATCACGGCGACCCGCAGTCCATCGGGCAGACGCTGTAAGAGATCCGGCCCGGCGATGCCGACACCGCCGACGCCCTCGCGGCGATGGCCGCGCGGTTCGAATTCAAGCGGATCCAGGCCTTGCTGAACGAGGTGGGCCGCTGACAGGAGAGTTGCCATGGACACGACGCGTCGACAGTTCCTCGGCCACGCCGGAGCCGCCCTCGGGGCCGCGTGGTTCGCCCGCGGCGTCGCCCGGGCCGGACCGCCCGGCGACAAGCCGGTGCCGATCGACCCGCCGATCGAGACGCTGCGCATCGTCATCGGGTTCGCGGCCGGCGGCTCCGGCGACCTGCTCGCCCGCAGCGTGGCCGAATCGCTGCACGGCACGCATGCGCGCACGGCGCTGGTCGACAACAGGATCGGCGCCGGCGGCCAGCTGGCGCTGCTGTCGATGAAGACCGCGCCGGCGGACGGCAGCACGCTGCTGCTGACGCCGTCGTCGATGCTGACGCTTTTTCCGCACACCTACAGGCAGCTGCCGTACGACCCGCTGCGCGACGTCGCCCCCGTGTCGCTGGCCTGCACCTTCGACCTGGCGTTCGCGGTCGGGCCGCAGGTCGATGCGTCGGTGCAGACGCTGGCGGATTTCATCGCGTGGGCGCGGGCCCATCCGGAACTGGCCAACTTCGGCAGCCCGGCCACCGGCTCGTCGACCCACTTCGTCGGCGAGATGCTGGCTCGCGCCGGCAACCTGCCGCTGCGCCACGTGCCGTACCGCGGCAGCCGGCCCGCCATCGTCGACCTGATGGGCGGGCAGGTCGCTGCGGTCTGCACACCGCTGGGCGACATGTTGCCGCACCTGCAGGCCGGACCGATCCGCCTGCTGGGCGTGTGCGGGTCACGGCGAAGCCGCTTCGTACCGGAGGTGCCGACCTTCGTCGAGCAGGGCCTGAGGGACATCGTCGCCGACGGCTGGTATGCGTTCTACCTGCCGGGCGGCGCCGGGCCGCAGGTCGTGCAGCGTGCGAATGCCGCATTGCGCGGCGCGCTCGACGATGCGCAGGTGGTCGCGATGCTGGCGCGGATGGGCTTCGATCCGGCCGGGTCGTCCGCGGCCGAACTGGCGGCCTTGCAGCGGCGCGACACCGAACGCTGGGGCGCCGTCGTGAAGGCGCTCGGGTTCGCCGCGGTGTGATTCAGTCGCCGGCCGGCCGGTTGCGGCGCGGTCGCTCGGGCTTCAGCAGGCTGCGAACCCGCGTCTTGCGCGGCACGGCGGCGCCGCTGTTCGACGGGTCGTCCGCCTCGTCGACGCTGCCCTGCGCGGAGGCCTCGGCCGGCGGCGCTTCGCTGTAGCGCGGCGGCCAGTCCTTCAGCGTCGAGCGGCGCAGCAGCGCCATGCCGCCGCTGGCGGCGTAGGTGCGCTCGAGCACGTGCGTGACGAGCCGCTTGTTGACGCGCTCGGTGATCACCAGCGTCGAGCAACGGGTGCCGTAGCTGCCGTCCGGCGTGCGGATGAACGCGGCCGACAGCAGCTTCTCCCATTCGGGCGACACGCCGGTCGACGGCAGCAGCGCGTCGTCGGCCAGCGTGCGGTCGCCGAGCGCCTCGAACAGCCGGCTGCCGAGCGCGTCGACCGTGTCGCTCGCCGACAGCGCCGCATCGACGCGCGCCTTCAGCAGGTCGACCTTGGGCCACGGCGCATCGAGCCGGCCGTTCGACAGGCCGAACAGCCCGCGTTCGAGCCGCACCGGATGCACCTCGTGGCTCGACGCCCAGAAGCATTCGCCGCGCTGGAAATCGGCGGCCACCAGGTTGAAGCCGTTGTAGCCGGCCAGCGCGGTGCGCATCCAGAAGCGGTCGGTCTGCAGCTCGCCCGACAGCCAGCGCGGCACGATGTCGCCGCGCGACGGGGCCTGCGGGTCCTGGCGCGACGGATCGCGCACGTTGGTGACGAAGGCCAGGCGCCCGGCGGCCGTCAGGCCGAGCCAGGTGCCGCCGGCTTCGAGGTCGCGCCCGCCGAGGATGTCGGGCCGGTCGGCACCCGGCGACCACCAGGCGAGGCGCGCGGTGGGGCGCTTGAAGAATTCGTCGCGGTTCGCCGCGATGACCAGCGGGAAGCGGCGCGACTGGTCGATCGCCAGTGCTACGAGGCACATGGCACGAAGCCCTCGCAGTGGCGGGGGCCGACGATCCACGGCGCGAGCACGGCAGCGAGCTGCGCTTCGATCAGGCGCGCCAGCGTGTCGTCGATGCCGTGGGGCGCGAAGGCGTAGGTTTCCATCCAGGTGTGGTGTTCGTCGCGGGAATCGGGGCGGCGCAGCAGCCGGGCCTGGAGCCCGGGCCAGGCCGACTGCAACAGCGCCTGGGCCGCAAGGACCGCGGCCGACAACGCCTCGGCGTCGCCGGCCTTCGCCCGATAGTAGATGAACAATTCGCGCACGATGCCGCCGCCGATGCGGGTCCGTGAAGTCGTGCCTGGAATGCCCGCGGCGGCCCGGCCGGTCAGGCCGTCACGTCGATGTCGACGTCGTACGGCATCGGTTGGCGGACCAGCACCGGCCCGTCGACGGCGCCCAGGTGCAGGCTGCCGCCGTCGAGCGCCGCGAGCTTGACTTCGGCCAGCACGCGCGGCCCGGCCGCATTGACGACGAGGCCGGCCGGCTGCCCGGGGTCGGCGCTGTGGAAGATCTCCTGCCCGGCGCTCGCCGGCACCGCCGACTCGAACAGGAAGCTGCGGCGCTTGATGGTGCCGCGGTACTGGCTGCGCGCGACGATCTCCTGCCCGGGGTAGCAGCCCTTCTTGAAGTCGACCCCGCCGACCAGCTCGAAGTTGAGCATCTGCGGCACGAACTGGTCGACGGTGGCCGCCTCGACGCGCGGCACCGCGCTCGCGACCTCGCCTTCGCGCCAGGCGTCGAGCGACAGCACGGGCAGGGCAGGGGCCGGCGTGCCGGCGGCCGCTGCCCACAGGTAACGTTCGTGACCATCGGCATCCGGCAGGCGCACCAGGCTGCCACCGGCGTGCTCGATGCGCTGCCACGGCTCGGACATCGCAGCGCTGCCGAGCCAGGCCCGCGCCGAGGCGCCGGCGAGGCCGTGCAGCACGAACTCGGCCGACGCATCGCTCAGCTTGCACTGCGCGCGCAGCACGAACATCGACAGCCGCTTCAGCGTCGGTGCCAGCAGGTCGGCGCTGCAGGCGAGCAGCAGCTCGTCGGGAGCGGGTTTCCACACCACGAAGCTCGCGAGCAGCCGGCCCTTGGCCGAGCAGTAGCCGGCCAGCCGCGCCTGGTCGGCACCGAGTTGCGCGACGTCGCTGGTCAGCTGGCCGTGCAGGAAAGAGGCGGCATCGGCGCCGCGCGCGCGGATCACGCCCCAGTGGGACAGGGTCGCGATTCCGTCGAGGGAGAGTGTTGTGCTCATTGGATACAAGCCGTGCGGAAGTGCCGATTATCATCAGCGCCCGTCATCGGGTCCCGACCGGGGTCTCCAGGCCTTCTTTCGAGCTTCCCGCCGTGAAATTCCTGCGCCGTCTCGTCCTGCTGGTGTTCGTGCTGGGCCTCCTCGTCGTCGGCGCGGCCGTCGGCGGCACGGTGTGGTGGCTGCAGCAGCCGCTGCCGCTGAATGCCGATGCGGTCGAGGTGTCGATCGAACCCGGCACCTCGCCGCGCGAGGTCGCACTGGCCTGGACCCAGGCCGGCGTGCAGGCGCCGCCGGTGCTGCTCTACGAATGGTTCCGCTGGTCGGGCCAGGCGCGCAGGATCCGCGCGGGCAGCTATGCGATCACGCGCGGCATCACGCCGCGCGGCCTGCTCGACAAGATGGTGCGCGGCGACGAGGTGCTGTCCACCGTGCGCCTGATCGAAGGCTGGACCTTCCGCCAGTTCCGCGCCGAACTCGCGAAGGCCGAGAACCTGAAGCAGACCACCACCGGCATGACCGACGCGCAGCTGATGGCCGCGATCGGCGCGGCCGGCCTGTCGCCCGAAGGCCGCTTCTATCCCGACACGTATGCCTACAGCAAGGGCGCGAGCGATGTCGCGGTGCTGAAGCGGGCACACCGCGCGATGCAGCGCCAGCTGGAGCTGGCCTGGGCCGAGCGGGCCGCCAGCTCGCCGCTGCGCAATGCCGACGACGCGCTGACGCTGGCCTCGATCGTCGAGAAGGAGACCGGCACGCCGGCCGACCGCAGCCGCGTGGCCGGCGTGTTCACGAACCGGCTGCGCATCGGCATGCCGCTGCAGACCGACCCGACGGTGATCTACGGGCTCGGCGAGGCCTTCGACGGCAACCTGCGCAAGCGCGACCTGACCACCGACGGCCCGTACAACACCTACCTGCGCACCGGGCTGCCGCCGACCCCGATCGCGATGCCGGGGCGGGCCTCGCTGCTGGCCGCGGTGCGGCCCGACACCACCAAGGCCTTGTACTTCGTGGCCCGAGGCGACGGCAGCAGCCAGTTCAGCGAGACGCTGGCCGAGCATAATCGCGCGGTCAACCAGTACCAGAAGTAGCCACCAGACTCGTGCGCGGACGATTCATCACCTTCGAAGGCATCGACGGCGCCGGCAAGTCCACGCACATCGACGCACTGGCCGAGCACCTGCGCAGCGCCGGCCAGCCGGTCGTGCTGACCCGCGAGCCGGGCGGCACCCCGCTGGCCGAGCAGTTGCGCGAACTGCTGCTGCATTCGCCGATGGACCCGCTGACCGAGGCGCTGCTGGTGTTCGGCGCGCGCCGCGATCATTTGACGCAGGTCATCGAACCGGCGCTGGCCGCCGGCCGCACCGTGCTGTGCGACCGCTTCACCGACGCGAGCTTCGCGTACCAGGGCGGCGGGCGCGGCTTCGATGCCGGCGTGCTGGCCACGCTCGAGAGCTGGGTGCACCGCCACCTGCAGCCCGACCTGACCTTCTGGTTCGACCTGCCGGCCGCGCTGGCGGCCGAGCGCCGCGCCGCGGTGCGGGCGCCGGACCGTTTCGAACAACAAGACCTGGCCTTCTTCGAGCGCGTGCGCTCGGGGTATGCATCGCGCCTGCAGGCCGCGCCGGATCGCATCGTCCGCATCGATGCCGCCGCACCGCGCGAGCAGGTCTGGCAGCAAGTTCTCGCCTCGCTGGAGCAGTACCCGTGGTAGATCCCGATGGAAAGCTGCCGTTGCCCTGGCTGGCGACGGCGCTCGACGAGGCGCTGCGCACGCAGCGCGGCCATGCGCTGCTGATCCACGGGCCGCAGGGCATCGGCCAGTTCGAACTGGGGCTGGCGCTGGCGCAGTCGTGGTTGTGCGAGGCCGTGCCGGTCGGACAGTTCAAGCCGGCCTGCGGGCGTTGCGCGAGCTGCCACCTGGTGCAGTCGCGCTCGCATCCCGACCTGCTGGTGTTGCTGCCCGAGGCGCTGCGCGAAGCATTGGGTTGGGACAGCGCCGACGACGGCGGCGACAGCGAGGCTAAGGCCTCGAAGGCCAAGCCGAGCAAGGAACTGAAGGTCGAGGCGATCCGCGGCGCGGTCAACTTCGCGCAAACCACCTCGGCGCGCGGGCGTGCCAAGGTCGTGCTGCTGCACCCGGCGGAGCGGATGAACGGCATTTCGGCCAACACGCTGCTGAAGACGCTGGAAGAGCCGCCCGGCCAGGCGCGCTTCATCCTCAGCAGCGGCTCGCCCGATGCGCTGCTTCCGACCATCCGCAGCCGCTGCCAGGCGCTGCCGCTCGCGCTGCCGCCGACCGACCAGGCGACCCGCTGGCTCGCCGAGCACAAGATCGCGCAGCCCGACGTGCTGCTCGCCGCGGCCGGCGGCCAGCCGCTGCAGGCGCTCGACTGGGCGCAGGACGGCGTCGACGCGGTGGCCTGGCTGCGCCTGCCGAAGCAGCTTGCGGCCGGCGACGCGGGGCAACTGGCCGCCTGGCCGCTGCCGCGGCTGCTGGAGGCGATGCACAAGCTCTGCCATGACGCGCTGTGCCTGGCGTGCGGCGCACCGCCGCGCTACTTTCCGCCGGCCTCGCTGCCCGCGGCGATGCCGCTGTACGGGCTGACGCGCTGGGCGGCGTCGCTGTCGGCCGCGAGCCGGCATGGCGAACACCAGTGGAATCAGCCGGTGATGGTGGAATCCTTGGTGCAACAGGCCCGCGAGGCGCTGGCACCGGCGCGCCATGCCAAGGGTCCTTCGGTACACTCGGCCCGATGAGCGATTCCTCCGCCACTCCCTCCCGCGCGGTCGCACCGGCCGCGGCCTCGCGGCCGAGCGTCATCCAGCTGGTCTTCCGCGAAAAAGGCGCGCTGTACGCCGCCTACATCCCGCTGTTCAGCGAGGGCGGCCTGTTCGTGCCGACCACCCGCGAGTACAAGCTCGGCGAAGACATCTACCTGCTGCTGTCGCTGCCGGACGATCCGCAGCGCTATCCGGTCGCCGGCAAGGTGTCGTGGCTGACGCCGCCGAACGCCTCGGGCGGCCGCACCCAGGGCGTCGGCGTGCGCTTTCCGACCGATGAGAAGACCCGCGTGCTGAAGCTGAAGATCGAAGAGATCCTCGGCACCTCGATCCAGTCCTCGAAGCCGACGCAGACGATCTGAACCCTGTCGGTCGGGCGCACTGCGCCGAGCCCGTCGACGCCGATGTCCCGCTCCCGCCGTTCCCCATGTTCGTCGACTCGCACTGCCACCTGAGCTTCCCCGAGCTGCACGCTCGCCTCGACGAGATCCGCGCCGAGATGGCGGCCGCGCAGGTCGACCGCGCGCTGTGCATCTGCACGACGCTCGAGGAGTTCGACGGCGTGCAGGCGCTGGCGGCGGGCCACGACAACTTCTGGGCCTCGGTCGGAGTGCACCCCGACAACGAAGACGTGCTCGAGCCGAGCGTCGAGACGCTGGTGGCATTGAGCCGACGCGACAAGGTGGTCGCGATCGGCGAGACCGGGCTCGACTACTACCGCCTGAACGGCCGCAGCATCGCCGACATGGAATGGCAGCGCGAGCGCTTCCGGGTGCACATCCGCGCCGGGCTCGAACGCGACCTGCCGCTCGTGATCCACACCCGCAGTGCGTCGGAGGACACCGTCGCGCTGCTGAAGGAGCAGGGCGCCGGGCGCTCGCGCGGCGTGTTTCATTGCTTCACCGAGACGATGGCCGTCGCGCGCGAGGCGCTCGACCTCGGCTTCCTGATCTCGTTCTCCGGCATCCTGACCTTCAAGAGTGCCGTCGAGCTGAAAGAGGTCGCGCGCTACGTGCCGCTGGACCGCTGCCTGATCGAGACCGACAGCCCCTACCTGGCACCGGTGCCGTACCGCGGCAAGACCAATTCGCCGGCGTACGTGCCCTACGTCGCCAAGCAGCTCGCCGAATTGAAGGGCTGCACGGTGGACGAGGTCGCGGCCCACACCAGCCGCAACTTCGAAGCGCTGTTCCGGCTGCCGAGGCTCGCGGCCGTGTAAGTGGCAAGATCTAAAGTCTTGCATGAGGTAACTCATTCAATTCATTGATCTGTAACGATAAATATGATTCCATACGGAGCTGGATCACCGGCTTCCGCATGCCTCGCCGACAGACTTGTCAGGGTTCTTCTGACCCCTCGTTTGGAGCAGTACCGACTACGAGGAAACGGACGCGGCGCCTACAGTGACTCCATCGACACACCCGTTCACTGGAGCGTCACCATGCAGAGCACCGACAGCACCGAGATCGTTGGCAACCCCTTCGTTCTGATGATGAATCCGGCCGAAGTGTTCCAGGCGATGGAGCGTTCCGAGCGACTCGAACGCCTGCAGCGCCGCATCTGCCGCCCGCTGGACAAGCCGCTGATCCCGCGCGTCGAGTCCGACATCAACGCCTACGATCACCTGATCGACGCGGAACCCGAATCGGACACCGATTCGGCCGACTGAATTCCTCGGGGTCTGTCCGGGCCCGGCCAGGCCGGCCTGACGTAGCATCGATGCACAACGCATCGATGACATGACGACCAAGACACCCGCCTACGACGCGCTGGCCGCCCTGAGCCAACGCCTTCACCACTTCGATCACCTTCGCGCCATCGCCGGCTGGGACCAGGCCGCGATGATGCCGCCCAAGGGCAACGACGCCCGGGCTGCCGCGGTGGCGGAGCTCTCGGCGCTGATGCATCGCTTGCGCACCGATCCGTCGACCGCCGGCGAACTCGAACGCGCCGGGCAGGAACCGCTCGACGACTTCCAGCGCGCCAACCTGCGCGAGATCCACCGCGAATGGCGGCTCGCGAACGCGCTTCCCGAATCGCTGGTGCAGGCCCGCTCGCTGGCCACCGCACGCTGCGAACACGCGTGGCGCACGCAGCGCCCGGCCAACGACTGGGCCGGCTTCGTCGTCAATTTCCGCGAGGTGCTGCGCGTCGGGCGCGAAGAGGCGAGCCTGCTGTCGCAGCAGACCGGCCTGTCGAAATACGATGCGCTGATGGACCGCTACGAGCCCGGCATGACCAGCGTCGAGGTCGACCGCGTCTTCGACGACCTGCGCCAATGGCTGCCCGGTCTGATCGCGCAGGTGCGCGAGCGGCAGTCCCGCGAGACCTGCATCGAACCGACCGGGCCGTTCCCGGTCGAGCAGCAGCGCCGGCTGTGCGAGGCGGTGATGCAGCTGCTGGACTTCGATTTCGACGCCGGCCGGCTCGACACCAGCGCCCATCCGTTCTCCGGCGGCGTGCCGGAAGACGTGCGCCTGACCACCCGCTACCGCGAAGACGGCTTCCTGCAAAGCCTGATGGGCACCATCCACGAGACCGGCCACGGCCGCTACGAGCAGAACCGCCCGCGCAGCTGGCTCGGCCAGCCGGTGTCGAGTGCGCGCTCGATGGCCATCCACGAAAGCCAGAGCCTGAGCTTCGAGATGCAGCTCGGCTGCAGCCGCGGCTTCACGCAGCTGCTGGCGCCGATGCTGGCCACGCATTTCGGCGCGCAACCGGCCTTCGCGCCCGACAACCTGTACCGCCTGGTCACACGGGTGAACCCGGGATTCATCCGTGTCGACGCCGACGAGGTGACCTACCCGGCGCACGTGATCCTGCGCTACCGGATCGAGCGCGCGCTGATCGAAGGCGAGATCGAGCCGGAAGACATCCCGGACCTGTGGGACGCCGGCATGATGGAATTGCTGGGGGTCGACACCCGCGGCAACTTCACCAACGGCCCGCTGCAGGACGTGCACTGGCCCGAAGGCCTGTTCGGCTACTTCCCGTGCTACACGCTCGGCGCGATGTATGCCGCGCAATGGTTCGCGACGCTGCGCCGCCAGCACCCCGACCTCGATTCGCGCATCGCCGCCGGCGACCTGTCACCGGTGTTCGACTGGCTGCGCGAGCAGGTCTGGCAGCAGGCGAGCCGCTGGACGACGTCCGAACTGTCGGTGCGCGCGAGCGGCGAGCCGCTGAACCCGCTGCATTTCCGCCGGCACCTCGAAAGCCGCTACCTCGGCTGAACCTCTGCGCTGCCCGTGGTGGCGGCGCGGCGCGGCCGCACCATCGCGTCGAGCAGCCGCTCGAGCGCGCCCGGCAGGTCGCGGCAGCGTCCGGTGTGCACCGGCGAGGTCTGGATCGCGGTGCTGCGCGGCGCGACCAGCCAGTCGAAGCGCTCGCGCGGCAGCAGCCGGCCGAGCACGCCGGCGTCGGCACCGCCGCGGCAGATCGCCGGGATCGCAGCCAGCGACGCGCGGATCGCGGCCAGGTCGAGCCCTGGGTCGAGCGCCAGCAGCCGTGCGTCGTCGACCTCGATGCCTGCCTGCAGGAAGCCCGACGGCGCGCACGAGACGATCGCCCCAACGTTGATGAACTCGCCGCGCTCGACCCGCGGCACCACGCGGACGATCGCGTAGTCGTAGGTGCAGAGATCAGCGGAGCTGGGAGCGGGCACGGATCGCCTCCTCGACAAAGACATGCGACGCCGCCAGCCGGTGCGTCAGGTAGTCGGCATAGGCCTGGCGGTGCGCGGCCCGGTCGGCGAACACCTCGGGCTCGTCGAGCCAGGCATCGGGAATCAGCGCGACGATGTCGGCAATGGCCTGCGGCGTGATCGCTTCGCGCATGCGCGCATCGGCCTCGGGCAGCGCGGCCGCGAACGGCAGCAGCACATGGTCGCGCACCAGCGCAAAAGGGCTGGCAGCGCGGTCGAGGTGGCCATCCCACGAGTGATGGAAATACAGCGCCGCGCCATGGTCGATCAGCCACAGCCGGCGGTGCCACATCAGCAGGTTGCTGTTGCGCGGCGTGCGGTCGACGTTGGTGACGAAGGCGTCGTGCCAGACGATGGCCGACGCGATGTCGGCGGCCGGCCGGTCGACCAGCGGATCGAAGGTGACCGAACCGGGTAGGTAGTCGAGCGCGAGGTTCAGCCCGGCGCTTGCGCGGATCAGGTCCTGGATCTCGGGGTCGGGTTCGGTGCGGGCGAGTTCGGCCTCGAGTTCGACCAGCACGATCTCGGGCACCGCGAGGCCGGCCACCCGGGCCAGTTCGCCGCACACCAGCTCGGCGATCAGCGCCTTCGGGCCTTGGCCGGCACCGCGGAACTTGAGGACGTACAGGCCTTCGTCATCGGCTTCGATGATCGCGGGCAGCGAGCCGCCTTCGCGCAGCGGCGTGACGTAGCGGTGGGCGCAGACGGTGCGCAGGGCAGGGCGGGACATCCGGCGATTGTCGCTGGCTACGAGCCGTAGCGTTCGGTGCGGATCGTCGCGGCGTCGATGCCGGCCGCACGCAGGCCCGACGCGACGGCCTCGACGAAGGGCGTCGCGCCGCAGACGAAGGCGGCTGCGGGCGCATGGCCCCAGTCGGCCAGCGCCTGGCGCAGCAGCGTGTCGTCCAGCCGGCGGTCGAGGTCGCCGGGCCGGCGGGCGGGCTCGCGGGTCGTGATGAAGACCAGCCGCAGCGATGGATCGGCCGATGCCATCGCACCCAGTTCATCGGCAGCGATCAGCTCCTCGTGGCGGCGCGCCGAGTACAGCAGCAGCGTCGGCACGCCGCGGCCGGCGGTGTGCCGCAGCCGCAGCATCGCCAGCAACGGCACGACACCCGAGCCGCCACCCACCAGCAGCAGCGGTCCGCCGTCGGCCGGTTGCCACACGAAATGACCGCCGATCGGGCCGCGCGCTTCCAGCGTGTCGCCGGCCTCGGCGGCGTCGTGGAACCACGGCGAGACCTCGCCGTCGTCGAGCCGCTCGATCAGCAGCTCGACCCGTGCCGCACCGGGCGCCGACGCGATCGAGTAGCTGCGCTGCGCCTGGTAGCCGTCGGGCGCCGACAGCCGCAGGTCCAGGTGCTGGCCGGCCAGCGACGCGGGCAGCTGCAGCCGCAGGAACACGCTCGCGACGCGTGGCGTGCGCCGCACGATCGCGTCGATCGCGACCTCTTGCCAGGGGCTGGTGGCCATCACGGATCGTTCGTGTAGCGCTGCTCGCGCCACGGATCGCCACGCATGTGGTAGCCGCGCAGCTCCCAGAAGCCGGCCTCGTCGCGCGAGGTGAAGCGCAGGCCCTTGAGCCACTTCGCGCTCTTCCAGAAATACAGGTGCGGCACCAGCAGCCGCGCCGGGCCGCCGTGCTCGGGGGCGAGCGGGGCGCCGCCGAAGCGCGTCGCGACCATCGCGCGGCCGTCGACCAGGTCGGCCAGCGGCACGTTGGTGTCGTAGTCGTCGAACGAACGCGCCAGCACGTAGGGCGTCGGCGCCTCGATGCCGGCGGCGCGCAGCAGGTCGTCGATGGTGACGCCCTGCCATTCGGTGTCGAACTTCGACCAGGTGGTCACGCAGTGGATGTCGCCGCGCCAGGTGGTCTGGGGCAGGGCGTTGAATTCGTCCCACGACCAGCTGGCCAGCGGCCGCGGCCCGTCGTGCAGCGTGAAGCGCCACGCGGCCAGCGGCAGCTCGGGCGTCGGGCCGTACGACAGCACCGGGAAATCGTCGGTGAGGTGCTGGCCCGGTGGCAGCCGCTTCGCCAGGTCGGTGGCGGGGCGGCGGCCGAAGAATCCGCGGGTTGCCATGGGAGATCTCCGTCGCAAAGGTGTCGGCCCGATGTTCGCATGCAGGAACGCGGCCTGCAGACCGCGGCGCGTTGCCCCCGCTACAGGCCGCGCACGTCCGATTCGACGCGTGCCAGTTCGGCGCCGATCTCGTCGAGCGCGGCACCCAGGTCGCCCGCCGTGCCGGTGTGCACGCTGTCGGCCAGCGCCATCGACAGCGTGGCCAGCCGCTCGGCGCCCAGCTGCCGGCCGGAGGTGGCCAGCGCATGGGCGGCGCGCTTCAACTCGGCCCATTGCACCGGTTCGCCCGCGGCGGCACGCATCTGCTGCAGCAGCCGCGGCGCCTCGCCGAGGAAGGTCGACGTGACCGAATGCAGCAGGTCGTGCATGCCCGGGCGCTGCCGGGCCCGCAGCTCGGCCAGCGCTTGCGGCGCCAGGCGGGGCGGCGCGCTGAGCCAGCGCTGCAGCACATGCTCGATCACGTCGCGGGTGAACGGCTTCGCGATGTAGTCGTTCATGCCGGCGGCCAGGCATTCGTCGCGGTCGCCCGCCATCGCATTGGCCGTCAGCGCGATGATCGGCAGGTCGCGCTCGCCGTGGGCGCGGATCCGCCGCGTCGCCTCCAGCCCGTCGATGCCCGGCATCTGGCAATCCATCAGCACCGCGTCGTAGACGCGCTCGCGGCAGCGCGCGATGGCCTGCAGCCCGTCGCTCGCGCGATCGACCTGCAGGTTCAGCGATTCGAGCATCGCCGCGGCGACCTCCATGTTGACCGGGTTGTCCTCGGCCAGCAGCACGCGCCGGCCGGCCAGCGGGGCGCCCTGGCCGCCCGGTGCGGCCGGGCGCTCGCGCGGGGCGGGCATGCCCTGCGCCGCGGCGAACGGGATGCGCACGCAGAAGGTGGAGCCGCGCCCCTTGGCGCTCTCGACCGCGATGGTCCCGCCCATCAGCGTCACCAGCTGCCGCGTGATCGCGAGGCCCAGCCCGGTGCCGCCGTAGCGCCGGGTCATCGAGCCATCGGCCTGCGTGAACGGCTGGAAGAGCTGCGCGCGGGCTGCGTCGTCGATGCCGATGCCGGTGTCGCGCACGCTGAATTCGATGCGCGATCCGGAGGCCGCGCCGCCCAGCGCGACCAGCTTCAGCTCGATCTCGCCGTGCTCGGTGAACTTGACCGCATTGCTGAGCAGGTTGGCCAGCACCTGGCGCAGGCGCATCGGATCGCCGCGCACGACCTGCGGCACGCCGTCGCCGATCTCCACCGCCAGCGCGACGCCCTTGCGCCGGGTGGCTGCGGCGTACATGCCGAGTTCGTCGTGCACCAGCGCGGACAGGTCGAAGTCGATCTCCTCGAGCTCGACCTTGCCGGCTTCGATCTTGGACACGTCGAGGATGTCGTTGATCAGGTGCAGCATGGTTTCGCCGGAGCCGTAGGCGGCGGTCGCGAGGTCGCGCTGGCGCGGCGTCAGCCCGGTCTGCAGCAGCAGCTCGGTCATGCCGAGCACCCCGTTCATCGGCGTGCGGATCTCATGGCTCATGTTGGCCAGGAATGCGGATTTCGCGCGGCTCGCGCTTTCAGCGGCCGAGCGGGCACGCTCCAGCTCGCTCAGCATGTGGTCGCGACGCTCGAGGAGGCGGTAGACCGACAAGGTCAGCCACAGCAGCAGGGCGTTCATCACCAGGGCCAGCGACGCGACCAGCCAGGTGCTGCGCCGCCAGTGCGCCAGCACGACGGTTTCGGTTGCGATGATGCTGACGACCAGCGGATAGGTCTGCGACACCGCCGGCGCGACGATGCGCAGCCGCGAGTCGCCCGGGTCGGTGGCGCGCGGATCGTTGAAGAGGGCGGTGCCGCCAGCCTGCGCGCCTTCGGACAACGCGCGAAACGATGCGCTGCCCTTGATGACCTGGCCCATGAAATCCTCGCGCGGCGGATGGCGCGCGAGCAGCGTCGCGTCGCCGCGCAGCAGCGCGAGCGAGACGTCGCCCTGGTCGAAGTTCATCGAACGGTAGAAGCGCTCGAAGTACTCGCTGTCGATGCCGACCTGCGCGATGCCGATCATCCGGCCTTGCGGGTTGCGCAGCTTGCGCGCGAGGTAGAAGGTCCAGCGGCCGTTGCCGCGGTTCTTGACCGGTTCGGACAGGAAGACTTCCAGCGACGGATTGGCCAGGTGGGTCTTCAGGTAGTCGCGGTCGGACAGGTTGATGTCCGGCGGCGGGTAGCTGCGCGAGAAGTTGACGAGGTCACCGGCGGTGGTCGCGATCGAGATCACGTCGATCTGCGGCAGGTCTTTCTGGCGCTCGCGCATCATGTCGAACACCGCCTGCCGGCCGGCGATGCGGCGCAACGCGCTTTCGTCGATCGGCTGGGATTTCTGGATGTCATCGACGACGCGCCCGAGCACGGCATCGGCCGCCGCGAGCGTCTGGTCGGCGTGGCGCACGGCCAGTGTCGACAGCTTCGACAGGAACAGCCGCCAGTCGTCGAGGGCATCCTGGCGGCTGCGCCAGCTGACGAAGCCGGCGGCCGACAGCGTCAGCACCATCACCGCGAGTCCCGCCGCCAGCACCGACTGGCTGCGGCGCAGCCCGGGCCGGCGCGGGGCGAGGGGCTCCCCGGCCGGTGCCGAGCCGGACCCCGCTACTGCTTCCGGGGTCGCCGGACCTTCGTGATGCCCCATCCTCATGCGCGGATGATGCCGCGTTTTGCCGGTCGGGAGCCCCGGGGATTCCGGTGTCGGGTCGGCTGATGGGTCAGCGCGGCCGGGTCAGCTGATCATCGGCGTCAGCGCGCGGGTCACGCGGCTGGCCTGCTCCTCGGTCAGCATGCTGGTGAGCAGCTGGAAGAAGCGGGGCTGTTCGATGCCGGAGACGATGTACTGCCAGCGGTAGGCCTTCAGCATCACCGCGTGCAGCCGGGCCAGCTGCTCCGGCGACGGTTGGCCGCGCAGGTGGACGAAGTACCGCACGTCGGCCTGGCTCTGCAGCAGCAGCAGGCCGTCGATGGCGCGCATCAGTTCGATCAGGTCGTTGACGGCAGCGTCGCGCTGCGGCGGCGTCAGCTTGGCGTCTTCGCGCCGCCATTCCAGTTCGTCGAGCACCGCGTGCTGCGATTCTTCTTTCCAGTGGAACAGGAACACGTCCTTGAACAGGTCCGACAGGTCGGGGTCGACGTGGATGCTGCGCTGGTAGTGCGTCTGCGTGAAGAGCTCGATGTGGCAGGTCAGCGCCAGCACGGCCCAGGTCGACTTGCCGAGCACCAGCCGCGCGACGGGGTCGGCCTCGGGCACGAACTGGTAGCCCGGCGCCATGCCGGTGGCCATCAGGTGTTCGAGCCGCCGGAACAGCGCCTGGTGCTTCAGCTCCTCGTCGCTGAAACGGATCAGCGCCTCGAGGGCGACCTGGTCGCCGAACCAGTGCTCGCGGCTCACCTCGAGCAGCTTGGCGTTGATGAAGCGCTCGACCATGCCGAACATGTTGGCGTAGGTGCGGCCCTGGATCTGGCTCAGCAGCCGTTTCTCGCCGGTGCTGAAGCCGTGCAGGTGCTCGAGGTGCGTCAGCCCGTCGGGCAGGAACTTGCGGTCGAAATCGAAGGTGCGGCTGCGGATGACGTCGCGGTCGATTTCCCAGCGCACGCGCTTGGAGATCTCGATGCAGCGGGCGTAGCGGGCAGTGGTTTCGGCGCAGCTGCCCTGCGGCGTCGACGGATGCGGGAGTTGGTCGGTGCTCATGATCAGTCCTCCTGAATGTGTTTGCGGATCGGTGGAGCACCGGCGACCCTAGTCACAACAAGAGGAGAAATTGTGCAGTTCACCCTGTTGTCGAAACGACTTCAGGTACTGCAAACGATGCCAGGCAGAGCACGCAGCGTGTGGCGACGCTGCGGCTGCTGCCGGGCAAGGCTCAGGCCATGCCCGCGCCGGCCGCGCGCTGCGGCAGGGTGGGACCGGTCTTCGGTCGGCGTCGGCCGATGCGGCCGCGCGTCACCGGCGTCGAGAGCGGTGCGCCGATGGCGGCGGCCGTGGCCTGGATCGGCTGTGTCAACCACGTGGGTGGCTGCCAGTCGCCGAACCAGGCGGGCGGCGGCTGGGTGCTGACGCGTGGCGTCAGTTGCTCGTCGACGATGCGGCCGAGCTTCATCAGCAATGCGTGGGCGTAGTCGGCTTCGTCGGCCACCAGGTGCTGCAGTTCGTCGCGGATCTGCATCACCTGCAGCCGCAGTTGCTGCACCGGCGCAACCTCGGCATGGCGTTCGATCGCCAGCAGGTGGTCATGGGTCAGTCGAGTCATGGACGAGGTCCCTCCGGGTTGGATTGGCTGGATTCGTTGGCAACACGTGTTTACCTTTCAGTGCTTGCGGCGCGGACGCGGCCGTGGCAGCAGTGTCCGGTTCGGTGCGGACGCGGCGACAGACCCATGCGAACGGGCGATGGCAAATGCGAAGCCGCGGCGATGGGCGGCCGGGTGAGTCTTCCGGTTCGTTGCTTCGCAAGCACGACAATGTATATTATGTTAACTAATAGGTGAGTCGAGAACGCGCGCCGAGGCGGCTACGGGCAGGATCGCTGCGACGTGCAGGTGACTTCAGGCGAAGAACCTGGCCGGCTCACGCCGGCGCGACAGCCCCGCGAGGACCGCCACGCCCAGCAGCATCGTCATCCACGTCGCCGGTTCCGGTATCGCCGCGACCGGTGAATCGGCGTGGATCCCCAGGACCAGCCAGCCGAACAGCTGCTCGCTCGAGCGGTTGAAGATCGTCATTGACGCGTGCCCGAAGGAATCGAGGCTGTACTCGAAATCGCCGGAGCCCGGCACCCAGGTGGAATCCGGGTTGCCGACGGTGTCGCCGGTCCGTGGATCGATGGTCGTCAGCTGACCCTGCAACGAGTACGAGAACCAGGACGCCCCCTGCTGGCTATCGGCAACGCGGGACATGTATGCGGTATTGGACGGTCCCTGCCACGGGTCGTGATACCCCGGTCCGTCCTGCAGCGTCGTGCGCGACGGCGGGTCGCCGAGCGACGAGGTGTGGGTGAAGGTGCCCTCCAGCGTGATCGAGGCGCCCGCGTTCAGTGCGAACGGACGGGACCAATTCCACGAGGCGTCCGCTGACGAGGTCGGCAAGGTGGTTTCCCAGGCGACTCCCATGCTGCCCGGGTGCAGGAACATGCTGGCCGAGGCCGGTTGCGTGGCAGTTACCGGGAGGCTGTAGTCGAAGCTGCCAAAAGGCGGGCCGCCCAGACCGCTGATCGGGTACGTGCTGGCATAGAGGAATTCATTGCGCACTGGCAGGCCCGGGCCCGCGGTGGTGCCGATCGTTCCGAAGACCCAGCCGCTTTGCAGCCAGTAGCCGGCAGCGCCCGCCGGCATCGGTGCAGTCGGGCTCTCGCCCAGCGGCGTCAGCGAGTCGATGGTGAACCCGGTCGAGCCGGTAGCCGCCTGGGCGCTGAGCTGAATGAAGAAGCCGACGGCGACGCCAGCCAGAAGTGCTGCTTTCATCGCATCTCCACGTGCCGGGTGGTAGGCCGGCATCGGGCCATTCGACATCAAGCGCGCCGCCCTCACAAGGCTTCGCCCCGCCGCCCTCCCCGGCAAAAACTACACGATGCGGAGCCAGCGGTCAGTCAGCCGCCCCGAACAGATTCGTCAGCGCATGCCGCAGTGCATCCGTGTCTCCATCCGCGATGTTGACCTCGCGCTCGCGGAACTCGTAGACCGCGCCCTGGCCTCCCCCGGCCACCGGCGTGTAGCCCTGGGTCGACCGGAGCACGTTGCCCGTGCCCGTCCCCGGATCGACGTGATCGGTGGCCAGCCCGCTCGCATCGGTGTAGGCCAGCGCGGCACGTCCGATCCACGCGGCCAGCAGGCCGCCGTTCGCACCGAGCACGAGGTCCTTGATGGCGTCGCGGTCGGCCTGCGTCGTCGCCAGGCCGGCGGTGTTGTTCCGCTGCGCCGCGAGCAAGGGCAGCATCGCGAGCGTCACGTTGTCGCGGGCACTCACGGCAGCGTCGACCACCACCGTCGCGATGGCCGTGGCATCGGGGTCCACCACGCCGGTCACGTTGGTGATCTCCTGTGCGGCCGCATCGATCAGGTCGCCCCGGGTGGCGCCCTGTGCGAGGAACGTGGCCACGTCCGCGCCGACGGCGGCGATGGCTGCCGTCACCGTGCCCCCCGCCACCAGCGGCGCCGCGAGCGCCGCATTGGTGTCGGTCTGCGCCAGGGCCACCGCCGTGGTGGCATCCACGGTGGTGCGCTCGCGGATGGCGTCCGTCAGGCTCAATGCGAAGGGATCCGCGCGGTCCCACACCGCCTGGGCCATCGCCGCCTGGTTGCCCACGATGTCCGCGCGCAAGGCCGTCATCAGCAGCGGCGGTACGGCGGCCTGCGCCACCGCGTTGACGTAGGTCTGCCGCTCGGCCTTCGGAAAGAAGCGCTGGATGTTCTTCTCCTGCGCCTGCCCGATGATCGCCGCGTGCCGCGACATGTTGGAGGCCATCGCGTCGTTGACGACCATCAGCTTGACCAGCGCCGATTCAGCCGCCGTCAGGTTCGATCCCCCCGCGGCCAGCGCGACGGACAAGCCGAGCATGTCGCCATACAGCGCCGCCGCCGTCGCCGAGCTGGTGGTGCCCCGCCAGTCGCCATAGCGTTCACCCACGCTGCGCGAGCCGGTCACGCGGTCGGTGTCGCGCCCCTCGGCTACCTTGGTGCCGGTGAGGTACTTCGAGGCATTCAGCTCATTGATGCGGCGGATGGTCTCGACATTGGTGTACTGCGCCGTGATCTGCACCTTGCCCGACGACGCGTCGTCTGCGTCATAGACGAACAGGCCTTCGGCACCGGGGTTGGAAAGGTCGTTGGTGCCGTCAGGGGCCAGCACGGTCTGGTGTCCGGCAATCGTGTTGGCGACAGAAAACGCCCTCAGTGCACGCCGGAAGCCGAACATCGTTGCGACGTCGCGCAGCGTCTGGTCGATCAGCTGCCTCGCCGTCACGCCGCCCGCCCCATGGCCTTCGATCACCCATTCGGCAGACGCGACGTCGTTGGTCAGCTTGACCCGGTTGTTGCGCATCACTTCATGGTCGGTGTTCCGCGACACGCCGACCCACGCACCCATCTGCGCATCGGCCACTTGGTAGGCCTCGACCGTCGTCGCCCCGAACAGCTGGTTGGCAACCGCTGCGGTGCCGCCCGGTGCACCCCCGCCAGCGTAGGAGGTGAGCGTGGTCGTGCCGCCTTCGGTGTACTCCATGCCGCCGCGCACCCGCTGCACGGTGCCGCCGTCGGGTGCCTGGCGGTGCTGCAGGCGCTGGGCGGGAAGCGCCGCCTCGCCCATCCGCAGCGCCTGCGCCCCCATCGTGTCGGCCTCGCGCTCGAGCGCGGGATCGTCGTTGACGGCGACCCCGGCTTTCAGCTGCAGGGTCGGCGCCACGTCGCCGCGCGCCTGCTGCACCACGTGCCAGGCCTCGTGCGGCAGGTGCTGTTCTTGCCCCGGCGCAAGGTGGATGTCGCTTCCCTGCGCGTAGGCGAGGGCCTGCAGTTGCGCCGGCTGCGACGAGTTGTAGTGGACCTTGACGTGGTCCATGGACATGCCCGACAGCGACTCGATGCCCGCCTTGAGCGAATCGGGCAGGCCCTGCCGCTGGGCCGTCATCCGCGGGCTGTCCTGGATGGCGGCAACCTGCGCGCGCTGGGTGGCCATGCGTGGGCTGTCGTCGACGGCAGCGTCCGCGTGCCACTGCGGCGCAGCGGCAACCGCCTCCGCGGCGGCATGCCGCTGCGCAGGCGCGGGGAGGGTCCGACCTGTCTGTTCCATCGCGGTCAACATAGCGCCGGCGCAGGGACGATGCCATCAGCCTGGTGCTGATTTTCGGGTTCCGGATCGCTCCATGACCCCGTCTGAGGGTTTGGGGTGCGAGCCAGGTGCCTGCGAAGTCATACAAATGCGGGATGCCCCATGCAGTGCACTGCCGGTAGCATCCTTCAGGTCTCGTCCATCCGTGCCGGCTCGGTCTTCGAGTTCAGGGAGGGCCCGTCGCATGAGTGAAGACGCATCAGCACCGAAGTGGGACGAGCACATCTGGCCGTCCGAGCGGGGCCGCATTCTGCGTCGGCGCCGAGCGCAAGGAATAGAGAACACGCCCGATACCGCGTCGCAGACGATCGGCCTGGCGCTCTCAGGTGGTGGCATTCGCAGTGCAACCTATTCGCTGGGGCTGATGCGCGGGCTCGCGCAGGCAAAGGTCCTCGAGAGCTTCGACTACCTGTCGACGGTGTCCGGCGGCGGCTACGCGGGGGCTTTCTTCGGCAGCCTGTTTGCCCGATGGAAGCTTCCACCCTCCGGTACGTCGAAGGATCCGAACGAGAAACCCACGCACGCCACGGAGCCCTACGACACGCTGCGCAAACCCATCTGCCGTCCCGATGGAACGAAGGGCTCGGGCTGGTCGCTCTGGTGGCTGCGCAGCAGCGGCCGTTATCTGGCGCCCACGGGTGCCGGTGACTACGTCTATGCGGCCGCCCTCGCCTTGCGCAACCTGCTGGCCATCCACTATGTGCTCGGCTTGGTGTTGTTGATTGCTGCAGCCGGCTCCATCGTCGTCGACTCGATCGTGCGACTCGCGCCGGGTGCATCAAAGATCGGCCCGCTGGCCGAAGCGCCTGGCGGAGGCTTCCTGATCGTCGCATTGGTCGCGCTGATACTGTGGCTGGCGCCGCTTGGACTGGCCTATTTTGCGACCGAGATGCCGCAGCCCGGCTCGGCCCAGGCCCGCAAGCCCAAGTGGTGGAAAAGTGTGACATGGCGCCGGATGCTCTTCGCTGCTCTCGCCGGCCTTGGTTTGGCCAGCCTGATGACGCCCCAGATAGCGAAGGAGATTCTCGCCACCAAGGCCGCGGACCTCATCGCCAAATTGCTCGGTCCGCTCGACATGGAGTACCGGGGGTCGCTGACCTTTGCTGCCATCATCGGCGTCGTCACGCTGATCACGGCTGCGTCGCTGTTCTATCTCGGCCGGGCAGCTCAATTCGTCGAAGACGGACGACATCTGCCCGCTGGCCCCGGCGCCGTGGGCGACAAGTCCGCCCAAGGGAAGATGCTCTCCACCCGCGTGGTCCTGACCAAGCGGCTGGCCACCGCCTTGAAGGTGTTGCTGGTGCTGCTGGCCCTCGCCGCCCTGCTCTACCTGTCGCATTGGCTTATCACCCACGAGTGGTGGAGCATGTTCGCTGTCGTGGGCGGCGGCGGGGGCGCCACACTGATCGCAATCGTCAAGAAGGTGGCTGGCTCCATCCCGCTACCCGGTGCGAGCGGTAGCAAGCCGGTCTCGGTGACCTTCGGCGTCCTGGCGCTGGTGCTGGGCTTCGTCCTGCTGGCTGTCCTGGCGGTCGGCTGGACCTCGTTGACCTGGGCCGCCGCAGCCAGCCTCTCCGGGGCCCATGTCGGTCAACTCGATTTTCCGATAGCGGCGCCGCTCGAACTGCTGACACTGCTGGTCCCGTTGGCGTTGATCACCGGGGCAAGTTTCCAGTTCATCAACCTGTCCTCGATCCAGAATCTGTATTCGTCTCGGCTCGTGCGCGCCTACCTGGGCGCATCCAACCCAGCACGCTCTGACGGACTGGACACGCGCTGGATCCAGATCAGCGACACCCATCCCGACGACAACCTGTCGCTCGACCGGTACTACGCCCAAGAGAATGCCGCGCCCGTCCACATCATCAACGTGACGCTGAACGAGACCGTCTCCCCGACGGATCCACTGGTCCAGCGAGACCGTCACGGCAGGTCGCTGGCCGTCTGCCCGGATCACCTTTGCCTCGATGGCGTGTGGAGTCATCGCGTCGACGTCGACGACAGCCCGTCGCCCGCGGGCGTTCTGCGCCGTGTCGGCAACCGGATCATGGCGATATTGTCCTGGCGGCCCTGGAAGACCAAAACGCCAAACAGTACCCAGCCTTCCGCTGTGGCGTCGACCAAGCCCGCAGGCCCTCCCGCGCCCGAGGCCAGGTCTGCAGTGCCCGGCGCCATGCCGACGGCCCCGGCGCCCTCACCTGTCGCGGGCCGCAGAGATATCCCCGAAGTGATGGCACTCGGCGCCTGGATCGGCATTTCGGGTGCAGCCTTCAGCACCGGCATAGGACGGGGCACATCGATTGGCAAATCGCTGCTGCTCGGCATCGCGAATGTGCGTCTCGGTCACTGGTGGCGGTCTGGTGACCTCGAGGACCGCGAGAAGCGAAGCAAGTCCGACATCTTCCTGCGCTTCATCGCCAAGAGGTTCCGCACCCAGGCCTACCTGGTGGCCGAACTGCTTGGACGATTCAGTGGGCGCTACGCGCCCTACTGGTACCTGTCGGACGGCGGGCATTTCGAGAACACCGGCGCCTACGAGCTATTGCGCCGAAGGGTCGGCGTCATCGTCGTCTCCGACAACGGCGCCGACCCGACCTACGCCTGGGGCGATCTCGCCAACCTGATGCGCCTGGCGCGCATCGATTTCGGTTGCGAGTTCGTCGAGTTGAACGCCTCGAACTCGACGGCTCATCACCGCATCTTCGAGGCGGCACTCGAACCCGATGCCGAGGGGCGCGGAACGTTCAAGGATGGACGCTTCCTGCGCTTGTTCAGGGTCACCTATGCGGCGTCGTCCCCCGTCGAGGAAACCCTGCTCGTGGTCGTCAAGCCGAAGCTCGTTTCCGACCTGCCGGTGGACGTTCGCGAGTACGCGCAGGGCAGCGCGCCCTTCCCCCAGGAAACGACCGCCGACCAATTCTTCAGCGAGGAGCAGTGGGAGAGCTATCGCAAGTTGGGCGAGACCTTGGGCGTTCATCTGGCCGCGGCGATCGACCCGAGTGGCAGCGGCAAGCCGAGCGAAGCTCTGCGCAGCTTGCTACAGCTGCGCGACATCGCTCTTCGTGCGCCCCAGGTTGATCAGAGGGACATCGAGGCGCCTTCCCAGAGGCCGAGGCTGGGAGTCGGTGTGGGACGTGGAACGGGATTTCGCCTTGACTAGGATGCTGAAGGCAAGGGCCCTCCGCCTTCACGCCCCACCTAAGCCCAGCCTAAGCCGCCGCTAAGCGCACGCTAAGCACATCGAACCATCATGGTTCGATGATTTCCCCGTTGAAGGCCGCCATGCCGCTGACGCTGGACGGCGCGCCGCATGCGAACTCCTCCTTTCCTGCGCGCAGCCGCTCCGAAGTCACGGCACTGGCCGTGATGCTGCTCATCGCCGCTTTGCTGACGCTGCGCCTGTTCGCGATGGCCTGGCTGCCGTTGATGGACACCACCGAGGCGCGCTATGCCGAGATCGGCCGCAAGATGCTCGAACTCGGCGACTGGATCACGCCTTGGCACGACTACGGCGTGCCGTTCTGGGCCAAGCCGCCGCTGTCGTTCTGGCTCACCGCGGC
>Ga0065165_1000773_pt1 | contig 43109 bp, 71 predicted proteins | sample AraplaMF_Cvi_mMF_FD_63813 | JGI IMG/M metagenome (GOLD analysis project Ga0065165, IMG submission 63813) | Arabidopsis root microbial communities from the University of North Carolina, USA - plate scrape MF_Cvi_mMF (version 2) (version 3) | ecosystem: Host-associated > Plants > Roots >... | reverse complement strand
GGAACCGTCGGCACGACGAGTTCTTCGCGCAGCACGGCCGGCGCCAGCGCGTGTTCTGCGCGTCGCTCGCCGACGTATTCGACAACCAGGTGGACCCGGCGTGGCGCGCGGATCTGCTCAAGCTGATCGCCCAGACCCCGAATCTGGACTGGCTGCTGCTGACGAAGCGCATCGGCAACGTGACCGACATGCTGCCGAACGGCTGGCTGATCGATCACCCGAACGTGTGGCTGGGGGCAAGCATCGTCAACCAGGTCGAGGCCGACCGCGACATCCCGAAGCTGGCCACCCTGCATGCGCACGTGAAGTTCCTGAGCATGGAGCCGCTGCTGGGGCCGGTGCGCCTGGACCAGAATGCGCCCGACGAGCGCGCGCTGCGCTGGTACCGGCCGATGATTCGAATGGTCGACTGGGTGATCGTCGGCGGCGAGAGCGGCCCGGCGTCCCGTCCAATGCACCCGGCGTGGGCTCGCGACCTGCGCGACCAGTGCGCAGCCGCAGGCGTGCCGTTTCTCTTCAAGCAGTGGGGTGAATGGCTGCCAGCGATCGATGGCCGCAGCGTGACGGGCAAAGTCCTGATTCTGGAAGGCGCCGCGCCGCTCCCGGTCAAGCCGCAGTGGCACGGCTTCGAGGGTGGACAGCAGGTGGCGCGCGTGGGCAAGAAGGCCGCCGGCCGCCAGCTCGACGGCGTTCAGCACGACGGCTATCCGAAAGGTGGGACGTGAGCTTTTTACAGGCCGGTTTGCCCATCCTGGATGCACTGATGGGCGTACTGAATCCCGGCCTCGATCGCCATGCCTTCGGACTCGTAATCCTGGGGAAGGTGGTGCCGCATGCCCGGCGCCAGCGTTTTGCTGGCGTCAGCCTTACGCTCGAAGAAAACGAACGCTGCCCAGCAGTTTTCGCCCTTTTCTACTGCATGCGTGTTCACGAAAAATTCACCCATCTCATGGAATCGGTATTCGGCCATCTGCCTCTCCTCTCTGGAAAACCCGCACTGTACACGGAACGAAAAACGTTGTCATTACGCAAATTTGATACACGCGGTGCCAAGTCTGGCACTTTTTGAAAGGACGACATGGACAAGAACACCGACATCAAGCTGGAAGCCAAGCGCTTGCGCCTGCTGGCCGCCGTGCTCGAGCTGCAGCACTACACGAGCACGGAATCGAACATCGTGCCCATCCCGGGCGGCGACCGCGTGATCGCGATCGGGACGCCGGCGCAGGTGCTGGCCACGCTGACAAACCGAGCTGCACGCGATGTCCTGGCCGAGCGCCGCCGCCAGGTCGAAGCCGAAGGGATGACGAACGAGGGCGACGACCGCTACTATGCCGCAGAGCTGCCGCGCGCCGCGGCGTCGTACATCCTGAACGGTGCCAACGACGAGGCTCCGTATATTTGGCCTTGGGCGAAGTCGTGGTGGAAGCCGCGCGATGCCCGCGCCAACTACGTGCGCGCCGCCGCGCTGCTGCTGGCCGAAATCGATCGCATCGACCGCGCGAAGCAGGCCGCCCTGCAGCAGCTGGTCGACCAGGCGCAGGAGCTGGACATGGGGTATGGGCCGGCGGCCGCCACCGACAGCGAAGGTGGCCACCATGACTGAACGTCCGATCCTCTTCAGTGGCCCAATGGTGCGCGCGCTGCTCGACGGCACGAAGACGCAAACGCGGCGTGTAGTGAAGCCGCAGCCAGAGTCGTGGCAGAGCCTTCAGCCGATGTGGGGTACCAGCCCGCCACCGAACCCGGTTGCCTTCGGCCGGCCAGGCACCGTTCGCCCGGTGGCGCCTGATTGGCCGGACAGCGCCGACGATGACATCCTGTGCCCATACGGAGTAGCGGGCGATCGCCTGTGGGTGCGCGAGACGTGGGCGCAGCCGACGACTCTCGACCCTGGCCCCACCTTCTATCGGGCCGATTATCCGTCGTGCGCGGCCGGCTTCACGAACCTGCCGCCGGTCGATGAGATCACGTGGAAGCCGTCGATCCACATGTTTAGGAAGGACAGCCGCATCCTGCTGGAGATCACCGGCCTACGCGTTGAGCGGCTGCAGGACATCAGCGAGGCGGACGCTATCGCCGAGGGAATCGAGCAGATGCCGTGTGCGGTTCCCAGCACGCGGACGTGGCGCAACTACGACCCGTCGAATGGATGGACGTCGAAGGTCGCAATTCCACAGAATTCATACCGGTCGCTCTGGGACAGCATCAACGGCGCCGGCAGCTGGGCGACCAACCCCTGGGTGTGGGTCGTGGAATTCAGGAGGATCGAACGATGATCGAACGAGGAAAGGACCGCCGCCGCGGCGTGTCGTCGTACTTCACCAGCCCGGTGAACGACCGACGCCGCCCGCAGTTCGAACGGCGTGGGACGGTTCCGGCCAGACCGGCGCCGACGCGTGGCGAGCAGGTGTACGGCGAGCGCCGGGTGCTTCCGGACGCGGGACTGGAGTAACCATGCCGACCAATTACCTCACCGCCGACGAGCTGGCCGAGCTGATCGGCTGCGCGCCCACCAGCTTCGCGTGCATGCGCCGCTACCTGGACCGGCACGGGTGGCCGTTCGAACCGAACCTTCGCGGATTCCCGCGCGTGAGCCGCGCGTATCATGACGCCCGGCTGAGCGGCGCCGCCGCCCCAGGCCCGGCACCAGTCGCCGACGCCGAACCTGACTTCAGTATGTTTTCGCAATGATCGGAAGAAGAAAATCACCGGACGGCATGCCGTTCCGCCTGTACGAGCGCCTCGGTAAGTTCAAGGTGAGCTACGGCTACAAGCTGCCGGACGGGAAGTGGGCGTTCCGCTTGACGGCCGCCACCAGCGACAAGGAAGCGTGCGCGCGGATCCGCACCGAGGCGATCGAGCGCGCCAACGAGCTGAACGGCGTCCAGGTGGAGACCGGCGAGACCGATGCGCTGTTCCGCCGCTACTTCGCGTGGCAGCGCGCCTTGCCGCGCGACAGCGAGGAACGCAAGGCCGACAGCACCCTGGACGAGAACGAGCACAACGAGGCAAAGCGCCTGCTGAAGACATTCGGCAAGGTGAAGCCGGCGGTCATCAAGCCGGTGCACATCTATAAGTATCTGGACGGCCGGGCCGCTGAAGGCGCGCCGGCGAAGGCGAACAAGGAAATCGCGCTGCTGTCGGCTGTGCTGGAGTTCGGCCGCCGTAAGGGTGTGCTGGAGACGAACCCCTGCCGCGACATCAAGTACAACAAGACGACGCCGGACACCCGCTATGTGACGTCGACCGAGCTCGACCTGGTCGTGCGCGTGGCGCGGGAGCGCGGCGGGATGTACGTGGTGGCGGCGCTGTGCTTGCGCGCGGCCTACCTGACGGTGAGCCGTCCGGACGAGATGCGGAAAATCACGCGCCAGGCGATCACGGAGCAGGGGGTCGAAATGCCGGTCGGCAAGCGGAAGAAGGGAAGTGTGCAAAAGTTCAAGGTGATCGAGTGGTCGGACGAGCTGCGCGCGGTCATGAGCGAGGCACTGTCCCTGCAGCGCACGACCAGCATGTATGTTTTCGGCAACAGTGAGGGGCAACCCTACACGACCAGCGGCTGGAACACGAACCTGCGCCGGTTGATGGAGCACGCGCGGAAGAAGGCGGAAAAAGAAGGGATCGAGTTCGCGCGGTTCACGTTGAAGGACATGCGGCCGGCGGCTGTCACGGACCGGGTAGAAGAGGGGGATAAAGACATCACGAACGCTACCGGACACAGCACGGATCGCATGGTGCGGCAGGTGTACGACAGGCGGAAGAAGAAGACGGCCAAGGCGACCGCGTAACAATGATCTTCCAAAATTTGGAATTTCATCTTCCAAAAAAATTAAAGGGCTACGGCGCGAAGCTCGTAACCCTTTGATCTTATTGCTGAATTCTTGGGGTGGCTGATGGGACTCGAACCCACGACAACAGGAATCACAATCCGATGCCCAAAAGCATCTAAGTAATTGATTTTCCTAAAGGTGCGGATGAATTCTTTGGAAGATCGACGCCGCTGAAACCCGCATGAATGCTTGGCCCTTACGGGCATCTTCCAAAGAAATAGGGCCGTCGCCCGGTACGCGATTTTACATTGGCTCGATCATCACCGACCACTCCTGCACGTACGCCGGGCCGTCGTCGCCCTGCGGCCGCTCCTCGCCCCTGAATAGCATTCCGCCCGTATGCATGGCGATGAGGCGGGCTTCGTAGAGGTCCGGCAGCAACCCTGGCCCGACCTGGGAATCGTGCCGCCGGACCTGAAGGACGTAGGTTGACCGCACTGCGGCGAGCGTGAGCGCGCCTTCGACGGCTGGCATCTGGTTGATCTCGCGGTTCGACAGGCGCCGCCCATGGTCGCGCAGGCGCTTCACTTTTCCGTACATGCTGATGTTGAAAATACTGTATGAGCGTACAGTATAACGGCTGACCAGCCGCAACCTGCCGGCGGTGCGCCTACCGTATGATCGGCGCATGGAACTGAGCCGCCCGAACACCGAACTTGCCGCCGCAGTCGACCACGCGCTGACCATGGGCGACGTGCGCGCCGCGGCCGCCTACCTGGCCGACCACGGCGCGGGCTTCGCGCTCATCTGCCGGGTGCTGGCTGAGCCGGCGCGGCGTCGGCCGGGAGCGACGACGGAGGCGCCGGCCACACCTGGTGCACGTACCCGCCTTCCGTCGTCCGCATGACGAGCTGCTGCTCGGTCGGCGTGATGACGTGGAAGTCCATCACACCCCTGCCATCTTGCTGATCGTCTCGTCCTTCTCGCGCGAGCTGCGCGAGCTGCCGAATTCGAAGGCGAAATAATCCTTCAGACAGGACCCCAGAATGCCGGCAATGGTGGACAGGATGCCGACCGCTTCGCCCGGCATCTGGCCCTTGAACTGGACCAGCACATAGAGGCAGGCAATCAGCCCGACGACGACTGCCATCACGGCCATGTCGGCGCGGTAGTTGTGGCCGGCATTCATCTTGCGCACTTCCGTGTCGTGCGCGCGTGCGTCGACGCGGTCTGCCAGATAAGCCTTCTCGAGATCGACCTGCTGGGCGCCTACGGCCTGGCGGAACTCCAGCACCTTGTTCGGATCGGCCTGGATGGCCGCCAGCGCGGCCTCGCCGGTGTCGGCGCCGGTGACGGTCTTGGCAATGTCGACGACCTTGCCGGCGACGTCCGCCGCCTTATCGCTGCCGGTGAGGAGTTTGACCAGGGACGGCGCGAACTGCGCAAGCGCCATGGCGATCGTAATCGGGTCCATCAAAATTCTCCTTTACGCATGAGTTCGGCCAGGCGGCGGGCGCGATCGCCGACCTGCTTGGCCCATTTCGAATCCAGCATCTCGGCGGCCGCCTCGGTGTAGCGGCCGGCGCGCGCGTGGTCCAGCATGTTCACGAAGAGCAGCAGGCGCTTGATGCCCAGGTTGAAGCACATGTTGGCCAGCACGTTCTGGCGCGCCTCCGACAGTTGCCGCCACCACGGGATAAAGCGGTCGAGATCCTTTTCCGCCAGATCGATATCGTTCTTGAGCATCAGGGCGATTTCGTCGTCGAAGAAAGGACGGTCGGTCAGGTTGCGGCCGACGCCGCCCGTCAGCTTGCCGACGGTGTCGATGTAGACCAGCGCGCGCCGGCCCTCGTCGATGGTGAGCTGTGCAGCGAGTTTTTCACGGTTCATGGTCAGGCCTTCAGGTGAGAAAGAATCCAGGTCAGGCCGCTGCCGATTGAGCCGGCGGCACCGCCGATCAGCATCAGCGTGCGCCAGCCGCCGCGGGCTTCCGCCAGCTGCGCGAGCACCTTGTCCAGCTTTTCGTTCTGCAGGGTGTTGGTGGCGCGCAGGTCGGATACTGCGACCTTCAAATACGTGACTTCGACCTGCAGAGCAGCCAGGGCGATGGCGTTTTGTTGTTCAGTCATGGAGGTGGTCATTGGTTGGCCTCATGCGGTCTTCACGATCACGACAGCGCGGCCGTCGGCCTCGACCGTGATGACCTTGCCGACGGCGCGCATGTAGTTCGTCAGCGTCATATCCGCTTCGTTCATGGGCACGCCCTTGATGCCGTCGCCGTCCTGCACGGGCACGATGTACTGGCCCGGCTGGGCGCCGTACACGTTGACCGGCACTCGGCCAGCAAATGCGATCCGGTCGACCGTGGCGCGCACCGCTTCGTGGTCCTCATCGTATTTCTTGGCGTCCGCTTCCCAGTCCTGCATGGCGGCCTTGTAATCGGCGCGCAGCTTGTCGATCAAGGCGGCATATGCAGCGCGGTCGGCCTCTTCCTGCGCGGCCACGGCCTTCCAGTTTTCCAGCGCCTTTTCGAAGTTCTCCATGCGCTTTGCGTCCACGTCCGGAATGCCGAGTTCTTCAGGCGGGTACGGCGTGCGGCCTGCCGTGATGCCTTCGTAATCCGGTTCGACGTACACGGGTTCGACGGGACGCAGGCCGAGATCGGCCGCCCACGTGTCGCCGCCGACGTAGGACGGGTCAGTCGACTTAGTGGCGAACGTGACGGAATCCGCGAAACGATCCGTGATTTCGCCGTTGGCCGTCACACCGACAATCTGACCTTTCGCAATCGTGCCCACGCCGGGCGCCTTGCGCATATATTCGGCATAGTCGGCCCCGCTGGTGTTCACCGTGCCGGCCGCGTTGATCGAACGGCCATTGCTCGAGTGCTTGCCGGTGGCCAGTCCAGTGGGCGCACCGTTGATCGGCCCAGCGGTGACGTGCTGAAAGTAGGCGGCCGTCGTGCCCGCGCCCTGCAGCGTCAAGATCACGCCCGCCTCGGCCAGGCCAGGCTTGTTGATGATGTGCGACGAACCGGACGACACGCCCATGAAGCAGTTGCCGTTTGTGTCCATCCCGAAGCCACTCACGCCGCTCGGCGTGTTGACGCCGTACTGCGTGGCCGTGTAGCGCGTCGACCAGCCGAACCGGTTTTCCACCTTCCCGACCGGATCCTCGATGACGTAGTTCTTCGCACCGGCATCGGACACCGACGCGGTGCAGTTGTCGTTGTGGTTCGCGATCGCGTGGAACAGCTGGTACGTGTTGTCGGCGCTCTGCGCCTCGATCTGCGCTTGGAACAGCTCCAGGTAGTTGTGACCGATCTTCTCGCCCACGACGTTCGGGCCCAGCGTGATGCCGACGCCGACCTGCGCGCCGGCGGCGCCGCTGGAGCTCTGCAGCAGGTTCGCGAAGTACGAGTTCGCACCGCCCTTGTTTACCTTGATGGGCCGGTTCGACAGGATGTTGTTCCGGTGGAAGCGGCAGATTTGGAGACCCTGCGTGGTGGTCTCGGTAATGCCGTTGGCGAAGGCGAAGCCGGCGTCCCCGATGGTGTTGTTGTCGATCGTGTGCGCGTATGCGCCGGGCACAAACGCGCTCGTGACCGGATCGATGTCGGTCAACAGAATGCCGGTCCCGCCATTGTTCGATCCCGACAGCAGATAGCAGTCGTGGATATGAGCACGGCCGGCATAGACCCTGATCGGGGCCTGCGAGGCCGTCGACGGGCGGAAAATAATGTTCGACACCTCGCACTGCTGGTGCGCGATGCGCAGCATGTCGAACACGGCCAGGTCGGGCGCGGTGATATACGTGCCGTACCGGGACGCACCGCGAATGCGCATGCCCTTGCCGGTGGTGACGATCGGTTGCGAGATCCGATAGTTCCCGGGCGGCAGGATCACCTCGCCGGCGAACGTCGTGAAGCACGCCAGGGCATTCTGCAGTGCCGTAGTGACGTCGGTCGGGACGCCGTTGCGCACGTTGGCGATCTGGGCCGACGTCATGAAGTCGAACGCGCTCACGGAATCCCGGCCGCGATCGAGCAGCGTGCGCAGCTGGGCGCCAGCACCCGATGCATTGAAGCCGACGAGATTCGAGCCGGTCGGCGCGGCCAGCTGTGGCGAAATGTTCTGCAGACCGGCTGGGTCGGTGCTGTAGTTGTCGACCGGGTATCCGCTGACCTGCTGGCCCGCGGCGGTCTTCAGGTCGACCTTGTACGCGCCATCCCAGAAAATCGCGGCTTCGCCTTTCGCGTCCAATGTGATCGGCCACTGGTGCGGGACCGTGCCGGCGGCGTCCTGGTACACGGCTTTCGGCGTCGTCGTGCCGGCGGCATAGGTGTACAGCTTGCAGCCGGCCGCCGGCGTGCCGTCGTTGTTGTAGTAGCGCTGTCGGCCTTCCGGCATGAGGGTGGTGGTAGGCATCGGGTAGTCCTTATACGATGTCGGTTGCGGTGTACATGAAGGTCAGGCCGGCGCCCATGGCCTGGACTTTCCCGCCGGGGTTCAGGCCCTTGTTGATCAGTTCGAAGCACGGGTAGCTTTCGCCCGCGGCGATCGGGCGCGCCGAGATGTGCGTGATGACCGTGGTGCCGTCGGGCGCCACGAAAGCGACCGTGCCAGCGATGGGCGCGGCCGTCGTGTTGACCAGCGATGCGGATTTGATGATTCGTTTGGTCAGGGCGGGCACTGTCGTGCCCATGTCGGCCAGCGCCGCGCCCAGCACCGCGCCGTCGAAGATGTACGGGTTGACTGCCATGGTGGTCCTTTCAGGTGGTTGTTATGCGGTCGTGCTGTCGGTGATCAGTCCCAGCGAGGCCCATGCGGTCAGCGCGGATGCGAGCGCCGCATTGCCGCCGCGCGAGCCCGTAACGGTCGGTTTTGCAACGGGGGTGGCGCCGAAGAAGCCGATGCCCGTGCCGTTGACAGAGATCCGCGTCGTGTTCGTCGCGCGCAGGGAAATCGTGGACGCGGCAACGGTGAGCGGGACGTAGCCGGCCGCCACGCGGTCATAGGCCAGCACACCGGTCGTGCCCGCTCCGAAAGCCGCGCCGTCCGAGTCGAACTCGAGCCCGGCCGCGCCGTTGTTGGAGACGACAAACCGGTACGTGGGTGACCCCGTGCCGGCGCTGAGGGTCGTGAACCTGCCGCTGTTGCGCGCGGTTGCGCCGATGGACGTGCCGTTGATCGTGCCGCCCGTGATGGCCACGGCATTCGCGTTCTGCCTGGCCATCGTGCCCAGCGACCCGAACGCGGCCGAATAGTCCGGGATCATGGCGATTTCCTTCCGGATGTCGTCCAGGATCCTGCGGTCAATCGACTGCGTCCACGTGAGCGCCGCCGCGACGTCCTGGGATCGGGTATCGGACGCCGCCGGCACGTCGACACCGAAGGCGGCCAGCGCGGCCAGGTCGTCCGACGACATTCCGTTCGGGCCGCCGATCCGCGCCAGCACGGCGGTCAGCGCGCGCGAGAATTCCGGCGTCATCAGCACGGTCCCGTCCGGCTGCACGTTGCCGATCGCCACGCGCGCCGGGAACAGGTTCAAGGTGTTCTTGCTCATCGCGTCAGGCCCTCCGCGTCCACTGCGGCGCCGAGGATGACGCGCTTCACCGGATCGGAAATCGAGATCTCAAATACGCGATCGCGACTGCTGCCCAGGCGCCGAAGACGTGCGCGCGCCTTGAACTCGGCGATGCGGCCCATCGACATCGTGCGCAGAGTGCTCCAGGTGTGCCCGCCGTCGTCCGACCAGCGAACCATCATCAGCGGGTCGCTGCCCTGGCCAGTGAGCAGGCCGACGCCCGCCTCAATGTCGACCTGCAGGCCGTGGTAGCGGATGCGCCGGTAATCGCCGTCGGCCACGTGCGCCGCCGCCCGCCGCGCCAGCAACGGGTTGCCGTCGTCGTCGTAGCAGTCCAGGTCCAGCGCGTACAGGTTGCCGTTCTCCCAGTCGCCGACCACGTGCTCGCCGCTCCAGAACATGTGGCAGTTGGCGCGGTGCCGGTTCAGCTGGCCGTCGCTCGGGTCGAGCCATGCGCGCTCGTGCCAGAGCTGAGCTTTCACGCCGTAGACCCATGTCGCGTTCGCGCTGGGGAAGCTCAGCACATAGTGCGTTTCGCCTTCCTGCGTATAGGCGAAGGCTCGGGCATCCGAGATGTCGCCGTAGCTCTGGATCGCGCGCTCGATGCCGTCGTGGGACACGCGCACGGGCGAGTAGCCGTTCAGGCGCCAGACGGTGCCCTGGCCGGTCTTGTCCTCGCCCAGCCAGAACACGCTGTTGTCCAGGTCGGCCACCGAGTGCGGCGCGCAGCAGCCCTGTTCGATGAGCGCGTTGCCGTCGCGTGTATACGGGAAGTCGGCCTCGCCGGTGTAGCTCCACACCTCGGTCACGGTCCGTTTGAACAGCAGCAGCTGGCCGTGGTTGACGATATGGGAGACGATAGGCTCGGCGTTGCTGTCCGCCGCGGCGAAGTCGAGCGCGTCGAACGTCACCGAGCCGTCGGCCGCCGATATATAGAACTGGAACGTGCCGGGGCGGTCGAGGATGAAGGCGTTGTTCGCGTAGTCGACGCGCTGCCCGCCGTAGAACGCCTCGTCATCGATGCGCACCAGAGCGTTCGTGCCCAGGTTCAGCTGGTACCCGTTCGGGCCCGTCCCGAGTAGGGCGATGTTGCCGTTGTCCTTGATCGAGACGGGGGCGTCGAGCGCGTCGATCGTGCCCACCAGCGTTGGCGTGAAGTCGGCGGCCACACGGTAGACGTTGGAGCCGGCCACCGCAATGGCGTCGCCGACCGACGGCCGGTACAGCGCGCGGATGCCGCCGCCGGCGAGCGTCGCCAGCCGGCGCAGGCCGGGAGTGCCGAACAGCGCGCGCACGGACTTGGCATTGCCTCCTGATTCATCAAGAACCGGATATAGATTGATACACCGCGACGCGCTAAAATTGAGGGACCTAGAAAGATAGGCTCCTCCAACAAAAGGGATTCTCATGGTTGAAGACTGGAAGCCGATTGCAGGTTTTGAGGGGATCTACGAAGCCAGTAATCAGGGCAGGATTCGTAGATTAGAGCGAGGGAAAAAGCTTTGCGCAGCGGATATTCCAAACATCGTGGCCTTACGTGAAAAAGGTTTGTCTCATCAAAAAATTGCAAACCAATTCGGAGTTAGTAAGAGAAACATTGCCATGATTTTCAAAGGACTTAACTGGGCCAATGACCCTGCACATCGTTTTATTCAAGGATCTCTGCTAACGACCGGCTACTTCATGGTGCAGCTCCGCAAAGATGGAAAGTCGCACAGGCATTTGGTGCACAGACTGATCGCGCAGACGTTTATTGGCCCGATACCGGCTGGCCTGTGTATTAACCATTTGGATGGAAACCCCAAGAACAATGCGGTGACCAATCTTGAAATCACAACATATGCCGGCAATGCTCAGCATGCGATTAAGGCTCTCGGTTGGAAGCCGACAGCTCAGCGTGGGCCTCAAAACGGTTGCGCGAAGCTAACCGAAGAGCAGGTTCGATATATAAAAAGTCAGCCGAAAAAATATGGAATCGCGACCAAGCTGGCGCGCGAATTTGGCGTCACTAATAGCGCAATTAGCTCAATCCTGAATGGGAAAAACTGGGCACATATCCAATCCAGGGCATAAATTGAGCGACTACATCACCTTCAAACTGTGGAAAGCCGGGGCGCTCCTCGTGCTCGTCGTGATTTTCAGTGCCGTCCAGGGTTGGCGTGAGGGCACTAGTCGGAGCCGACCACCGGAGCCGTCCGATAAAGGTACTGAAGCAGATTCGGACTCGTAGCCGCCTGGATCGCGGGGCTTTGCATCGGCTGCCCGGTCATCAAGTCTCTAAGGGTGCCGCTGTTCAGCGCCTTGTTTGTCGCACGACCTGCGGCCATTCCGACAGCCGCTTTTACAGGCCCCGCCATCGTTGCCGCAGCAATTGCCGCCGCAGCCCGTTGCGCTCCGCCGTGAGCTCCTTCCCTCGGCTTCAGGAACTGTGCCGCGATGTCGGCTAATTCCTGCAAGTCCTTGTTGTTGATGTTCTTCAGGTTCGCCAGGCGCGCGATCGAGATGTCGCCGTCCACCCCGTTTTTCGCCAACTTTTCGAGCGCGAGCATGTTGCCGTACTGCTGCCGCGTCTTCGCGAAGGCTGCCGACGCCTCTGGTGTCATCGAGCGGTCGAGAGCACCCATCAGGTCGCGCTTGAGGTCGCTGGCGTAGTAGGCCTCGGGCGTGCTGCGACGGCCGATGCGATCCAAGACGCGCTTGATGTTGTAGGCGGCCTGACCGTCGATCTCTCCGTTCGCGTCGACCTTGTTCATGATCTCGTCGATCTGGTTCTTGATGACGCGGGCGCCATCTGACCCCAGTTCGCTGGTCGCGCGGGACTCTGCTTCCGACAGCGCGTCCAGGAAAGGCTGGTCGACGCGGACGGTGTTCGAGCGGAGCACGCGGTCAAATTCACCGCCCAGGTCGCCCTGTGCCTTGCGCAGTGCCGCCGTCACGTTCGCCGAGTGCTGACCGAACGTCGCGCTCAGTGCGCGGTTCAGCTGGTTCTGCATAGCCTGCTCGGTCGCGGCGCGCCCGCTGAACGGGACGTAATTCAAGCCTGCGGCCACGGCATTCAATGGCTTGCTGTCGGCGATACGGTCGGCCGGAATGTCGATGCCGAGTTGCTTCGCGCGATCAGCCAGCGCGACGACCTCCGGAGATATCTCGCCGCCGGTGAGCGCTTTGCCTATCCCCCTGACCGCAGCCCGAGTGGGTGCACCGAGCATCTGCGCAGCCCCCGGCAGCACCGCGCCAATCGCAGCCCCGGCGCCCGCATGCTCCGGATCCACAAGCGCCGCGCTCGCGCCGCCCGTCACCGCGCCGCCGGCCGCGCGCGTGCCCGCGTTCGACGCCATCTCGGCCAGTGACTGGGCGCGCGGCGCCCCGGTGCGAAATCCGCTGGTTCCCACGGCGTTTGCGATCCGTTGCAGCGTGGCGCCAGACATGCCAACGGCTTCTGCTGCTGGTGCCGCCGCGCGCAGCCCGCCGGCCAGCGCCGCGCCCACGCCAGCCGTCCCCGCCACCTCGCCACCGAGCTTGCCCGCCTTGTACGCGAGAGAGTCCGGATCGGAGCCCACCAGATAGGTTAGGCCCGAGTCGATGTCGGCGCGGCGCTTCCGGTTCGATTCGAGGGAAACGCCTTTCCCGTCCATGGCGTCGCTGATAATGTCGACAGGGGCAAGGATCGTGGCACCGATGGAGCCGGCGCCGCGCACCGCACCCGCAGCCAGATTGACGGCGCCTTTCTTGATGCTGTCGAGCATGCCCGGTTGCTCCGCCGGCTGCGTGGACGCCGCGGCCGGGGTCTCGGCCGGCAGCGACTGAATGTAGGCCGCCAGCTTGCGCGCGCCCTCGGCGTCGCCGGTCTTATCGGCGTTGCGCAGGGCGTTGTACAGCTCGTCGCGAGTGGGCATTACTTTCCTCCGTGTTTTTTCAGCAGGGCCGCGATGTCAGCTGGCACGGCGCCAGCGGCGGCCGGCGCGGCAGCGGGCGCGGGCGTACCGGCTTGATTGATGTCCGCGTACTTGCCCAGCAGCTTCTCAAGTCCGTCCAGCGAGGCCAAACGGCGTGAGACCGGCAGGTTGCGATTGGCGACGTCGCCGGCCATCTGCTTATACAGCAACACGTCCTTGTCCGACTGCGGGCCCTGCATACGCGGCACGTTCGACGTCATCCAGCCGGCGATTGTATCGAGCTGGGCCGCCGCGTCCGCGCCTTCTGTCGACTTGCCGAAGAACGCCGCGGCGTTGTCCAGCATCGCGCCTGCGCCGCTTGCCGTCGCCTTCGGGATCAGCTCGCGCGCGGAGGCGATCCCGGCCTTGAGCTGGTCGTTCAGCTTGCGCGCGGCAACGGCGTTTTCGCCCGGGACGCGGGTGCCATCGGCGAACGTGGCCGGCACAGCAGTTTTCGTGCCCTTGTTGATCAGCAGCGGGCCCTGATTCGGGTCGACGACTACCTGGGTCTGCTGCGCCTCGCGGGCGAGGGTATTCTGCTCGCGCGCCCGCGCATCGGTCATGTCCTGCCCGCGGCGCGTGGCCGCCACCGTCGCTGCCGTGTTCGCGCGCGATGTCGAATCGTGCCCTGCGGCGATCTTCTCTTGGCTCCCGCGGTTCGCTAAGCCTTCCGACTTGATCCGAGCGTCCTCAAGCTGTTTCGCTGTGTCAATCGAGCCCAGGTAGTGGTTCTGGGCCCATGCCTTCAGTTGCGCCGGGTCCTTTGGAATCTCCAGCGTATCCAGGCCGAGTCGCTTCGACAGATCGTCACCCAACTGCTGCCGCAAGCCGCCCACCATGGCAACGGCATTGTCGTACGTCGGATTTTGTACGATTGCGCCCGCCGCGCTGCCGATCATGCCGTTCGCCTTCGTCAACGTCTCGATCTGCTTCGCTTGGGTCTCGGCCTGGGTCTTGCCGATGTCGGCCTGCTTGGCATCCGCCTCCAGTTTCGTCTTTCGGTAGGCCAGCGCGCGCGCGCCATAGCCCGCTTTCGCGAGGGCCTCGCCGACATCTTGGGCGCCGGCTAGGGCGTCGGCCTGGACCTTGTCGGCTGCGAGGTCGCGCTGCTTTTCGCTGTACATCAGGTCCGCCAGTCGGTTCTGGTTTTGCGCCCCCTGGATCTGCTGGGCCTGCATGTACTGTTCCAGCGGATTCGCCAGTTGGACGGGCTTGACGCCCATGATGATGCTCGGGTCGATTGCCATGCGATTCCCTTTCAGCCCTTCGAAAGTTTCGAGAGCAGGTTCTGGTTCTGGTAAAAGTTCAGGGCTTGGCCGACCCCGTTGGTGATCGAGTTCGTGTTGCCCACGTATCCGGATGCGCGCGCGTTTGCGGAGCCGGTCAGGTTGCTCTGCACAGCGCTCGACGTGTTCTGGCCGGCGTTGGCGATCGTGCCGTACGCGCTCTGGCCAGCTTGGCCGACCTGGTTGGTGGCGTTCTGGCCGAAACCGGCGATTTGCGCCAGCCGGCTCCAGGACGCACCGTACTCGTTCGACGCCGTGTCCTGGTTGAAGCGCGCAAGCGCCTTCAGGGTCGCGCCCGAGTACAGACCGCCGCGGCCCGACGCCGCGCGCTGGATGGCCTTCTCGCCTTCGCTCAGCCGAAACTGGTAGCCCGGATCAGTCGGGAGGTCGACGCCAGACGCCAGTTTCGCCAGCGCGTTCTTGCCGGCGTCGAGCCAGGGCTGCTGGTCGGTGCGTTGCTGCTTTAGAAGGTCGAGCTGATCCGCGCGCGTCAGGTCGTATTCGCGCCGGGCTTCTGTAGTCGCCGCGTCCGCGCCTTGCTGCAGCGTGCTGGCGGCATCGGATGCTGCTCGACTGCCGTCAATGCCGCCGCCGATGGACGCGCCGATTGCAGCGCCTGTCGGGCCGCCGATAAGGAATCCGCCGACGCCGCCAGCGATTGTTCCGATTGCTTTGCTCATCTCAGTATTCCGTATGTGTGTTCGTCAACGACCGAGCCGTCCTGCAGTTCGATCGACGCTTTGCATATGCCTTCGTGTCGCCAGCCCAAGCGACGCGCCAGCGCCCAGACGCCGCGCACGTGGGTCCGCATCTCCAGCCGCGCGTATCCCGTCTCATCCCATACGCGTGCTTGGATCTCGCGCGAGTTCGCGACGAGCGCGGACGAGCGGCTGAAAAGGTGGACATCGGCCACACGGTTGGTGCAGCGCCGAACGAACCAGCACGTCTGCCCGTCGCAGGACCAGAAGTACTGGGCCACGCCGGCGTCGACTTGAGCATCTAGGTTCGCGACGATCTCCTGTGGCGTCATCCAGGGGGCCTGTACGGTCCACGGGTCGACCACGTCAAGAAGGTTCAGCCTCATTGCACGTCCGGCTGGAAGAACACGCCCGTGTTCTCGCGGTCGTAGCCCTCCGCCTTGTCCAGCGCCAGCGCTGCGCGGCGCTCCAAGTCCTGACGTTCGGTCAGCGGCAGGCCGGCCGTCGGCGCCATGCGGTGAGCCAGGCCGAGAATCAGTGCCTCGCCCCACTCGATGGCGAAGTCGGGGGTGTCGCTGCCGGTGTTGAAGTCTTCGATGCGGCGCTCGTACCAGAAGCACAGCACGTCGGCGGCGTTGTCCGGCGCTGGCCAGACCGACAGCACGCCGTTGCCGAGCTGCGGGTCGTAGAAGGCCTGGACGATCTTGCCGCGCGCGCCCTTGTTGGCCTGCTGGGCGTATGCGGTGCGCGAGATCATCGCGACCGGGGTGTCCTGCAGTGCGGAGGAGCGCCAGTAGGCGCCGTCCGGATCGATGCGCTGCGGGCGGGTGATCTTCGTGGTGTACGTGAAGACCTGGGCGCCCGCGACGGCCGCGCCCGGCAGCGCCGTGGTGAGCGTCGTCGACGCGCCCGGCGCGCCATTGATCGTCGTCCAGAACAGCGAGCCGTCGGCCAGTAGCACGCCGATGTTGTCGCCCGCGGTCATGCCCGTGAAGCTGGCGAGCTGCACAGCGACAGCGCCGGCCGCCGCGTTGCTGGACAGGGTCGTGCGCACGTAGCTGACGGTGCAGTGCGTGCCACCGGTGCCCAGCACGTAACGGCAGACGCCCGGCTGCAGGAAGAGGGTGGCCAGCTGCATCGCCCACAGCTTCGCGCCATCGGCCATCAGGGCCTTCACCCAGGAGTTCAGCCGCAGTGCGTACTGGGCCAGCGTGTCCGCGTCCAGCGTGTCGCCCAGGGCGATGTCGCCGTTTTCCAGCGCGGCCGCCGCGATGATGTCGTCGCGCGAGAGGCTGAAGGTGTTCGTTCCGCTCGTGGTCATTTCAGCTCCAAAGTATCGATGCCGTGCCCGCAGCCGATATCGAAAGCACAGGCGACTTCTACAGCGCGGCGAGCGTCGCAGCCCAAGTGCATCGCCGCCATGGCGTAATCGCGTCCAGAGCCCCGCGCGAAGTACGGACTCTCGATGCGCTCCGGGAAAGGATTCGCCGCGCTGTACATGAAAACGCGTCCCTGTGCGTCGATGTGCAACGCACCGGCCCCACTGTCATCGTCGCGGCGGGGATACGTATCAGGGTTTCGAGAGCCATGGAACCAGTTCAGCAGTTCTGCAGCATGCGCACCGCCGCCAGAGAATGCGACCAGGCCATCGGGCAATCTGTGGATTTTTGTCACGGCGTAACCCATGCCGGCTACGGTGCCTCGCTTGTCGGCGGCCAGGGTCTTGCCGTCCCATGCAATGATGGTCATAGGTCGTCCGCCGTGATCTCGTTGGGCCCGACGAAGCGCGGCTCAGCGCCTGGCCGGGCATTCTTGACGTGGTTGCGCTCCGGGCGGGCCTTCACGAAGTCCTGCGGGTGCCGCGGCTCCCAGTCCTTCGAACACACCATCGCACCGTCCCAGCGCTTGCGCAGCTGGGACAGCTTGAACTGGAACCCGCAGCAGTCGCAGATGGCGTTCGAGTCGCCCAGGATGAACGTGTCGCCCGCCATGGTCAGCTCTTCTTCATGTGCAGCACGATCGAGTAGGAGTCGTTCGCGCTCGCGCCGATGGTGGTGAACAGGATGTCGCCGTTCACGCCCGCGCCGCCGTTGTTGATGAGGCCGCCGACGCTCGTGAAGTCGAAACGCTGCTGGCCCTGGCTCAAGACGATTGCCGGCACGTCGGTGGTCGCGTCCCACAGGATTGCGACCTGCATGCCGAAGATGTCGTACTCGATGTGGGTGATCTTGACCGAGCTCGGCGCGCCGGCCAGCGTCGAGACGTCGACCTTCAGCACGGCCGTCTCGCCGGTGCCGTCGGAAATGTTCGTGAACTTCATGACCGCGTTGCGTTCGCCGTCCACGAGAATCTGGCTGGTTACTGCGTCTGCCATGATGGCCTCCAGGTGGAAGGGGCCGAAGCCCCGATTGATCAGCGCTCGGCGGACGCGAACATGTAGTCGACGGTCATGGACTTGGCGAGCGCCTCGCCGTTCATGATCCCGAACGACGCGGTCAGGGTGGTGTCGGGCAGGTAGGCCGCGCTGGCGTTCAGCGTGCCGAGCTGCTGGTCGTTGACGAAGTAGGCGATCTCGCCCTTGCCGTCATAGGCCCAGGCCACGGTGACGAAGGTGTCGTTCGCGAGCGTCGCGATCGCCGCGGCGCGGGTCTGGCCGGTCGTAGCATTTTTCTGGCACTGCACGTCCAGGGTGGCCACGCCGTCGTCCTTGCTGAAGAACACGCCGTCCGTCACGCCGGCGCCAGCCGTCGCGCCCATCAGGGTCGTGTCGGTCACGCACAGGCCGATGACCAGGTCGGATTGCGTCGCGTCCGATACCTTGAAGCGAGCCTTGAAGAAGGCGCGCTTGCCTGCCGTCAGCAGGAAGGATTCGCCCACCTTCTGCAGTTGGATGCTGTCGTTGTCGGCGGCCGAGTTGGTCAGCACCAGCACGCCGCCGTCGAGGTTGGCCAGCGCGGCCGTACCGGTACCGACTGCGGTCACGGCCCAGGCCGCGGCGATGTAGCTGTCGAAGTCATCGAAATAGGTGTGCCATTCGGTCGGGTCGGGCAAACCGAAGTTGCCGAGCGGCGCAGCCTTCGGCACCGTGGCGATACCGTTGGTAAAGCGGGAAGGGGAGGGCATGTGTTTCTCCTAGCGTTCCATGAAAAAGAACGCCCCCGACATGCGAGGGCGCCAGGTGTTGCGGCTGCCTCCGGCGATTACGCGCCTTGGCTGCCGTACCAGTTGCGGAAGTCGCCGATCTGCAGCGAGTAGCGCTCCGTGGCCTTCGCCAGGGCATTCTCGGTGCCGAAGTCGTTGTCCTTCGTGAACTCCAGTTCGCGGCGCTGGAACAGCGTCAGGCCGTCGTCGACGTCGGTGCGGATGAAGAACGCGTCCGGGTCGGTGAAGAAGTGGTTCACCTTGAAGCCTTCCGGGAACGTGCCCATCGCGCGCAGCGCGTTGATGGCGTTGTTCGCGGTGTCGTTCTGGTTGATCGACTTCAGGATGCGGGCTGCTTCGAACTCGAGCTGGCGCGGGATGTGCAGCGAGCGCACCTGCAGCGCGATCTTGTTGCCGCGGTCGTCGGTCGCGCCGTTGGCCTGGATGACGAGGTCTTCCAACGACGCTTCGGACAGGTCGGCAGCCGTGGCCAGCACATTGCTCTGGTTGCCCGACGTCGACGGGTGCGCAGCCGAAAACAGCGGCTTGGCGTCCGGGCCGACCGGATAGTTCGTGTCGAAGCCGCGGTTGAACCAGTTGGCGACGACGGTGTTCTTCGTCTCGACCATCGCGCGCTTCAGCGCCTTGGAACGGGCCATCGCCAGTTTCTCGTAAAGGTTGTCCTCGATCGCTTCGCGGGTGATGACGTAGCCGAGGCCGTACACGACGTGGTAGGCCGTGGCGGTACCGCCCTGGCTCGTCGTGTCGTAGGCGATGGAGCCGCCCTGTTCCTTGATGGCTGCCAGGCCGAAGCCGTTGTTCTGGACCATCTCCTCGCGATGCTTGTCGGAGGTCTGGACGGTGACCAGGTCGCGCCATTCGTCGCGGTTGTTGTAGGACATGCCGAACATGCTGAACACGCCCGGCCAGAGTGCTTTCGGATGGGTACCGGTATTGATGATGCCAGCCATGATTTAGACCCCTGCTACTTGGTTGGAATATTGGTGACGGTTGATCGTCACCAGCCATTTGCACGACGCGCCGATCGCGTTGTCGTCGCGCGCGACCGGCTGCATCAGGTGCAGGTCGAGCGTTGCGGTGGTGGCCTCGGTGGCGTTGTCGAGCTGCGTGCCCGAGCAGCCGGTTACGGTGCTGCCGGCGCCGACCACGAAGTTGATGTTCAGGCCGATGTCGTTCGCGGTCAGCGGCGTGCCGGTGGCGCCTTCCTGGATCTCGAAGACCAGATCCGGGTTGTCGGCCACGTAGACCTCGCGCACGGTGTTCGCGACGCGGTAGCGCAGGCTGTCCTGCGTGTCGGGCTTGATGCCGACCACGACGCCGACGATCACGTCGCCGGTCGCGGCGCGCGCGACGTCCTGCAGCACACGGCCGTTGATGGTCTGGCCGGTGCCGGCCAGCTTGACGAAGTCGCCCACGAACAGCGCGGTTGCGTCGCCGGCCGGGACCGAGTACACGCGGAACGAGCCGTTGTACGCGGCCCCGTTGCGATGCGCGACCGGCGTGGCGCCGGCCGGGGTATCAGTGTTTGCCATTGGATGCTCCAAAAAAGGCAAGGGCCGCTCGATGGCGGCCCAGTTGTTGGGGATTCGGCGAGGGCGCCGAAATACGGGTTATCGAGCGCGGGTCTCGATTTGGATGCCGCGGCCTTCGTCCGGAACGTAGCCGCCATCCACTTCTTCCAGCTTGCCCTTGCGGATGCGCCGATCGGTCTCTTCGACCTTCTTGATCTTGGCGTGCTGGTCTTCCTCGTAAAAATCTGCCTTGATTTCCATCAGGTAGGCGCGCTGACCGGTGGTCTGGTTGACCACGCGGGACACGCGCGAACCGAGGTCGCGGTTTTCGTTCGTGACGTCCTGGTCGCCGATCTGCTTCACGGAGTCGTCCTGGACGAACTGGTAACCGCCATCCTGGGCCATCTGCAACCGGCCCTCGTTGTCGTTGATCCAGCGCCGGACGTAGCCCGGGCGGCCTGCGACGGACAGCCTGGAGCGGGCCACGCCCAACGGGACGCGCTTGCTCCGGCCTTCTTCTTCCCTGGTTTCTGCTCGCGGTGTACGGCTCATGGTCATGCTTCCTCGAAATACTGTTTCACGTAATCGGCCTTGAACTTGGCCTGGGCTTTTTCGTCGCCGGCGAAGCCGTTCTTCGCCATCCGGTCGCAGGCGGCGCGCGCCTCGGCCGGCATGTCGGCGTACGTCTTGCCGCCGGTGCGGCGCGCGGGCGCTGCGCCTTCCACCGCCTGGGCCGTCTCGCGGCGCGGGTTGGTGAACTTGGCCGGGAACTGGGCTTTGACCTTCTGTGCGACCAGGTCGAGAAACTCGGCGCCGGTCGCGCGCTCGCCACCGCGACGCAGCTTTTCGGCAGCGAATTCGGCGAACTCGGACAGCTCGGCATCCTTCAGCCACGGGTTGCGGGATTCCCACTCGGTGTAGACCGGGTCGGCGCCGCCGTCGTCCTTCTTCTCGGCGTGCTTGGCAGCCTTCGCCGCGGCGTCGGTTTTCAGCTTATCGATCGCTTCGTCGACCTTCTCGAAGGCCTCGCCATCGCCGGCGGCCAGCGCTTCCTTGCGTTGCTGCTTCAGGTCGGCCATGGCGCGATCGTAGGCGCGCTGCTCGGTCTTGCTGAGGTGTTCCGCGAACTCGCGCGTGGTCTGCTTCAGCTCGGCGACTTCGCGCTCCAGGCGCTTATTCTGGGCCTTCACCAGCGGCAGCAGGTTTTCGCCACGCTCGACGAATTCGCCGGCGTCGCGCCACTTCGCGGGATCGCCCTTGAACTCGTCCTTCGACGTCCAGCCCATCGCGCGAGCACGGGTTTCCAGCTCCTTCTGGGCCGCGTCGTCGGCGTGGCCGTCGGCGCCGGCAGCGCCAGCAGCAGCGCCGGGGTCGTTGCCAGCGGGCGCGCCGCCCGGCTCGTGGCCTTCACCGTCAGCAGGTTTCCGGAGCGGGTACTTCTTCCTGAGGTAGAACATGGATTTTCCTTATTCGGTGGGAGTGGAGCGGGGCAGCAGCACCGCGCTGATGTCCTTGTCGTTGGCCAGGCGGTATTCCTGGCCGTCGTCGCCCTTGACGACGTAGCCGGCGTACTTCGCGAACCAGACGACGTCGCCGAGCTGCGGCACTTGGCCGGACCAGTCCTCGAAGGCGTTGCCGCCGGCGGCGACGAGTCGGCCCTTCACCTGGGCCATCTTTTCGCGCTCGGTGGTCTTGTCGACCAGCACGAGGCCGGCAGCCTTGGCGCGCTTCAGGGTCTCGTCGGTTTCCTCGGCCTGCTCGGGCAGGATCAGGATTTTGTATTCGACGGGCTGGATCCCGGACTGGTTGACGGCGGCGTTCATTGCGCACCGCCTTCCTGGACCGCGTCGCCGGCGTCACCGAAGTCGCCCGCCGGCGGCAGCACGGCCGGCTCGGCCGGCTCGGCCGGTTCCGGTTGTTCCGGCTGCGCGGCGGCCGCGTGGTCGCACAGAGCGCTGATTTCGCGCAGCGCCGCATCCATGCGGTTTTTATTCTGCAGTGCCAGCGCGTCGTCGGCCAGCTGCTTGATCTGTTGGTACATCAGTTCGCTCCTTCCTTGCGGTAAAAATCTGCGATCGAGTCGTCTTCCAGCGTGGCGATTTCGTCAGCCATTTGGCAGCGCGCCACCGCCATCAGCGCTTCCGGGCTGGTCGGCGCCAGCGCCCCCTGTGCCCATTTCTCCATCAGCGCCTGGCGGTAATCCTTCAGGTACTGGTGGAACCGCTGCGTCAGCGGGTGGTCCTTCCACTGCTGGTATTCCTCCTTGCTCATTCCCGGTGCTGCTGCCATCGTTCATTCCTCCCTGTGGTTGTTGCGGTTGTAAAGCTGCCTTGGTGCGCTCCAGATGGCTGTCCAGCATGTGCTGGACCTGGGCCATGAGGACCGCGAATTGTTGTTCGCCGCCGATCGCCTGCGCCTGCGCCATCTTCAGTGCGGCGGAGGCCTCCAGCTCGGCATTGCGCGCCTGCAGGTTCTCGATCTCGGCCATCATCTTTTCGGCTTTGGCGTTCACCTCGACTTCCATCGCGGCGAGCTTGCCCTGGACCTCCATGACTTTCGGGTCCTGAGGCGGCGCCGGCGGGTCGGTGACGAGCAGGGCATCCGGATTCGGGTCTTTCATCGCCTTCAGGAAGCGGCGCCGCAGCTCCACCTGGTTGATGAAGGGATCGCCCTTGAACTGCATCAGCGCGTCGGCGCGCGCCAGCTCCTGGGCGTCCGACACGAGATTCGGATCGCTGACGGGCGCCACGTCCGTGCCGTCGCCCTGGTAGTCCTGCAGGTAGATCGGCTCCGACTTGTCCTGGAAGCGGTAGTAGTCCTCGGGCTGCAGGTACAGGCGGTTCAGGCGGAACAGCTTCGCGAATTCCTTCTTCAGCGACCGGTGCACGCGCTTGTAGATCGCGGTGAACGCCTTCAGGCCCTGTTCGATCAGCGCCAACGTGGTGGTCGCGGTCTGGTTGACCTGCTGCTCGCCGGTCAAGATGTCCTTCACCGACGAGATGTCCTTGCCGGCCTCGATCAGCATGCCCAGCAGCTGGAACAGCACGGGGCTGGGCCCTGGGAACTGCATGTGGTAGATGCTGTCCGCGATCTTGCCGGCCTTGCTATCGACGGGTTTGAACTCGCCTGGCGTAAAGGACGCCTTGCCGGACTTCAGGCCGAGGCCGGTACCGATGAAGCCGCCACCCGTGTTGGCCAGCGTGCCGGCGTCCAGCAGCTGGTTGAGCACCGTGTTGATCGTTTCGTTGATCGGGTTCAGCAGCAGGCCGAGGCCGACGTCGTACGAGCCGCCGTCCGGGTTCGGCATGAAGGGGTACTTCGTCCAGTAGCTGACGGGCTCGATCTTCGCGACCTCGCCCTTGCTGTTCAGGTAGATGCCGTCTTCGTCGAAGCGGGCGACGATGCGCGCCACCTCGGACGTCTCCTTCACGACCGTGACGATATAGGGTTCCTTGTAGCCGTCGTCGTCTAGGTCGTACCAGCAGTGCTGCTCGATGAACTCGTGCGGGGCGTCCTCGTCGTTCGTCGCGCCGACCGGCGTGCCCAGCTGCACATCGACGAAGACGTCGCCGCGCACGCGTTCTATGACGTCGTTCTTGTAGAGCGGCAGCCACTGGCTGATGCGGCGCAGGTCCTTGAAGGGAGTGGCATGGTCGTAGACCACGTACTTCGCCGGGACCATCTCGCTGCGCGGGCGGCCGAGCGTCGTGTCGAAGTAGGTCTTGCGAAACGCGCAGCCGACAATCGCCATCTGCAGCAGCAGCTTGTCGGTGTCCTCGTCCCAGTCCTCGATCTGTTCGAGCAGCTGGTAGGACATGTGGTGGCCGATGCGGTCGGCGCGCTTCTTTTTCTCGCCGTCCGGATCGGGGCCCATTACCATGCCCTTCACGACCTGCTCACCCTGCACGATGGCGGGGTAGGCGCGCGCGCTGAACTGAATTGCGGCCGTGGTGATCAGCGGATACTTGACGTTCGCCGCCTTCGGCCACGGCCAACTCTTTTCCTGCGTCACCTGCATGGCCAAGTCCATGGCCGTCTTCATCATGCGCGACCAATCAGCGCGGCTGCTGTCGTCGGCGTCGTAGCCGCGCGTGACCTCCATGCCGATCTTGCTGACCACTTCCGGCGGCAGCAGCGACACGATGTTCGGCTGGCCGATGAAGGACCGCAGCAGTTCGGCCGGATGCTGCTTCGCAGCCGGCGCGTCGCCGCCCTGTTCGTCGTCGATGTTGAAAGTTTCGTATGCCATCAGTAGCCGCCAATCGTTGATCTTCCGGTGTAGTCCGGATCCTCTTCTTCGTCGTCGCCCCAGGCCTGCGGCTCTTCGTAGGCCACGCACATCAGGCCGAACGAGTCAGAGCCGTGGCTGGACCAGTCGTGTTCCGGACCCAGTCCGATGCCGCGCACCTCGTCACGTTTTTCGTGGTAGAAGCCCAGCGCTTCGCGGCCGGCCTCGGTCGTCTCGGCGTTGAACCACATGGACGGGAACAGCCGGCGTGCGGCCTCGATGCGCGCCTTGGCTGCGCCCTTGCCCTGGTTAGGCACGACGGTGACCGTGTAGCCAGCGCCCTCTAGCGCTGACTCGTAGGACACGTCGAACACCTTGTCCTGCGTCGATCCGTCGTGCGGCAGCCAGATTTGTGCACGCCTCGGGCTATAGCCGCGCTCGCGCATCCACTCCAGGTGCGTGCCCAGCGGCTGGCCGACGGCCTCGTAGTAGTCCAGCACGCGGATTTCCTTGCCGATGAACTGCGAGACCCACATCGTGAAGGCGTCCGCACGAGCGCCGGTGCCGCCGATGTCGACGAACACGCGCAGCGTCATCAGCGGGTCGGCCGCCACGCGGCAGATGCGCCCCTGCGCCTTCGCGGCGGTCAGGCTCGCGGCGTAATAGGCGCCCTCGATGACGGTCGCGTAGCCGCCTTCCCAGATGTGGTCGTACTGGTCAGGGCGGTCGCGCAGGTCACGCTGGCGTTCGCGTTCCAGCTTGGCAGGGAACTTCTCGTTGTCGCGCCAGTTGAGCTCGGCGACCTTGATGCGCGGGTCGTCGGTGTTGCGGAACCGCTTCTCGACGGCGGCCGCCTTGCGCTTCGGGTTCCATGTGACCCACAGCTCCGCGTTCCAGTCGTCGCCTTCCTCGCGCAGCGTCGGGATCAGCGTGGTGAACGCCTCGTCCGTCACCGGCTCGGCCTCGTCGACCCAGCAGATGAGGATGCGACCCTTCGACTTGATGCTGGAGATGTTGCGGTCCAGGCCGGCGAAGGCGAACCACACGTTGCCGTCTCGGGACCGGATGAACTTGTCGCCGATCTCGTAGTAGGCAGCCAGGAACGGCTCCTCCTCGATCGCGCGTTTGCACTCCTCCAGGCTCGAGTCGGCGAGGGAGTTCATGAATTGGCGCGCGCACAGCAGCTGGCCGGTGACGCCGGCCATGCCGTAGATGTAGCCGCGCAGGGCGATCATCTTCGCGAACGTGCGGGTCTTGCCAGAGCCGCGGCCACCGTAGGAGCCGCGTACGTCGGCCTCGCCCTGGAACACCGGGATCAGTTTCTCCGGTATGGCGATCTGTGCGGTCGTCATTTCGACAGCGGCACCAGCTCGACGCGGGTGACGGTCTTGATCGGGTTATCGCCTTGGCCGCCGTGGTTCACGTCGATCTTCTCGCCGTACTTGCGCGGAGCGATCTTGGCCGCGTACTTCTCGCGCGCGTAGATTCGCAGCTTGGCCTTTGCGATTCCGCTCTTCGTGCCGGGCGCCGTGTCCGCGATTTCGACGATCTCGTCGATGTAGCCGTCGGCACGCTGCGTGGTGGCCTTGGCGTACATGGCCTGAAATTCGGCGCTCTCTTCGAGCCAGCGATATACCGTCGCGCGGCTCGGCATGCCGGGCAACTTGCACACGGAGCGGAGGCTATCTTTCCCGCTCTCGCCGGCCGCCAGCGCGGCGCACAGCTTCGCGGCCAATGCGGGCTTGTAGGTGGTTGCGGTCATGGCATTCGGTCAAAAAAATGGCCCGGCGCGCACGTGGCGGCCGGGCCGGAAACGCCCTGGTCGATCAGCAGGGCGGAGGAGACACGGGGCCGCTTACGGCGGCGAATCGGCAACAGCCTTGCGGCTACCGGGACAACCGGCTGATCGGGCGTTGCTCCCCGTTGGCTTGCGGGCGCATGCGCATCGTGCCGCGCATCGCCTTGATCTGGTGGAGGACCAGCAGCCAGCGCCGCAGCTCGGGGTCGGTCATCTGGAACGGCATAGGGTCCTCGGCTAGTTGGTGCCGCTGCTGTTCCCGGCTGGTCAGACGTCCGCGTCAAGCGGTGGTCGGGTTGGTGTCGTGCTCGTGGCGGTCGTAGAACTCGCCGAGCAGCCGCGTTTGCGCCGGCGTCAGCGTGTAGCCGAGCTGGCGTTTCGCCTCGATCCAGCACGGCGCGTCGACGTCGTCGGTGACAAACTGGGCGTCCGGCTCGACTCTGTCGCTGAGCACGGTGCGTCCGTCGCAAACTTGTTCGAAGAACTGCATGGTGACCTGGTCAGCGGTGGTGCCGTCGGTTTCGCGCGACGTTCCGCGCCTTCGCGGAGCGGCGTTGCTGCTGCGCCATTGAGATGCCGGCGCCCTTGCGGCCATGCAGGCCGGCGCTCGCGCGGATCCCGCCGAACAGGCTGCGCTTGCTGGCGCGCACCGGGCGCGGCGCGGCAGCGGTCAGCGCTGGCTGGCTGGCCACGACGGGCGCGACGCCAGCGGACAGGCCGAGGACGGCGGCAGCGAGCAGGGCGGTACGGCGGAAGGAGCTGAGCATAGAACCTCCAGAGGGCGGAAAGCAAAAAGCCCCGCGTCATCGCTGATCGCAGGGCTTTTCGGGATTCGTTCACGCCGGGGGCTGCCATCAGGCAACCGCACACGTCGTAATCGACGGAAATAAGTTGTGGCTGGGAATTTACTGCTGAGATTTCCGACTGTCAAGAAATTTCGAATGGGAATGTTGCCGGTGTCGCGGAATCGGGAAACCCACCACATGACCACGAGAAAAGTCAGCGCTACGATATAGCTTTTCGTTGACTAAAGCTATAAAACAGCTATAATACATCTCATGAACTCGATCAACTGGACCCAAAAAGCTGCCAAGCAACTGCGCAAACTGGACAAACAGGTGCAGGGCCCGATCCGCGATGCGGTGATGAAGCTGGCCACGATGCCGAACTGCCAGAACGTCAAAGCCCTGACGAACCACGACAGCGGCTACCGGCTCCGAGTCGGCAACTATCGGGTGCTGTTTGACTGGGACGGACAAATCAAAATCGTCGAAATCAACGAAGTGAGCAAACGAGATGAACGCACCTACTAACATCCAAGTGATCAACGGGCCGGACGGGAAGCCGGCCTTTGTCGTTATCCCCTACGACGAATATCGAAAGAGCCTCATTGAGGAGCGGGGCTTGATCCCGCACGAGGTGGTGAGCGCGACGGTGGACGGGGCCACGCCAGTGCGCGCTTGGCGCGAGTACCTGGGGCTGACGCAAGCCGAGGTGGCCGCGCGACTGAAGATTTCCCAGCCGTCCTATGCGAAGCAGGAGAACAGCGAATCATTGCGCCGGTCGACCAAGGAAAAGATCGCGGCCGCGTTGGGCATTACGTTCGAGCAGCTGGACTTCTGACGCTCGGGCGTCATGCCATGGTTTTGCCAATCTCGGCAGCGGCGCGCGTGACGGCGCGGAGAATCGCCGCCTTCGGGTCGTCAAGCATCCATTCCTGACTGCTCACGTGGTGCTCATCTGTGTACACCGTCGCGAAGCCTGTCTGGTCGAAGCGAGAGTTTAGAAGGACGGCAACGCCACCGTCACGCTTCGACAGTCGCGCGGCCAGGTCAATCGTGTCGTCGCTGTGCAGGAGCGGGTTCCAGTTCCACGCGGTCGATCCATCGGCGAAGTACAGGTTCAGCCACGCTTCGCCTTCGACTTCCTCGATGCGCACGGCACCGAGTGCGCGCGCGGCCAGCGTCAGCAGCTCCAGGTCTTCGGCAGACAGGCCGGGCCCGCGCGGCGGCTGCACGGGCAGGCCGTCGGGGCCGTCATCGTCGCTCGGCTCCCACTGGTCGCCGGTCCAGTGGACCTTCCTGAATTCGTTTCCGTCCGTGCTCACTGCCACCGCTCCTCGTACTTTTCGACCACGGATTGTATCGCGCGCTGGGCGTCGCGGAACAGGTTGACGAAGACGGTCGCCGGCCGGTGGGCGATGGACATCTTGCGGCAGACGATCTCGGGCTGAGCCTGCTTGATGTAGCACCACCAGAGGAGCATGCGGTACTTCGTCTCGAGCTCCCGCATGCCGCGTTCGATCAGCGCGGCATCGGCCTCGTCGACCTTGCGGCGCTCAGCTTGGGGCTTCTCGCCTTCGGCCTCGCGGCGCAGCTGGTCGCAGAACGCGGCCGTCGGGCTGAGACCTGGTCGCGGGTTGTCGTGGTAGACGCGCGCCCAGTTCTCCAGGCGCGCGCCGATGTCGCGGCGTTCGGTCATTGTGCACCTCCGAACAGCCCGAATTGCATCGGCCGGCGTGCGATCCGTTCGGTCCACGCGCGGGCCTCGCGCCAGTCGTTGGGGTTTCGCCCCTCGCGTCGCGCGGCGAAGCTCCACGCCATCGAGTCAGCCGTGTGCAGCAGCTCGGTGACCAGCGACGACGACAGCGCCGTCGTCTTCACGCCAAAGCCGTGCAGGAGCAGGTCTGGCCGAGCTTCCTTGATGGCGAACAGCACGCGTTCGATTGCGCGCGGGTCACCGTTCCGCTTGCATACAGAGCCGACGCCGACCCACATACCGTGCGCGAGGCGTTCGCCATACATCGCGATGTGGCGCACGTAATCGTCGGGCGCGTATCCCTGCAGCACAGGCATGATGTACACGCCGCCGACGTCGCAGGCCTGCAGCGCGTCATAGCGCTCGATGGTCAGGCGCTGGTGTTCCTCGATGGTCTTGCCGGTGATCGCCAGCATGTGAGCCTCGCACATGTAGTCCTGGGCGACGGCCGCCAGCAGGTTTCCGTTATTCGCCCAGCGTTTGATCTCGGCGGCGTACACCTCGACGCCCTCGGTGTAGCCGCCGTGGCGCAGGATCTGCGTGAACGCGCCGGAATCCATGATCCAGTCGCCAACTGCGAAGCCGGACCGGCGCGCGCGCAGGCGGTTGACGCTGACGAAGTTCGCGTCATGGTGCTGCGCGTCGCTCGGCTGGTGGGTGCCGGTGAAAAATCGCATCAGGCCACGTCCTCTCGCAGTTGGCCGTCCGACGCCACAACGCGCAGGCGGGCGCCGCGCACCGTGCGCACGCCGGTCATGATCATGGCCGCGACGCGGAAGCCGCCGGCGAACCCGCCGATGAAGCCGACGGCGAAGCACGCGGCGCATGCGAGGGTGGTTTGCTCGGGCGTCATGCCGCCTCCGCCACCGGTGCCGTGATGCCTTCCAGGTGCTGGGCCAGCGACAGGATCGCCAGCGCGTCGGCCTCGTTGCTGTCCTTCGGGCGGAAGCCACGTGCGCGCGCCGTCTCGCACATGACGGCCTTGTCGGCGTTGCCCTTGCCGGTCCAGTGCTTCTTCACGACGCCCACGCCCACTGGCTTGAGCGGCACGTTGTTCGCCGCGCACCACATCTCCAGGCACGCGAGGAAGCCGCCGTAGACGTGCGCCGCGAGCGTGCCGGCGTGCTGCTTCACGTCCTCGTAGTAGATCGCGTGGATCTCGCCGCCGGCGATCCGCTGGTCGTTGAGGAAGGCGCGGAACTTCAGCCAGCGCTGGCCGGCCGCTTCCATGCGGCGCGGCGCGAACGATTCGCTGCCGCTGGTGACGGTGCCGGCGCGCGAGCTGCGGGCCCAGCCGGTTTGGGTGCCGATGTCGATGGCGAGGATGTTCATGCGCCACCTCGCTGGAACATCCACGGCTCGACCTTGAACGTCGGCACGACCTGGCCGTCGACGACCGGCTGCAGGAAGATCGACGTGTTGACGGTCTGCGGTCCTTCGAAGAACAGCACGGCAGTATCGCGCTCGAAGAAGATCGAATGCACCTCGTGCGCGTCCATCGCGTAGCGCTGGTCTTCGCGATAGACCTCCGTGCGGAACGCCCACGTCGAGCGCGCGGTCGGGCGGTGTTCGCCATACGATCCAGGCGCGCCGCCGTACGTGATTTCCGTCGTCTCGTAATCGTCGCCGGCTGCGCTCGGCTCCCAGACGATGTTCCGCACCTTCCCGCGCAGCACCCGGCATTCGAAGTCGAAGCGGTGCGAGTGCGGCACGATGGGTTCGAAGTGCGTGCGCGAGCACTCCAGCAGGCGGACTAGGCCGCGCGCGCTCGGCTCGCCGATGAGCCAGCTCGTCAGGCCGGGGATGCCGCCGTAGTTGCGCACCGGCGAGTGCTTCATGCTTTCCAAGATCATCATCGTTCAGGTTCTCCCGTGTCGTTGTTGTTGCCGCCCGGCGGCCGGGCGGGGTGGTGGTCAGATGCAGAGGCGGTTGCGCGCGCTGGCCAGACGGGTGATTGCGTGTTCTACGCGCTCGGCCGCCTGGTCCAGCATCTCAACCAACTGGCATTCGGTCGGGCCGCGGACGGTAGCCTTTCCCTCGCCTGTCAGCTCGGGGCGAGTGACCGGCGCGAGGCGCTCGGTGAGCAGTGCGACTTCGGTATGCAGCTGCTCCAGGCGTTCGAACAGGCGCTGTGCCGACACATCAACAGGCGGTCGGTCGCGCTGCGGCATTTGGCCAACGGCATCGTGTTGGGCGAGCGCGCCCGTGCCGATGATCGAGCCGGCGCCGTACGTGGATGCGGCCGCCATCTTCTGCTGCAGTTCGGTGGGGTAATTCATGTCTGCCTTTCAGGTTGTTGTCGTCCCCGCAACCCGGGGACTCGGTGCGCTCGCGCGCGAAATGGTCTCGTCAGGCCCAGAGCGGCAGCGATGATCCAGCGCTGCTCCACGTCTCCGCAGGCTGCCCAAGGGTCGGCGGCTCGGACTTCTGCAGGTGCGGCGCCACGAGCTCGTCGAGGGCCTTGTCGAGGCGGTTCACCCACTGGCGCACGGTCTCGACGCGGTTCCAGTACAGCTCGGGCCGGTCGTGCACGTTGAAGTCGTTCCAGAGCCGTTCGAGCAGCTTCGCGCGGTGCGGATTGCCGGGGACCATGCCGCGAACGATCGTGATCGCCTCGGCCAGCCAGCGGTACTGGTTGATGATCATCGTGATCTGCTGCAGCTGGCCGCCGCCCTTGTTCGCATGGAAGGAACAGCACCAGTCGTTGGCGCCGCTGGTCGAGCTGGTGAACGTGCCCATCAGCGGGCAACCGTACGCGGCGCACATGCTCGAGTCGCGCTCGGCGGCGCGGTCTTCGTGGGTGTGGGTCATGGCTGGCCTCCCTTGCGTTTGTCGAGTTCCTTCTGGATCCGGACAGCGAAGTCCTGGTGGTTCTCGGTGCCGCGGGCGAACATGCCGAGCTCACGGCCCTTCGCCTCGATGCCCTGGGGTGTCCGCTTCCAGGCCCAATCGTTCTGCACCTGGTGCGGCTTGCTCTCGGCCATGGGCGGAGGGTTCAGCAGCTTCTCGACGATGGGCACGAGGTAGTTCGGCGCGATCTTCGCGTTCGGGCCCTTCTGCTCGCGTGCCAGGTCGACGGCAGCGCGCAGCACCTCGGGGGCGATCTCGCGCTTCGTCCAGTCCTGCACGGCAGGGTGCGTGAACGTGGCATCCACGCCGAGTTTACGCAGGGCGACAGCGACGGCGATCGCGGGATCGTTGCTTGGGGGCGGATCCTCGCGCGGCGGCAGCGTGGCCGAAGTCGCTCGCGCATATCCACCGTCCGTAATGTCGTCGTTGTCGTTAGAAGTTAACTGTCCCTGTCCCTGTCTCTGTCCCTGTCTCTGTCCCTTGGAGGGTGTTTCACCGGTGACATCGCCGTCTGTCGCGAACGACAACGGGGGCATGTCACTAGCGACAATTCCATCTGTCGCCAGCGACAACTGAGGGTTGTCACCGGGGACAGGCAGTGGTTGTCCCGTGGGACATCCTGCGTTGAACCACGATTCGAAGTCAGGGAAGGGGAGGCGTGTCCCGTGTCGTTCGTTGTGCTTCTTGATGCGGTTGCACTCCGTTTTCAGGCGCTGTCGCAGCTTCGCCAGCCACGACTCGTTCGCCTTTTCACACACGACAGGGTGGTACCAGCGGCCGTCGCTGCACAGGACGAAGCCACGCATGGCGCCTGCCTTGACGTCCTTCCAGTGGGGATCGACACGGCCACGCGACAGGTAGCCGGCCGCTTTCGCGATCCAGTTGTCGCTGTCCGGCATGCTGCCGGCGGGGACCTGGTGCCAGGCGGCGGCCCACAACAGAACCGCGGCCCAGTTTTCTTCGGGTGTCTGCTCGCTTGCCATGTCGCTGTCGCGCAGGCGTGCGACGTCCAGGGGCATGAACTTGAAGTCCTGGAGGTCGCAGTCGGGCGGGGTGAGGGGAGCCGGTAGGACGGCAGCCTCGCGTGGGGTCATGGCGGCGATACCTCCGCCTGGGCCAGCATGGGCTTGACCTTCAGCACAGCCGCTTCTGCAGCTGCGCAGCGGTCCCATTCGGCCTGCCACACGGCGATCGCGTGGTGCGAATGCCAGTTGAAGCCGTGATCGTCGCGGCCGACGCCGCGCTTGTACGCGGCCCGGGCTTTGTTGATGAGGAGGTGCGCATCGATCGCTGCGCGAGAGGTAATCGACTGGTCCATCACGCCTCCGCCTTGTCGATCGCTTCGCGCAGCTGCTGGCGAGCGTGGTATTCCTCGCGCACTTTCGCGCGGTCGGTCTTGTCGGTGATGGCGATCCGGTCCTTCCGGCGCCATTCCCGAGCGCGGTGCAGGATCCTGTTGTCCTGCTCCTGTCTCTTGGCCTGGTCTTGCATGTTTATTCCTTATTCGGGCTATCCAACGGTCCAGACCCCGGCCTCAAAGACGCATACGCAGTTGCGGGCGCGCGGCACGGCCCGGCAGCAACATGGCCATCTGGTGGCCATATGCCGGCCATTCCGGTTGCTGCTGGGAACGCTTACGCTTCTGCTCGGCAGTCCAGCCCTTCAGGAAGGTGCGGATGAGCGGGCTCGTTTCGACGCCGGCCGCTTCGCGCTCGGTGTTGTACTCGACGTACTCGTCGGCGTTCAGCAGCGCTTTCACTTCGATGTTTCGGGGGTTCTTCATGGGTTTCTCCAGTTGAGGCGTGGTTCAGGACTTCGGGTGATTCAGGGCAAAGGCCGATGGGCAACTGCCCAGGCGCAACTTTCGAAGCGCAAAAAAGTCGCAGGATTTACTGCGACTGGCTCGACAGCTGCTGTGGTGAAGCAGCTCGTCGTGCGTTCGGGTCACGGAACATGTCAGCGCAGTCCTGCGGCGTAACGCGGCCTTCGGTAGCGCGCTCGATCTGCAGCGCGTAATCAAGGGTGACGCGAGTGATACCGCGAACCCACTGGCTGACCAGGGCTTGCGAGGCAGGAGGATGGAGCTCGGCGCCAAACTCGCTTTGGCTTTGGCCGACTTCCTTCAGGTGTTCGTCAAGGGTCATGTGCGTTCCTAAAATTTAAGAGCATTGCTTATTTTTCTGCATTCTACATTAACAGCAATGCTTTTCAAGATGTCGCACGGAAAAAAAGTAGCACTAATAAAATGTCAGAATGAAACGACGGGAACTTACTGCTGAGGAAAGAGGCGAGGCTGATCGGCTGAAAGCGGCCTGGGAGAGCTATCGCGCCGCGCACGATGGAGCGACACAGACTTGGCTTGCCGCCGAGGCTGGCCTTGGGACGCAAGCTGCGGTCAGCCAGTACATGCGCGCGATCATTCCGCTGAACCTTCAGGCCCTGTTGGCCATTTGCAACGTCATCGAAGCGGATCCGCGCTTCATCAGTCCGCGGCTGATGCAGGTCGTCGATCAGGTGGCCGAGAAGGTGGAGTCGCCGACTCAGGGTTCCCTTGCGGGGTTGAAGCCAGGCAGCTACATGCGTGTCGAGGGAGCAGACGGCGATGATCCGCGGCTCACCATTATTCCAAAGGTGCGGCTGCGGCTGACGGCTGGTCTTAGCGGCTTCGAGGTTGAGCCCGAGCCGTATGATGGGTCGTCAACGACAGTACCAACCGAATGGATCGAGCGCCATGGCTATAGTCGGGACAAGTTAATTGCAATCAGAGTGCGCGGCGAAAGCATGGAGCCGACGTTTTACGATGGCGACCTGGTCATTATTAACACGGCAGACACAAAGCCCGTTTCTGGTGCAGTTTACGCAGTGAATTACGAAGGAGAGCCGGCAATCAAACGATTGACGCGTGATGCAGGAAGATGGTGGCTAGTTTCGGACAATGTGGATCAGCGACGTTATTACCGGCAATCCTTCGCGGGAGATACGTCACAAATTATTGGTCGAGTAGTGAAAAGAGAGACGGAAGTATTTTGATGTTGCATTCCATTCAGCGCCTGCGCGGCGTGCGCATGGCGGTAGTCTTGGTAGAGCGGCGCCAGCTGGCTTGGGATGTTGCTGGCCCGTTGGTGGCAGAGCTGCAGATGAAGTTCCAGTTGCCGGTCATGCTGGTGGCGCGGGATGACACAGCTTGGAATAACGCACGTGCAGCGGCAGAATTTGATGCTATGCCTTATCTGCTCGAATTGCTATCGCTTGGTGATATCGAATGGAACGAAGCTGTATTCGCGGAGCAGGAACTTCCCTTTTAAACACGACTGATTTCTTAGACAATATGAGTATCCGAAAATATTTTATCGCGGCGCTCGGTTTACTCGTCGCGGGTTGCGCTAATCAGTTGCAGCAGTCCCAGTCGGACCAAAAAGCAGTTGAGCTTCGAAGCTATATAGAAACAAATAAGCCTCTGGCTGAAAATGGGGCAGTTAAATGGTCGGTGTATTACAGCGGTTTATATCAAAGACATCTGGCTATCGGAACTTCCCCGCAGATCATACAGGTCATTAACCAAATGCAGTGGGATGCGCAGCAATACGAAAACGCATCTATAACGAAAGAGGAGTTTGAGTTCAGGCAGCGGGACAAACGAGCAAGAATTACAGCGATTGCTCAACAAATTGCAGCGCAACAGCAAGCTGATCAACGTGCGCGAACGGCGCTTGCGCTTCAGTTAATGCAGGCAAACCAGGCGTCTCAGCCTCAACCGTTGACTTACACTCCGATTACTCCCAGAGTGTCAACGATTCCTCCGGTTGCTTCAGTAGCGCCGACTCCCCTGCAGGTGGCCGCGACTGCATACTGGACAGGAAAACAAACGCAGGTGCAAACGGTTACCTACCAGTCCGGCTGGAACTGTGAGTACAGCTATGCTGGCAGGACATTCTGGCGGACGTTCGTCGGTAGTTGCCCGTCAAGCATCCAAGTTCAGTAACCGCTTTTGATTCCTTCAAAGCCCGCCAAGTGCGGGCTTTTTTGCGCCCCGCGTCCGGACCCGGGGCGCGTCCATGCGTAAAAATATAAGCAATGCTCTTGACTAAGAAAAAAGCATAGCTAATAATGTCTCCATCGCAACCGAGCCCAGCAGGGCAGATGGAGACCCCGAATGTACGCACACATCTACCGCGCGGCTGGCAAAAAGGCCCGCCTGATCATCAGTACCGGCCCGTCGATTTCCGAGGGCATCGTGTCCGAGCAGCTGTTCGACAGCAAGGCTGAGGCCAAGGCAGCGGCGAAGGCTGCCGGCGCTAAAGCCTGGAACTTTTGAGTCCGGGAGAGCACGATGAGCAAGCACACCCCCGGCGCCTGGCAGATCAAGAAGTCGTACAACGGCTACGTCATCACCCGCACCTGGTCGAGCGGCTTCTACCAGCGCATGAGCACGCCGCACCTGCGCACCGAAGTTGAAGCGCAAACCTTCCTGGCCGCTGCGGAGGCCTGACATGAACGCCCGCATGTCCCCCGAAGAGGCCCGCGACGCTGCCATCGCCGAGCGCACCGCCAAGAACGCAGACCACACGAAGGCGCTGATTGCAGCTGGCGACCTGACCACGATCCGCGAAGTCGGCGACTGCGTTACCGACTACCTCGCGTTTGCCTACGACGATCTGAACAAGCTCGTGACCGGCGAACTCACCTTCGTCCAAATCCGCGACAAGGTGATCGAGAACGACGCGGAAGTCGCAGCGATCAAGCAGATCGAGCGCATGGAGCAGGTGCGCAAGGAGCAGGAGCGGTGGGCTCGTATCGAGCGCCGCGCGTGGGATCGCCAGTACGGGGTGCTGATGTGAGCACGCAGACCACTTCCATGCGCCTGGAAGGCCTCAAGAAGATCGTGCAGGCCGCTCGCGACGTCAAGCACCGCTACCCGGGACTTTACGTCGACGGCATCAACGCGGGCTTGGACATCGCCCTGCGCGCCATCGACATGGAACTGACCCTGTCCCGCGATAACGAAGCAGCGACGGCACCACACCAATAAACCAACCGCCGGCGGCGCCGGCCAGAACGAGGAGCAGAAGATGGACCTGAAGAAGACCGGCGGGCAAGCGTTCCCGACCAGCGACGGGCAGTCGGCGCACGCTATCGCGGTAGGCGCAATCAGCGGCATCGAGGATCCGGCCGAGCGCGACCGCGTGTACACCGAGGTGCGTGGCCAAGCCATGCAGGGCATGACACTGCGCGACTACTTCGCGGCGAAGGCGATGCAGGGCATTTGCGCCCATGGCGATACGTGGGGCTGCGATATTCCCGAGATCGCGGCGAAGGCATACAAGATGGCCGACGCCATGCTTGCGGAGCGTGCCAAGTGAGCCGCGAACTGTCGGACATCCGCGTCGCGCTGGCCGACGCAAGGGCCGCTGCCGAATGGATGCGGGATCGTTCCACGCACTGGAGTGGGCGCGAGGCAGCGGATCGGTATCTGCAATCGATCAAGGCCGGAGCCGACGCCTGCGAAAAGCTGAGCCGCGACCTGCGCGACGGCCGCAGGCACCTCGACGTGCCTGACGATGTGCGCGAGCGCGGCCCGGTCGCCGCGAACCTGGAGAAGGCCGACGAGGGCTGCCGCCTGTGCGACACCTGCGAAGGCGTCGGCGTGACGATGATCGCCACGTGCGAGGCCGGCTACCACGTCGAGAAGGACGTGGCCTGCCCGGACTGCAAAGGCGAAGGCCAGGTCGAGGTGAAATCGTGATCGCCGCCCGCATCGCGCGCCGCCTGGTGCGCAAGGCCATCAAGCCGGCCGCGCTGTGGCTGACCGACCGCGCGCTGACCGCGTCCGCCGGCGAAGCCGCCCGCCTGCTCCAGATGCGCGAGGACCTCGTCAGCCTCGTGCGCACCGAACGAATCCGCGAAGTGCGCCTGATGGCGCGCCGCAAGCAAATCAGCACCTGGTAACCCACCAACCCGAGGAACCCATGATCCGCCACATCTTCAACCAGTACCGCCTGTACCTGCGCGCCGGCTTCCAGCCGCGCCAGGCCGTCGCCCGTGCCGTGAGCAGCTATTTGCTGGGGTTCTAGCCATGAAGACCTGCTTCAAGTGCCGCCGCGAGCTGCCGCTGACCGAGTTCTATCGGCACAAGCGGATGGCTGACGGCCACCTGGGGAAGTGCAAGGAATGCACGCGCGCCGACGTCGCCGCATATCGCAACGCAAACCCGGAGGCGACCGCGGCGAGGAAGTCTGCGTACAGCAAGACAGCGGCCGGCAAAGCTGTTCTACGCCGTACGTACTTGAAGCGTCGAGGGACGCACCCCGAGCAGTTCGCGGCGAACACCATCGTCAGCAACGCCATCAAGTTGGGGAGGCTGATCCCGCAGCCCTGTTTCATCTGCGGCGCCCAGAGAGCCGAAGCACATCACGCCGATTACTCGCTGCCGCTCGCCGTGACCTGGCTGTGCAAGAAACATCACGTTGAAACCCACCAGCTGGCGAAACAGCTGAAACGAAAGGAAGCCCAATGAGTAACGCCCTCGCCATCATCACCGGCGCCATCCAGGAAGCGCGCGACGATTTCTCGCGCGTCCTCGTCGACCGCAGCATCAGCTTCGAGCGCGAAAGCGGCTTCGCGATCCAGATCCTGCAGAACAACGACTACGCGATGAAGGTCGCGATGGGCGCCAAGCCGTCGCTGATCGCGGCCGTGACCAACATCGCCGCCATCGGCATCAGCCTGAACCCGGCGCGCAAGCAGGCCTACCTGGTGCCGCGTGGCGGCAAGATCTGCCTCGACATCAGCTATATCGGCCTGCTGGACATCGCTGTCGCCTCGGGATCGATCCTGTGGGGCCAGGCCGAGCTGGTGCGCGAGAACGACGCGTTCCGCAAGGTGGGCATGGACAAGCAGCCTGTGCACGACTTCGAGCCGTTCGGGAAGAACCGCGGCGAGATCGTTGGCGCGTACGTGGTCGTGAAGCTGCACAACGGCGATTACCTGACCACGATCATGGACATCGACGACATCTACAGCATCCGCGACCGCTCGGAATCGTGGAAGCGCAACGGCGGCGGCCCGTGGAAAACCGACGAGGGCGAGATGATCAAGAAGACAGTCATCCGCCGCGCGTACAAGCTCTGGCCGAAGACTGAGCGCCTGGACAACGCCATGGACCAGCTCAGCCAGAACGGCGAGCGCATGGTCGACCTGAACGAGCGGCCGGCCGACTGGATCGACGTCGCGCCGATGATCGCCGACGCGATCGCCACGCGCACGGACGCCGACGCCCTGAAGTACTGGCGCGAGAACAACGGCAAGCTGGCGCGCCAGCCGCAGGACCACAAGAAGCTCAAGGACGCGATCGCCAGCCACCGTCAAGCGCTGCGTGATGCCGCCGACGCCGCGCGCACGATCGACATGGAGCCGCCGCGCGCGCCGCAGCCGTCGCCGCCGGCAGCCGCCGACATGCCGCCGCCGCTGTCCGATGAGGACGCCGATTTCCAACGTAGCCTGGGAGCACAACCATGAAGTTCATCGAATGCCCGCAGGGCAGCGCCGAATGGCTCGCCGCGCGAAGCGGCAAGATCACCGCCTCGTGCTTCGCCGACGCCATCAGCGTCTGCCAAAAAAAGTCTGCTTCGCGTGATTCGGGAGACCCGACGGCGGTAGCTGAGCGCTACGCCGCCGATCTGGCGATCGAGCGCATCAGCGGCCAGCCGCACGGCGAGCCGCCGAAAGCGTGGGTGCTCGAGCGCGGCCACGAGATGGAGGCGCATGCGCGCCGTATCTACGAGGGCCGCACTGGAGCTTTCGTCACCGAGGCCGGCATCTGCGTGACCGACGACGGCGCCTTCGGCTACAGCACCGACGGTCTGGTCGACGACGACGGCCTCATCGAAATCAAAGCGCCGATCGACAGCACGAAGATTCTGGCGATGTGGCAGTCCGGTGACACGAGCGAATACGACCACCAGATGCAGGGCGGCATGTGGATCACGGGCCGGAAGTGGTGCGACTTCATCATGTACGTGCCGGACTTGGCCGCCGTCGGGAAGGACCTGTTCGTGAAGCGCATCTTCCGTGACGACGCGTTCATCGACGACATGGCCGCGCGCCTCGTGAAGTTCGACAGCATGGTGCAGTTGTTCGAGGGCGTGCTGCGCGCACCGGTAGATGATGCCGTCGACGCCGAGTTCGACCCCGACTTCCAGGAAGTGTCCGCCGCGCCGGCGCCCGCCGAGCTCGTGCAGGCCGCGGCCGCGCCCGAGATGCACCCGGTGCACCAGGTCTTGGTCGACGCGCTGGAACGGCGGCGCGAGGCTCAGCCAGCAATGGCGGCGACGGTGACGGACATTGATGTCGCGCGTGTACCGGCAGCGGACGACGAAGCCATGTTGCGACTTGGCCAGATCAACGAGCGCCTGGCGCCGATCACGCTGACCGCCGACGGCCTCGCGCGCCTGGGCTTCGCGCACGCGATGACGGACAAGTCCGCGAAGTTGTATCGCGAGTCGGACTTCCTGCGGATCTGCGCCGCGCTGCAGCGGCACATCAGCGCCGTGGCCCAGCCAAAGGCCGCGTAACTCGAAAGGACACAACATGCTCTTCAACCACATTCAAGGCCAGCGCGAGCTCACTCAGCAGCAGGCGATCACCAAATACTGGGGCGGTGAAATTGAATCGGTACCGCACCCGAAATATCGCTACGGTTGCGAAGTCCATCCGAACGGCTGGACCGAGATCACCCAGGAGGAGTTCGCGCAATCGAACTTCTTCCGCTACACCCCGCTGGCTGCTGGCTGGTCTCGCACCTTGGCTGGAGACGCCTTTTTGTACTTCATGCACGACGACACCGGCTTCGCCCTGATTGGCGACTACTGGGAAAAGAAGATCAGCATCTTCAAGTTCGGCTGCCAGCACGAGTCTACGAGCGAAGAAGTCGGCCGCTGCCTGACGAAGTACACGTGCAAAAAGTGCGGCTTCGTCCAAACCATCGATTCGTCGGATTGATCATGGCCGGCCAGCGCCCGTGCCTGTGGACGGTCCTGCACTGCCGCGAGCAGGACTTCCAGCGGTTCCTCGGCGTCGACAGCAACGAGGCCGCCGCCGAGCGCGTGCGCGAGCTGTGCGAAGTCAGCTCGCGCGCCGAGCTGGACCGCGACGCGGCCGCGCAGGCGCGCTGGGATGAGCGGATCCGCCGCGCGTACCTCAACTATCAAAAGCAGCACCCCACCAACCACCAATAGGACCAGGAGATGTAAATGTTCGAACTCGAAAAGCAGCAGGTCAAACTCGTGAAAGTGTCTACGCCGATGGAAAACCACGGCAAGGACTACAAGCTGGCGTGCGTCCTCACGATCGAGGCGACGGTGCCGAATAAGCATCTGATGAATTTCGCCCCGGGTCTGCGCGATGCCCTCTATCGCATGGCCGACCAGAACAACGACGACGGCGACCTGCTGGCCGACCCGGAGCAGCCGACGGTGCTGCGCTTCCCGAAGATGTCCCCGTTCGACTGGGAATGGGAAGGCACGGGCTATACCGCCGTTGTGGACTATGGCCTGGGCGGCGAGAGCGACATCGTCCTGGGCGACGCCGAAGTCGGAAGCTTCAGCATCACCCCCATGGAAGGCGGTAGCGTGGTCGTCAAGTGCAACATTTCGGCACACCCGGAGGAGGAGCATGTCGGCAAGCTGTGCGCGAAGCAGAAACAGAACATCGACCTGACGCTGACGCCTCCGCCGCCGGCTGACGTGTACGACCTCTTCAACGAAGAGAAGGCGGCCTGACGTGAGCGCCGCACTGAAAATCATGCCGATCGAGCAGTGCGGCGCCGTGGGCAAATGCATGGCGTCACCGCAAAGCTACGAGTCGCACATGAGCAGCTACAGCTACCGGAAACCCGCACCCGATCGCGTTGCCGCCCATGCTTTGGCCGAACTGGAGAGGGCGCGCGCCGTCGACGTGGCCACGCATGAACGGAACGTGCCGGCGCTGGCCAACAACCAGGCGGTGCGCGAGCACGTCGAAGCTGTGATGGCTGAGATCGGCATGCCTCGCAGCTTCACTCAACGCGACACGAACTCGCGAGCCCGCCGCCCGAAGACCTTCAGCAGCTCCGCCGGATTCCTGTCCGATCTCGTGCGCGAATGCAAAACGGATGATGGCTTTGCAGCTGCTACTCGCACCTACGAGGAATTGTCGAAGCGCTACCGCGAATTCGAGGCGGCAGCGAAGCAGCAGGCCGAGCGGGACAAGGTGGCTGCCGAGCGCGCGGAGGCCGAGAGGATCGCCAAGCGCCGGGCCGACCTGGAGCTGGTCACAATTATCCAGCGCTATGGTCTGCCCATCGAATCTGAATGGCACGACGTGCTGGAAGCCCTGCGCGGGCGCGACCAGCGGCTCGACCTGGCTGTCGCCATGGAGGACGTGCGCGGCGACTGGAATGATGGATGCGGCGCCGTTGAATACGCGCTGAGCCGGTTCACGATTCGCGACAACGAGGACAAGGACATCGCCAACGACGTTCTGGGGTGCACGCGCGACTTCGAAGACGGCCGGGTGTTCCGTGATACGACTTGGTCGTACAGCGCCTTGTATGCGTCCGTCGCCGATAGGCAGCTCGCGGCAGACGTACAGACGGCCAGAAGCCATGCGAGGAACGAATCGTGACCCAGCCATCGCAAAACGCACTGAGCGCGCGCGGCCTGCGGCCAGTAGCGGAGCTCGCCGCCGGCCGAGACCACGGCGACCGGCTGCGCTACAGGGCAGGCTGCCGCTGCTTCCGCTGCAGGAGCGCCAACACCGCATACGAGGCAGCCCGGAAGGTGGCGCGCGCCGCCGGCGAAGGAAACGGCATCGTGCCGGCTGCGAAAGCCCGCGCGCACCTGAAGGCGCTATCGGCGCAGGGCGTCGGGAGGCGTTCTGTCGGCGCGGCGTGCGACGTGGCCGACACCGTGCTGGCGGACATCATCTCGGGCCGCAAGACAAACATCCGCGCCTCGACCGAGCGCGCCATCTTGAAGGTCACCGCGGCCGCCGCCGGCGACGGTGCGCTGGTGTCGGGTAAGGCCACCTGGAAGATGCTCGACGAGCTGATCGCCGATGGATACACCCGGACCTATCTGGCCGCCCAGCTCGGCAGCAAAAGCAAGGTCCCGGCGCTGCAGCTCAAACGCGACGTCGTGACCGTGCGCAGCGCATACCTGGTCGAGCGCCTGTTCGAGAAACTGAAATGCGAGTGCGCCAAGCCGACCATGAAGCTGCTGGCGAAACTGCGCGACGAGGGATACACGCAACACCAGATCGAGCAGCGGCTCGTCGCGCTGGCCGCGAGGCTCGGTGAAGAACCGCCGTCGATACAGCCGAACAAAAAGGGGAGGATCAGCACGAAAGCGGCTGATCTCGTAGAACAGCTTTACCAAGAACTGACCGCCTGACGATCATGAGCGAAAACAGCAAAATCGAATGGACCGACCACACGTTCAACCCGTGGATCGGCTGCACCAAGGTGAGCCCGGGTTGCGACCACTGCTACGCGGAACGCGACATGGCCAGCCGCCTGAAGGTCGTGCAGTGGGGCCCGCGCGGCGCGCGCGTGCGCACGAAGCCGGCGAACTGGGCGAAGCCCATGGCCTGGAACCGTCGGCACGACGAGTTCTTCGCGCAGCACGGCCGGCGCCAGCGCGTGTTCTGCGCGTCGCTCGCCGACGTATTCGACAACCAGGTGGACCCGGCGTGGCGCGCGGATCTGCTCA
>Ga0065165_1000772_pt1 | contig 43168 bp, 36 predicted proteins | sample AraplaMF_Cvi_mMF_FD_63813 | JGI IMG/M metagenome (GOLD analysis project Ga0065165, IMG submission 63813) | Arabidopsis root microbial communities from the University of North Carolina, USA - plate scrape MF_Cvi_mMF (version 2) (version 3) | ecosystem: Host-associated > Plants > Roots >... | reverse complement strand
CATGACCATCCAGACCGCCGTGCTGATCCGCACGCTGGAAGCCCTCGGCGCGCAAGTGCGCTGGGCATCGTGCAACATCTACTCGACCCAGGACCACGCCGCCGCGGCCATCGCCTCGGTCGGCACCCCGGTGTTCGCCATCAAGGGCGAGACCCTGGACGAGTACTGGGAATACACCCACCGCATCTTCGAATGGCCGGGTGACAATCACGCCAACATGATCCTGGACGACGGCGGCGACGCCACCCTGCTGCTGCACCTGGGCGTACGCGCGGAGAAGGACATCTCGGTGCTGGACAAGCCGGGCTCGGAAGAAGAGATCTGCCTGTTCAACGCGATCAAGGGCCGCCTGGCCGTCGATCCGCAGTGGTACTCGAAGCGTCTGCCGGAAATCAAGGGCGTGACCGAAGAGACCACCACCGGCGTGCACCGCCTGTACCAGATGCACCAGGAAGGCAAGCTGGCCTTCCCGGCAATCAACGTCAACGACTCCGTCACCAAGTCGAAGTTCGACAACCTGTACGGCTGCCGCGAATCGCTGGTCGACGGCATCAAGCGTGCGACCGACGTCATGATCGCCGGTAAGATCGCCGTCATCGCCGGCTATGGCGACGTGGGCAAAGGTTCGGCGCAGGCCATGCGCGCGCTGTCGGCCCAGGTCTGGGTCACCGAGATCGACCCGATCTGCGCGCTGCAGGCCGCGATGGAAGGCTACCGCGTCGTGACCATGGATTACGCTGCCGAACACGGCGACATCTTCGTCACCTGCACCGGCAACTACCATGTGATCACCGAAGAGCACATGCTGCGCATGAAGGACCAGGCGATCGTCTGCAACATCGGCCACTTCGACAACGAAATCGAAGTCGCCGCACTGAAGAAGTATCAGTGGGAAAACATCAAGCCGCAGGTCGACCACGTGATCTTCCCGGATGGCAAGCGCATCATCCTGCTGGCCGAAGGCCGCCTGGTGAACCTGGGCTGCGGCACCGGTCACCCGTCCTACGTGATGAGCTCCTCGTTCGCGAACCAGACCATCGCCCAGATCGAGCTGTTCGCCAACACGGACAAATACCCGGTGGGCGTGTACACGCTGCCGAAGCACCTGGACGAGAAGGTCGCGCGCCTGCAGCTCAAGAAGCTGAACGCCCAGCTGACCACGCTGACCGAAGAGCAGGCTGCGTACATCTCGGTGAGCAAGGAAGGTCCGTACAAGCCGGCCCATTACCGCTATTAATTAATAGCTGGTAATCTCTTCCGTGACATGGCGCTGCCCACATCGGGCAGCGCCTGACCTCCATCGTCCTCACGAAAGACACGAACATGCGCCTGCTCCTGACCTGGTTGATCAACGCCGCCGCCCTGATGGCGCTGCCTTACCTGATGCACTCCGTGACCGTCACCAACATCGGGGCCGCCCTCGTGGCTGCGCTGGTTCTGGGTCTGGTCAACACCGTGATTCGTCCCGTGCTGGTAGTCTTGACCTTGCCCGTGACGGTGGTGTCCCTTGGACTGTTCATCCTGGTGATCAACGCGCTGCTGTTCTGGCTGGTGGCGAACCTGGTCGAGGGCTTCCATGTTGCCGGATTCGGCTCGGCCTTCATCGCGGCCATCCTGTATAGCGTGATTTCGTGGGCGCTTTCTACCTTACTCCTGAATAAAGATGGAAACCCCTAATATCAGCATCGAGTTTTTCCCGCCCAAGACCCCCGAGGGCGCGGAAAAACTGCGCGCGGCGCGCCAGAAGCTGGCGGAGCTGCAGCCGAAATACTTTTCGGTGACCTTCGGCGCCGGCGGCAGCACCCAGCAGGGCACCCTCGATACGGTTCTGGAAATCCAGTCCGAAGGGCATATCGGTGCGCCCCACCTGTCCTGCGTCGGCGGGACCCGCGAGTCGATCCGGACGATCCTGCGCGAGTTCCAGTCGCACGGCATCCGTCGCGTGGTGGCCTTGCGTGGCGATTTGCCGAGCGGTTATGGCGGCGCCGGCGAGCTGCGCTATGCCAGCGACCTGGTCGAATTCATTCGCCAGGAAACCGGCGACTGGTTCCACATCGAAGTGGCGGCCTATCCGGAAATGCATCCCCAGGCGAAGTCGCCGCAGGACGACCTGCAGAACTTCGTACGCAAGGTGCAGGCCGGCGCGAACGCGGCCATCACCCAGTATTTCTACAACCCGGACGCCTATTTCCAGTTCGTCGACAACGTCGCCAAGCTGGGCGTGGACATCCCCATCGTGGCCGGCATTATGCCGATCACCAACTACACGCAGCTGATGCGCTTCTCGGAGATGTGCGGCGCCGAGATCCCGCGCTGGATCCGCCTGAAACTGCAGAGCTTCGGCGACGACAGCGCCTCGATCAAGGCCTTTGGCCTGGACGTGGTCAGCCAGCTGTGCGAACGCCTGCTCGAGGGTGGCGCCCCCGGCCTGCACTTCTACAGCATGAACCAGGCCGTGGCCACCACCGCGATCTGGCAGCGTCTGCAGGGCTCGCAAGCTGCGGCCTGAGCCTTCGACACAAAAATGCCCGCGCGCCACAAGCCCGCGGGCATTTTTATTTATGATTCGCAGTCACAAATGCTCAGGTAACGCTGCTGCGCTCGGTCACGATCACATCCAGCGGCACATCGTGCGGGCCATGCCCGAATTGCGCTTCCTGGTTGCTGTAGGCGATGCCCAGCGTCAGCGGGCGCGGCGTCAACGCCAGCGTGCGGTCGTAGTAGCCGCCGCCATAGCCCAGGCGGTAATTTTCCGCGTTGAAGCCGAGGCAGGGAATCAGGAGGGCGGGCGGACGCTCGACGAAGCGCAGCGTGGCCGGCACCGCGACCCCCATCTCGTCGGCCAGCATGGGTTCGTCCAGCTTCCATTCCGTGTAGGCGAGCGGGGCATTTCTTTCCATCACCACCGGCAGCGCCAGGCGCACGCCGGCCAGCGCCAGTTCCGCATAAGCCGCGCGCAAATCGGGCTCGCCGGCCAGCGGCCAGTAGACGCCGACCGTGTCCATCTGGCGCAAGCGCCACCAGGCGACCACCTGGGCGCCGATGTGCGCATCCCATTGGACCTTGATTGCGGGGTCGAGCGCCCCACGTGCTGTCCTCAGCGCCTTGCGCAATGCCGCCTTGGCCGCTTTGGCTTCGTCGCCCGTCACGCTTGCTGTGGAGTCTGGCAGGCCCGGGAAGGGGCGTGGTATTCTTGAATCGCCGGTCATGGATGAATTGAAGCGTACATTGAAGGTTGGTTTGATGTTCCAATTGAAATTGTTAGCCGGCGCAAGTCTTGCCGCCACGACCCTGTTGTCCTCTGCCCTGGCGGCCGCCCAGTCTGCCCCGCAAGCGGCGCCTGCAGCGCCTGCCGCAGTCGCGCCCGCAGCAACGCCCGCAGCCGCACCGGCGGCCTTGCCGCAGGCCGTCACGGACGCCGCCCGCGAGCAGGACGCGCTCTTCCTGCAGCTGCGCGAGGCCGCGCGCCAGAACGATGCCGGCAAGGCAGCCGAGCTGGCGGCGCGCCTGCCCAACTACGCAATTCCCTCGTATGTCGACTATTATCGGCTCAAACCGCGCCTGAAGGACGCCACCAACGAGGAAGTGCTGGATTTCCTGAAGCGCTGGGAAGGCAGCGCCATCGCCGACCGCTTGCGCAACGACTGGTTGCTGGAACTCGGCCGCAAGCGCGACTGGGCCAACTTCGACCGCGAGCTGCCGCTGTTCGTCAAGAACGACGACTACCAGGTGAAATGCTACGCACTGCTGTCGCGCGCCGTGAAAGGGCAGAATGTGGCGACGGAAGCGCGGGCCCTGCTCGACAATCCGCCGATGTACGGCGAAGCCTGCGCCGCCCTGGTCGCGCAGCTGGCCCAGTCCGCTCAGTTTTCCAAGGACGATTTGCTTGCCCAGCTGCGCCTGGCCGGCGAGACGCACGCCACCGGGCCCTCGCGCCGTACGGCCTTGCTGCTGGGCGCCTCCGACACCCGCGCCGCCCAGGCGGTGGATTTCCCGGCGCTGGCGATGGCGCGCGGGATCGGCAGCACGCGCGCCGAACATGAAATCTACCTGGTCGCCATCGGCCGCATGGCGCGCACGAGCCTCAAACTGGCGACGGTGGCGCTGAACAAGAATGCGCCCCGGCTTACCGCCGAGGAAAAGGCGATCGGCTGGTCGAACGTCGCGCTGGCAGCCTCGCTGGTGCTGTCCCCGGACGCTTACGATTACTGGCAGCGCGCCGCCGGCGCCCCGCTGTCGGAAACGCAGGCCGAGTGGAAGACCCGGATCGCGCTGCGCCGCGGCGACTGGAAGATGGTGAGAGCGACCATCGACGCCATGCCGGCCGACCAGCGTGCCTTGCCGGCCTGGACCTACTGGCTGGGCCGCGCCGATGCCGCCCAGGGCCGGAAGGAGGATGCGCAGGCGCTGTTCCGCCGCATCGCCGACCAGAACAATTTTTATGGCCAGCTGGCCCTCGAGGAAATCGGCCAGCAGATCACGATCCCGCCCAGCGCGGGGGGACCGACCGCGCCGACGCCCGCCGAGCTGGCGCAGGTCGCCGCCAATCCCGGTTTCAAGCGCGCCCTGAAATTCTTTGCGCTGCGCCTGCGCTTCGAGGGCACGCGCGAGTGGAACTGGACGCTGCAGAATTTTACGGACCGCCAGTTGCTGGTGGCCGCCGAATACGCGCGCCAGAACGAGATCCTCGACCGCATGGTGAACACCTCGGAGCGCACCCGCACCGAATTCGACTACACCCAGCGCTTCCCGGCGCCGCACAACGACATCCTGCACCCGACCGCGCAAGGGCTGGGCCTGGACCAGGCCTGGGTCTACGGCCTGATTCGCCAGGAATCGCGTTTTATCTCGGACGCCCAGTCCGGCGTCGGCGCAGCTGGCCTGATGCAGGTGATGCCTTCGACCGGCAAATGGGTAGCGGAAAAGATCGGCATGAGCGATTACGGCCACGGCATGCTGAGCGATATCCGCACCAACATCCTGCTCGGCACCAATTACCTGAACATGGTGCTGAACAATGCCGAAGGTTCGCAGGTGCTGGCCACCGCGTCCTATAACGCGGGGCCGGGCCGCACCCGCACCTGGCGCGGCCTCTTGAGCGCGCCGATGGAAGGCGCGGTCTTCGTCGAGACGATTCCTTTCGAGGAAACGCGCAACTACGTGCGCAACGTGATGTCGAACGCAACGAACTATGCCGCTTTGTTCGAGAAGCGTCCGCAGTCGCTCAAGGCCCGCCTGGGGACGATCGCACCGCGTGGCAGCGGGATTGGATTGCCTTAGGGAGCCAGCACCATGCGCGAGCTGTCGGTAGTGTTGTTCGGAGGAACGGGATTTATCGGCAGCCACCTCGCAGCGAGGCTGGCCGAGCACGACGTCACCATCGTCGCGCCGACCCGGCACGAAGCGCATGCCATGCACCTGATGCCGCTGGGCGTGGACATCGTCGAAGCCAATATCCACGATGAGGCCACTCTGCGGCGCCTGGTGGCGGGCAAGGATGCCGTCATCAACCTGGTCGGCATCCTGCATTCGCGCCGCGGCCAGCCCTACGGCCCGGATTTCCGCCACGTCCACGTCGAGCTGCCGCGCCGTATCGTCGCCGCCTGTGCGGCCGGCGGCGTGCCGCGCTACCTGCACATGAGCGCGCTCGGCGCACAGCGCGACGGCCCCTCGATGTACCAGCGCTCGAAGGCCGACGGCGAACTGGCCGCCATCAGCGACGCCTCGGTTGCCGCCACGATCTTCCGCCCCTCGGTGGTGTTCGGGCCGGAGGATCATTTCCTGAACACTTTCGCGCACCTGCAGCGCCATCTGCCTGTGGTGCCGCTGGCCGGCGCCCAGGCGCGCTTCCAGCCGGTGTATGTCGGCGACGTCGCCGACGCCTTCGTGCACGCGCTGCGCACGCCCGACAGCCGGCGCCGCATCTATGAGCTGGGCGGACCCGGCATCTACACCCTGGCCGAGCTGGTGCGCCTGGCCGGGCGCTATTCCGGCCATCCGCGCCCCGTCATCGCCTTGCCCGACGCGCTGGCGCGGCTGCAGGCCGCCTTCTTCGAGCTGCTGCCGGGCACACCGCTGATCACGCGCGACAACCTGGACTCCATGAAAATCGACAATGTGGTCAAACCGTCCAATGAGGTCTTGACAGCCGAAGCGCTCGACATCAAGCTCACGGCGCTCGAGTCCGTCGCGCCGCAGTATCTGGCGCCGACCGGGCACCTCGACGAGCTGCGCTCCCGGGCGCGCCATGCTCATGCGGAACACCCACATCCGAAATAGAAAGAGACCATGCAGACAATCGAACTCGATCCGACGCTTTCGCAAACCCTCGATCAGGCTCGCCAGGCCGGCCTGACCCTCGTCATCGGCAACAAGAATTACTCGTCATGGTCGATGCGCCCGTGGGTGGCGGCGGTAGCGGCAGGGATCCCGTTCACCGAAGTGCGCGTGCTGCTGGACCAATCCGATACGGCCGCCAACATCGCGCGCTTTTCGCACGCCGGCCGCGTGCCGGTGCTGCTGGCCGGCGAGATGACGATCTGGGACAGCCTCGCCATCTGCGAATACCTGGCCGAGCAATTCCCTGAAAAACACCTGTGGCCGCAGGACGTGGCGGCGCGCGCGATGGCGCGCTCGGTGGTCGCCGAGATGCATTCCGGCTTCGCGGACCTGCGCACGGCGATGTCGATGAACATCAAGGCGCGCCTGCCGGGCCGCGGCCGCACGCCGGGCGCCCAGGCCGACATCGGCCGCATCTGCGAGATCTGGGAAGAGTGCCTGGCGCGCTTCGGCCATCACCGCTTCCTGTTTGGCGACTTTTCCATCGCCGACGCCTTCTACGCCCCGGTGGTGATGCGTTTCAAAACCTATGGCGTGGCGCTGGCGCCGGCCCTGCAGGCCTATTGCGACCGCATGCTGGCGCATCCGGCTGTCGCACGCTGGGTCGAGGAAGCGATGGCGGAGACGGAAGTCGCCGGCGCCCACGAAGACGAGCTGCCGGAGTAAGAGGCTTGAAGACGATGCAAGCCTTTGTCGTCGGCGGCGCCGTGCGCGATGAACTGCTGGGGCTGCCGGTGAAGGACCATGACTGGGTCGTGGTCGGCGCCACCCCCGAGCAGATGGTGGCCCAGGGTTTCAGACCGGTCGGCAAGGATTTTCCCGTCTTCCTGCATCCCGAGACGCAGGAGGAATACGCGCTGGCGCGCACCGAGCGCAAGACCGCGCCGGGCTACCACGGCTTCGTCTTCCACACCTCGCCGGATGTGAAGCTGGAAGACGATTTGATCCGGCGCGATCTCACCATCAATGCGATGGCGCGCGCCGAGGATGGCAGCATCGTCGATCCCTACGGCGGCCAGCAGGACCTGCGGGACCGCATCTTCCGCCACGTTTCAAGCGCCTTTGCCGAAGACCCGGTGCGGATCCTGCGCCTGGCCCGCTTTGCTGCGCGCTTTCCGGAATTCCGCGTCGCCGATGCCACGAATGCCCTGATGCGCCGGATGGTCGAGGAGGGCGAGGTGGACGCCCTGGTGGCGGAACGGGTCTGGCAGGAGCTGTCGCGCGGGCTGATGGAACAAACGCCTTCGCGCATGTTCGACGTGCTGCGCGACTGCGGCGCCTTGGCCCGCATCCTGCCGGAGCTCGACGCCTGTGAGGAGTCGATGCAGCTGATCGACTATGCCGCCGGACGCGGGGTGGATTTGCCGGTGCGCTTTGCGGTCCTGATGCACGGCCTCGGCAAGGAGATCGGCGAGCTGGCCAAGCGCCTGCGCGTGCCGGTCGACTGCCGCGACCTGGCCATCATGACGTCGCGCGAGCAGGCCACCGTCGGCCAGGCGCCGGCGCTGGATGCGGAAGCCATCGTCAGCCTGTTCGAACGCAGCGACGCTTTTCGGAAGCCGGAACGCTTTGCCCAGATGCTGCTGGCGGTCGAATGTTCTTCGCCGGGGCACCAGACCCATGCGCCGCGCCTGCTGAAGGCATTGGAGGCGGCACGCGGGGTGAATGCGGGGGAGATTGCAGGGCGCTTTGTGGACAACAAGGCGGGGATTCCGGGGGCGGTGCATGCGGCGCGCGTGGCGGCGGTGAACAACGAATTACAGCGCAATCCGCTACAATAGCGGCATTGGTGCACCGCACAAAAGCCCAGAACCCCACCCCATGCAGGACAATCCCCTACGCCGCTGGCTGAACAACCTGGTCGGCAAACACGGCCGCCAGCCTGTGCTGGTGAAAGCCCTGAGCGAGCGCGATCGCCGGCGCGTGCTGCGGCATTTCCTCGCTCTCGACAGTAGTGACCGCTTACTTCGCTTCGGCACCATGCTGCCGGACGAGCAGGTGAGCAACTACGTCGGCAAGCTCGATTTCGCGAACGATATCGTGTTCGGGGTCTACAACCGGGTGTTCCAGCTGGTGGGCGTCGGCCACCTGGCCTTCACCTCGAAAGAGGCGCACCCGGACAGCATCCACTACACCGACAAGGAAAAAGTGGCGGAATTCGGGGTCTCGGTGTCGAAGTCGGCGCGCGGCCTGGGCGTCGGCACGCGCCTGTTCGAGCGCGCCGCCATCCACTGCCGCAACGTGGACGTCGACACCCTCTACATGCAATGCCTGTCCTCGAACCGCACGATGATGCACATCGCGAAGAAGGCGGGCATGGAAATCCAGCGCGAATACGGCGAGGCCGACGCCCACCTGCACCTGCCGCCGCCCAGCCCCTCGAGCGTGCTGGCCGAGGCGCTGGAAGAGCAGATCGCCAAGATCGACTACACGGTCAAACGCAATGCGCGCATGGCCTTGAAATGGTTCGCGCCCAAGAAATAGGCAGGATCAAACGATCGGCAGAGCGGTCGTTTCCTTGATCTTTTGCAGCGCAAAGCTCGATTTCACATCCAGCACGGCCGGATGGCGCAGCAGGGTGCCCATCATGAAGCGCGAGAAGTGGTCCATGTCTTCCACGTGCACGCGCAGCAGGAAATCCATCTCGCCCGTCATCGCATAGCAATCCACGACTTCCGGCCAGGCCGACACGGCCTGGGCGAACTCGAAGCGCGGCGAGGTCGCCGGCACGCGTGCGTTCGGCGCGCCTTCCGCATGCTTTTCCAGCCGCACATTTACATAGGCCAACAGACCCAGGCCCAGCTTGTCGGCATCGAGCAGGGCCACGTATTGGCGGATCACGCCGGCTTCTTCGAGGCGCTTGATGCGGCGCAAGCAGGGCGATGGGGACAGGTTGACGCGCTCGGCCACGTCCTGGTTGGACAGGCGCCCGTCTTCCTGCAGGATGGCCAGGATTTTGCGATCGGTTTTATCCAGCTCGATTTTTGACATGAATTTCCTTCGTCTTCAGGTGTTCCGCAATTTTATTGCGCAAATAGCCCGGCGGGGGGAATCGATTGAAATTTAATATCCGGGGGGCAGGACTATACTGGCGCACACCCTGACGCGGCCACAACAAGAAGACCGCGCGCACCGATAAACACGGAGACACAATGAACGCACCCCTGGACCGCTCCCAGCTGGAGCCGGCGCAGCCTGGCCACGAGATCACCCTCGACGACAAATGGACGCTCCAGCGCGGCCGCGCCTTCATGACCGGCACCCAGGCCCTGATCCGCCTGCCGATGCTGCAGCACGAACGCGACGTCGCGGCCGGCCTGAACACGGCCGGCTACATCTCCGGCTACCGCGGTTCGCCCGTCACCTCGGTCGACCAGACCGCCATGAAGGCGAAAAAGCACCTGGAAGCGCACAATGTTCACTTCCACCCGGGCATGAACGAGGATCTGGCGGCGACCGCCGTCTGGGGCACCCAGCAGACCAATCTGTTCAAGGATGCGAAGTACGACGGCGTGTTTGCCATGTGGTACGGCAAAGGCCCGGGCGTGGACCGCTGCGGCGACGTCTTCAAACACGGCAACAACGCCGGTTCCGCCAAACACGGCGGCGTGCTGGTGCTGGCCGGCGACGACCACGCAGCCAAATCCTCGTCCACCGCACACCAGTCCGACCACATCCTGCACCACGTCGGCATGCCGGTGCTGTTCCCGTCCTCGGTCCAGGAATACATCGACTACGGCCTGCACGCCTGGGCGATGAGCCGCTACAGCGGCCTGTGGGTGTCGATGAAGTGCGTGACCGACATCATCGAGTCCGGCGCCGTGGTCGACCTCGATCCGGACCGCGTTCAGCCAGTCATCCCCACCGACTTCGAGATGCCGCCGGGCGGCCTGAACATCCGCTGGCCGGACGCCGTGCTGGACCAGGAAGTGCGGATGAACAATTACAAATGGTACGCGGCGCTGGCCTATGCGCGTGCCAATAAACTGAACCAGATCGTCTGGGACAGCCCGAAGCCGAAGATCGGCATCATCACCGCGGGCAAGAGCTACCTGGACACCCGCCAGGCCCTGGCCGACCTCGGCATCGACGAACAGGCGGCCGCCGACATCGGTCTGCGCGTCTATAAAGTCGGCATGACCTGGCCGCTCGATTCCGTCGGCGTGCACGAGTTCGCGCAAGGCCTGGACGAGATCATCGTGGTCGAAGAAAAACGCCAGGTGCTGGAATATGCGCTGAAGGAAGAGCTGTACAACCTGCCGGACGGCGAGCGTCCGCGCGTGGTCGGCAAGTTCGACGACAGCGGTGAATGGGATATCAAGAACCGCTCCGGCCAGGGCGACTGGCTGCTGCCCGGCACCTATGAGCTGAACCCGGCCCAGATCGCCCGTGCGATCGCCTCGCGCATTGGCCACTACTGCGCCGGCCACCCGGTGGCGGAGCGCGTCAAGGAGCGCATCGCCTACCTGGAAGCCAAGGAAGCCGTGCTGAAGGCGATCCCGGTGAAAGCCAATCCGGAAACCGACCGCATTCCCTTCTTCTGCTCCGGCTGCCCGCACAACAGCTCGACCAAGGTGCCGGAAGGTTCGCGCGCCCTGGCCGGCATCGGCTGCCACTACATGGTGCTGTGGATGGACCGCGAAACCTCCACCTTCACCCACATGGGCGCCGAGGGCACGACCTGGATCGGCCAGGCCCCGTTCACCGACGAAAAGCACGTGTTCGCCAACCTCGGCGACGGTACCTATTTCCACTCGGGCGTGCTGGCGATCCGCGCATCGGTCGCGGCCAAGGTCAACATCACCTACAAGATCCTGTACAACGATGCGGTCGCGATGACTGGCGGCCAGACCCACGACGGTCCGCTGGACCCGGCCAAGATCAGCCGCCAGCTGGCCGCCGAAGGCGTCAAGCCCATCATCGTCGTCACCGACGAACCGGAAAAATACCCGGCGGATTACCCGTGGGCCGAAGGCGTGACCGTGCGCCATCGTGCCGAGCTGATGGACGTGCAGCGCGAACTGCGCGAGATGCCTGGCGTGTCGGCGATGATCTACGACCAGACCTGCGCCTCCGAAAAGCGCCGCCGCCGCAAGAAGGGCGAATTCCCCGACCCGGCCAAGCGCGCCGTGATCAACGAAGCCGTCTGCGAAGGCTGCGGCGATTGCTCGAAGCAGTCGAACTGCCTGTCGGTGGAGCCGCTGGAGACGGAACTGGGCCGCAAGCGCCAGATCAACCAGTCCTCCTGCAACAAGGACTTCTCGTGCGTGACCGGTTTCTGCCCGAGTTTTGTCACCGTCGAAGGCGGTGGTCTCAAGAAGCCGAAGAAGGCGGCCTCGTCTGAAGCTACGCCGCCTGCGCTGCCGGCGCCGAATATCCCGGCCACGCTGGAACCTTTCGGCATCCTGGTGACCGGCATCGGCGGCACCGGCGTGGTGACCGTCGGCCAGATCCTGGCCGTCGCCGCCCATGTCGAGGGTAAAGGCGCGCTGGTGCTGGACATGAGCGGCCTGGCCCAGAAGGGCGGCCCGGTGATGTCGCACGTGCGCCTGGCGGACAAGCAGTCGGACCTGCACTCGACCCGCGTCGGCACCGGCAGCGCGGACCTGGTGATCGGCTGCGACCAGATCGTCACCGCCAGCCGCGACGCCCTGTCGCGCATGGGCGAAGGCCGCACCCGCGCCTTCGTCAACAACAGCGGCGCCACCACGGCCGCCTTCATCAAGAACCCGGACTGGCAGTTCCCGGCAGAAGGATCGAAGGGCGCCATCGTGCAGGCCTGCGGCAAGGACAATGTCGATTTCGTCGACGCCGGCCAGATCGCCACCGCGCTGATGGGCGACGCCATCGCCACCAATATGTTCATGCTCGGCTACGCCTTCCAGAAGGGACAGGTGCCGCTGCAGGAAGCCTCGATCATGAAGGCGATCGAGCTGAACGGCGTGTCGATCCCGTTCAACAAAGCCGCCTTCAACTGGGGCCGTAGCGCTGCGCACGACCTGGCGTCCGTCACGAAGATGACGACGCCGGCCAAGGTGATCGAGTTCAAGCGCAGCCAGTCGCTGGACGATATCGTGAAGCGCCGCGTCGAGCTGCTGACTGCGTATCAGAACGCTTCGTATGCCGCCCAGTACAAAGGCTTCGTGGACCAGGTCCTCGCCGCGGAGGCGAAGCTCGGCAAAGGCACGCGCCTGAGCGAAGCCGTGGCGCGCTACCTGCACAAGCTGATGGCCTACAAGGACGAGTACGAAGTCGCACGCCTGTACACCGACCCCGCCTTCATGCAGAAAATCGAAGGCATGTTCGAAGGCGACGTGAAGCTGAAATTCCACCTGGCGCCGCCGCTGCTGGCGAAGAAGGACAAGCAGGGCCACCTGGTCAAGCAGGAATTCGGCCCGTGGATGATGAAGGCCTTCGGCGTCCTGGCGAAACTGAAAGGCCTGCGCGGCACGCCTCTCGACGTGTTCGGCTACACCGATGAGCGCAAGATGGAGCGCGCGCTGATCCAGGAATACCGCCGCACCGTCGAGGCTCTGCTGCCGAAGCTGAACAGCGAGAACCTGGCGCAGGCGGTGGCGATTGCCAGCATCCCGGAAGAGATCCGCGGCTTTGGCCACGTGAAGGAGCGTAACCTGGCGGCGGCGAAGCGCAAGGAAGCCGAACTGGTGGCGGCGTTCAATGCCGGTGGTGCAATATCGCGCGCTGCTTAAGCACCCGCTAACTTAAGACCGGCCGCCGGTGCTACATTGCGACATGAGCACCATGTCCGACACCTGTCGCGCCCTGCTGGTCGAGGGCTGCATCTACGGGCCCATGTACGGCGACCGGCTGGCCAACCACCTGCCGATGGCGCTGCTGGCGCTTGACCGCCTCGGCGCGAACGGCGCCACCATGCGCCGTTTCGCCGACGGCTATGCACCCAAGCTCGTACCCTTCGCCGCGGCCGGCAGCGAGCTCGATCCGCACGACTTGCTGGGCAGCAGCGGCGACACGCCGCGCTTCGTGCGCTTCTTCCAGGACCGCATCCGCGAAGCCGGCGTCGACGCCGTGCTGCACGATTGGATGCCGGTGCTCATGCCGGGCCTGGCCGCCTCCGCTTTTCACGCCATGATCCGCCTCGCCTATGCCATCGAGGGCGGATTCGAGGACGAAATCGCGCTCGCGCTGGCCTATTGGGCCGGCGAATACGCGCCCCTGCCTTTGTCGCTGGCGCCCGCCGAGGGCGATCTGGCGCAGATCGCCGAGCGGCTGCGCGGGAAGCTGGCGGACCACGTGTTCAAGCCGGGCATCATCATCGACAAGATGCTCGAGATCGCCTGGCATCCGGCGCTGGCGGGCGCGGTGGTGCAGCCGGCCGCGGTGCCGGCCCTGCGCGACATCGCCGGCTTCGCCCTGCGCGCCTATCTGGCGCGCGAAGACTTCACCCTGCTGCACCTGGTGACCGGCTGCCATGCCTTCCGGATCGTGCAGCGCTATGCCAGCGACCAGGCGCTGGCGCGGCGCTACCTGTGGCAGGCGGCGCTGGCCGCCTGGCTGACCGTCGTCGCCGCCCCGGCCGTCGCGAGGGAGGAGGGCGCCCTGAACCGGCACGGGCTCGACGCGCAGGACATCGCGGCGCGCGCGCTCCGCTCCAGCGACGACCACGTCATCAAGCTCTGCTATTCCGCCTTGTGCGAGTACCGGGAATACGGCGACCCGGCTTATCTGCACGCCGCCGCCCGCAAGCTGGCGCTTGACCTTTAACTCACAAGTCCTGTCGCTTTCGCCCAACTGTTACAGTTGGTTGCAATCTGGAAGGCGGCCGCGTCTATAATCGGACGCATGAACTCGTCATACGCTCCCCGCATCCTTGTCTCGGCCTTCGCGGCCCTCGTCCTGCTGTCCGGTTGCGGCGGCGGTGGCGGTAATCCCGGCGCTACGACAGGCAGCACGCCGGTCGGCGGCACCCCGAGTGGCCCCACGACCCCGGTCACGCCCCCTGTTGTCGGCCAGGGCGATCCGATCCCGGAAAACTACCAGAGCTACGCCAACCTGTGCGCCGCACCGCGCACGGGCGTCGATGCCAGCGGGCTGCCCTTCCCGGACCGCCAGGGCACGATGCAGGATGAAATGCGCTTCCTGCGCGGCTGGGCCGACCGCAACTACCTGTGGTACGACGAGATCCCGACCACCCTGCGGATGGCGGACTTCACGAATACGCTGGATTATTTCGCGGCGCTGAAGACCCCGGCATTGACAGCAGCGGGCAAGCCCAAGGACCGCTTCCACTTCACCTACACCACGGCCGAATGGGATGCGCTGACCACCGCCGGCGAGGAAGTCAGCTATGGCCTGACCTGGTCGCGCAATTCCGCCACCGCGCCGCGCACCTGGCTCGCGTCCATCGTCGAGCCGGGCTCGCCGGCAGCCAAGGCTGGCCTGCAGCGCGGCGACATGCTGACCGCGGTCGATGGCATCGACTTCGTCAATACCACCGGCACGGAAGGCGTTGCGGCCATCAATGCCGGGCTGTTCCCCGAGAAGGCAGGCGAAACCCACCGCCTGACGATCCGGCGCGGCAGCACCAGCTTCGACGTCAGCCTGGTGTCCAGCGTGGTCGCCAGCGCTTCGGTGAAGAACGCCAAGGTGATCGACACCCCGACCGGCAAGGTGGCTTACCTGACCTTCGACGACCACAACGCGGTGGCCGAGAAGCAGCTGATCGACGCCTTCAGCATGTTCAAGAGCCAGGGAGCGAACGACCTCGTACTCGACATGCGCTACAACGGCGGCGGCCTGCTCTACATCGCCGCCGAGCTGGGCTACATGATCTCAGGGCCGGCCTCGAACAACCGGGTTTTCGAAGGGCTCATCTACAACAACAAGCTGCCGCCGGATACGCCGATCCCGTTCCGCAGCACGGCCTATGGCTTCCCGTCGCCGAACCCGGCCGCGCCGGGCATGGCGCTGCCTTACCTCGGCCTGAAGCGCGTGACCGTGCTGACCACGGCCGGCACCTGCTCGGCCAGCGAAGCCGTGATCAATGCCCTGCGCGGCATCGACATCGAGGTGAACGTCATCGGCGGCCAGACCTGCGGCAAGCCCTACGGCTTCACGCCGGTCGACAACTGCGGCACGACCTATTTCTCGATCGAGTTCAAGGGCGTGAACGCGAAGGATTTCGGCGATTATCCGGACGGCTTCGCGCCGACCTGCACCGTGGCCGACGACCTGAACCACGCCCTCGGCGACCCGGCCGAAAACGTCCTGGCGGCGGCGCTGGCCTATCGCGCCACGAACGCCTGCCCGGCCTCGGGCACGGCGCGGGCCCGCGCGGTACCGATGGAGCTGGTGCGGTCGCCGGTGAAGGAGATTGCGGTGCTGCCGAAGCGCCGCTGACAGCGGACCGGACCACGAACAAGGGCCGCCTTCGGGCGGCCTTTTTTTATGTCTATAATTCCCAGATTAAATTTCCCCAACACTGACGGAGCTGTAGATGATTCGTTCTGCCTTACTGCTGGCCATGCTGGCTGCCGCGTCTTTGCCCACTGCGTTCGCACACGCCGCGCCCGACCTGGTCACCGCATCGGAACGCTCCGGCTTCACGGCCACCGGCCGCTACGACGAAGTCATCAAATTGTGCGGCAGCTTCCAGCAGGCGTATCCGAAGCAGGTGAAGTGCCTCCAGTTCGGCACCACGCCGGAAGGGCGGCCGATGATGGCCCTTGCCGTGACCCGCACCGGCGCCTTTACCCCCGAGGCGGCGCGCAAGAAGAACCTGCCGGTGACCCTGATCCAGGGCGGCATCCACGCCGGCGAAATCGACGGCAAGGACGCCGGTTTCCTGGCCCTGCGCGAGATGCTGGAAAACCGCATCGCCCAAGGCGCCCTCGACAAGCAGGTGCTGCTCTTCGTCCCGGTGTTCAACGTCGACGGCCATGAGCGCTTTGCGAAATGGAACCGCCCCAACCAGCGCGGCCCGGTCGAGATGGGCTGGCGCACCACGGCCCAGAACTTCAACCTCAACCGCGACTACATGAAGGCCGACGCGCCCGAGATGCAGGCCATGCTGGCCCTGGTGAATGCCTGGGATCCGCTGACCTACGTCGACCTGCACGTGACCGACGGCGCCATGTTCCAGCACGACGTCTCGATCCAGGTCGAGCCGGTCAATTCCGGCGACATGGACTTCCGCAAGGCCGGCCTGGCGCTGCGCACCAATGTCATCGCCGACATCACGAAGGAGGGCTCGTCGCCGCAGTCCTACTACATGTCCTTCGTGGAGAACGACAACCCGGCCTCGGGTTTCCGCAACACCGTCTACGAACCGCGCTTCTCGACCGGCTACTTCCTGCTGCGTAACCGCATGTCGCTGCTGGTCGAGACCCATTCGTGGAAGGATTACCCGACCCGCGTGCGCATCACCCACAATTCGATCGTGGCTATCCTGAACCAGGTCGCGGCCAATGGCCAGGCATGGCTGCAGTCGGCCCACGAGGCCGATGCGCGTGCCGCCCATCTTGCCGGGCAGCCGGTGGCGCTGAGCTACAAGACGACCGACAAGACCACGATGGTCGACTTCCAGGGCTATGCCTATACCCGCACCATGTCCGACGTGTCGGGCATGCTGATGACGCACTACGACGAAAGCAAGCCCGAAGTCTGGCACGTGCCGCTGCGCGACGAGGTGGTGGAGGACCTGCAGGTGAAGGCGCCCGGCGCCGGCTATGTGGTGCCGGCCGCCTGGGCCCAGCAGGTCGCCGCCAAGCTGGTCCTGCACGGCATAGCTTTTCGCAAGCTGGACAAGGCGGTCACCGGCGCGCAGCTCGAGACCTTCCGCGCCGACAAGGCGAGTTTTTCCGCCGGCTCCTTCGAATCGCACCAGCGCCTGACGGTGCAGGGTAGGTGGAAGCCGGAAGCGCGCGCGATCGGCAAGGGCGCGCTGTTCGTGCCGATTGGCCAGGCCAAGGCGCGCCTGGTGATGGCCATCTTCGAACCGCAAGCGCCGGATTCGCTGCTGGCCTGGGGCGCATTCAACAACGCCTTCGAGCGCAAGGAGTACATGGAAGAGTACGTGGCCGAGGACGTCGCGCGCGAGCAGATGGCGAAAGACCCGGCGCTGGCCGAGGAGTTCCGCCGCAAGGTCGACCTTGACCCCGCCTTTGCGAAAAATCCGCACGCCCGCCTGGAATTCTTCGCGCGCCGCCATGCATCCTGGGACGAGCGCCTGAACCTGTACCCGGTGATGCGTACCGATACCGCCCTGTAGTTCTGCATAGTGGAGGCGCCTTCGAGGCGCCTCAAACCATCGCTTCCCCGGCTGCCGTGCGCCCCGTGCGCGACCTATCATTCGGTCCATGCACCCTACCCTTGAAGGCCGGCAGGCCTGGGCCGGCACGCTGGTGCTGGCCTTTCCGCTGCTGAGCCTCGTCACCCCCTTCGGCATCGGCCTTGCCGGCTTCCTCTTCCTTGCCACTGCGCTGGCGTGGCGGCGCGACAGCTGGCGCCTGCTGCGTGCGCACTGGCCGCGGACGCGCTGGGTGCTGCTGGCCTTCCTGCTGCAGCTGCTCGATGTCGCCTTGCTGGCCTTTAGCCGCGGCCACGGCGTCAAGGATCTCGATGGGCCATCGCGCATGTGCATGGCGGCGGCGGCAATGCTGGTCGTGCAGGCCGCCGCACCCACCACGCGCGCCTTGTGGCTGGGCGCGGCCGGCGGCGCTGTTGCCGCGCTGGTGTTCCAGGCATGGCAGTGGCTCGCCTTGGGCATGGTCAGGCCGGGCGGGCTGATGAACCCGATCACCTTCGGCGACCTGTCGCTGTGCCTGGCCTGGTTGTCCTTGTGCGGCCTGATCGATAGAACCGATACCGGGGAGGCCGGGCGATGGTGCAGGGCCCGGCCGTGGATCGCTGCCCTCGGTGTACTGTGCGGTGTGGTGGCATCCCTGCTGACGGGCAGCCGCGGCGGCTGGCTGGCCTTGCCCCTGCTGATCCTGCTGCCGCTGTGCGTGCGCGGATTGCTGCCGCGCCGTCTGGCGCTGGCCTTGCCGCTGCTGGCCTGCCTGCTGGCGGGCGCGGCCTGGAGCATTCCCCAGACCGGGGTGCGCGACCGCGTTGCGATCGGCTTCAGCGATACGCGCCTCATCCTGGCCGGCAATCCGGCGGCGACCTCGCTCAGCGTGCGTCTCGAACTATGGAAGGCCGGCGCGATGCTGGTGCGCGAGCGGCCGTGGGCGGGGCAGGACACACCCTCCTACAAGCGGCGCATGCACGAATGGGTCGCGCAGGGCAAGCTCACGCCGGCCCTGTTCGCGCCGCCCGAACCGCCGCACATGCACAACGACGTGCTGGAGATGCTCGTGACCCGCGGCGTGACCGGCCTGTTCGCATGGTGCGGCATCCTGATTGCGCCGGCCTGCTTCTTTGCCGGCCAGCTGAGGGCAGCGGCGCCGGGCAGCAGCCGGCGTGCGGCGGCGCTGGCCGGCCTGGCCTTCGTGCTCGCCTATGCAGGCTTCGGCCTGACCGAAGTCATCTTCTGGTCGATGAAGGCCTCGCTGTTCTACGCGCTGCTGGTGTTCCTGCTCATGGGCTACTGCCTGAGCGGGCAGGTGGCGGGCGCACGGCAAGCCCTTGCTGAAAGCGCGCAAGCGCCGGCGGATACGGTCCCAGCCGGCCCCGCCAGCCATCCGCCACGGCCCGCCACAGGATCCGCAAGGCCCCGCGGCGCAGGCGCCCAGCGCTGGCGAGCCAGAGTGCTGCGCCGAAGCCCAGGGCGACACAGCTGGGAACGATGGGAAAACTCCCGTAACGGCGGGCGACGGCGATCCGGTTGCGAATGGTGAAGTAATGCTTGCAGCCGAAGGGCCCGGCGCGCAGGCGGGCGCGGCGTTCGCGCAGGTGCTCGACCACGCTGTCCGGCACCAGCCAGATCGCCAGCCCGGCGCGGCCCAGGCGCAGCGAATATTCGGTATCGTCGTAGGCCAGGAAGAAGCTGCGCTCAGGAAAACCAACCTCGGCCACCGCGGCGGCCGACACCAGGAACCCGACGAAGGAAGCCGTATCGACCCGGGACGGGGCTCCCGCATAGGCACTGCGCGGCAGCGGACGCTCCAGGCTGGTGGGATAGTGGTAGTAGCGCCGGTGCTGCAGGGCCAGGTCGCCGAATTCGCGCACCGCGCAGCACACCGCGTCCGCCTTCGCCGCCGGCCCGGCCTTGTTTGTCACGGCGGCCAGCAGGCGCGCCAGCGCATCGGGGCGGGCCAGCGCATCGTCGTCCAGCAGCCAGATCCAGTCATACCCGGCCGCGAAGGCGCGCGCCATGCCGAGCGCAAAGCCGCCGGCGCCGCCGATATTGGTTTCGGAGCGCAGCACAACGATATCGGTGTCGCCGGACAGCCGCTCCAGGGCGGCGGCGCCGGGGTCGTCGCTGGCATTGTCGACGATATAGATGGCATCGGGCACCCGGGTCTGGGCGCGCAGGGCCGCCAGCGCCTGGCGCAGGAGCTGGGGCCGGTTGTGGGTGACGACGACGGCGGCGACACGCATCTCCGCGCTTCCTCTCAGCTTCGCACCAGGCGCCGCGCGAGATTGCCGGCCAGCCGCCGCACCGGATTGCGCGGGCGGGTGGGATCGAACACCTGGTCGTGCAGGGCGCTGCTGTGGCGGAAGGCCAGGCGCGCCAGCGCTTTCTGGCGCTGGCGCTGGAGGATCAGGCGGCGCACCTGCTCCGGCTCCTTCTGGTGCGAGAGGTCCGGATCGGCCAGCGCCAGCCAGTCCAGGTGCATCAGGTTGTTCAGGCGCTGGAAGGAGGAATTGCCGACCCAGCCGTACTTGTCGAAGCGCAGGCCGATCTGCCAGGGGTCGAGCAGCATGATCTCGTGGCCGAGGAAGCGCCGGTAATCGTCCAGTACCGCCTCGGAGAGCTCGTTCAGGAAGCGCGGACAGGTATAGCCGAGGCTGCTTGCGAAGGCCATGCAGATGTGCTGCTCGACGGCGTAGCGGGCGCGGAACTTGCGCTCGAAGATGGACGAGCCCGGCGCATGCGGATGGATCTCGTGGTACTGGGCGTCGTCCATCGACATCGGCGCCGCCGCCCAGTAGTCGCGCAGCAGCTGGGTCGGACCGAAGTGGAACCAGTCGCTGATGTGGTAGGGCAGGCGTTCGAACAGGGCCGGATCGAGCGTGAAGAAGGACGAGGCCAGCAGGCGCTCGCGTCCGCCGTCGAAAGCGCGTTGCTCGAGATAGTAGTCGAGGAAGCCGGCGTGCTCGAGGAAGCAGTCGGTACGCAGCTTGGCCGCATACGGCGTCTGCACCGCCGCCAGCCCGGCCTGGGTGGTGAGCAGCTGGCGGTTGATGTTGTTGGCCTTCTTGTCGTCGAGCTTCAGCGGCGCCAGTCCGCCCGGGTCGGGGCTCTCGACCACGGCGTCGAGCTTGAGCCCCGGCGGCAGCTCCACGCCCTCCCAGGTCGACAGGATGATGCGCGCGCCCGGCAGCACCCGGCGCGTCAGCACGATATTGCGCGCGAAGTTCTCGTAGTCGCGCGTGATCCAGGGTTTGAATACGCCCTGGAATACCAGGGTGATGTCAGTGGTCTTCATCGGAGGTGTGGATGAGGCGCAGCTCGCGTTCCTGGCTGTTCTGTTGCTCGCTCAGCTGGTCGCTCAATTGGTCGATATAGCGGCGCAGCGGCGCACCAGGCCGGCGCGGCACCCGCTTGACCCCGTACAGCCCGTGGCGGTCGAACACGCGCCAGAGGCTGTCGCCGTCGGACAGCCATTCGTAGGGCGCCAGCCGGTCCGCCAGGTCGCGCGCGATGGCGTCGACCGTGCTGCGGCCGATCCGGTGGAAACCGGATCGGATCATCAGGAACTCGAGCGCGCGCCGCGGCAGCCAGCGCGGATCGCCGCGCCGTCCGATGAGCGGATCGAGCACCCGCAGCACGCGCCAGAACGCGCGGTCGAAGCGGTGCACCTCGGAGAACACGTAGGGCGCGCCGCTGACCCGCGCGCCGCGCGCATGGGCGACGGTGGACAGCCACACTTCCTCGCGCGGATACGGCACCTGGGCCGCCTGGCGTGCCGCATGCTTGACGAGGTCGCCGATGTCGTAGAGCAGGCTCGCCTCGTAGCTCGAGCCCTCGATCTGGGACCCGATCAAGGGCGCATCGCCCAGGCGCCGGCACACGGCAGCCAGGGCCGGATCGGCGAGCGCCGGTGCGGCAAAGCGCCAGCGGCTGCCCGGCCGGATCGGGCGGTTGTGCAGGAAATTGTGCCCGCGCTCGAGGTGGCGGGCCAGGCCCGGCCGCACCAGCATGTCGTTCGACGAATGCAGGCAGATGCGCGCGCACTGCGGCAGCTGGCGCCGGATCCAGGCGATGTTCGCCAGGTGGGCGAGCAGGATATTGCCCCAGCCGGTCGCCAGGCGCTGGGGATTGATATGGGCGTTGGTGCAGCCGGCCTGGCTCAGCGCGGCCTCAAGCTGGGCGGGCGTGAAGCGGGCCTGGGCCGAGACGTGCAGCACCACCTGCGCGCCGGGCAGGAAGGCGGCAAAGTTCTTCAGCTGCCCGGCAACCACGGTGGGCCGGGTATGCACGGGCAGCGAAATACAGGTGGCCTCGGCGCTCAACCCAGGCTCCGCCGCGAGGCCAGCAGGGCGCCGTATTCGGCGGGCGTACCGGAAAAATGCACCCGGCTGGCCGGGGCTTCGTCGTACACGATGCGCCGGCCGGCATCGATCAGGCTGTTGTACAGCGGCGCCACGTACAGTTCGCCCCAGCGGTCCAGGTAAGCCTCGGCCTCGCGCAGCGCGCTGTCGCAGGCATCCATGAAGTCGGCGGTGCGCGCAAAATAGTAGAGGCCGGTGCAGCACAGCTCGGAGACGCGGCGCTTTTCCGTGGTCTGCGCAACCCGCCGCTCGAAGGAGGCGGCCGGGCGCACGAAGGACCAGTGCTCGCCCGCCGCGCGCACCACTTCCAGGTAGCCGTCCGAACCCATCGCTGTTGTGGGAAAGACATAGCCCGGCCGGATGGTGTCGATATTAAAGACCAGCATGGCCTCGTTGCGGCCGCAGCCCGTTTCGCGCAATCCCAGCAGCACGGTCTCGGCCTGCCCGCGCGTGGGGGCGTCGAGTTCGACGATGAGGTGGTCCGTCACGCCCAGGCGTTCGCATTCGGCGGCGACGAAGGCTTTCGCGCCGAGCCCGGCGCGCGCGACGAACACGAAGCGTTCGCTGCCGAAGTAGCGTTCGAAGGACCGCACGCACCAGGCGAACAGGCTGTCGCCCTGCAGCGGCAGCTCGTACTTGGGGCGCGCATATCCGGCTTCACGGAAGCGCCTGCTCTGGCCCGCCATCGGGATGACGATCATGGATTTTCCACTCCAGGTAGAGCCTGATGCCGTTTGCCATCAGCGCCTGCTGGCGCCGCGGGTCGTCCGCATGCAGGGGAAGCATCGACAGGAACAGCAGCACCATCACCGGATAGCACTGCCACTGGGCCGGCAGGCGGCCGGCGAAAGGCGTGTGGATGAACAGGCGCTGCACCGGCAGGCAGCGCTCGGACAGCACGCGGAATGCCAGGTTCTGCCCCTCGGCCTGCAGCAGGTAGAAGCCGGCGACGATGAAGTCGTACAGCCCGAGCACGGAATGGGCCAGCTTGCCGAGGTCGTAGCGCAGGTCGCCGAAGCGGCTTGGCCGGCCGAGCGCATCGGTACCGCGCGGATCGATCGTCTTCACGCGGCCGGCGCGGAAGTCGAACAGGATATTGCTGAAGCAAAAGTCCCCGTGCAGGAAGGATGGCGCCGTCTCCGCTGCCAGCAGCGCCTCGGCCGCCTCGTGCGCGATCGTCCGCAGCGCGGGCACCGGACGCTCGTTCAGGGTCCACGGCGCGTCGAGGTCGACGCCGGCCTGGCTGGCATAGGCCGCAAGGCGCTGCATGGTCTTGTCGAGGTAGGTCAGGCGGGCATAATCGGGATGCAGCACGGCATGCAGCGCGCCGTCCAGTGCGGACTCCGGCGCCGGCGCCAGGCTGCTGGCCGTGCGCAAATAGGCATCGCAGGCGCCGAAGATGCGGCGCCACACGCGCTCGGGCAGGCGGCCGAACACGTAGAGCTCGTTCAGGGTGGCGAGGTGCAGGTATTCGAGCTGGTAAGCACACCCGGCATGGTCACTGAGATCGTCGCCGCAGCCGTCGATCCGGCAGATGTAGGGCGCCAGGAAGGGTTTGATGGACGCCGGCGCCTGCTCGAACCAGCTGGCCTCGGCCATGATCTTGGCCGCATCCTCCCCCGATTTGGTGACCACGCCGTCGACCACGCGCAGGCGGTTGAAATGGCGCTGTGTCGTCATGATGCGCTTGGAGTCGAAGTAGGTGTGCACATGGCCGAAATCGAGCCAGCGCGACACCTGCCAGTGCGTGAGTCCGCCGATGTGGCGGTCGTAGGCGCCGACCGCGGCAATGAAATCGCCGGCCGCGGCCAGCTTGTTGCGCAACAGCGCCGCATCCGAAAACGAGAACATGCCGGTCCAGGTGCCGCCCGGCTGCCCCCATGCCGGCGCTTCGTGGTGCCAGTCGTAGTATTCGTCGGTGTGGCCGACGGCCAGCCAGTCGCTGCCTTCGCGCAGCGGATCGGCGATCAGGGTGTCGCCGTACAAAAGGTCGAGCGTTCCCGTCACCCGTGCACCGCAGAGGAACTCGTGCACCGCCTCGCCGAGCGTGGCGCCGGGCGTGGTGCGGAACAGCGTCACGCCGTGTTCGCGCAGGCAGAGCGCGTCGGCCTCGTCGAGCAGGAAGTCGCCCGGCAGGGTCAGGAAGACCTGCTCGTGCAGGCGGCCGAACTGGCGGATCTGGTAGGTATACAGGCGCTTGTTGCCGACCGGGAGGAAGGCGGGCGGGATCCGGCCGAACTCGGAGGCGAGCTCGCTTTCGACATAGGCACCCGAGGTGATCAGGAGCATTCAGGCACCGGCCTTTTCGGCGGCAAGCAGTTCGTAGATGGCCGCCAGCGGATAGCGCAGGAACTCCGACGGGCGGATCGCTTTGTCGTCCACGTAAAAGCCCTCGAGCCCGCACCAGGGTTTGCCGACATGGATTTCGTCGAAGGGCACGGCATGCTTTTCCAGCCAGGCGACGATGCCCGGCAGGGTGAAGGCATTGATCTTGCCGATGTTGCCGCCGAAGGTGCGGACGCTGCGGCTGGTGGCGATCACGATCTCGAACCCGCGTGCCTGGTACTCGCGCAACCGGGCGATCAGCGCGAGGTTGGGCAAGGCCTTGTCATAGCCGTCGAGTGCGGACAAGGTGATGGTTTCGTCGAGGTCGATGATCAGGCGTTTCATGCGGCGAGAATAGCCCGCGCCTTTTCAGGCCTTGCTGATCCACGTCTATCGTGCGCCGGTCCCGGTCAAAGTTCGGACACGTCGATCTCGCGCACCTGGCCGTGCTCCAGGCGCAGGAAGCGGCGGCAGTAGCGCTTCAGGGCCACCATGTCGTGCGAAGCGAACACGAAGATGCGCACCGAGGAGATCAGCGCTTCCATGCGGCGCGCGGCCTTTTCCTGGAACTCGGCGTCGCCGGCGCCGAAGATCTCGTCGACCAGCAGGATGTCGGGCTGGGTCGAGGTCGCCACGGCGAACATCAGCCGGGTCGTCATACCCGTGGAGTAAGTGCGCACCGGCAGTTGCAAGAAGGCGCCGAGCTGGGTGAAGGCCTCGATCTCGGCGATCCGGGTCCGAATATCGTGCTGCCCCAGGCCGAGCAGCAGGCCCATGCGCTGGATGTTTTCATAGCCGCTCAGTTCGCCATCCATGCCTGCGCCCAGCTCGAACACGGTGGCGATCCTGCCCTCGCGCACCACGCTGCCGGACACCGGCTGGTAGACCCCGGCCATGGTGCGCAGCAGGGTGCTCTTGCCGGCGCCGTTGTGGCCGACCAGGCCGACCGCGTCGCCGTCGGCGAAGCTGAAGCTGGCGTCGCGCACCGCGGTGACCATCTGCACCCCCGACGACTCGGCCTCGATGCGGCCGCCGGTCGAGATGCGCACCAGGTGGCTGCGCAGCGACTTGGCGCGGACGTCGTAGACCGGGTATTGCACGGTCACCTTGTGGAATTCGAGGCGTGCCGTCATAGCCAGTAGGCGATGCGGTTGCGCTTGGCGTTGAACAGCCACAGCGTGAAGGCCCAGCCGAAGGCGGCGATGGCCAGCGTGGTGACGACGACGAAGCCGGGCGGGGCGGTGCCGAGCAGCGGGTAGCGCACGATCTCGATCAGGTGGCTGAAGGGGTTCAGCCAGATCAAGTGGCCGTTGAACGGCAGGTAGCTGGGCCGGTAGAACACGGGGCTCAGGAACATCAGCACCGGCATCGCCGCGCCCACCACGTATTCGAAATCGCGGAAGCGCGCGCCCAGCATCGAGAACAGCAGCGTTATCCAGAGCAGGTTGGCGGCCACCAGCAGCAGGCCGGGAATCACCAGCAGGGTGGCCCAGGTGACCGGTACCTTGAAGATCAGGACCACGGCGACGAAGACCGGCAAGTTGTGCAGGAAATTGATCAGGTGCTTGAGCAGCATTTGCATCGGCGGCATCGACAGCGGCACGCTCAGGTTGCGCAGGATCGCGCTCTGGCGCCAGTAGGTGGTGGTGGCTTCGGCAATGCAGCCGCTCAGCAGCTGCCACAGGATCAGGCCGGCCGTCAGCGAGGGCACGAAGTGGGCGCGGTCCATGCGCAGCAGCTCGCTCCAGACCAGGCCCAGGCCGAGGGTGCCGGCGGCGGTGCCGAGCGTCATCCAGAACGGTCCCAGCACGCTGCGGCGGTAGCGCGCGCGCAGGTCGCCGGCGGCCATGAAGGCGATCACGTGCAGCAGCCGGGCTGCACGCTGGAGGTCGGTGAAGGCCGGGCCGGCGGCCACCCGGCGGGCGGTACTGATCATGGTGCGGATGAGCATGTGGCGTTCGTTGCTGGAAGCGCCGATTGTCCGGCAGCGTACCCCGCTTCGACTGATCTTTCGCAACCACCGCGCATTCCGCTGCAACCGCAGCCCGGCGCCGCCGCTCTCAGCTCATGTATGGCCTGCGGGTCGATTTCGAGGAGCTGCAATGCAAGACAATCTGAAGCAGTATGCCGAGATGCAGAAGAAGTTTTACGACGAGACGCCGGCGGACGTCGAGGAAATTGTCGGGAACTACGACTATCACGAGAACTTCCCCTACGAGACCCATCTGCTGCACCGCTACGGCGACATCCGCAAGCCGGTACTGGCGAACCCGGCGCAGGCACGCGGCTTCGAGATCGGCTGCGGCGAAGGCCGCATGGTGCGCCGCATGTCGCGCCTGCTGCGCCAGGTCGACGGCGCGGACATTTCCGAAAAGATGGTGAGCGCCGCACGCGCCCGCACGCCCGGCGCCGAGATCTTCCTCAGCACCGGCACCGATTGCGGCGATGCGCCCTCGGAAAGCTACGACTTCGCCTATTGCGCCATCTCCCTGCAGCACATCTGCGTGCACGACACCCGCGCCCGCATCCTCGACGACATCGTGCGCATCCTGAAGCGCGACGGCTGCGCCACCCTGCAGTTCTTCTTTTCGAAGTACTACCCGTATTGCCGCACCAACGCCCCGGTGGTGAACGAGTCCTTCCTGATCGACGTGCACCATTTCGACCGCCTGCACGCGCGCTGGTTCGAGAACCGCTGGGACGCCGTCGGCACCAACAGCTGCTGCGATACCGCCTTCGGCACCCAGGACATTCCCGCGGTCATGGAGGACTTCGGCCGCTGGTTCGGCCAGGTCGACGTCTGGTTCCACGACATCTCGATCGGGCGGCCGGAGCCGCGCGGGGATGGCCGGCCGCGCATCCTGCCGGAGGTGCATCCGAACTGCCATGGCTGGGACGATGCCTGGTTTACCCACATGGCCTTCTTCCACCTGCGCGAGCCGAGAAGATGAATCCGCCGGCCAGCTGTTCCATCGTTTGTTACCGGAACAGCCAGCAACAGGTCGAGCGCCTGCTGGCCAGCGTCACGACCTCGCGGCCCGGCCTGCTTCTCTATGTGGTCGATAATTCGCCGGCCGATACGCTGCGTGCGCTTGCCGCACGCTACGGCGTGCACTACCGGCACCAGCCGGACAATCCCGGCTACGCCCGGGCGCACAACTGGGCGCTGCGCCAGGCCATCGCCGCCGGCAGCGCCTACCACTTCGTACTGAACCCGGACATCCAGATTCCCCTCGATGGCATCGGCAAGCTGCTGGCCTACATGGAGCAGACTCCCGACGTCGGCCTGCTGGCGCCGCGGGTGCATTATCCGGACGGCCGCCTGCAGCCCCTGTGCAAGCTGCTGCCGCATCCGCTCGAACTGCTGGTGCGGCGCTTCTTTCCGCTGCTGCACCGTTCCAGCGGACGGCTGGCGCGCTACGAACTGCACGGCAGCGGCTACAGCCGGGTGATGGACGTGCCGGCGCTGTCCGGCTGCTTCATGCTGATGCGGATCGAGACCGTGCAGCGCGCCGGCCTGTTCGACGAGCGTTTCTTCCTGTACTTCGAAGACGTCGACCTGTCGCGCCGGGTCGGCCGCCTCGCGCGCACCGTGTTCGTACCGCACGTCGCGGTCGTGCACGACTATGCCAAGGGTTCCTACCACGACTGGCGGCTGCTGTGGCATCACCTGGTGTCGGCCGCGCGTTACTTCAACAAGTGGGGCTGGCTGCGCGACGCGGAACGCGACCGCATCAACGCCCGTACCCTGCGTGCCTCGCAGCTGGCGCGCAGCGGCCAGCAGGATGGCAATCCGGCCGGCAAGGACCTGCATCCATGAAACCGCCATGACCGGGCCCATGACTGCGCTCGTCGGCACCGAGACGACAATCCGCTCCTTCGAAGGCGCCCGCGGGCTGGCGGCCCTGAGCGTGGCGCTGTTTCATTTCGGCTTGGGCGAGGCGGCCATCGTGCGCATTCCCGCCGGCTACCTGTTCGTCGACTTGTTCTTCGTGCTCAGCGGTTTCCTGATCTGCGCGACCTATGCGCACCGGCTCGGCGCGCCGGGCAGCTTGCCGCTGTTCCTGGTGCGCCGCATCGGCCGGCTGCTGCCCCTGCTGCTGGTGGCAACGCTGGCCTACGTGGCGATGCTCGACGCCGCCGTACTCGCGCACCGCCTGCTCGAGCCGGACAAGCCGGCGGCGCCGCTGATGCTGCCGGCGCCGAAGGAGCTGCTGGCGACGCTGACGATGACCCATTCGTTGGGCCTGTTCGACCACGTGATCCTGAATTACGCGTCGTGGAGCATCAGCACCGAATTCTATGCCTACCTCGTGTTTGCCCTGCTGTGCCTGCTGTTGCGCGGGCGCGCGCGCCTGCTGGCGTTCGCGGCGGTGGCGCTGGCTGCCTGGCTGGTGAGCGCCTGGGCCAGCGTGCGCCTGCGCCAGTGCCTGCACTGGGGCGGCTGCTTCGACCTGACCTTCGACTATGGCTACTGGCGCTGCCTGGCCGGCTTCTTTCTTGGGGCCCTGTTCAGCCAGCTGCGCCCGCGGGCGCCGCCGTCGGTCATGCCGGCGCTGGTGCAGGGATTGGCGCAAGGCCTGGCGCTGGCGGCGCTGCTGGCCATGTTCCTGCTGGTCCGGCGCTGGCCTGCGCTGGGCCTGGGTGCACCGCTGTTATTCGGCCTGTTCCTGCTGAGTGTACGCGCCGACCGCGGTCCGCTGGCCGCGCTGTTGGGGGTGGATGCGCTGCAGGTGCTCGGGCGGCATTCCTATTCGGTTTACCTGATGCATCCGGTGATCCTGCTGGCGTGGAACCCGTGGCGCCCGGATGAGGCCGGCATTTTGGACAGGCTGCTGTTCCTGTGCGGCTATGTCGCGATCGTGTGCTGGGTGGCCGGCTGGACCTTCCGGCTGGTGGAGGAGCCGATGCGCAAGCGCTTCAACCGCTATGCCGCGCGGCGTTTCGGCAGCCATGTGCCGGCGTCCGTGGGACAGACGCCGGCGCGCTGAGGGAAGGATGCGGAAGGGTCAGCAGTTCTGCAGCGGACGGCGCGCGTACCAGCCGAAGGCCAGGATCAGCAGATAGCAGATCGCCGGCACGGCCAGCGACATGCGCAGGCCCGACATGTCGGCGGCAAAGCCGGTAATCAGGGGCACGATGGCGCCGCCGACGATGGCCACGCAAATCAAACCCGAACCTTCGGCGGCACGCTCGCCGAGGCCTTCCGAGGCCAGCGTGAAGATGGTCGGGAACATGATCGAATTGACCAGGCCGATCGCCAGCAGCGACCAGCCCGAGACGGCGCCGGTGCTGACACCGGAAACCAGCAGCAGCAGGGCGGCAAGGCCACCGGCCACGGCCAGCACCTTGCCCGGTGAGCAGATGCGCAGGACATAGGCACCCAGGAAACGGCCGACCATCGCGCCGCCCCAGTACAGCCCCACGTGCTTGCCGGCCGCCTCCATACCCAGGCCCAGCACATCGGCCTGCATCAGGTAGTTGGTGATCAGCGAACCGACCGCCACTTCGGCGCCGACGTACAGGAAAATGCACAGCGCGCCGAAGGCAAAGCGCGGCTGTTTCAGCAGGCTGAAGGCGTTGAGGATGCTGCCGTCCGGGCTGGTGTGCTCAACCAGCTTCGTGCGGTTGGCCCAGACCATGACCGCGACGATGGCCAGCGCGATCGCCAGGCCGATGTAGGTGTGGACCACGACCTGGCTTTCGGCCGCGCGGTAGGCCGCCAGCTGCACCGCGTCCAGTGTGGCCTGGTCGACCTTGGCCAGCGAACCGAGGATCAGGATCGCGCCGACAAAGGGGAAGACGGTGGTGCCGAGCGAGTTGAAGGCCTGGGCGAAGGTCAGGCGGCTGCTGGCCGTTTGCGGGGCGCCCAGCATCGAGATCAGCGGGTTGGCCACCACCTGCACGATGGTGATGCCGGCCGCAAGCACGAACAGGGCCAGCAGGAAGGCGCCGAACAGGCTGGACGAGGCTGCCGGGATGTAGAGCAGGCAGCCGGCCGTCATGGTCAGCAGGCCGACCACGGCGGTGCGCATATAGCCGATACGGCGCACGATGGCGGCGGCCGGCAGCGAGACGATGAAGTAGGCGGCAAAGAAGGCCGACTGCACCAGCATCGCCTGGGAGTAGCTGAGGGTGAACAGTTCCTTCAGCTTGGGAATGATGACGTCGTTCAGGCTGGTGATGCCGCCGAAGATGAAGAACAGGGCAAACACGAAGATGCGCAGGCTGGCGACATTCGCGTTGGCGGGGGCATTGCCGGTTTGGGCAGCGCCGGCAGGGTGGCCGATTTGCATGAGAATAGTCCAGGTGGGTTGATGCGGCAGGTAGGAATATTACATCGAAAACCGGACATATCTGTATCTCAGCTACACGTTTGCTTCATGTAAATGCCGTGTTAGTCTGGCCGCCCGATCAAGGAGAATGACATGTTGTTACTGAAGCGTCTTTTCGCTGTTGCCGCCCTTCTGGGCGCCCTGGGACCCGTCGCCGCTCAGGACAAGCCTGCCGTGCCCTACGATGCCGAACTGGCGAAGTCGCTCGGCGCCGACGACATGGGCATGCACCAGTACGTGCTCGTCATCCTGAAGACCGGGCCGAACAAGATGACCGACAAGGAAGCGCGCCAGAAGATGTTCGCGGGCCACTTTGCGAACATCAAGCGCCTGGCGGCCGAGAAGAAACTGGTGCTGGCCGGGCCGCTGGACGGGGTCGAAGGACGGCGCGGGATCTTCGTGTTCAACACGCCGGATATCGAGGAAGCGAAGAAGTTCGTCGCCACCGATCCGGTGATCGTCAATGGCGAGATGGTGGCGGAGTATCACAAGTTTTACGGCTCGGCGGCGCTGATGGCGGTGAACGACATCCACGCGAAGATCGACAAGCAGGCCGGGAAGAATTAAACGGCCTGAGCGAACATGAGGGACGATGAGGCCGGAGCTGCCTGGCCTCCTACGGCGTCCCCAGCAAAACCGTTCTGACCTGCCCGTCCGCCCCGGGCAGCAGCTGATACAGACGGTCGAATTCATCATCCGCGATGTCGGCACCCGGCACTCCGCCGAACAGCTTTACCAGTTCCGGCAGCGTGTTCGAATGCCCGACCACCACCACTGCGCCCGTCAGCTTGCGCACCTGCTCGACCAGCGCCTTGGGTGCGCGCGGGTCGTAGAGCTGGACCGTCAAACCCGTTTGCTGGGCCAGCGGCGCCGCGGTCTGCTGGGTGCGCAGCGTCGGCGTGCTGAAGATGGCCGCGATGCCGGCGCGGCGCAAGATCGCGGCAACGTGGCGGGCGCGTTCCTGCCCGCGCGGCGTCAGCTCGGGATCCTGGCCCACGGCCAGCTTTTCGCCGTGGCGCACGAGGTAGATGGCGGACGGTTCCGCTGCCGCCAGGCCGGGCAGCAGGGAGAGAGCGGCGAGTGCAGCGCACAGCAGTCGGCGGAAGGTGGGCATCGAAGCTCCTTTTAAAGGATCACAGCGGCTGCAGCGGAATGGTGCCGGGCACGGTCGACGGCGTCGAGCACGGCTCCTCGTCGAAGGCGATGTCGCCGTTCGGATTGGCGATGCCGTCCGTTTTGAGGTCGACGAAGCCGAACATGTCGCGGTCCATCAGGTGCGACGGCACCACGGTGCTCAGGGACGAGAAGATGTTCTCGACACGGCCCGGGTGCTTCTTTTCCCAGTCGCGCAGCATGGCCTTGATCTGCTTGCGCTGCAGGTTTTCCTGCGAACCGCACAGGTCGCACGGAATGATCGGGAAGCCTTTCACTTCGGCATAGCGCTCGGTGTCCGCTTCCTTCACGTAGGCCAGCGGGCGGATCACCATGTGCTTGCCGTCGTCGGAGACCAGCTTGGCCGGCATGCCCTTGATCTTCGCGCCGAAGAACATGTTCAGGAAGAAGGTTTCGAGGATGTCGTCGCGGTGGTGGCCGAGGGCGATCTTGTTGCAGCCGAGCTCATCCGCCACCCGGTACAGGATGCCGCGCCGCAGGCGCGAGCACAGCGAGCAGGTGGTCTTGCCTTCCGGGATCAGGCGCTTGACGATGCTGTAGGTGTCCTGGTTCTCGATGTGGTACGGCACGCCCAGCTTGTCCAGGTAGGCCGGCAGCACCTCGGCAGGGAAGTTCGGCTGTTTCTGGTCGAGGTTGACGGCGACCAGCTCGAACTTGATCGGCGCGCGCTCGCGCAGGGTCATCAGGATGTCGAGCAGGGCATAGCTGTCCTTGCCGCCGGACAGGCAGACCATCACCTTGTCGCCGTCCTCGATCATGTTGAAATCGCCGATGGCCTGGCCCACCAGGCGGCACAGGCGCTTGTGCAGCTTGTTGTTTTCGTACGTGACTTTTTCGGCCTGTTTATCGACAGGCTGCTCAATAACTACTTCACTCATGCTTCATCCTTGATCTGGAATACTTCGACGCCCACGCCTTCGCAGTCGGGGTAGACATCCGGTTTCATCGTCGACACGCTGGCGGCGCGCACGCGCGGGTGGGCCAGCATGGCCTTGACCACGTCGTCGCACAGTGTTTCCTGCAGGTGGACATGGCCCTGCGCGATGCGCTTGGCGATGGTTTCGCGCATGAAGTCGTAGTCGACCACTTCGTGCAACTGGTCGTCCTTCGGCGTCGACATGGCCAGCGGCACGTACAGCTCGACATTGATCAGGACGCGCTGCTCGCCCTTTTTCTCGAAGTCGTGCACGCCGATGTTGATCATGACTTCGTAATTGCGCAGGAACAGGCGGCGGCAATCGCGCAGCTGCGGGTGGGACAGGGCGGACAACATAGAAACCTTTTATTTAGTTAAAAACATCACGTCGCGCTCGAGCGGCACCAGGTGCTGGCCGCCGTCGACGAGCAGGGTGGTGCCGGTCAGGGCGCGTGCCCTCGCTGCATAGCAGACGGCATCGACGATGTCCTGCGGAGTGGACGAGCGCCCCAGCGGCGTGACGGTATGGGCGCGCTCGAAGCCGTCCTCGGTCTGGTCGCCGGACACCATCGTGATGCCGGGGGCGACGCCGACCACGCGCAGCTTCGGCGCCAGGGCCTGGGCCAGCAGCGTCGTCGCCGTGTGCAGCGCCGATTTGGACAGCGTGTACGACAAAAAATCCGGGTTGAGATTGTACAGTTTCTGGTCGAGCAGGTTGATCACCACGGCCTGGCCGCCTTCCGGTACCAGGGCGTGCAGTTCCTGCGCCAGCAGCAGCGGCGCGGCGACGTTGCACTGCATGTGACTTGCTAACAGGGCCGGCGAGAAGGCTTCCGGCTTGTCGTATTCGAACAACGAAGCGTTGTTCACAATGCAATCCAGCGTGCCGAACAGGTGGGCTGCCTGGCGCGGCAGGGCGCGCACGGCTGCCTCAATCGCCAGGTCGGCGTGCAGGGCCACGGCGCGCCGGCCGAGCGCGCGGATGGCGTGCACGACCTCTTCGGCTTCGTCCGCGGACTGGCGGTAGTGGACCGCCACGTCCCAGCCGGCCTGCGCCATGCCGAGCGCGATCGCGCGGCCGATGCGGCGCCCGGCGCCCGTCACCAGGGCCACTGGGGCGCGGCCGGCATGCGCCGAATGGCTTGACGCGGCCGGGTTGTCGGTGGAAGCGGTGTCTGTCATGTTCTGCGTGATATGTCCTACAATGGCCGGATGTCTCTGCCCGTACCAAACAGCGACGCGCTTGCCGCGTCCCAAGCCCTGCAGCGTCTGATCGCTGCCGAGATCGCCGAACAAGGCGGCGCCATCCCGTTTTCGCGTTTCATGGAACTCGCGCTGTATGCGCCCAACCTGGGTTATTACAGCGGCGGCGCAGCCAAGCTGGGCAAGGACGGCGATTTCACCACCGCGCCCGAGATCAGTCCGCTGTTCGGCGCCACGCTGGCACGCGCGGCCGCCGCTATTATGGCGCAAAGTGGCCCCAACATCATCGAATTCGGCGCCGGCACCGGCAAGCTGGCGCGCGATGTGCTCACGGCCCTGGCCGAGCTCGGGGTGCAGGTCGACAGCTATACCATCATCGAATTGTCCGGCGAACTGCGGGCGCGCCAGCAGGAAGCCTTGAAGGATTTTCATCAGGTACGCTGGCTGAACGGTTTCCCGGACGGTTTCCAGGGCGTGGTGCTGGCCAACGAGGTGCTGGACGCCATGCCGGTCGAGCTGGTCATGAAGGAGGGCGCCGGCTGGACCCGCCAATACGTCACCATCACCGGCGGCGCTTTTACACTGATTCCGGGCGAAATCGACGCCGCGCTGCTGGAGCAGGTCGCGCGCCAGATTCCGGACGCCGCCGCGCTGCAGGATGGCTACCTGACTGAAATCCACCCGGTCGCCTGCGGCTTCATGCGCTCGCTGGCGGAAATGTTCAAGACCGGCAAGGGCGCGGCGATCCTGTTCGACTACGGCTTCCCGGCCCACGAATACTATTTCGACGAGCGGACGAGCGGCACCCTGATGTGCCATTACCGCCACCACGCGCATCCGGACCCGTTTTATTTACCCGGCCTGCAGGACATCACCGCCCACGTCGACTTCACCGCCATGGCGCTGGCCGCGCAGGATGCCGGCCTGGACGTGCTCGGCTACATGAGCCAGGCGTCCTTCCTGCTGGCGGCCGGCATCGGCGAACTGCTGCTGCGCACCGATCCCGAGGATGCGCTGCGCTACCTGCCGCAGTCGAAGGCGGTGCAGAAGCTGGTGTCGCCGGCCGAGATGGGGGAACTCTTCAAGGTTCTGCTGGTCGGCAAAGGGGTGGAGCTTGACCCGGCAATCGTGCGTGCGGACCGTAGCCACCGGCTTTAAAATCTGACAACTTGCGCGCCGGACACAAACCCGGCTATGCTGTACCGTCACTACGCTCCGACCCCCATGGCCAAAATCCACACACACTATGACAATCTGAAGGTGTCGCGCCACGCGCCCCAGGAAGTCATTCGTGCGGCCTACAAGGCGCTGAGCCAGAAGTATCACCCCGACAAGAATCCGGGCGACGAACGCGCCGCCAAGATCATGGCGATCGTCAATACCGCCTACAACATCCTCTCCGACCCCGTCCGCCGCAAGGAGCATGACGACTGGATCGCCTCCGAGGAGTGGGAAGTCGAGTGGCTGGAGAGCAGCGGCGAAGACGGCCATCATAAAACCCGCGGCGAGACCCAGTGGGAGCCGCGCCAGGTCGAGGCGCCGTCGCGCTGGCGCTTCCTGCTGGCCCCGCGCTGGTGGGGCGGCATGCTGGCCTTCTTCGCGGCCGGCGTCACCCTGGCCATCGTGCTGCTCGATCCGCCCAGGGTCTTGCCGGCGGCGCTGGCCTGGGCCGGCAAGCCGGTGTCAGGCAGCGGCGCCAACGCCACCCCGAATTCCCCGCCGGATCCGCTCGGTACCGACGCCAGCAATGACGGCTGGGCCCGCCCGGCCGGCCAGGCCGACGCCCCGCCCGACATCAAGGCCCTCGGCGTGACCCAGCTAGTGGTGCCGGCGCGCGCCCCCGACTGCGATACCGACCTGCAGAGCCAGGTGTCGCCGAACGGCGATCCATGGCCGCCCCAGTCCGGCTATATCGATGGCTACCCGGTCGGCAACCAGGGCGAGGAAATGCAGATCCTGGTCGACAACAGCAACAATCCCTCCCCGGTGCTGGTCAAGATCTACGACCTGGACCGCCGCTCGAACGTCCGCCATGCCTATGTGCTGGGACGCGCCAAGTTCCTGGTCGACAAGCTTTCGGCCGGCAAGTACGAGGTGCGCTACCAGAACATCCTGATGGGCGCCCCGCGCGCCGAATGCGTGGGTGGCCGCCGCACCGTCCGCCAGGCCGCCACCAATCCATAAAGTGTGGTTTTCTGCGACACTTCATGTCGCAGCCTGGGTGTGAATTTAAGTATTTTGTTCCCTGGACGTAATATACTCGGACAGCCGCGGACCTATGTAGTCCGCCAGCCCAACGCAGGCAATACGGGAAAAAACCGGGAACATGAACGAATTAGACGGGCTGAACGCCTTGATCATCGAGCCGCATGCCGGGATGCGGGCGACGATCCATAACATGCTGACAATGTGCGGCCTGAGCAAGGTCGACCACGCCGGCAGCTCCAACCAGGCAGTCAAGCACCTTGGACTCAAGCACTACGACCTCGTCCTGTGCGAGTACGCGCTGGAAGGCGGCCAGGACGGCCAGCAGCTGCTGGAAGACGTGCGCCACCACAAGCTGATGCCGCTGTCGACCATGTTCTTCATGGTCACGGCCGAAGGCGACTACGGCAAGGTCGTCAGCGCCGCCGAGCTCGCGCCCACCGACTACATCCTGAAGCCTTTCACTGCCGACCGCCTGCTCGAGCGCATCGCGCGCGCGCTGGACAAGCGCAACGTGTTCCTGCCGGTCTACGAGCTGATGGAGTCGGGCAACCAGCGCGAAGCCATCGAGCTGTGCATCGAGGGCGAGGAAAAGCATCCGCGCCATGCGATCGACTTCCTGCGCCTGCGCGCCGAGCTGCACATGTTCCTGGGCGAACCCGAGCTGGCCGAGCCGATCTACCGGCGCCTGATCGACGCCAAGGCCATCGCCTGGGCGCGCCTGGGCCTGGCCAAGACCCTGTTCCTGCGCGAGCGCTTCCACGAAGCGCAGGACCTGCTCGAGGAGCTGGTCGACACCAACAAGAACTTCGTCGATGCCTACGACTGGCTGGCCCGCACCCACGAGGCGGTGGGAGCGCTGGACCAGGCGCAGGCGGTGCTGGGCGAGGCGGTGGCGGTGTCGCCACATGCGGTGCGGCGCCTGCGCAAGCTGGGCGAGACCGCGCTCGAGGCCGGCGACCACGATACCGCCGAGAAGGTCCTGAAGCAGGTCGTCAGCAAGGCCAAGTACTCCGAATTCAAGGATCCGCAAGACCATTTGCGCCTGGTGCAGACCCTGGTGCGCAAGGGCGATCCGGTGCAGGCCGCGGCCGTGATCCGCGATCTCGACAAGTCGATGGCTTTCCAGAAGGGCACCGCCCTGTGCAGCGCGATCGCCTCCAGCATGGTGCATGAATACACCGGCAACGAAGCGCGCCTGAACGAATCCCTGCTGGCGGCGCTGGCCGCCAACCAGGACGCGCCGGCGCTGGCGCCCGACCTCAAGCTCGAGCTGGCGCGGGTGGCGATCGAGAACAACATGGAAGAGGGCGCCGCCGAAGTGATGCGCGAGGTGATGCGCAATGCCCAGAACGGCGCCGCCGTCGCGCGCGCCATGGCGGTGTTCGAAAAGACCGGCCATGGCGACCTGGCCCAGCAGCTTGCCCGGGAAAGCCGCCAGCAGGTGGTCGACCTGGTCGCCAGCGGCGCCGCCCGCGCCAAGGAAGGCGACTTCAAGGGCGCGGTGGCGCTGATGCAGGAGGCGGTTGCCAAGCTGCCGGACAATCCGCAAGTGGTGTTCAACGCCGCGCTGGCCGTCCTCAAGTGCCTCGACAGCAACGGCTGGGACGAGCGCCTCAGCCAGCAGGCGATCAGCTACATCGCCGGCGTGCGCCGCCTCGATCCGGTCAATCCGAAACTGCCGGCACTGGCCGGCATGCACCAGCAGGTGCTCAAGAAATACAACAAGGCACCGCGAAGAAAATGAATGCAGTACGTCTTTCGCCATTGGAACCGGACGACATTCCCGATGGCCGCCGTGTCCGCACCGTCCTCCTGAACAAGGTCTGCGGCGACGAAGACATGTTCGCCCTCGGCAGCTCGGTGGCGCGTGTGGTGCAGATGGCATCGTCGGACGACGAAGGCACCCATGCGCTGGCCTATTACGTGCTGTCCGACGTCGCGCTCACCCAGCGCATCCTGCGCCTGGCGAACACCGTCAAATACCGCACCGCCTCCGGCACCGCCGTCACCACCATCTCGCGCGCCATCTCTCTGCTGGGCTTCGACAACGTCAAGACCACCGCGCTGGCGATGCTGCTGGTCGACGCGCTGGCCAGCAGCGAGCATGCGTACAGCGTGCGGGTGGAGCTGGAAGCCTCGCTGTGCGCTAGCCTGGTCGGCCGCGAAATGGCGCGCCACAGCTTTTACCAGGGCGCCGAGGAAGCCTCGATCGGGGCCCTGTTCAAGAACCTGGGGCCGCTGCTGGTGGCCTCGCACGAGCACGAGCGCTACAAGGAGATCGGCGCATTGGCCGCCTCCGGCAAATACAAGCTGGCCCAGGCCGCGCAGATGATCATCGGCTGCAGCTACGATGCGCTGACCGAGGCCGTGCTGGGCGAGTGGAAGATCCCGGACGTGATCATGCGCGCCCAGCGCCCGCTGGCGGATGGCAGCCTGAAGGTGGCGGTCAACCGCGGCGAATGGATGCGCCAGGTGGCTTCGTTCAGCCTCGACGTGGCGCGCCTGCTGGCCAAGACCGGCGAGCCGGCCGGCAGCCCGGAAGCCCAGGCCCTGCTGGCGCGCTATGGCCATGCGCTGAACATCGACGGCCGCCAGCTCGACGAGCTGTTCGGCGCGGTGGCCCAGGAGATGACCAGCCTGCTGGAGAGCATGAACCTGGAACCGGTGCGGCGCCCGGAAGAACAGGAAGGCGACGGCCTGCCCAACGTCCTGCTGCTGGCGACCCTGGGCGCCGGCGAGGAAGAGCAGGGCAGCTACCCGAGCGGCAAGCCGAAGAATGCGCGCGAACTGCTGCTGGCGGGCGTACAGGACGTGACCCAGATGCGCGCCTCCGGCCAGCACAAGGTCAACGACGTCGTGCTGGCGGTGCTGGAAACGCTCTACACGGCGCTGGGCTTCCGCTTCGCCACCGTGGTGCTGAAGGATGTGCGTAGTGGCCAGTACCGCGCGCGCGTGTCCTTCGGCGCCGACAAATCCGCGACCCAGGCCGGGTTTGCCTTCCCGGCCGCCGCCGCGCCCGGCGCCGCCAACCGCGATCTCTTTTATCTGGCGATGGCGAACAATGCCGACCTGATGATCTCGGACGCCAGCAGCCCGAAGATCCGCGACCTGCTGCCGCCCTGGCACCGCCAGCTGCTGCCGGACGCGAAGAGCTTCATCGTGCTGCCGCTGGTGGTGGGCCAGGCCCAGCTCGGCCTGTTCTATGCCGACCGCATCCAGGCCGCACCGGAAGGCGTGCCGCCGGACGAGACCTCGCTGATCAAGGCGCTCAAGGGCCAGGTACTGGCTGCGCTTGCGCCTTGACGAAGTCGCGGAACTCGCGCGCCGGCATCGGCCGCCCGAACAGGTAGCCCTGCGCTTCGTCGCTGTGCTTGTCGCGCAGGAAGCCGCGCTGGTACTGCGTTTCCACCCCTTCCGCCACCACCGATAAGCCGAGCGAATGCGCCAGCCCGATCGTCGCGCCGACGATCGCGGCGTCGTTCGGATCGTGCTCGATGTCCTTCACGAAGCCGCGGTCGATCTTGATGCGGTCGATCGCGAACAGTTTCAGATAGGCCAGCGAGGAATAGCCGGTGCCGAAGTCGTCGATCGCCAGCTTGAAGCCGCGCGCGCGCAGCTGGCGCAGCAGGGACCGGGTGTTTTCCGGATCGCGCATGGCGGCGGTTTCGGTGATCTCCAGTTCCATCAGCGACGGGTCGATCCGGTGCTGGGCCAGCAGCTGGTCGAGGCGCGAGAGCAGGGCGCCGCCGCCGAACTGGCGCGCCGACAGGTTGACCGCCAGCCGCAATCCGCCGAGTCCCTCGTGCTGCCATTCGGCCAGCAGGGCCATGGCGCGCGCCAGAACCCAGTCGCCGAGCGGCAGGATCAGGCCGGACTCCTCGGCGATCGGGATGAAACGGCTCGGATCGATGTTGCCCAGCTCCGGATCGTGCCAGCGCAGCAGCGCCTCGGCGCCGATCACGCGGCCGGTGTCGAGCGCGACCTGGGCCTGCAGGTGGACTTCGAAGCCGCCATGTTCGAGCGCGGCCCACATGCGGTTTTCCAGCATCAGGTGTTCGTGCGTCGCGGCGTTCATGGCCGGCGAGAAGAACTGGAAGTTGCCGCGGCCCTCGCGCTTGGCGGCGTACATCGCCATGTCGGCATGGCGCACCAGGGTGTCGGCGTCTTCGCCGTCGTCCGGGAACAGGGCCACGCCCACGCTGGCGCCGCTGTGCGCGGTGAAGCCGTTCAGGTAATAGGGCTGCTGCAGCGATTCGACCAGGCGCACCGCCACCGCGCTCACGCTGTCCGGCGTCAGCGGGCCGCCCAGCACGATGATGAATTCATCGCCGCCCAGGCGCGCCAGCGTGTCGACGTCGCGCAGCAGGTCCTTCATGCGCGCGCTGGCGCCCACCAGCAGCTGGTCGCCGGCCTGGTGGCCGAACGAATCGTTGATCTTCTTGAAGTGGTCGAGGTCGATGAACAGCACCGCCAGCGGCAGGTTCGAGCGGCGCGCCTGGGCCAGCTGCTGTTCCAGCCGCATGCCGAGGGCAGCGCGGTTCTCCAGGCCGGTGAGCGGATCGTGGTGGGCCAGGCGGTGGATGTGGGCCTGCGAGCGGTGCTGCTCGGTCAGGTCGCGCAGGATGCAGACGTACAGCTGCTCGCCCGGCAGCTCGACCGGCGACACCGACAGCGCCACCGGGAAGGGCTCGCCGCGCGCATCGATGCCGTCGAGTTCGCGCTCGTCCGACGGCGCCCCGGCCAGCCGCGCCAGCCCGTCACCGTCGCCGGCGGCGCCCGCGCCCGGCACCAGGGTGGCGAAGGGCAGGCCCTGCAGGTGCGGCAGCGGATAGCCGAACAGCGCCGCCGTGGCCGGGTTGGCGGACACCACGATGCCGTCCGCATCGACGGTGACGATGGCGTCGCCGGCATTGTCGAGGATGGCCTGCAGGCGCGCCTCGCGGTCGCGCAGGCGCGCGGTGCGGTCCAGCACCTTGGCCTCGATCGCCGCCCGCTCGCCGCTGGTCAGCAGCAGCATCGCCCCCAGCAGCGCGGTCAGCAGCAGGCCGGCGGTCAGCACGGTCCAGCTGACCAGGCCGCGCTGTTCTTCCAGATAGGCGGGGGTCGGCGAAAAGCGCAGCACATAGCTGCGGCCGCCGTAGGTCAGGCTGACCCGGTAGTCGACCCGGCGCGCCGGCTGCAGGACATCGCCCGCCAGCACGCGCGGCTTGCCGTCCGTGACGTCGGCCAGGATGACGTCAAAGCCGCCGAAGCCGCTGCGCCGCACCGCCTGCTGCACGAATTGGCGCGCATTCAATACCAGGGAGAGCACCCCGACCACCGGCCGGCCGGGTTCGCCCACGCCGCGGAACAGCACGATGCCGGTACCGGTGCGGGTGGCCAGCTCGAGCGGGGCGGTTGCCACCGGCCGGCTGCCCTGCATGGCACGCTGTACCGCTTCGGCCCGTCCGGGCGCGGTCAGGAAGTCCATGCCGCGTAAAGAACTGTTGCTGGGCGGCCAGGTGTACAGCATCGGCAGGTAGAGCTCGCGCTCCCCCGCCGGGTAGAGCCGGAGGCCGAGGCCAAGGTCGCGCAGGCCCGCAAAGGCGGGATCGACCTCGGCGCGCACCCAGGCCTCGAAGGCGGCGCGTTCGGTGCGCGTTACCGGCACCATCCAGTTGATGGCCATGATGTCGTTGCGCCCGTCCGCGTAGCCCTGGGCGATGCGCAGGAATTTTTCACGCGACATGTATTTTTCATCGGTGCCGAGCGTGCGCGCCAGGGTGCCGACGAAGCGTTCATGCTCGATGAATTCGGCCTGCAGGGTATCCGCCACCTGCTGCGCCTTGACGCGATAGGGCTGCAGGTGCTGCTGGGTTTCCCACATCACGGCCTGCTCGTAGACCGCCACCACGGCGCCGGCCGCCAGCACCAGCGGAATCCCGACCGGCCCCATCCGGCTGCGCCAGAGGGGGCGCGGGCGTCCGCAGAAGATCCAGACCAGCGGCGCCGCCAGCAGCATCCCGACCGTGTCGCCGGCCCACCAGTTGATCCAGTTGGGCGAGCGCTCTGCGGCCGGAATCAGGCCCAGCCAGTAGAGCGCGGACACGCTGATGCTGGCATTGATCAGGCAGACGACCGGCGCCAGTATCAGGAAGGAGATGACATCGTGCGCGGAATCGAGTGCCGGCCGGATCAGGCGCCGGAACCAGCCGGCGCCGATCCAGGCCTGCAGCACGGCGCCGATGGTGGTGATGACGGTGATGGCGGCCGCCGGGCCGTCCGCCGCGTCGGGCGTCAGCCAGGCGCCGGGCAAGTGCAGGAGGGCGGCGCCGAGGGCGACCGCAGGCAGCACGCGCCAGCCGCCGGTGACCGCCAGCGCGAAGCCGACCCCGGCGGGCAGGAACACGGGGGTGGCGTAGCCGGGCGGCAGCGCCAGCATGTCGCTGACGAAACGCTGCGCCACGTAGACGCCGACAATCACCATGCTGGCCAGCAGAAGCTGCGGCCAGTGCCATCGTGCTTTGCCTGCCGGTAAGCGAGCCATGGGCGTCCTCGCGGTTAGGGGCAGTCTAACCCCATGCGCGGCGGCAGGGCGCTATTTAGAAAATAGAAAACAGCCCTTGCGGACTTGCAGTTGGGTCGCTACAATCACGCCCCGAAGCAACGACACTATGTGAGTTAGATCAGTTCTAACAAAACGAGTTGACAGAAGTTTGTCCGTGCTTCATACTCTGCGGTTCTTCGCGGTGGGGTGGCCGAGTGGTTAAAGGCAGCAGACTGTAAATCTGCCCTCTCTGAGTACGCTGGTTCGAATCCAGCCCCCACCACCAAAAGCGTTGATCGTTGAAGTTGAATCGAATAGTTGAAGCTAGACGTACCTCGCGCGGGTGTAGCTCAATGGTAGAGCTGAAGCCTTCCAAGCTTATGACGAGGGTTCGATTCCCTTCACCCGCTCCAGTTTCAAATAAGCCCTTGTAGCTCAGTGGTAGAGCACTCCCTTGGTAAGGGAGAGGCCACGTGTTCAATCCACGTCAAGGGCACCAGAATT
>Ga0065165_1000771_pt1 | contig 43216 bp, 37 predicted proteins | sample AraplaMF_Cvi_mMF_FD_63813 | JGI IMG/M metagenome (GOLD analysis project Ga0065165, IMG submission 63813) | Arabidopsis root microbial communities from the University of North Carolina, USA - plate scrape MF_Cvi_mMF (version 2) (version 3) | ecosystem: Host-associated > Plants > Roots >... | reverse complement strand
AGTGTATAACAATAACGGCTTGCTGAAAACCAATCAGCAAGGACAACGCCATCATTAATACACTAAAAAACTTCTTCATGCGTTAGAAACTGAATCGTAAAGAAGTAAAGACGTTGCGCCCCATCCTTGGAATATTGCCCCAATCGGCATAGGTGCTATAGTATTCGTTGAACAGGTTCTCTGCCCCTACCTGTAACACGGTTCTGAAATTCTTGAAGTCAAACCGATAATCGGCAGATACGTTCACTACCGTATACGCCGGCGTCAGGTCTTCGCCATACTCAGGGCTATACTTCTTCTGGGCCATGTCGCCGCTGAGCGACGCCTGAAGCCCCAGGCGTTGATACATATAGTGCAGCGATGTGCGGTAGCTCATGGGACGAATGAAGGGCAGGTTGCCGTCACGGTTATCGGTAGCTCGTGAATAGGTAACCGTTCCTTTCCAATGCAGGTGATGCAGAATATCGTAGTAGGCGTTTACCGACAGGTTATAGAGCCTGGCATGATCTAACGACGTATAGCCTTTCACGCCTACAGACTGATAGTTCATCGGGCTGCCCAGGCTCAATATCCGGCCGATGATATAATTTTCAATGTAGAAGTAGTTCACCCTGGCCTCTATCCCCATCTTCTCTTTCTTAACACCCGCGCTTGCGTTAGCTTCGTAGGAGACTTCATTCTTCAGGTTGGGGTTACCGACATAATCGTAGCGATCAAAGCTGTTGTAAATATAATATCCGTAGCCCTCTGAAACGGAAGGCGCCCGATGGCCATAGCCGGTACCAAGAGAGAAATTGAACTGGTCTATAGTCAGTTGATAACTTGCGTGTAGCCCCGGCAGTATTCTGTTTTTCTCCTGCGGCGCTCCGGGATGGAAAATCCAGTTAAAGTCCACGTATTTCGAATGGTTGTAGTTCCATCCTAACGAGCCGCCAACATTCAGGGTACTCATTTCAGAGATACTCCAGGAGTTATTCATCGAAAGCCCGGCAAAGCGGGTGGTAACCCAGGGCCAGCTATAGGCAAACATGGTTTTCTTGCTCCGATCCTGTGGATACATAGTCATCTCGGCAATCGAGAGGTTGTCGTATGCATTCAGCTGGATTTCGGCACGGTAGGCGCCCCTTAGTATACTTGCACGTGATACAAGGCCGTAGGTCGTGCTCCACCCCGGCATATCCATGTGCACCTTGTTTTCAGGACGTTTGGTATCGTCCATATAGTGCTCTACCGCATTGTAATAAACCTTGGTATCCCACACGCGCAACATGCCTTCTTCAAATAACCGCTTATAAGAAGCCGATGTGATGATTGCACGGGACAGCCACAGATCCATTGGCAGCGCGGGGAAGCCCACATCACTAGCACGGTCGTAAATCGCGTCTACCCGTACTGAGGACAGCAGACTGGTTTTATAGGCCAGCCCCAGCGACGTATTGAATTTATTGTATTGCGAGTGATTCACCTCCGCGTTATTACCGGCCTGATAGTTACCTGCCTTACGGAAGGAGATGCTACCATCGGCGACCAGCTTATCGCCCGAATACGACAGGTTGCCCAGATTTAGAAACTGGTTATTGTTAAACTCGAATCCGGTTTGATAGGCTCCACCCCACTTCTTCTCCAGGCCGAAGGGCGTGCTCTTTCTTTTGAGATCGATGCTTCCGGCCACCGTTGCGCCGTGCATGCTTCCCTCCTGCCCCGAGGTTATATCGATACTCGAAAGGTTGTTGCTTTCTACATACGAGGTAATGGGGTCCATCTTGTCGGTACACGCGCCAAACACGTGCATTCCGTCTATGGTAAGACTGGAACGCTCTGAACTCATGTTGTTGAGCAATGGCTCCCAGGCATAGGCTCCGCGTTTTATAAAACTAATATTGTCGGAGGAAGCCAAAAACTCATCGACTGAAACCGCCATTTTCATTTCGGTCTCAATCTTTTTATTGACAATGGTTTCGTCGATTACGGTTACTTCTTTCAGGTACCTGGTTGTATCCTTATGATGATGTTCGGTATCGCCGTGTTGCGCTTGTGCTTCCGGCACCGCTACCGTCATCCCCATAAAAAGAATACAAAAAGCAATGATGAGCGTTTTCATGATCTTAGAATAAGATATTGATATAGAGTTCGCTCTTTACGCCTTCAACGCCGGGCGTGAATGTGGTCGGTACCTCGGTACCTTTCAGAACCCTTCCGTTTTGATTCAGCATGATAAAGTTCAATGTCCAGTTGCCGGTCATGGTATAATTCACCACGCCATGATACAGCCCATCGTCCTGTTGTGTCAGGTCTTTGTTATTGATCGACGAGTGATTTCCCATGGAAGGCTCAGGCATGCGTGGGTCTAACTGTAGCGTATAGCCACTGACTTCGCTGTATGAAAACTGCGAGGGATCAGGGAAGTTTTCTGATGGAGCATTGGTCGGTTTATTGAACGTATAGATACCGGCAATCAACGCGTTCTCGGCTACTTTGGGGCGTTGTGGCCCTACCAGCGCAATTACGTACTGCTCGTCATCTTTTCCGGTAAAGGCTACCATGTTCAGGTTTTTATTGGTCTGCTCCTGAACAAACAGCGTTACCCGCTCGGTTTGAACCTTACCGGCAACAGAGAAGCTGATGTACAGATTCCAGATTGTGGCAGCGCTGCTTTCGGCGGTAAATACCGAGTATCCGGCAAAGTAGTTACCGTCTGGTGTATACGTTAGATCGTACCGGTGCGGGCAGGAAACCATGCTGCCATCGGTGTTTGCCATGATGGGCAGGAAGGTTGCGGCAGTGGCATCAACGTTTTGGCCGTTACGGCTATCGGTAATCGTCAGCCGGATTTCGTTATAGCCTTTATAGAACGTTCCGTTCAACGCGGCGACACTTACTTTATAGACACCGCTATTGATGGAAAGTGCTTCTTTGAACTCGTAGTTTACGGGCACGGCAGCGTCTATTGCTGCTTCGTAATCCGTTTTTTCCTTCGTACAGGATGCCATAACCAGGCACACCGCAGCCAGAAAAAGTGGTATTTTCTGCATGACTGAAGAATGTTTTGTGAAGATGATCGGTCTGGTGGCGATACCAGATGAAGTAGCGTCGGGCGAACGTATACAGTATTCTATAAGAATAACCACACACGATCTCACGCCGGGGAAATGCCCGAGCCGTTAGAGACTATGCAAGCGTACAGGACGCCGCGGATCGATCAGCAGGGAGGATGAAAAATAGAAAGTGTTGGCGGCAGGTATTTACCTTGAACAATACCGGTGTGATGTGCCGCTGTAAGCCCCGTAAGCGTTGTTGGTGGCGCAGGTACGGTGCTGAAGAATAAATTTATCTCGTGCGAAGTAAAGATTGCAGACGGAATGGAGTTTGGAGACTCATGATTGTTGTACTGTAAGTCTAAACCACCATCGGCATAATACTCATGACTACACATGGTCATGGGCATCTCATCGATCAAACCTAACGTGAAGGCAATCTGAAAGCGCTGCTCGTAGGCGTAGGATAATATCCCTAACCTTCCGGCACAATGCAACATCATGCTGAAAAGTACTACACCGATGACAACTCGCTTTAACACGCCCCAAATGTAGGTGGGAATTGCTTTTCGCGCCATGGAAAAGCAGAATTATTTTCGAAGGGTACCGGGCCAGGCTTAAAAAAGGCACCTATACACCCTTAAAAGCAGGCCGCCTATTATGTTTTCGCAAGCTGTTTGATGCCTTCAAGCAGCGCGTCAAGATCGGAACGCTGGTTGGTGAGGGATACCGATACCCGCACAACCTGATTTTTATCATCGATAAGATCACGGATGACGGTAAAGACCTTATGGCGATCGTTCAGCGTTTTGATGAGCAGGCCGGTATCGACACCGTCAATACGGAAGGTAGCAATGGCGCAGCTCCGTGCAGCCTCAGTGGGTGTGGTGATTATAACACGGGGTATCGTGGCGGCCCGACTGGTCCAGTAGTTTTGCATATAACGCAGCCGCGCTTCTTTACGGGGCACGGTAACGGTTTGCGTGAACTGCTGTGCCGCGGAGATCGTAAGGACAACAGGAATGGCCAGCGTACCGAAATGGCCGAGCTTGTTAATATCGTCGGCAGATTTATGGTGATCGGCAAAGAGAGGTTTCAGGTCTTTGATGCGTTCTTTTCTGACAAACAGCAGACCTACGCCGAGCGGCGCACCGAGCCACTTGTGGAGGTTTACAGCAATGAAGTCGGCACCAAGATCAGACAGCTTGTAATCTACATGAGCATAGCTGTGCGCGGCATCGACAACAACATGAATACCCCTGGGCCGGAAGGCATCTACGATTTTACGCACTGGAAGAATCTGGCCGGTGTAGTGAATGAGGTGTGTGACCATGACACATCGGGTAGCAGGGGTTACAGCCTCGCGATAGCGATCGATAATCTGCTCGTCGGATTCCGGTAACAGCGGCAGCGTTATGTAGCGCAGAACGATGCCGTGCCGGGCGGCGAGCATCTCGAATATTTCTACTACAGTGGGATAGTCGAGTCGGCAAAGAACTACTTCGTCACCTCGTTTAAGGTCGAGGCCTTGTATGATGATGTTCAGCGCTTCTACAGCGTTGCGTGTTATAAGCAGTTCGTCGGATGTAACACCGGAGAATGCAGCGAGGTCCTGAACGATTTTAGCGTAGTCGTGGGCAAAGTCGGTGCGCACATAGCGCGACGAGTTCAGATTTACTTTTTCAATGTTCCTGACATACGCCTGCACGACCGGCTTAGCCTGTACGGTAAAAAAACCATGTTCGAGGTTGATAAAGCCGGTGGGCACATCATAATAATCCTTGCGGAATCGATTCCAGAACTTTTCATCCTTCGGATCGGCTTCGGCTGCTATGAATGGTGCCGGTTCGGTATTTGCCAGCACACCTGCTACAGGGAGTGTCGCGAGGCCTGCTCCGAGTGTTTTGAGTAGTGAACGCCGTTTCATATATATCGGATAATTTGCGTTCTGTATAGATACATAAAAATCCAGATCGGATATCGCTCAAAGTGTTATTTTTATTTTAAGTATAACCGTTCCTCTGTAAGGGATAAAACCAGGCGTTAGTCCTACTGCTGTGTGTCTACGAAAAACTGCTGTGTTACGGGCGCGAATAGCGCCCGTAACACAGCAGCCAAACCTACCGCGCTATATCCGTAACCCAGCGCTCGGCAACACCAAACTGTTTATCAGGCACAGCGGAAGCAATAATTTTCAATGTACCTCCTGCCGTGATCTCCTGATGTGTAAGCCATGTCCGGCTCAAGGGCTTGCCGTTGAGCACAACACCTTTTATATACATATTCTTCGCGCCATAATTCTCCACCTCGATATGAAACTGTTTGCCGTCGCTCCATCGCAGGGTAGCCTCCTGCATAAGCGGCACATGCAGATAATACACCGGCCAGCCTACACACGCCGGGAACAAACCAGACGATGCCCACACATACCACGACGACATCGTACCGGCGTCATCATCCATGGTACGGATATAAGCCTGAGGTTCGTTTTTATAGATGCGGTCAATAAACGAGCCGATACCCCGGCTGTTATCGTTGAGGTAGTGCTGCACAACCGTATCGACCGCCAGATGATGGATCAATGCCTGCGACTTCCAGGGCTGGGTGCTCATGTTATACATCATGGGCACTTGCAGGTCGGGCTGGTTGGCATGGTTGTAATAATCGTTGACGAAGAACTCATCCAGTTGTTTTACGTATTCAGCATCGCCACCAATGCGACCAATCAGTCCGTTTACATCGAACGGAACAAACCACCGATACTGCCAGATCGTGCCCTGGTACAGACCACGCGTTTGCATGCGGTCTACATCGTTCGCCCGTATATCACGGAAATCTTTATCCCAATACTGTTTATATTCCAGAGCTTTTGCCTTATAGCGGTCGGCCGCAGCGGTATCACCCTGGCTACGAAATATTTCAGACAGCGCCCAGGCATCGTATGACGATTCGAGCGCTTTATCCGGAGCCGAGTAATCCAACCGGTTACTCTCACTCACCAACGAGTCCATAATGGCATTGTATTGAATAGCGTAGCCTTTACGGGAAGCATCGAGCAGTACTACAACCGCGTGTTCGGTACGCACCGTGGGCGATGGCTCGTGCTGCGTAGACCAGTTCTTCTTGCCATAGGGATAAAGGTTGGCTATAGACCAGACTATATCTTTATACTGTTCGGGATATCCCAACGAAAGCAAAGGAAGCTGCGTACGGTAATTGTCCCAAATGGCCCAGCCGTTGTATACGGCATGGTCGGCCTGGCGGGTCTCGCCGCTGATGGTGGTGTACTGCCCATCGGGTTCAGAAATGTTGTAGGGCGATTGCAGTGCGCGGTACAGCAACGAATAAAACAACTGTACCCGCTCTTGATCTCCCTTAACCTGAAAGCGGGTCAGTGCCGTATTCCACGCTTGCCTGGCTTCGCTACGAACGGCATCGAATGTGCCGGTAGCGAGGTTCTTGCGGGCGTGCGCAGTGCTGACAGACGAAAATGCCACACGCAGCTCCAGTGCAGTGGAAGCCGACGGCAACACGGCTACCAGCGCGTGGTCGCCACGGGGTGCCCAGGTAACCGAAGCATCGGCTTGCAAATAGTAATATAACCGGCTCGTGCCGGCGCCACAGGTAGTTTTGGTGTCGATCCAACCGCTTACGCTGTTCTTGTCCAGGGTATGCGCTTCGGCAACGAATCGTCGCACAAAGGCATGACTAAGGTCTACGGATATGCCCTTCTCTCCTACCGGAAAGGTATAACGATGCACACCGGCTTTACCGGCCACGGCAAAAGCAGCAGCGATACCGTTAGAAAACGTTACGGAGTAATATCCGGGACTTGCCTGTTCCGACACCTTGGTGAGCGTACAGGCTTTGTCGTCGGTTCCTGTGTAGGGCTTGACCAGAATATTTCCGCCGCTGCCCTGGCAGCCTACCCCTTCGAGCCTTGTATGGGTAAAGCCCAGGAACGTGCGGGCCTTGAATTCATACCCCATGTGCGTTGTAGGATAGGTCTGTGGGCCGATGCTCATCATACTGAACGGGTACGACGCTGCCGGCGAAAGCTGTCCGTGATCGCCCGATGAACCCAGGAACACGTTAACGAGTCCCGTTACATCGTTTGTAGCCGTTGTTACACGCGGCGACGAGGTGTGCCTGTGATACTGACAGGCGGAAAGAAGAACCAGAAGAAAGAGTGGAATGTATCGGGTCATGATAAGAGAAAATATACCCGGCAAAAGAAACGCATAAAAACCGGCAGGGCAAACCGCCGGTCATTGTTTACGGGAAAAGCCGTTAATGTCGTCACACCTTACACGCGTAGTAACATGCTTATCAATCTTACCGCAAACCCATTATGGGCGCTAAATACCGGGTATTTACTCCGTAAGGAGTAGGCCGGAGGACGTCGCTCCAGGCTTTATTCTGCAACGAAGTTTGCTTCACCTTTTTTACATTATCAGGCTATTCGGGAATAATAAGCTACCATCCTCAATACGGCAACACATCCCCTCAATACGGCTAAAAGCAGGACAATCCATTTACAGACCTTTGCCCCCATACCATTAAACAAATAGGGTATGGCAAACGACAATAAAACAACAAACGACAAACCCGTTGTACTCATTACCGGCGCTAACCGTGGTATCGGGCTGCAGGTGGCAAAAGAACTCGTAGAACACGGCTACGTTGTGCTCATTGGAGCACGCACACCCGAAAACGGCAAAGAGGCCGCAGATAGTATTGGCAAGACGGCTTATCCACTTCAAATCGATGTAACGGACCAGGCTTCTATAACCAATGCCGTTGCCCGTGTAGAAGCCGATTATGGCAGGCTGGATATATTGATAAACAATGCCGCCATTGCGCATGCCGGCGCTCCAGGCAGAACGTTGGAAGAGATCCTCGCGACCGGTACAGCCGTTGCCGCATCGATAGACGAAATGCGTGTGGTTTGGGAGACCAATGTGTTCGGCGCATTGGCCGTTACACAGGCTTTCCTTCCATTACTGCGTAAAGCACCCGCAGCCCGGATTGTAAACGTATCGAGCGGCAGCGGTTCGTTAACACTGAATTCTGATCCCGCGTTTCTTTACCGGGGAGCCTTTGGCGTTGTGTATGCCGCTTCAAAAACGGCCCTCAATGCCATTACGGTTGCTTTGGCTATCGATCTCCAGAACACAAACATAAGCGTAGAGGCCGCCAGCCCTGGCTTTACAGCAACGGCCATGAACAACTTCCAGGGTACAGACTCGATCGAGGAAGGTTCCCGCAATATCGTACGCGCTGCACTCGGCAAAAACGGAGTCTCCGGAACATTCTCCGGCCCGGATGGCGAATGGCCATGGTAGACATACATGTTAGGCTGACAACAAATCATTATACCGGCAACATAAGGTTACCGGTATAATGCATACGTTTAGTAGTATGCCGGTCTCGTAACGAATGAACAGGATGGTGCTGACTATATCTCCGCTTGTTCGAGCTTATAGCCCTTGCCATGAACGTTGGCTATCCGCAGTGAAGGGTCGCCGCTTAATTTCTTCCGCAGTTTCGACACAAACATGTCCAGGCTACGACCGGTAATGACGCCTTCGTCAATCCAAACCTTCTGCATCAGGGTTTCGCGGGGAACCAGTTCGCCGAAATTCCCGTTGAACAATTCCAGAATCCGGCTTTCCTTGTCGGTAAGGTTAATAGTCTCTTTACCCAGCAGCAAACGCTGCCCCTTTGTATCGAATAAAAATTTACCCAGCACGGCAAATTCCGGAACAGGCTCTTTTTGTATCGGGTTAGTTTGCCTGGACACCGGTACAGGGGTTTTCAAAAAACGTCCAATCATTACGCTAAAGCCCAGCAACAACAGTATGCCGCTATACACCAGCCGGGTATTGGCTTTTTGCTCCAGGGGGCCAAAGGCGAATTCAATACGGTAACAGCCCGGACGCTGATTTCTGCCCTGACACGGCAGTATATCTGTCGAGGTATGGCTTATCTGAAAACCATAGACAATGTTACTACCCGAACAGTCATGTACGGTAACCGTGTACCCCGAAGGAAAGTGAGCTTGCGAAAACTGGCGCGTCGATAGGGCCATGAGCGAATCGTGGCTAAAAACGAATTCATTTTCAAACCGTAGCGTAAACGTCCCCCCGTTCTCGGTAATCGGCAACACCTGCGAGGTAGAGTCTCCCGCCTGCAGTAGCAAGCGGTGGCCAATCTGGCGGACAAGTAGGTTAATTTGCTTTGTGCGATCAGAAGAACTTATGAAAGAACTACCGATGATAAAAATAGAGACCAACACCGTGACAGCTCCCGACACGACCACCCACCGGTTGGAGAAAACGCTGGTAAAAGTAGAATTTATACGCATTTACAGTTCTTTTTACAATTCATTTACAAAGCCTGGCTATACGTTGAAGTACGTTTGGTAATGTAAGTTAAACAAATCTTCACGTATGGAATCTCTAAAGAAAATCACCCGTATGCCGGTAGGAACCCTGGCTCTCCTCGTATTACTCCCCACATTGTGCCTCATGGCTACAAGACCTGTCGGTAATGATAAATACGTTATCGATAAGGAAAGTGTTGTGCAATGGAAGTGTTCCATGGTATTGGGCAATAATGGACATTATGGTTTTGTCTCTGTATCAAAAGGCGAATTGACTACCGCAAACGGCCAGCTTGTAGCCGGCTCCGTTGAAATCGACATGAATACGATAGCCGATGAAGCACACAAAACTAAAAACGGCCTTGTCGATCATTTGAAGTCGCCCGACTTCTTTGATGTCGAAACGTTTCCCACCGCCACCTTCGTCATTTCCCGGGTTACGCCTGCATTTGATGGAAGCGTAAACGTTACCGGTAAACTCACCATCAAGGGCGTCACAAACGACGTTACATTTCCCGCAAAAATAGAAACCAAACAAGGGATCATTACGACAAATGGTAAATTAATCATTGATCGAACACAATGGAACGTGCGTTATAAGTCAGGAAGGTTCTTTGATAATCTGGCAGACGAAGCCATCTCCGACTCCATTGAGTTCGACTTAAAGATCGTAGCAAAAAAATAACACCGCTCCCGCAAAGAAGAAAATTTAGGATAAACCACAAGGCTTACCACCACTATTGGGGAGGCGACAACAGACCCTCCCCATTAGTTTTGTGATCATAAAGCCCGCTCACGGGGATTATATACAACATATAATTATAACTATTTATGATCGCAAATTCCGATTCACCACGTATTTACGCTTTTGACCAGCTACGCGCAACCATGATGATGCTCGGGCTGGTTATCCATGCAGCCATACCCTACGTTGTCACAGAAATCAATAAAATAAAAGACCCCTTCAGTACAAATCTGTTCTTCGATATACTGGTAGGATCTATCCATGCATTTCGCATGCCGTTATTTTTCGTTGTCTCCGGATTTTTCGCCGCGATGCTTTTCTTTAAATACGGAGCCCAAGGAATGTTTCGGAACCGGGTGAAAAGAATTCTATACCCGTTGATCATAGGATATATACTCTTATACCCTGCCAACCTTGCCGGTACACACAACTTTAAAGCAAACATCGGCATAGAGACCACCACTGTTGCCGACCACATTCAGGAACGTTTAGAGGCTGGCATCCTAAACCTCGAAACCAGCCATCTGTGGTTTTTATACTACCTGTTTTTATACTGCATTATCGCCTGCTGTATTGCCCGCGTCTTCACGACACTACTGCCGTCAGTCAATACGAGCGTAAAGAAATATTTTGCTTCTGTTACCCTTCTCCGCTGGGCCCCGCTGGTGTTTGCTATAGGAACGTTTATCAGCCTAAGCGCTGTAAGAGGCGTCTACATCAATACCCCGACAACGTTTCGCATTCAACCAGACATCTTTAGCATATACGCGCTGTTCTTTGCCTTTGGCTGGTTTTTATTTGCTCGTCAGGATGTTCTGCCAAGATTCCTCCAGCACCATAAAGTATTCTTGTGGCTGGCGTTTACAGCATACCTTATCGTTGTTGCTGTTGTGGCGGTAATCTATCCGCAAATACAGCAAACATCTTTCGTATACATATTCTCGGCGCTAAACGCTATATCTTCCTGGTGTTATGTATTTGGCTTTCTGGGGCTGTTTTTAAAACACTTCAATCGCGATTCCACCGTGGGGCGTTATGTATCAGATGCCTCGTACTGGGTTTATCTCGTTCACCTGCCGCTGACTACCTATTTCCATAGTATTCTCGTGCCCTTTCACATAAGTCCCTTTATAAAGTTTAGCGTTACCCTTAGCTGCGTAGCGATCCTGTGCATGGTAAGTTATACCTGCTTTGTACGGAGTACATGGATAGGAAAGTTTCTATCCGGAAAGAAATACAACAGCAACCTGTCTGAAACAAACGTTCAACAAACATCTTAACGAAACTGCACTATACTTTAGACCTTTGCTTCTGATAATCTATTGTACCGTAGTCGCCGTTATAAAAATCCTTATAGGCATCGGCTATTTCGGGCTTGAAGTTCATGACAAATGGACCTTCTGCCACGATAGGCTCCGGATAAGATGCACCACCAAATAACAAAACATCAAGGGCTTCCGGATTTCCATTTGCTACTTGTAAACTGCCTGCCTTTCGGTCGAATTCGATGAAGTCGCCGGCAGTGAAGTGTTGATCATTTATAGCGGCAGGTAAAGCAGGCAAATAGGCGGCCACCTCCAGGGCATCCGCAAAGTCTGTTATAAAACTGGCACCCGGCTCCAAATGGACATGGTAAAGAAACTGCTCCGTATAATTCGGAATATCAGAGGCTAATCCATCGAACGCGCCAACAATAACCTTGATCCATCCACTTCCATCCGGCAGGGTTTTAAAGGGCACGTTATGGCCTTCAACGGCCAGGTAGGTAGGTTTCTCCGCTTTTATCTTTGATGGTAGGTTTATCCAGAACTGGAATGCATGAATCGTTTTAGAATCCGTCCGGGAATCATAATTTAATGTTTCGTCGTGAATGATGCCATTCCCGGCACTCATCCATTGAACGCCACCGGAATGCACCTTGGCGTAGTTGCCTGCGCTGTCGAAGTGTTCGTCTTCGCCATCCAGGATATACGTTAACGTAGCGATGCCCCGGTGTGGATGAGCACCCGTACCTTCCTGGTTAACACGCGTCTGAAGGGTTGGAGCGATATGATCTAAGAAAACGAACGGCCCTACTGCGTCAGCGTAGCGGTTAGGTAGAATTCGATATACGACCAGGTCTCCGATATCGGCTCGCTGACCCTGGCTTGAAAAACTACTTTGTTTCTTCATATTGATTTTTGATGCGTTTCATTGCTCAGGCGTTTTGCCTGAGCAGCGGGATTACCTTCTTGCCGATGAGCTCAATAGACCGCACCAACTGCTGATGTGTCAGTCCCGCATTGTCCATCTGAAATGTAAATCGGTCTACCCCACCCAGCGCTTCGCTATGTCGCAGAAGCTTTTCAGCCACAGTCTCCGGTCCGCCTACTACAAGTACTCCTTTCGGCGCAATAAGGCTATTGAACTGATTCCGGGTAACCGGTGGCCATCCGCGTTCAATGCCGAGTTTTGTCCATAACTCGGCATAGCCCGGATAATAGTCTGCTATAGCTGACTGATCGTCCTCACCAACATATCCCGGCGAATGCAGCCCTACCTTAAGTTGGTCCGGGCCGAAGCCTGCCTCCTGCCCCGCTTTCCGGTAGAGATCGACCAGCGGCCTGAAACGCTCTGTCTCACCACCAATGACAGCAACCATTAATGGGAGCCCCAGCATACCCGCTCGCACAAATGATTGCGGCGTTCCGCCTACTCCCAGCCAGACCGGTAATTTTTCCTGAATAGGACGTGGATACACCGGCTGATTCTTCAATGCGGGTCTGAATTTACCAGACCAACTAACGAACTCCTGGTCACGAATCTGCAACAGCAAATTCAGCTTCTCTTTAAACAGAGCGTCATAGTCAGTCAGGCTATACCCGAATAACGGATAGGCCTCCGTGGCAGAACCACGACCAACGACTATTTCGGCCCGACCTTTTGAAATAATATCCAGCGTCGAAAAACTTTGGAATACCCGAACCGGGTCTGAAGTGCTGAGTACCGTAACGGCACTGGTAAGCTTGATCTTTTTTGTACGTGCTGCCGCAGCCGCAAGTATCACCGCTGGAACAGAATCAAGAAACTCCTTTTTATGATGCTCGCCTATTCCAAAAATATCGAGCCCGGACTCATCCGCTACGGCTATTCTATCCAGAAGCTGCTCCATAGCGTCTTCGCTCGTCAATGATTTGCTCCCGTACATTGCCGAAGCAAAGCTATCAATACCTATTTCCATCGTATTCCCCCGTTAAATTGAATCACGTTATTTTGAAACCACGCCAAGATAGGACATAAGTCGAAAAACGAAGTAGATAAATGTCTACAGGGTTGAGCACCGCTTAGGGCAACGCCCCCACCGTATTTACGATACGCGGTCGGCCGGCGCACAACTTCCAACGGGCGAGCCTGTTGCACAGTAGCCAATGAGGGCTGCTGCGAAATGTCCGATAAGTCGTATCTTTGTTTAGACAATAGTTCCGTTAAATCATACTGAACACCGATCAAGATTCACGACGTTATTATGCACGAAGCTTTCTTTGACTATCTGAAAAAATTCTGGCCCGTTCCCCTTTCAGAAGACGAAAAGGCCCTGTTCAAACAGGTGTTCATCCCATCGAAATTAAGAAAAAGGCAGTACCTGCTACAGGCGGGAGATCATTGTAAATACTTTGCCTTTATCGTAAAGGGATCGATGCGGCAGTATTCGGTTGATGATAAAGGAGCTGAGCATATCGTGCGGCTAGGTGTGGAAGGATGGTGGATGGGCGACCGCGAAAGCTGGGTAATGGCCACGCCAAGCATGTATAACATCGATGCCTGGGAAAATTCCGAAATGCTTTTATTAAATAGAGAAAATGCTCTGGAACTCATTCGCAAGGTCCCTGCATTTGTTGAAATGACACGCCAGCTCGACGAACGAAATAATATCGCCAATCAACGACGACTCACATCGTCAATAAGCGCCAGCGCCGAAAAACGTTATACCGATTTCATCGCATGTTACCCCGAACTGCTCGAGCGTTTCCCACAGCATATCATCGCTTCCTATCTCGGCATCACAAAAGATACCCTAAGCCGTGTCAAACGGCAGTTCCTACGGAAATAAACATTCCGCCCTTCCCTTTCAGAAAGTAGACATTTGTCTACCTCTTTTTTAGACTTATAGCATCGTTGCCTTTCTCCGCAGTTGCTGAACTTTACAGTTTTAAGGCTGAACGTTTATCAACAAAAGACTAAATGGACACGATAGAATATCCAAAAGGTGAAATTACCATTCTCTGGCAACCCAAAGTATGCATTCACTCAGGCATCTGCGTAAGAACATTACCCAACGTTTACGATCCCAAAGCACGTCCGTGGATACGAGCAGAAAATGCGACAACACAGGAACTTATTAGTCAGGTTGCTAAATGCCCTTCGGGTGCACTGGTTATTAAAGAGAAATCGACGGGCAGGACAATGAAATAATGGAGAATACACAAGTTATTATCAACGCCAGTTCATACGGCGAAGTCCGGTTGTTTTCAGATTCTGTAAACGCTGGTAAAATGGACATCGCCGTTGCAAACGGAAAGCTTACAGTCTTTCACACGGAAGTATCTCCTGAATTCGAAGGCCGGGGTTTCGCTAAACTGTTGCTTGATCAGTTAGTAAGCTACGCCAGGGAAAATGGATTGAAGATTGTACCGCTTTGCCCTTATGTTAACGTGCAATTCAAACGGCACCCTCAGGAATATTCAGATCTCTGGTTCAAAGGCTAGTCTTAATGAAGTATATATTGGAAACCCCTATATCGGGAACGATAGGGAGCGAGAAATACAAAACAGTCATTCACTGGAGAAACGGTGTGCTGACCACCGATGAACCTGAAAAACTGGGAGGAAAAGATGTAGGACCAGATCCGTACACGCTTTTACTGTCATCACTGGCAGCCTGTACGTTGGCAACCTTAAGAATGTACATCGAACATAAAGGTTTAGCGATTCCCGAAATAAAAATCAAAGCAAATATGTTTCATAGAATACAAAACGAGGAAACGGTATTACTTATCGAACGGAAAATAGAATTTCAGAACATAGACGATCTGGAGCTACAGCAAAAACTATTGCACGTAGCAGAGAACTGCCCTATCTCAAAAATTCTAAAAGGAAACATTAAAATCGTAACGGACTAACCACGTTTACAGGCGTATTGATTTAAGTATACCCCCTATTACCGCGTCCAGGCCTGACGCAGCATATTTAATAACAGGTCAGGGAAAGACCAGCCAAGTTTTCGGGCAGCAAGGGCCGTCAGACTATCCTGATCCTGGCGATGAGGGCGGGATGCCCCCGTCATATTGGGCTTCATGTTGAGATCGAAAAGAAAATAATGCCCCTCCTCGTCGGCACGGCAGTCTATACGAATCGGTGCACGGGCACCTACGAGGTTTGCAGCAATCTCACACTGTCGATAAAGGCTTTGAATGACGTCTTGTTTTTCCTGATCGTCCGTCAGCACGGCACTATTGTTTACAACTGCAACGGTACCGTTGTACGGCGCAATACCCCTATCGTGATTAAAACGCCTCACGCCCGGCAGACTCCAATATCCTTCGAACTTGCGCTCTTGCCCCTTGATGGTATAACCACCAGGAGGCATTACCGTAACGGTAATTTCCTCACCGGGAAGAAAACGCTCCAAATAGAGTGATGTACCATACAGGTCTTCAGCAAACATCACACGTAGCGTTTCCGAAAGCTCCTGTGGATTGGTTACAAGACTAACGCCGATACTGCCACGTCCTCGTATCGGCTTTGCGACCAACGGGAACGGCAAAGCCGTTTTGTAGTTCGTTACCGTGGCCGCCTCTACGATCTCGCTCTGCGGCACGGCCAATCCGGCAATGGTTAGCTTGCGGTTGGTAAACACTTTGTCATCGTACACATCGACATTTTTAGCCATCTGCCCTACGTTCATCAACCCCGCACGCTTAAACGAATCTACCGGATGGCCCTCAAAAAGCACGGTGTTAAGCCAGAGCGTATCAGCACCAAGCCCCAATGCCCGTTCAATACCCACAACGGTGTCTGGAAACACCCAATCAAAATCTTTCTCTACCTCCGGTCGCTCAACGGGTGTAATTACCGCAACGCCATGCTGTTGAAGCGCATACCCTATATCAGCTCCGCTATCGGCATAGCCGCCTGGTTTCATAGGTTTGGTAATACCGTCTTTTATAGGTGGCTGCTGCGCCTGATACAATACCGCAACCTTACAACGCTCCGTATTCATTTTTCAAGTAGGTTTCCTTTTATAATTAGCGTATAACAATCCGTTAACTCCCGGCTGTAGGCACAATTACGTCAATCAATCCCAAACAATGATCGAAAAAGAGAAGAAAGACAGCAATTTAAGGAAATTTCAAACGCTGCATTCTGAAGCTTGCATATTGTTGTCATGTATACTATATTTGTGACAACAATTAGCAACAACAAGAAATGAAACAATTAACGTTTGCATCACTGCAAGTAACCGACCTGAACGCTTCGATTGAATTCTATACACAGAAACTGGGATTCGAAGTCGGAGAAACCAATCCGCAGGCCTGCGTTTTCAAATACAACAAGGGCGAAGCAAGCTTTGCCATCCGCACGCCACTTGAAGATTTGGAGAACAGAGAAAAAGGCGTTGGTGCAGCACTTTGGTTTGCTGTAAACGAAAACGTAGACACGTTGAAAGAACGTCTCATCGGTAACGGAGTAACTACTGCTGGCCCCGTAATCGAAACGCCCTTCGGCAGAGCGTTCCATGTAAAGGACCTCGACGGTTACAAGCTGACGTTCTTAGAGCCTAAATAACACTGGCCTAAGCACGAAAAACAACAACCAATTCATCGCGTGTGACATGACACCAAAAGAACCTACCTGGGATGTTAAATCCCAATTCAAAACTCCGGAGGAAAGTCCCGGATACCTGCTGGCTCAACTAACGTTGCTCTGGCAGAGAAAGCTAAAAAAAGTGCTGGACCCTTTGGACTTAACCCACACACAGTTTGTTCTGCTGGCATCGATAGGCTGGTTGTCTGCCAAAAACGATGATACCACACAGATTGACATTGCCGATTTTAACAACTTTGATCGGATGATGGTGTCTAAAGTTCTACGAACGCTTGAAACAAAAAAATTGATCAGTCGACAGGAACACAAAACCGATACGCGGGCGAAAACGATTAAGTTGACGAGCAACGGGAAAAAAGCAATGCAACTTGGAATTACCGCGGTAGAAAAGGCTGACGTCGAGTTTTTCGAAACGTTAGGAACAAAGCTGCCATCCTTCAACACCAGTATGGTAAAGCTCATCGAAGCGAATAAGAATGACGATTAGCGCCCGTTTCGGGTTGAGCGGCTCTGTTCGTACTTCGCCAAAAATGTTTTATTGCTACAGTAACCACCTATGATAGATCTGTCTCACGCTGAAAATCAAATTCGCTGTGTAACGAATTTCCAGGACCTCGTCTCTACCCCGTTCAGTGGACAGGTCAATGCCCTTTGCTGGACACGCGAACTAACCGGCGATTTCTCAGAGATCGTTAAAAAGGTAGACCTCACTGAAAATATAACCACCATTGACATGGAAGAGCTCCGTGAACTTCAGTTGAGTGAACAAGGAAAACTTGCCCGCGAAATCCTCCTAAAGGACTTCGACGCACTAAAAGCGCATGGCGCCTTACCGGTCCTGAACGTAATCAAATACTATGACCGTGATGACGACTACCCATTTTTCCCTACCGATGTTTATTCCTATCACGTAGACCGCTCCACCATAGCGTTCGACACATTCTTATGCACCTACTATGGCGACGCGAGCGACATCTTGCCAAATTCACAAGTCACACAGAAAATACGCGTTCCGGAAATACGTGATGAACTAAAAAAACTATACGACGGACCCGATGAAGGTTTTGAATCATTCTTAACCGAAAATTTCTTCGACCTCCACTATCAACCTAAACGCGATGCCCACCCAATAAACTTAGGCCTTGGTCACCTGTGGAGGCTGGCGTGTGACCATCCGGATAGCAAGGTCCCTCCCTGCGTTCACCGTGCACCCAATGAAAAATCAGGATTGAGTAGATTGTTGATGATCTGTTGAATAGAACAGCTTCACCGAAACCATTCTCAGCAATTAGCCCAATCGAGAAGTCAGCACTGGTTTTATCGCATTGTACTTTCCCGTCATAACACACCACAATTCCGAAAACTAACCTGAAAGCCAAAATTTAAATCTATGGAAATTAAAAAAGCAGGCAGTCAGCCGTCGGCAAAAGGACCGGCCGAGTATTTCACCGGATCGGTAAGAATAGATCCGTTGATTAGTCCACCCGAACCATCACGCGTCGCAACAGCATGGGTTACGTTCGAACCGGGTGCCCGCACGGCCTGGCATACACACCCATACGGTCAGATCCTTATCATCACCGCAGGCGCTGGCTGGGTCCAGCGTCTGGGCGAACCACGGCAAGACGTGCTCCAGGGCGACGTGGTATACTTCCATCCGAACGAAAAGCACTGGCACGGCGCCACAGATACAACAGCAATGAGCCACATAGCCATACAGGAAAAACACAACGGTTCCCCCGTAGACTGGATGGAGCATGTGACCGACGAACAGTATGATAACAAATAGCCCGACAGATATAGTAACACCTGTGGAAAGGTTTTTCATTTTATCTGGAAGCCCGAACCATTGCCGGTTTGCATCGCACAGATACAGTAATGTTTCGTCCTGGGGGTGGCGGAAGATCGCTTTGCTTGTTCTCTGTCCACACACTAACAAGCTCTATTGATATTTTACTAATATCGCTCCTATGAAATTAAAAGAATGACCGGGTACTCCTTTCGCAGAAGTATCGGTTTAAAATAAACGGGCTGATTAAAGACACGATAAACAATCCGATGACATCCTCTTTCCTCCTCATAGGACAATCCAACATGGCCGGGCGCGGTTTCGCCCACGAAGTTCCAGCCATCGTAAACGAAAGCATCCAGACGCTTCGAAATGGTCATTGGCAGACCATGGTGGAACCGATTCACAATGACAAACCCGCAGCCGGTATAGGCCTCGCATCCAGCTTCGCGGCAGCATGGCGCCTCGATCACCCCGACAATACCATTGGATTAATACCAGCCGCCGAAGGAGGAACAAGCCTGGACGACTGGACTGTGGGGGGACCGCTGTTCGACCGCGCCATAGCACAGGCTAAGCTGGCACAACGCAGCAGCGCCATACAAGGCATTCTATGGCACCAGGGCGAAAGCGATTGCCAGCCGGAACGCGCACAGGTGTATCCTGAAAAGCTCACCGTAATAATAGACGCAATACGCCATCAATTAGCGTTACCAACCACCCCGCTGATCATGGGTGCGTTGGGTGATTTCCTGCCGCTGGGCATGCATGGAAAGCATTTCAGTAACTATCCATTGGTAAACAAAGCACTTGAAACCTACGCGCACAACCAACCGAATTGTTGTTACGTAACCGCCCGGGGATTAACGGCTAATCCGGATGGACTGCATTTCAATGCCCAATCGTTGCGTCTGTTCGGTATCAGATATTACCGGGCGTATAGCCAGAAAACGCATGTACCTGACCCATCGCCAACCGAAAATGAGATACTAACTTCCCTATACAATAGACCTCTATCCAAACGCGAAGAGATCTTTCGTTTAGAAAACAGCTTTGCAACCGGCAAGATCAGTATCGATGCGTTTCAGAAAGCGTTGGCCACGCTAAAAGAATTTTAAATCAAACGTGTTCTATCAGAACGGCCTGACAGAACACGTTTCTACCAACTTCGGATTTACTCCTCTGCATGCAGCCCTACCATATTACCCTCCGAATCCAGAATCACGGCGATATACCCGGCCGGTATCTGCATCTTGCCGGTCAGCACTTTGCCACCAGCCGATACCACCTTATCCAATACCCGTTGAATATTCGGACTTGCGTTGATATACACCACCGTACCCTGTGCCGAAGGTTTGTTTCGATCTGACTTTAATAACACGCCCGTAATGCGGCCTGACGTAGCCTGAATCACATTAGGATTATGTGGAAAGAACGCGGCTTCATTGTTGCCATCGCCGCGCAGAACCATGTTAAGATCAAGAATCGTTTCATAGAAGGTCTTTGCCCGGCTTAGATCCGATACCGGAATTTCAAACCAGTTAACCACATTCGTCGTTTCATCGATTTTTTGGAGTAATGCCATTTCACGCTTGTTTAGTTATGCAGCTATCCTGCCCAACAAAACTCGGAAATGAAAAATACTGAGCCCTGTGACGATCGTCACAAAACTTCAACTCAACGTTCGCCGTTTACGTATGCGGCTTAACGTCTCGCGAGCCACACCCAGAAACGAAGCCAGTTGAGAAAGCGATACCCGCTGCAAAAGCGCAGAGTGTTTAGTCTCTATATACTCAAGCCGTTGCAAAGGTGTATACAACTGAAATAGATTTGCAAACTCCGCTTGCCTGGCCGCAAATACACGAATGCAATGGCGGCCGAGCACTTCAATTTCCGGAGCTTGCTTCGCCGCCAGAAACAACTGTTGCTTATCAAACCGTATAACCGAAAGCGGCTCACAGGCAATCATATTGAATTCCGAAGGCTGCCCGCTGCCAAAGCTGGTCACATTCGTAGCAATCTCTTTCTCAAAAAAGAACCCTGTATTCTTCACAGCCCCATCAATAGTGTAATAACTCCGGCAATAACCGTGAACAATATAAAACAACGCGTGGCAAACCTCACCTTCTTCCAGCAGCAGTTCATTCTTCCGAAATTCCTGCACCGTCAATGCTGGCTGTAGCAGCCGCCAACTGTCGTCTGAAAACGACGTCAGGGTGCGGATAAAATTCAAAAGTTCATCCATATTTTCTACGGGTTCAACGTATCGGCAAAGATACGCGATCTTTACAGCGTTAAACCTAACTGAATTTAAAAACAGCCAGCACCACAACAGCTAAAAACAATAACAACTGAAGGCTATGAAAAATATTCAGATTGAATACCGTACGCCCGATAATCGTAGAGATGTCCCTGTCACCGTCAGAAAGTCCACCTTTCAACCTTTTCATTTGCGGACCTCCTACCAGCATACCGTTCAACGCAAGCAGTAGAATAAGCAGCAACTTCACCTTAAGCCATCCCTGATATAGGAAAGCGCCACCAGTAATCAAGATTAAACCTGCTCCCGAAATAATCAGTAATGCGCCGCCAGCTATTAATAGTGATATCAGTCCCGATAAAAGTTTCAAAAGGCCGGTGGACAACTCACCTTTTGTTTTTAGCAGGTTTATAAACGTGCGGAACGCTGCAAATTCGGTAACCGTAGTACCTACCATGAGCACAAGGCCACAAAGATGCATGATCAGCAGCCAGTATCGTAACGTAAGTAGGTCCATCAGGCTGCCGTGTCAGAATTTCTGAATAATAAAAAACTGGTAACAACCATATAAACCCCGGTCAGCCCATGAACCAGCAGGCGAGGCAAATCCATGCCATTCTGCGTATAGATCAGTAGGCAGTCCGTAAAAGGAATAATGATCGCAGCCGTAAAAACATAGGCGCTGGCTTTCCTCATCCGGGCTCGCAGTAGCCATAACAGGGCTAACCCTGAAAAAATATCACGTATTCCCTTGACCCGTCCGAAGATCAGGTCGGTAGAACTTGAGAGCCGTATCCCGAAATCTTCCACAGCCACTTTGGGAGCCAGCATGAACCTGATCCCGATAAAAAGAATCCCCAACGCAACAAAAATGGTCATCCAGTACGATACTGACCGCCAGCCCCACCGGGCCGTTACATTTCCTGTTTTCATAGTGTTATCATTTATTGATAACAAAGATCTCAGGTGAAAAACAGTCCGTCGTACACCCAGGTTAACTAATGCTTCTCGGCCAGTCTTTTCCGGATACGACTCAGCGATTGGGGCTTTATGCCAACATAAGAAGCAATGTAGTATTGTGGAATACGCTGACCGATCTCGGGAAACTTAGCGAGAAAGCTTTGATACCGCAGCTCCGGTGGGTCGGTGTACAGTGAGTTGATCTGGTTGATGGCCGTTACATACACCTCGCTGATCGCCAACCGTCCAAAGCGTTCCCCCTGCTTAACCTGAGCATAGAACACCTCCATGTTGGCATGACTGATACTATAAATAATCGAGGCTTCCAGGGCCTGGATATTAACCATAGAGGGCTCCTGGGGTAAGAAGCTTGCGTAATTACAAACAAACTCTCCAGCGTCACTAAAATAACTGGTCTTCTCCTCGCCGTCTATCGTGGCATAATATCGCACCAGGCCCGTATCAATAAAAAAGATGCTCTTGCAGACATCGCCGGCTTGCAATAAATAATCCCTTTTTTTTAACTGCTGCTTCCGAAAGAGAGATCTGACGACAGCCTCATCATCGGGAGAAAGAGGAATGTAGTGTTTGATCGTATCCAAAAGAAGATCCATAGTCAAATATAAGCACCTCACACCAGCTATGTAACTTTCGATAGAATTTGCGTAATTTTCATTTATTGCATAAATCTGCAATCGTAAACCATAATCGGCTACGACCCTTTTACGTACGATTACAGACTTAACGAATATCAAATTATGACACCGAAGACCATAGGTCTGCTTTTTTGCCTTGCCGCGATTTTACCGGCATGTAACAGTAATCAGTCAAAAGAAAACAACATCCGGGAAACCGCACAAGAGGTCGTTACTGAAACAGAAGAGAAAACGCCAAAAGGCGAAAATCTAATCGCTCAGCAGGACTGTTTCGCTTGTCACAATAAAACAAAAAAGATTATTGGGCCTTCTTACCAGCAGGTTGCCGATAAATATGAAAGCACCGAAAGTAACATCAACATGCTCGCCGATAAAATAATAAAAGGCGGAAGCGGCGTATGGGGCGAAACCCCGATGGCACAACACCCCGGACTATCACATGACGATGCCCGGGCAATTGCCGAATACATACTCTCCTTACGAGGAACATAGATAATCAACCACAACAGTAAACGGGTAACATTCGTCCTCGCGCGCAGCCTACCGCGCCTGTTATAAACCTAAACCATACCATGAAAAAACAGTATTGCATTGCCTTGATCGTTAGCGCAGCCGTGGCGGCAACATCGTGCACAAAAACACAAAACACAGACAATCAACTTTCATCCCAGGAAACATCCGAAGGATGGCAGCTTCTGTTTAACGGAGAAACAACCGACGGCTGGCACCTGTATAACAACAAAGAACAGAAGACCTCCGTATGGAGCGTAGAAAACGGAGAACTCGTATGCAAGCCCCGGAGTGGCGCTGAACATGGTGACCTCATAACCGAAAAGACGTTCGAGAACTTCGAACTCGTGTTTGACTGGAAAATCAGCGAGGCCGGTAATAGCGGCGTATTCATCAACGTCCTGGAGCAGGAAGATATACCAACGGCATGGGCATCCGGTCCGGAGTATCAGATACTGGACCTCAAACATCATGACTATGAAAAAGAACTAAAACGTTCGGGATGCCTCTTTAATATCTCCCCCCAGCGTAATTCAGTAGATCAGAAACCTGCCGGACAATGGAACCAGTCCAGGATCGTTCAGAAAAACGGTAAGATCGAATTCTATCTAAACCAAACCCTAACCGTACAACAGGACTTTACAACACAGGAATGGCGCGATACAGTAGCCAATACGAATTTCAAACAGTTCCCGGAATTCGGAAAGCGCACCAGTGGCCACATTGCCTTACAAGACTGGAATCTGGGTGTTGCCTTTAAAAACATCAAGATAAGAACATTGTAACCCTGTTTAGCCCAGGCTTATAAAAACAGTATCATTGAGCGTCTTTTAATTAACCTGAACTACAATGAACTATGATGCCTCCATTCTCATTGTTGAAGATGAAGTCCTCATTGCAGAATATCTTAAAGACACACTGACATCACTGGGGTTTCACCAGATTACACTGGCCCACGCAAAAGCGGAAGCCCTGAAGATAATAGAATCTGTCAAACCAGAATTACTGCTGCTGGACATTCGTATGGCACATGAACTCGATGGCATCGCCATTGCAGAGGCCGTATCGAAGATCCGCAAAACGCCCTTCATCTTCATTACAGCACACTCGGACAGTAGTATAGTACAGCAGGCCCTGGCTACAAAACCTGCCGCTTACCTCACCAAACCGTTCAAAAAGATGGACGTCTTTGCTGCGGTATCGCTGGCACTCTCGTTACAGATTCCCGAACAAAAAAGATTTGTTTTCAAAGACGGCCATACAACCGTATCACTACCGTGCGATGATGTTTTGTATATCGAAAGCGAAGGCAACTACATCACCGTGGTTACCGACGAAAGAAAATATACATTAAGGCATTCCTTGGAATGGTGTCTTAAAAGTCTGCCACAGGCCATCTTCACGCGTATTCATCGCTCATTTATAGTCAACACCAATAAGATAGAGAAACGTAACGCCCGCAACGTCTTTATCGGAGATAAAGTAATACCGGTGTCGCGTTTAAGCAATGCTAATCGACAAGGGCCAGATCAAGAGTAAACACCAGGCCGTTCTCATTCCGGAACGTATGCTTTCCCTTCATTTGTCGCACAAAAATGTCGATCAGCCGCATGCCCAATCCGTTAGATTGTGCTCCGGATTCCGACAATCCCGAGCCGTTGTCGCGAATCATATACGTGTAAGTATTACCCGAATTCTTCCGGAGCTCAATTGCCACCTCAGGGTCCTTGATTCCCTTAAATCCATGTTTAATCGAGTTGCTAACGAGCTCCGTAGTAATCATACCCAGAGCAAGGCAGCTGCTGATATTCATGTGAATATCGACCACAGCAGTATTGAACTTAATCGCCATTTCATCGCCCTCCATCATACTGCTTAGCTTGTTAGTGAGTTCCCGGATGTAGTCCTTTACGGAGATCATTTCTACACTCTCTTTTGTATACAGCATTTCGTGTACAAGCGTCATTGCGCTGATCCGCCGGCTCACAACCTTCAACACATGCTGATTGCTCGTTGTATTCGAAACATCGATCTGCATATTGATGATCGCTTCAATGAACTGTAAATTATTCTTCACGCGGTGATGAATCTCTTGAAGCATCGCTTTCTGCTCGCTTAGCGATGCCTGAAGTTCCTGGGTTCGCTCAGATACCAGGTGTTCGAGTTTGAAATTCTCACGCTTCAACGACCGCGTGCGATACCAGATAACAAACCCGATCAATGCCAATAGAAGCATGCCCGTAAGTAGCATAAACCACCATTGTCTGTAAAAGGGTGCCGGCACGGCAATCGCAACACAGATAGGCCTGTTATGCCAGTCCCCGGAGGCTAGTTGGGCTTTTATTTTCAAGCGATAGTTGCCATAGGGCAGATTACCCAGTTCCAGATGGTCATCGTGAGTGTAATGCCAGTCGGTATCGAGGCCCTCTACCTTGTACGCGAACAGGTGCTGCCTCCTCTCGTAGTCGAGCAGCGCGAACGAGCACGCAAATAGCTTTGTCTGGCCGTTTAGCGTAATGGCGCCCGTCTCCAGAACAAGACGCGTATTATCCTCGATCGTACCTGTGCCGGAATTAATCACCGTAAACTTTCTTAGAAGAAAGAAATCGTTTCGCTCTTCATCGTGTTCCTGAAGATCCTCAGGATTAAACGATGTAACGCCGTTCATACCACCGAAATACATTCGGCCACGACGATCCTGAAAACTTGACGAACGATTAAACTCATTGTCAGATATGCCATCGTGCCGCGTGTAAGTAACAGCGCTTTTTGTTTCCATATTAAAGCGGGTCAGGCCGTAGTCTGTGCTCACCCAAAGATTGCGCCGCTGGTTATCTTCCTGGATATTGCAAATAGCCGTCGACAAAAATCCATTCTCGATGCCGAACTGCTGAAACGTGTGGGCTTCCTTATCCCACCGAAAGAGCCCCTCCTGGCTGGAACCGATCCAATAGATATCATCCCTATCCTGATACAGATCGTGTATGCCGTTACACGGTAGCTGCTTGCCTTTCTGTACCGACGAAATAGAATAGAAGTCGACTACCGCCATAGCATTGTCCAGCACATAAATGCCATTCTCCGCAGCGGCCATAATCTGCCCCGCTGCATTCCGCAATATCTTATAAACAAATCTCGCGGCCGGAAACGGTGCGCAATCAATCTTAACAATCCGGTCTGTTGTCATATCCATCGTCGCCAGCCCATACGAACATCCGAGCAAAAGCCTGTTATCGGCTATTGGAAAGATAGACCATACCTCAGATAACACCGACGATGTTGCTTTTGTAACAGCCCTGGTCTTCAGATCGAATCGTGAAACATTATATTGCCCGATCCACAAGGCATCCTGTATCCGGGTAACGGCAAAATTCTGTTCCTGCTTCAACACAAGAGTGTCACCACGTACCACAATAACCGGTGCATCGTATAAATTGACGCTCAACACCTCGTCATCCACGTAAATTCCACGGGCCGAATTGTTAAACGAAAAGCGCGGGTTTTCACGGGTGAAGTATGTATCGAAGACCTTCCTTTTCTTTTTTATTTTATAGATACCCGCGTTCGTGCACAGCCACCAGGCACCCAGTCGATCCGTAAAGAACGATCGCACCTTCATATTCTCTTCCTGCTCAAAGATCCTGGTAAACCCCGTCTGCGCGGAATAGAAAACAATATTACGATCCTGCATTTCAATAATGGCGTCCTTCGCGTCACCGTTAAGACTTATGTAGGTATTGTTATGATTATAGTTAGGGCTCCATAAATAACCCTGGTAGGCGTTAAAGTCTGTTCCGGCTTGATGCGCGGAATCCAGTGGATACACATTACCCTGCAGATCGAGAAAACATAATTGATCGACACCGCCATGAATAAGCGCGTCCTTAAACGGAATCAGATAGCCCTTGCCGGGTAGTGCGAGAACCCTGTTGTTTGTGCCTCCGAAAGAGAAAAGACTACTATCGGCTGTCAGCACAAATTTAAGGCTTAACCGGTTGTTCATCTGCCCGCGTTGTTCGGCGGTAAGCTTTTCGAAACCGGGGATTTTTGTTTGGATAGGAATGCCTCGTAGCGGAACTCGTTTGAATCCCGAAGCATGCGTATAACGCCAGGTGTAACGATGATTCCCTTTTAATAAAAATTGCACGGGTTTACCCGGGGTATACAGAATCTCCTCAACATCAGATTCCTTGAAAGGAGCTCGCGGATAATAGATGGAGAACGGACTTACCACGTGGGTGTGTATATCTACAACATCGATCATTTCGTCTGGTGTGCCTGACGATCCCGGCTCAATATATTGAATGATAATGCCGGCACTGTCATCTGCCGAAAGCGACAGGATCGCCGATCCACGCAGTCCGTGGCTTAGTTTCGTCAACGACGTAAACGTAGTGCCATCGTACTGGCATAAGCCGCTTCGCGTGCCAAACCAAAGATAACCGAGCCGGTCCTGGATGCCACAGTTTACATTCCGATCGGGCAAACCATCTGCCTGTGTAATTGCCCATTTCTGCAGCGAATAATTCCGCTGTGCGAAAGACGGCATTCCTGTCAGCAACAGAAAAATAAGCAGTACCTGTACCGTTGAATTAGCGCGTATGATGAGCATGAGTAGCCGAATGGATACGACAATGTTACGGCATCCAACGCAAAAAAAGAACGAATCACTGAAAGAGTCTGTACAGGCGTGAGGCCTTGCCCATGTAAGAAAAATCCATTTAACACAGCTTTTCGTGGTTCCATCGACCTAATCGTCAGATTGCATACAAACTATTGTCGTTCAGCCCAGTTTCTTGGCCATCGAAGCAACGTCCGCCATTTTTGGAGTTAGCGTTCTACAATCCAACCGGCGGTTCACTGTCAGAACTGCCGAATTGTACAACCAACGCTGAAGATCATCAATAACGTACACCCTATGGCACACCTGTCTACCCGAGCCGCGAGGCTAACCCTTATGCTCCTGGCATGCCTTATTCCGGCGCAGCTCTTTGCGCAGAGCGTTACCCAGTTGGATGATGAAGTTGGCACCATTCATTATTCCGCTGTCTTCACCGGTAATGCACGCGATTTTACGGTCGGGAGTCAATCCGGCTGTTTTTTCAATAAGTCGAAAGGCATGATCACGCTGTGTATAGAGGTTCAGTCTAATCAGGTAGCTACGTGGCCGGAGAACAGGGTTGCCCTTTATTACAATGGGGAGTGGCATAAAATCTTCGAGATCTGGACCGGAGGCAGCCCGACCTATGCCATGTATAACACCTGGGATAAATGGCGATTCGCCAATGGAGCGGGCGTCTATGAGGCTTATCCGGCAGATTCGAAGGCTACCAAAGTAGCAGAAGCTACATCCGAGCAAGGTGGCCCCGGCGGCCGGTTTGCCGCATACCTGAAAAACAAGGGCCATCTGCGGCGGTATGACGGCAACTATCTGCCGTTATCCGGCGATGTAACGGACCGTCTCAATGTAAGTGATTATGACAACTTCGCCATTCAAACAGCAGCGTGGTCTGCTACCTACGACTACCCCGTTTATGATCCGAGCATTTCGTCTGGCGACCAGGCGGTATCGGGCGGCTATTCCGCTGGCCACGTACGGAGCCGGGGCAACCTGCCCGGCGTAGGTTCTATAGAAGAATCGCCGGGCCGAGCGATGGTATACATCAACATCGTCAACCTGCCGCCTGATATGCTCGAAACCGGAAACTTCCGGGTACACGTCTATCAAAATGCCAACACCGCGCACGACCGGATCTTTGAATGGATCTACAACAATCAGAACTTCATGACAAACCCGCCAGTGGGGCTCTCTGCAACCAATGACCAGTGCGGGAAGGTCGTGCTCAACTGGTCGAACGCATCGAACCCGCTGCCGGCAGATGGCGGAACCATGAACGTTAAGACCGCCATCTTTCGCAACGGCGCATTCCTGGCCATGGCCGCAGCAGGCGTCGGCACCTTTGAAGATGTTACCGCACAACAGGATGTAACGTATCAATATTCACTGCGCCACGTTGCCTTTTCAAGTTCGGGTAAAACCTATTTCCGATCACCGTCTACCGCCACCGTTACGGGACAGATCAAACCTTCGCCGTCTCAACCCATCAGCTTCAAGGCCAGCACCAATACCTGTAACAGCGCGGTCAGCCTGTCATGGGGATATAATGACATCAATCCCGGTAGTTTCCGCTTGGAGTATGCCACGTCGATATCGGGACCGTTCACGGCCATCGCTGACCCTTCCACCGGATCAACGGTGCTGAGTGGCTCCGCCAGGGACTTCCCAAAACATGTCGTGCCCGAACGCGGCAGACCATACTACTACAGGCTATATGCCGTCAACTCCTGCAACGTCGACTCTAAATCATTTGCTACCACTGAAGGAATCTCAATAGCCGATCCGCAACTGCCCACCAACCTGGCCGTATCGCTCAATCCCACCTACGATGCGGCCACAATTTCCTGGACGGATAATGCAGACAACGAAACCAAATACCGAATTACCCGCAGCGACGGAAAAGAATTTACACGCGATGCAAACACCACGTCATACGTCGATAAAGGCCTGGCTTCCTGTCGCGACTACACCTATACGGTAACAGTCTTCAACGAATGTAAAACCGATGGGATCACCGCGCTTACCACAGTCTCCACAGGAACGATTCCTCCGCGTGATCTAAGCACCTCCTTCACGTCAGATAAGAAACTAACCACATCCAAAGGCTACTTCAGCAACCGTGTCGAGCTGAGCTGGCAATACAATAACGACCAGGATATAGACAGGTTCAGAATCTACCGCAAAATCTACGGTACCGCCACTGACTCGACCCTAATTGCCGAGCCTGCTGCCGGAAGCTCCTTCTATGCAGACAACACCGCCGATGCGCGCGTATACTATCAATACACCATTGTAGGCGTCAAGCTCTGTAACGGTGTCAATATGCTTACCAATACATCAACCGACATCGGCTTCCGCAACCCTACGGGTGTCGTAAGCGGCCATATAGAATACACCGGAGGAATCGCCCTGCGCAACGCCAAAGTGATCATTCAACAGGCGGGCAGCCTCACCGGCAGCACCGTAAAACTGCAAGGCCTTGCGGCAGATGCCGTTTCCACACGGCTCGTTATGTCACCCGGTTTACTGGGTGTAACCAATCAACTGCGGGTCGAGTTCTGGCTCAAGCCTACGGCAGCCATAGCGCAGAACATACTAGAGAAAACCGGCTCGTTCGCCTTCAAACGAACGCAAAACGACTATACAGCAACCGTTGTAACGGGCGGCGTAACACGAACCATCACCGTCCCCACAAGCGCAATCCCCGTGAGTCAGTGGAGCCATGTATCGATGCAGTACGTGAGCGACTCAAGCGTATTTAAGCTCTACGTAAACGGCTTGCCCGTAACGCGTGTAGACAATGTCACCGGTGTCATAGCCGATCCAAACAACAGCGTAATAATCGGCGGCGGCGATGTAAGTTTCCTCATAGACGAAGTCCGGGTACTGAAAACAGCCGTACCCGATGCAGACGTAAAAACCGATCACGCGCGCTACCTCAACGGCTCCGCCCAAGGCATGGCCATATTGCTTCGCTTCGACGAAAACTATGGAAGGTACGCGTATGACGGATCATCACAGAACGCCATATACAACGCACGCCATTTCACCATGTCGGGCAACGTCGCATGGTCGTCCGACAAGCCTTCTTCAGCACAGCTCAGCTACTATGGCATTACCGATGCCCTTGGTAACTACAGTGTATCGGGCATAGCGTTCTCCGGTACCGGCGAAAACTTCACCATCATCCCCTCCTACCTCACACACAGCTTTACACCCAACTCGCGTCAGGTCTTTTTAGGCGACGCGTCGACCGTATTTGGCAACCAGGACTTTACCGACAACTCATCGTTTACCGTAACCGGCGAACTGTTCTATGGCGAAGTTACAGACCATAACAACAACGGCGTTATCGAGCCGGCAAACAACGAGATCACCACAACCGCCTGCTCCGTACCCGATGCCACATTGAAAATAGACGGCAATGCCGTGATCGCCTATGGCCAGCAGGTAAAGACCGATGCCAACGGAAAATTCACCATCGAAGTGCCGATCGGTAATCACTTCATCGAAATAGAGAGCAACGGGCATACCATGGCCATAGGTCGTTTCCCCGCAACCGGTGTCTATAACTTTCAGGACGACCTGGCGGGAATCAACTTTGTTGACAGTACCAAACGTATAGTGGTAGGGCGCGTAGTGGGCGGCTTAGTAGAAGCTGAAAAAGTGCCCGGCCTCGGCCGCTCAAAAAACAACATCGGTCAGGCTCGTATCGTCATTGCCCCCACAGCTGTCGGAGCGCCCTGCTTTCAGAAAGAAATCGTAACCAATGCCACCACCGGCGAGTACCTGGCTAGAGTGTACCCTTTACGGTACGATGTAAAAGCAGTAACACTCGTCACAGATCCTAACCTGTTAAACGCCGCAGACTTTACCAATACCAAAGTACAGCTCGACCTGCGCAATGTCGTAGGCAGTACAGTGGCACGCGACACCGTACGTAACGCAAACGGCGATATACTGCGCATCGATACACTGGTATACCACAAGCGACACGATATGATCTATCGCGTCGCGCCCACACTAAACGTCGTGGCCGCTACCCCCACACCTGCCAATGCCGGCAAATTTATTGGCGAGACCAAACTCGTACAGGGAACAACGACAATTTCGCTAACGCCCTCCGGAGCCACCGATTGGGGGGCACTGGGTTTCCCCGTATTCAAACAAGACTCAAAGTACTCCGCCAAAATAACGGCCGATGAAATTTATACCAACATAGACAACGGCTCCACCAACCGCGTACCATTGTCTGGCAGAGCACAGATCATGAACGAAATGGTCGATGGCACCGACCCGAAAGCGTCCATCAATATTACAAACGGCGTAGGCCTCTACGAATTTACCTGCGGCCAGCCGAATACAACGCTCGATTCCAACAACCCGCAATTCAACGGCACCAAGACCTTACAGATAGATGTTACGCCCGCCAGTGCCCAAACACGCCACTGGGAACCTAACGGTACGGGTAACGGCACAATGTACCGTGCCTACGTACTGGGCTCGCGTATGGCCGGCGCCGGCATACTCACGCAAGGCCCCGAGAAAGTAGACTATATCCTCCGTGACCCTCCGGGCTCCGGTAGCTTTGCCGTGTGGGAAGCAGGATCAGCCTTCACAAACACCACAAGTACGTCATTCGATAACTCGGGTGGAACAAATCTAAAGAACCTCGTCGCCGTAGGTATGCACGGCGTAATCGGCCTGGGACTAGGTCTGATTACTGACAATTATGTAGCGCTGGGCCTCCAGCTGGAATACAACGTTGTCGAAGGCAGTAGCAGCTCACACACCACCACCTACACCAACCTGACCTCCATATCGACCCGCGACGACGCAGACCATGTTGGCGCCGACGCAGACATCTTCATCGGCAAATCCAATAACATGGTCGAAGGCCTCATGATGTCCATCGAACTGGTCGACGCCGCAACGTGCGCTACCCTGGGCAGCGGATGTTTCGGACCCACAGTACAGGGCAAACAACTGGCCATCGTGCCAGGCGTGGCGTTTGGCATGATGGGCATCGCTACCCGCTTTGCCTACACACAGTCCGAGATTGAAACAGTTGTTATTCCCAAGCTACAGTCGGCACGTAACTCCTTGCTCAATGGCTCCCATACCGCATACACCTCGGCACTTCCGGCATCGCATTCACGGTTCGGAGCAAACAACGACGATCCTCTATGGGGCACAGGCGTATCGACCACAACGCCAACCGTAGGCGACGCCGCCGATAGCACAGGACTTTCGTACACATTCAGAGGCATGGCCTCGGGTAAACAAGACTCGGTACGCATCCTAAACAACCAGATTGCCCTGTGGAAACGCGCGCTTGCCCGTAACGAACGCGAAAAAATGCAAGCCGTGAAGCGCGCCGAAGGCTATAAGCTGATGGACAACTTCACCCTCGGTACCGCCATTATCTCCAATTCATATACCGTTAACAAAGACGATGAATACACAGAGTCATGGGAACACAGCTTCTCGCAGGCCCTCGTACAGGAAATGCAGACCCTGATATCCAACACCGGTATAAAAGGAGAGAACAGCGTTACGTTCAACGAAACCTGGTATAGCGGAAACACAGACGTCTTTACGAACACCGAAACTTTTTCCTATACACTGACAGACGGCAACGCTGGCGACATCCTGAGCATCGACGTATACGGCACTGCATTGGGTAACGTCTTCATCACCCGTGGTGGCCAAACCATGTGTCCGTACGAAGGGGAAGTAGTATCGCACTATTACAATCCGTCAGACCCCGATGGCTTTATCGGCTCACACACCTACAACGCCTCAGGCTTTGGCGATCCAATACAGGTAGCCACTCAACAGCGCGAAGATCCGCGTATGCTCATTACGCCCGTGAATCAGGTGGGAATTCCGGCTAAACAGGCGGCCGTATACCAACTGAACCTGAGCAATGCCGCTATTACCAACTATCCAAACGATGTGCAGATGCGCGTGTTTGTCGCAAGCCAGAGCAACCCCGATGGGGCTGTGGTGAAGATAGATGGCCTCGACCCGAATACCCTTTACACGATACCCAAAGGCGCGTCCGTCACAAAAACCCTCACCATCGAACGCGGCCCGGTAGAAATAGATTACGACAGCATCATGATCGTATTCGCTTCGGCCTGCGACGAAAATCTGGCAGATACCGTATACGTAAGCGCTCACTTTATACCTTCGTGTACAGATCTGAAACTCACCGCCCCCACCGACAGTTGGGTATTCAATAACGCCATAAACAACGCGGCAAACATTGTTGTGTCAGACTATAATTACAACTACGGCGCGGCTACCGACAACACAACAACACCGCCCGTCAAACTAGGCTTCAACAAAATCGGGCTGGAGTTCAAACCGGCCAACACCAGCAGCTGGACAGAATATACGGCCTTCTACAAATACCCGGCAACACCCGAACAAAATGCCATACCGACTAACCGGGCCTACACACAATACACCTGGGATATCTCAACCGTGCCCGATGGATCATACGAGCTCCGCGCCGTATCCTACTGCCTTAACAAAGACGGCACCTACTCTACGGTTACCTCACCCGTACACAAAGGTGTCATGGACCGCATCAACCCCGTGCCGTTCGGTACACCGTCACCAGCAGATGGAATACTCGACCCGCAAGACGATATATCCATCAAGTTTAACGAATCGATAGAGATCGGCGCATTAACCAGCCGCAACTTCGACATACGCGGTGTACTCAACGGTGGCAATGCACGCCAAAGCGAAAGCGTAAGTTTCGACGGTGCAGACGATTATGCCGAAGTAGCCGCGGGAGCAAGCCTGCAAAAGCGCAGCTTCACAGTCGAGTTCTGGGCCATGCTAAATGGCACGGGCAGCATGCAGACCGTCATGAGCCAGGGTACCGATGCATCGCAAAGCCTCGTACTTGGCTTCGACGTCACCAACCGGTTCATCTTCCGGCTAGGCACACAAACCGTAGCCTCAACCAATGCCGTAATGACACCGGCCACCTGGCATCACTACGCCGCCGTATATGACTATGCCGCGCAAACCGCCAACCTCTATATAGACGGAGCGTTAGTCAATACAGGCAATACCAGTCTGCTCGCCGACTACAACGGCCAGGGTAAACTCGTATTCGGCAAAACGCTGCCGGCCCACAACAACTACCTGAACGGAAACCTCAACGACGTGAGGCTGTGGAGTAAAGCACGTACCGTGGGCGAAGTCGTACGCGACATGAACAAAGACCTCTACAGCAATACCGCTGGCCTCGTCTATAACTGGAAAATGAACGAAGCCGAAGGCACCGTCACACACGATGTCATTCGCAGCCGCAATGCCACCCTATACGGTGCCAGCTGGCGCGTAACCCCAAACGGTCATGCAGCACAGCTCGACGGCATAGACGACCGCATCGACATCAACAGCGGCACCACATCGATAACACAGGAAATGGACTTCACGCTTGAATTCTGGTTCAAGTCAAACCAGGCGGGCGTCGCCACCCTGTTCTCCAACGGCAAAGGCGATGGCAATGGACTGGATTCACTGTATACCTGGAACATCCAGAAAGATGCAGCCGGTATACTGCACGTATACCATATGGGTATAGACTTCGTAGCAACCGACAAAAACTACTTCGATAACAACTGGCACCACTTTGCCCTCGTATTGCAGCGCACCGCAAACCTGACCTGCTACATCGACGGCAACCTGCAAAAGTCTGTACAGGCCTTCTCCTTCCGCCAGGTGGGTGGAGCCTGGATGTACCTGGGCGCACGCGGATACCGTACCGGCATGGTGCCCACCTACGACAATCATTTCAACGGCTCACTCGACGAATTCCGCTTCTGGAACACCGCCCGTAAAGCCGAACAGATCAGGCGCGATAAACAAAACCGCATGAAAGGCGACGAATATGGCCTGCTTGCCTTCGTACCGTTCGAAAACTACGAAGTCGACCCCACCGGCATACCACTACTGACGCCTACATTCAACGATTACTCCACCGACATCACGTCCGTACCGGCCGATGGCGTCTATGCCCGCAACGGTGTAGTACACACAGCGCAGACCCCGGTAATAAAACTACCGCGCCAGGTTGGAGCCATCGACTTCGTCACATCCGTCAACAACGATCAGATCGTTATCACGCCCACCACTTCGCCCGAGCTGTTGGAGAATGTCACAATCGACATCACCGTAAAAGACGTTTACGACCTGCGTGGTAACAAAATGACATCGCCCAAAACCTGGATAGCGTACATAAACAAAAACCAGGTACTGTGGCAGGATGTAGAACGTACCTTCACCAAAAAGCAGGACGACGTCCTGACCTTTACTGCAACCGTGGTAAACAACGGCGGCGCCTTAAAAGAATACACCATCGGCGGCCTCCCGTCATGGCTATCGGCGTCGAAAACTTCCGGTACGCTATCACCCAACAGCACCCAGGCCATCACCTTTACAATACCGGCAGGAACTTCCGTAGGCGAGTACGATGCCGATCTCACCCTCAAAACCGATTTTGGTTATGCAGAAGTGTTGCGCATTGCCGTAAAAGTACTCGGCGATGAGCCAACATGGACGGTGAATCCCGCAGACTTCCAATACGGCATGAGCGTAGTAGGCGAAATCCGGATAGATGGCGTGATCGCTACCAGCACCGCTACAAAAATCGCGGCCTTCAATGGAAACAAGATCTGCGGTGTGGCTCACCTAACATACATGCAAGCCTACGACCGTTACGAGGCCTTCCTGAACATCTACAGCAACACCGTAACCGGCGACTCCATCACCTTCCGTGTGTACGATGCCACAACCGGCACCACGTTCGTCAACGTAAGCCCCAAACTCATGTTTGTCGAAAACAATATCGTCGGCAGCGTGAACACTCCCGTAACGTTCACAGCCAATTCAGAAGTACGCCTGGAAATACCGCTGAAAGCAGGCTGGACATGGATCTCGCTGCCGCTCCGCTCCAACCAGTTGCAGCACAGCAACCTGTTGATGGAGAGTATAACCAGCGCCGAAAACGACATCGTACGGACAATCGATACATATGATCAATATGCACCCGGCCGCGGTTGGATCGGCACCATCTCGTCATCGCCAGAGCGTCTCACAAACCGTAAAACATATCAGGTAAAAAGTACGGCAGCCGATGTGCTCATCTTTACAGGCGTACGGATCAATCCTGCCGATGCAGCAGCCGAAATCAGCGTTGTGCCCGGATGGAACTGGATTGGCTACGTAGCAACAAAAAATAGCGACACCAATACCGCCCTCTCGGGATATAGCGCCGTAACCGGAGACATCATCAAGAGTCAGTATGAATTTTCCGTATACGACAACCAGGTAGGCTGGGTAGGAAGCCTCTCCACCTTACGCCCTGGGCTGGGATACATGCTGAAATCTACCGGTACAAACACGTTCCATTATCCGGCGTCCGTATTCTATGGCAACACAACGACCGGCCGTACTGCTGCTGACGAGGAGCAGACAAAATCTACCGACCAGTTGTTCAACATCGGTTTGTATGAAAAAACAATGTCCATCATTGCACAATCCAACTTGTGCGAAGCCGCAAAGACAGGCCATGTAGCCCTGGCAGCATTCGATTCAAAAAATAATATACGCGGCTATGCCCAACCGGTTTACAACGAAACACTACGCGACCACCTCTTCTACCTTACGGTCTATGGAAACACCGACGGTGAGTCGCTACAGTTGAAGTACCTCAATGCAAACGGCGCAGTAGCCGTACCCGTGCAAACAGGCCTCGCCTTCACGGGCGATGCACTCGTAGGCTTGCCTAAAAAGCCGCTACAGGCACACGTAGCCAACGATGTATCCTGCCTGATACTCGCAGAAGAAACGCCGGAAAATTATGGAACGTCAGAAGTATACCCTAACCCGTTCAGCGAAACATTGAACGTGGCCTTTGCATCCAACGTAAACGTAACACTGACGCTGACAGACATCGTAGGTCGGGTACACCTTACGATGGATTCAAAGAACGTATCGTCCATTGCGCTCGATCTGAGCAAACGCAACCTGCCTGACGGCGTCTACATACTGCGCGTAAGCGGCGATATACAACGAACAACAAAAGTGATCAAGGTTGGTAAATAACACGGAGGGAGAGACGAATCATGAAAAAGTTCTTAGCCATCGCGGTAATGTCCCTTGCAGCCCTGCAGTGCGCCCGGGCACAGGCGCCTGCTACATGGTCGGTTAACCCGAATGCGTACAGCAACGCCATGACCATCACGTGCGAACTATACCATTTGTGCGACGTCCTGAAAAATGCAGACAACGTAGTAGCCGCCTTCGTCGGTGGTCAGTGTCGTGGCGTAGTGAAAACAAGTGTTCCCGTAGACGGCCGGCAGCTTGCATACCTCACCGTATACAGCAATACCGTTGGTGAAACGATTTCCTTTCAGGCGTATGATGCCGATCGGAGCGTAATCTTCCCGGTTCTCAACCAGATTGCATTCAACACCAACGGCGTGGGGGGCATTAACAACCCGGTGATCCTTGCCGATAACTATGCCCCTACAGACATCGCACTGTCCACGTACAGGTTCCAGGAAGACATCACAGCCGGTGCAGTGATCGCCACACTGACCGCTACCGATCCCGATCAGGGTGACGTTCGCACATTCTCACTGCCGCAGGGAGAGTTCGACAACGATAAGTATACCCTAAATGGCGACCGCCTCCTGGCCAAAGGTCCGTATAGACACGACGCCGAGCCCGAGCATACCGTACGCATCACCGTGACCGATGCAACGGGCTGTTCCTACACCAAAAACATCACGTTAACCCTTATCGGTGTAAATCAACAATTTGCCCCCGAAGACTTGACGTTCAAACAACAGGCACTATTCGATCGCATTGCACCGGGCACATTCGCAGGTGTATTGTCAACAACAGATGTCGACCAGCAGACCGGGCACGTATACACATTAGGCAGCTGCATGCCACGCGACGGAAACAACCTGTTTATTATCCGCAAAGATTCTGTTTTTACAAGAGCAACACTGTATTACGACCAGACCCCAACCCTGCAGGTGTGCATCCGTACAACCGATGAAGACGGCCTCTTCTACGAAAAGAGCTTTAGCCTGATTCTCGAAGAACCGCACGATCCAACAGATATAAGCATCGACAACCTTACGATAAAAGAAGGCAATCACCCAGACTACCGTGTAGGCCGTTTCACCACAGTAGACGAAGATGAAGGAGACACATTCACCTACGACCTGACACCGGGGAATGGCGACGAAGACAATGCCCAGTTCTACATCGTAAACGATGCACTCTACGTAACCGCTACCACAAACTATGATGTGCGGAATGTGTATCATCTAAGGATACGCTCGTCTGATACCCGTGGTGCCTTCATCGAGAAATCATTCACCGTCACAATCGAAGACGACCCGCGCTTGTCCCCTGCCCTGCCCGTAGTGAACTACATCTCGCCAAATGGCGATGGCCGCAACGATTACTGGGCCATTCAAAACGTAGAAATCTACAGAGACTTCTCGCTGCGCATCCTCGACACATTCGGCAACGTGCTATACAGCAAAGAATCTGGCTATCAAAACGAGTGGGATGGAAAACTCAACGGCAACGCATTACCGGATGGAAACTACTTCTTCGTTTTTCAAAACGGTAAAAAGATATACAGAGGAAACATTGCGATCGTAAATCAATAACACTGTAGCTATGAAAAAAACTTTACTTCTTCTTTTAGTATTGGTTTGTGCTGAACGTGGCGTGGCTCAGGTTGTGAATTATGACTTCTTTGCATTCAGAACCGGCAACATGTTCAGCGTAAACCCAGCCTGGGTTACCAAAGACGAAGGCATAAACATCATCCTGAACAGCCAGGTAATGGGTTCGTCGCTTGACTACGCCCAAAAGAACCTGATGGTCGGCGCGTACGCGCATGCCGGCGACAACTCCGGACTCGGAATGAAAGTAATATCCGATTCACGCGGAGCATTCCAAACCCTTCATGCCGACCTGTCGTATGGCTTTCATGCACGGTTTACAGAGGGGCATTCACTGCGAATGGGCGTACTGGCGGGCATGAACAACTCCCGCCTGCAGATCAACCGCCTCGACAGCCATGAATTGATCGACCTCTCAGATCCTACCCTGTCAAGCAGTTACTACAACAACACACAATTCGTGGCAGGTGCGGGCGTATTATACACCCTTAACAACCTGGATATTGCCGCGTCACTGCCACAGGTCGTGTCCACATCGCGTCCGTTAAACTCGTATGTCAATGCCGCAGTGTTTTATAAGATCAGGGCTAATGAAGAGTTCACCGTGCAACCCTGGGTGAGTTATCAAAGCATGCCCGTTACCAAAACACTGATGGGAGGTTACATAAAAGCCTCCTACAAAGACTTTCTATGGGCACAGGCCGGTTACCAGAATAATAAAGCAGTAGCAGGGGCCGTTGGCGCCTTCTACGAAAACATAGGCTTCTCGTACGGCTTCCGTCTCGCTAACCCGGAGTTCAAAGAAGCCGTCGGTGGCGCCGTACATGAAATCGCGTTTACCATACGCATCGACAAAAAGAAAAGCAAGAAAACTAAACAACCCGGCGAGGACGCTACCGGCCTGGAAGACGTACTCGCACGCCTGGATCGCATACTCAACGAAGATGTAACCAGCAACAATGCCGCTGACCTACGTGAGGAATTGAACACCATCAAACAGATGCTGGCCAAAGCTGAGATAGACAATGCCAGCCCCGGGAAAACAAAGCTGGTGCAGGAACAGCTAATCGTCATCGAAGACAAGATACGTGCCATAGAAGCGAAATTAAAATAATGATACCGCACGTCTACATACTGGCCTTTACATTTGTTACCATAGCCTGCCTACCGGCCTGCGCGCAGAAAGACCCGCTGCGTCAATCCAATCAGCAGCGTATAGAGGATTTGCGTCAACGGCTCACCAACCTTTCAAACGGTGGCGAAAACACCGATTCATTGATCTTACTTCTCAAGCAGATAATCCGGCAGCAAAGTGACTCATTGCGTAACCTTACCGGCACACTCGATAGGTATCAACACCAGTCAGACCAATTCAGCTACTCGCCGGCATGTAACTGCCACCGTATTTACTATGCTAACGGCAAGCATACAGCCAGGTACGCGGCGTATGCCGGGCTTGACTCCGTGGCTTCTGTAATGCGCAAAGATCACACTACCAGACTCACATTGGTGGGCCATGCCGACAAATCGGGGACAGCGTCCTTCAACGAAGCGCTTGCGCTAAAACGAGCAGAAGATCTGAAGCTTTATTTCATAAACCAACATCACCTCGATCCAGCCAGGATCACAACCGAAACCCGGGGCAATACAGAAGCTATCCCGGGTATAAGCGATCCGTACCTCTTTCACCTAAACAGACGCGTAGAGGTATTCGTGGTAAAGTATTGAGCATTGCCCTTCCCAATCCTCTCTCAAATAAAAAACCCTACCCGCCCTCCAGGTAATAAGCGCTAAACGCCATAGAACAAAAACGCCCGCCAGATCCATAAAGTCAGGCGGGCGTTAGTGCAATATGCAGCAGCGTCTTCTACTTCAACAACTTCACGTCTCCATCCGAAGCTTCATCAAGAATAGCAGCCAGATCCACGCCCTCGACATATTCCCGATACGTAGAAGACGTATAGTCACCGATCTCCGTCAGATACTTACCTTTCTCTGGAAACGGACCGCTGAATGCTATATACCATGTATCATCGCCGTCGTACCGATATTGATACACATAAAGCTTTCGCTTCTGTTCTTTATACTTCACGGATCGTACGCCCACCAGCTTTATTTCGTCCGCTCATTCTTGTGAGAAAGTTCCACGTGGCCTTCGTCCGCGCTTCAGAGTAATGAGACTAAGCATTGAGCACTATTAAGACACGTATAGCGCCCTTAGTATAAATCCTGTGTGATTAGTTACTTCGTATTCACCGGGAATAACTTCTCGTCCACTTGAGTCCCCTGTCCGGCAACACGGCACCAACCGTTAACACCTTTATGATATACTTCCAGACGACGTACTTTTATACGTATATCTTGCCCATCGACCACCAGGCTAACATCTAATAAAAAATTGACTACCGCAGTCGATGCATCGTAAATTCGAATGAATTCATTGCCGGGAACAGGATGTACAGACTTAAACACAACCTTTTCTTTCTTTTGGACCTCGACCCATTGCTGATGGGAAAAAGATATATCGCCTTTAGGACCTACCGCAATAAAGTCACTGCAGTCTACCGGCACACCCGGCTTTTGATGACGCAAAATTTCGCGTATCTCCCGGCGCTCGTTCGGATAGCTGGTTGTATCGATCTGGGCGAACGCGCTATAGGCGGCAATCGTAAGTAAAACAATGGAGAGGAATATTTTCATGACGGCTTTAGGCGTTAAGTCTACTGGTAAAGATAGTCTTACCATAAACGCGCCGGTACTCCCCATTCGGGTACTGTGTGCATTGGGAACAAGCTCCATTCCCGGACATAGACAACATGTGTGCAATGCAACATGACTGGGAACGAGAGTCAATTTGTGCAAATTACGCGCGAGGGCAGTAGCGTCCCTTTGATGATTATCCCGCAAGTCTCACAGTAACTCTTCATCAGAACTTCACGACATCCCCATAAGCCTCCTTACGGTGTAGATCTTTATCGAACAGCAGCGGGTAATCCTTCCTTCCCTTCACAGGGAAATTATCAAGCCAGCTTCTACGATCGCTGATATTCCAAAAAGTAACACTGGTAATAGAGTTCTTATACCGCCTGAACAGATCGAAGCACATGGTATAAACCTCACGCTGCTTCTGTTCTCTGGCGGTGGTAAAAGCTTGATCAAAATCCTCCGCACGCTTTTCCCGGGCGTTATGCTCTTTAGGATAAACAGATATATCAAGTTCGGTGATTTGCAGCGCCAGTCCGGATGCGGCAAATTGGGATAGCGTATTTTCCAGTTGCTCTCGCGAAGGCTCGCTGATGGCCCAGTGTGCCTGTAACCCGATACCATGAATAGGAATACCGGCCCGTTTAAGGTCCGTCACCATTTTAATTATCTTATCACGTTTCACAGCGTCAATCTCATTGTAGTCGTTGTAAAAAAGTAAGGCGTTGGGATCCGCTTTATGTGCATAACGAAAGGCCATGGCTATAAACTCATCGCCGCATATCCTATACCAGGCCGACTTCCGGTACACCTCATCTTTCTTGTCTGAAATAACTTCGTTAACAACGTCCCAGGCATAGATTTTTCCTTTGTAACGGGGTAACCACATCCGTAATATGCCGCTCCAGTCGCTTCAACAACACCTGCTTTGACACAGTATCGCCCCTGGCA
>Ga0065165_1000769_pt1 | contig 43340 bp, 33 predicted proteins | sample AraplaMF_Cvi_mMF_FD_63813 | JGI IMG/M metagenome (GOLD analysis project Ga0065165, IMG submission 63813) | Arabidopsis root microbial communities from the University of North Carolina, USA - plate scrape MF_Cvi_mMF (version 2) (version 3) | ecosystem: Host-associated > Plants > Roots >... | reverse complement strand
GGCAACCAGGAATACGAGTGCACGCCCTGGGGCATGCCCGCGCGCAACATCTTCGGCTGGCAGAAGCCCTGCTATCTGCTCGGTGAAGGCTACGCAAAGACCTTCAAGGAGCTGATGGACACCACCGACTGGGAGACCTACGGCACCGGCAAGTACGAAAAGTGCGCCGACTGCATGGCCCATTGCGGCTACGAGCCCACGGCTGCGACCGCAGCGCTGAACAACCCGCTGAAGGCGATGTGGGTGTCGCTGCGCGGCATCAGGACCTCTGGTCCCATGGCGCCCGAGATCGACATGAGCAAGCAGCGCCCGGCGCAGTACATCTTCTCGGCCGAAGTGCAGAAGCGCCTGTCGGAAATCCGCAAGGACGAAGCCGAGGCCGCGCAGGCCAAGGCCGCACAGAAGGCCTCCACCGCCGCGTAAGCGCGCGCGATCGACTTTCACGACGAAGGCCCGGCCGCGATCGCGACCGGGCCTTTTCTTTTCCCTTGTGCCGACCGAGGAGCGGCCCGTGTCCCGGACGCGCTGCAGCGCTCTTGCGCTGCTGCGCAGAGCCGGGACCCAGCAGCCGCGTGCCGTGCCGATGCATGGGCCCCGGCTCTGCAGCGCACCGCTGAAGAAGCGCTGCGCTGCGTCCGGGGCATGAGGCGCAAGTGTTGCTCGCTCTCTCCGCGCCATTGCGAGGAGCTCTTGCGACGCCGCTGCGCTCGCAATGACGGCGTATGTGGCACTGGCCTGCTCGCCATCAGCGCTCTTCCTCGCAGACATGCCTACGCGTCCCCGCGGCGCCTTTTGCCCGAGTCTTGCTGGTGTTCACCGCCCTCGAAAGACCAGAGGACGCAGGGAAGGCCGGGCGCCGGCGGCACCCGCAATCCGTGCGCAACGGAAATGCACACGGGGTGGATCACAGGCGATGCCGGTCGCCCGGCCTTCCCTGCGCGGATGGTTTTAACGGTGTCCTTCGTGCTCTCCTCGGGGAGCGTTGCACTATTGCCCCCGTCACCTCGCCGCTGATCGATGCGCGTGCCGGTTAGCTGCCACATCACGGCGCGATTTGACGCCAGAACCCCGGGCGTCGGGACCACACGACTTCTCCGTCCGCGGACGGTTTGGCCTGATGGCCGGAAGCTCGCGTGTGCTCACTTCCGACGACCGACCGAACCGCTGTAACCACGCCGTGTCGTACGCGCCGCGCATGACTCACGGTTGCCCGCCCTGTCATCGCCTTTCGCGCCGGCGCTGCCGCGTCCACCGCACCCCGGCCCGCATCTCGTGACGATCGCGAAGCGCCCCTCTGGCAGGGCCGGGATGGCGGCTCTATGCCACAAATCCGAAATTCGGTAAAGCGGAATATTTTCGCGGACGGGGATTGACGTTGTTGCGCCTGTTTTGCCCGACGCCTCGCGTGGCGCCAGCCCGTAGCGGCCGTGAGCCGCTGCTCCACCCATCCCACGACGTCACGCTTCAAAAATAAAAAGGCCCGGTCGCACGACCGAGCCTCTTCTTTACGATCAGCTCGACGACCCCGCTCAGGCCGCCTTGGACACCAGGGCTTCGCTCTCGACCAGCTCCGTCCCGATCAGATAATCACGGCAGCCGCGCAAGGAGCGAAGCGCGCGGTTGAAGTCGATGCCGGTCGAGACCAGCGCATGCAGCGTCGCCGGGTTGCGGACGATGCCGCGCAGCACGGCGGCGAGGTCGATCTGGCCGTTCGGCTTGATGGCGGCGCGGGCGAGCGCCGGCAGCGCGCGATGGGCGGGATCGCTGATGACGCGGACCGCGGCGAACGGCAAGCCGGCCTCGGCGGCGTAGGCGGCCGCGATGTGGCTTTCCATGTCGACGGCGGAGGCGCCGGTCTCCGAATGCAGCGCCGCCTTGCAGGCGCGCTTGGTGACCACTTCCTCGGCACCGGCGAGGCTGCCGCGCACCACGCGGCGGCGTCCGGAGGTCAGGCGGTCGATCAGGTCGTCGCCGAGCGAGAGGCCGGCGGCCCAGCGGGTGTCGCCGGAGAGCACCTCGGTCGCCAGCACCACGTCCCCGGAGCGCAGCGTCGGGTCGAGCCCGCCGGCCACGCCGAACGAGATCACGCCGCGAATCGTCTCGGGATCCACCACCGTCAGCAGCGCCCGCAACTGGGTCGGGCTGCTCGACGAGCAAATGACGGCCATTCCGGGCCCGGCCGCAATGCGGGCCTCCTGAACCAGACCGGTCACGATCAATATAGGCCGCGGGTCGATGGCGGTACCCGCGGTAACATAGTCCCCCGTCCCCAAAGTCACATTCCGACCCCTACCACCCTGCTGTTCGTGTTCCGCAAGTTCCGATACCGCGCCAACGCCCACAGCGGGAAGAACTTCGGGTAACCATGATACCGGAGATAGAATACACGAGGAAAGCCTGTGGCGGTGTACCGCTGCTCGTCCCACAGTCCTTTTTTGTTCTGTGTTGCAATCAGGTACTCCACCCCGCGGGCGACGGCCGGGTGATCAACCTCGCCTGCCGCCATCAGGGCAAGCAAGGCCCATGCCGTTTGCGAGGCGGTCGAGGGGGCTGCTTCCCAGCCCCGGTAGTCCAGCCGGTAGCTGACGGCGTCCTCGCCCCAGCCACCGTCCTGGTTCTGGATCGAGGCCAGCCAGGCAGCCGCCTTCCGGATCATCGGGTCGTCGTGGCGGACGCCGGCCATGTTGAGGGCGCACAGCACCGACCAGGTTCCATAGATGAAGTTCATGCCCCAGCGGCCGTACCAGGATCCCTCCGGGTGCTGGGTCTTCCTGAGGTAGGCCACGCCATCGGCGACATGCTTGCTGCTTGCCTCGGTCTCGCCGAGCTGGGCCAGCATCGAGATGCAGCGTGCGGTGACATCCTCGGTCGGCGGGTCGAGCAGCGCGCCATGGTCCGAGAACGGGATGTTGTTGAGGTAATATTCGAGGTTGTTGACGTCGAAAGCAGCCCAGCCGCCGTCGTCGCTCTGCATGCCCTCGATCCACTCCCGGCCGCGCGCGATCGCGGCATCGTAGCCGGTCGCACCGTGCTCCCGGCGCATGCGGTCCATCGACATCACCACCACGGCTGTGTCGTCGAGATCGGGGTAATGCGCGTTGTTGTACTGAAAGGCCCAGCCACCCGGACGCACGTCGGGCCGCTTCACCGCCCAGTCGCCCTTCACCTCGAGCTCCTGCTTCGGGATCAGCCAGTCGAGGCCTTGCCTGGCCGCGGGCACCGCCTTGTCGCCGCCGGCTTCCAGCAGCGCGTGCGCCGTCAGCGTGGTGTCCCACACCGGCGAGACGCAAGGCTGGCAATAGGCCTCGTCGTCCTTGATCACGAGCAGCTTGTCGATGCCCCGGCGGGTGATCGCGCGCGGCGGATAATTCTCGTCCTTGCCGAGCGCGTCGTACATCATGACGATGTTGGCCATGGGCGGATAGATCGCGCCCATGCCGTCCTCGCCGTTGAGCCGCTCTTCGGTGAAGGCGAGCGCGGCATCGATGGCGCGCTTGCGCAGGCTCTTCGGAAACATCGGCTCGATCACGCGCAGGATGCCATCGAGCGCGCGGAACAGCACGAACCAGGCCATGCTCTGGTGCGGCGCCTTCGCGGTCATGCCGATCGAGCGCGGATCCTGGAGGAACAGCTCGTCGATGCCGACGCCCTTCGGGTTCTTCGCCAGCGGCTTCAGCGCGGCGATCACCATCAGCGGCACCATGGTGGTGCGCGCCCAGTAGGAGATCTTGTTGAGGTGGAACGGCGACCAGAACGGCAAGAGCACGATCTCGATCGGCAGCACCGGCACCGCGCGCCAGGTCACGACGCCGAAGGTCGCGAGCAGGAACCGTGTGAAGACGTTGCTGTTGATGGCGCCGCCGCGGGCATGGATCGCCTCGCGCGCACGCACCATGTGCGGCGCGTCGACGGAGTCGCCGATCATCTTCAGCGCGAAGTACGCCTTCACGCTGGCGCTCATGTCGAACTCGCCGTCATGCACCAGCGGCCAGCCGCCATGGGCGCCCTGCACCCAGCGCAGATAGTTGCCGATCTTGGCCTCGAGCACGGTGTCGACGGGCTCGGCGAGATAGTGGCGCAGCAAAACGTATTCGGCCGGAATCGTGCAGTCGGCCTCGAGCTCGAACACCCAATGGCCGTCGGATTGCTGGAAGTCGAGCACGCCCTGCGTCGCCGACGCAATGCTCGATTCCAATACTTTCGATTCCAAAGCTTCGCGGCTGGTCGCGTTCACGGAATCCATCTCGCTCGATTGCTCCGATAGTCGATTGAAATTGGACGGGACATCTGCCCGTCAGGGCCGCTTTGATCCTTTGGCGGCCAAAACCAGATCGGCGGCGCGATCACCGGACCGAACCGATCCCTCGATGGTTGCAGGCAATCCCGTAGCAGTCCAGTCGCCGGCGAGGAACAGGTTTTTCAGCGCGGTGACCGGCCCGGGACGCAGGGCATTCTGGGCGGGCGTGGCCGCAAACGTGGCACGGCGCTCGCGCACGATCTGCCACGGAGGCAATTCGCCCGACACACCGCCCGCCTGACAGACGTCGTTCCAGATCGCCTGCGCGAGTTCCTCGCGCGGCATGTCGACCAGACGATCGCCATTGCTGATGGTGACGGAGAGCCGGTTCGGGAACGCGAACAGCCATTCCACGACGCCGCCGATCACGCCGAGGATCGGCGCCGCGCCCGGCGGCGGCTCGACGCGGAAATGCGCGTTCACGATGGCGCGGAATTCGGTCGGCGCCTTCAGGCCGGGCAGCAAACTCGTGGCCGCGCGTGGCGGCACCGCCATCACGACGACATCGCCGTCGGCGAGCTGTATCACGTCCTCGCCGCCGAAATTCAGCGCGCTGGCCTTGCCGTCATTGCTGACGAACGACCGCAGCTCATGGCCGAGCTGAACGGTGTGGCCGCGATCGGCCAGGTACTTGACGGCGGGCTCGATCAGCACGGCGCTGAGGCCGTCGCGCGCGATCAGCGGACGGCAGGCCTGTCCGCCGGCAAGCAGCGTCTCGCGCACGATCGCACCGGCCAGGCCGGCCGAACCCTCGGGCGGATCGACGTTGAGCGCCGCCAGCAGCAGCGGCTGCACGAGACGCTGATAGAGCACGCCTTCGCAAGGAATGGCCTTGCCGACCAGCGTCTCCTCCGACGCCCAGATCAGCGGCGCCAGCTTGAGATAATCGGTCAGCCCGGTGTCGGGCACGCGACGGCTCTCGTCGAGCACCCAGGTCGGCAACCGGCCGGCGCCGAGATCGATCTGCCAGCGCTGCCCGGTCTTGATGTCGACGAACGGAAACTGCGCGGTCTCGGGACCGACGAGGCCGGCTTCGGTGCCGATCGAGCGCGCATAGGCGCGCGCGTGGCTGTTGCCGGACAGCAGCAGATGATTGCCGTTGTCGATGGTGAGGTTGGTGGCGCCGTCGAAATAGGAGCGGCAGCGCCCGCCGGCCTGGTGCGTCGCCTCGTGCACGGCGACCTTGAAGCCGGCATTGGCGAGCCGCACGGCGGCGGAGAGGCCGGAAATTCCCGCGCCGATGATGTGAGCTGTGTTTTGCATCAGATGAAAGCGTAGCGGAGCAGGATCAGGATGCGTGTGACCTTCGACACACGCACCGGCTCGCGCGGCGCGTTGAAGCCGCGCGCGATCAGGAGGTCCAGAATGGAGTGATAGTATTTCGACATGATCCGCGGCGCGCGCACGGCGCGGCGCCTGTTGCGGTTCATGATCTCGTCCGATTTCTCGAAATGCGCTTTCGCGCGCTGCGTCAGCGGCGCACAGACTTTCGGCAGCGCGCGCTCAGTGATCACGCGGTTCGGATCGCTGGAGGTGATGCCGGCATGCAGCAGCGCCTCGCGCGGCAGATAGAGCCGGCCGAGGCCCGCGTCCTCGTCGATGTCGCGCAGGATGTTGGTGAGCTGGAGCGCGCGGCCGAGATGATGGGCGAGCTCGATGCCGTCCTCCTCGGGCAGGCCGAACACCCGCACCGACAGCCGTCCCACGGCGCTGGCGACGCGATCGCAGTAGAGATCCAGCGTCGCCATGTCGGGCGCGCGGATATCCTGCGGCACGTCCATCTCCATGCCGTCGACGATGGCGAGGAAATCTTCCCGCTTCAGGCCGAAGGTCTTCACCGAGCCGACATAGTCCTTCAGGCGCGGCGGCGGATTGCCCTGGTAGAGCGCGTCGATGTCGTTGCGCCATTCCTGGAGCGCGGCGAGCCGCTCGTCGCGCGGGCCGTCGGAATCGGCGATGTCGTCGACCTGGCGGCAGAAGCTGTAGATCTGGAACATGGCTTCGCGCTGGTCATGCGGCAGGATGCGCATCGCAGCGTAGAAGGAGCTGTTCGATGCGGTCGAGCCGTAACTGGCGCTGGGCGAGGTCGCCTCAAGCGTCATGTGCAGTCCCCGGTCTGGAAATGGCCTTGCGTCCGATCGCGCGGCGGCCGAGTTCGCCGATCATGCCGGCGAGGCTGAAAGTGAGAAGCTCGAACTTGTTCAGATGCACGCGCTCGCGCAGGGGATCGCGCACCTTCAAGAGGCGCACGATGCGGTCGGCATAGGCCTGGATCACCGCGACGTCGACGCCGAGGCGGACATCGCGGATCTCGGCGCTCAACGACCTGCCCTCGTCGAGCAGCGCTTGGTTGCGGACGGCGAGCGATTGAAGACAGGCCAGCATCGCCGGCGGCGACTGCGCCAGCCCAAGCTGCTCGACCGAGGCGCCGCTCGCGTCCAGCGCATCGCGCGGCAGATAGACGCGGTTGAGCTCGCGGAAATCCTTGCCGCAATCCTGGAGGTGATTGTTGATCTGGAGGCCTGCGCAGAGCGCATCCGATGCCGCCCAGGTCGAGGTGCTCTCGCCATGGACGTCGAGCATGAAGCGGCCGACCGGCATCGCCGAGTAGCGGCAATAATGGATGACCTCGTCCCAATTCTCGTAGCGCAGCTTGGTCACGTCCATGCGGAACGCGACCAGCACGTCGAGCGCGTGGCGCGGCGCCATGCCGCGCTCGGCCAGGGCGCGCCGCAAGGTGACGGCCTCGGCCTGGGTGTCGCCGTTGCCGAGCAGTTCCGCCTCGAACAGGTCGAGCAGGCGCAGCTTCTCGTCCGCCGGCAGCGTGGCGTGATCGGCAATGTCGTCGGCGGTGCGGACGAAGTTGTAATAGGCCAGGATCAGGGCGCGATGACGCGGATGAATGATCCAGGACGCGACGGGAAAATTCTCGTCGCGGTCACCCTTGCCGGATCGCAATTCACTCGCAGAGGTCATCGAAGGCTGGTCTACAATCGTTTGGACAGGAAGGGCTTTTTCGCTCGCGCGGGCTCATGCCGCCGCGGCCCCCATATAGGGGAATACGGCCGCAAAACCAATCCTGTCTCTCGATGGCAGCGCTTCGCGGATCCGGCCCGAAAAGGCGGCCCCAGGACCGCCTTTGTGGGCCAGTGGCCGAGCTTACTGGTTGTGGTTCTTCAGGACCTGGTCACAGGCCTGCGAGATCTTGGGCCGGTTCTCCTTGAGACAGGCGAGGATCGTGAAATCGCCCTGGTCGATGACCGGACGGCAGAACTTCTGCACGTCGCGCGTGCAGGCCTTCTGCTCGGCGTCCGTGCCACGTCCTGCCTGGGCGAATGCCGCCGTCGAAAGGGTTGCCGACAGCAGGGTGAGAGCGACGAGAAGCTTACGCATTGTATTCCTTCATTCTGACGGCAGAATCGCACCAATCCCGGACAGCACAGGGCGGACGGCCGGAACGGATTGTTCTGATGGCAAGTCGCCGCGGAATTCGCGGCCTTCGGAGAAGGCACAAGCACTGGTAAATGCGGCCAAATTGGCGCCACACCCACCAAATCAGGTCTTCCCGGCGCCTTCATTGCCAGATGTAAGGGGTTGATACTACGTCATAATTCAGGCGCGGCGCATTTTACTGCATGGCTGTTGCAGCGCTGCATCTGTCCGCCGCGCCGTTTCGGGTGGAAACACACTGAAACACGACAAATCGCCGGGTTCAGGCATGGCGCAGGCGCCTCGTGAACCACCATCTCTGGCCGTGGGGCGTTGAACCTGACACAGGCTCGGAGCACTAAACCTTCGATGTGGCGAGACGTCCCTGACCTTGTGCGGACGTCGTTCCAAGACGGGATATTTGTGATGAATCTTTTTGGGCGATCTGCACTGGCGATCAAGGCGGCCGGCATCGCGGCTGCGCTGCTCTTCTCAGTTTCGGCGAGCCACGCCCAGTCGTCCGGACCGTTCGCCGGCTTCGACGGCGCGTGGACCGGCACCGGCACGGTGTCGCTGTCGGACGGCACCACCGAGCGCATCCGCTGCAAGGCCGACTACAAGGTCGCCGGGACCGGCCTCAGCCTCAAGCAGGCCCTGCACTGCGCCTCCGACAGCTACAAGTTCGACCTCACCAGCGACGTGACGAGCCAGGGCGAGCGCATCTCCGGCAATTGGAGCGAGACCAACCGCAACATCTTCGGCAATCTGCAAGGCACCGCCGGCGGCGGCCAGATCGAGGTGTTCGTCGAGGCCAACGGCTTTGCCGCAAACCTGTCGCTGCGCACCAACGGCACCAAGCAGACGGTGCAGATCTCCTCCAAGGGCGAAATCCGCGGCGTCAACATCACGATGACGAAGAGCTGACAGCCTTTCCGTCAGAGAAGATCATGCCCGTCAGAGAAGATCATGGCCCCCGGCTCTCGCGCGCCGGGGGCTTTTTGCTGACCCGGACATCGCGATGACGAATGACCGTCACGCGATCACTCCTTCCGCGCGACGCATTCGCATCGGCATCTGAAATAGACCGCATCCGGAAACGACCCATCCTCGAACGGCAGCGCGGTCATGTCGGCTTGGACAAAGACGACGTTGCTCAAGCTGTCTTCCGCCGCGCGCCGATTGGCCGAACCGATCGCGTTCGGCTCGAGATCGATGCCGACGGCCTTGCCGACAATGCCCGCGAGCGCGGCCGTGATGGTCCCGGGTCCGCAGCCGGCGTCGAGCAGGATCGTGTCCGATGTCAGGAACGGGACGAAAAAGGCAGCGGAATCGCCACCTCGCTTCTGCTGAAACCTCACGATGGAGCTGTCGTGCCGCATGGTGCATCCTCGGCCGGAACTCCGGCGCAACCGTTCAGACTGCGCCGATTCCATGTCCGATGGATGAAGCCGTTCAGATCGCAGGCTTGTCGGAGCCTTGCAGTTTGGCGTGCAGATTGATCAGCCACATCGCCGTCGGCCGCAGGATGAAGAGGTCGGCGACGAGCGCCATCACCATCGAGAAGGCGCTGAGCCAGCCGAACAGCCGCAGCGACGGCAGATCGGAGAACACGGTGACGACGAGGCCGCAGGCCAGCACCACCGTGGTCAGGATCAGCGCGGGGCCGACCAGCACGGTTGCCCGCTCGACCGCGAGCGCCGAGCCGACACCGGGCTTGCTCTCCAGCCTCAAGCGATTGAGGAAGTGGATGGTGGCGCTGAGGCCCAGGCCGAACGAGACGGTGAGCGCGACGACGCTGGCGAATTGCAGCCCCTCCCCCATCGCCCACAGCACCGTTCCCGACATCACCACGGGGAAGATGCCCGGCAGGATGCAGGCGAACATCACGACCCACGAGCGGAAGGCAAGACCGATGAAGATCGCGACCAGTGCGAACTCGACGGTGAGGCCGCGGTTCAGCTTCTCGATCATGCTGGCCGAGTTACGCGCCGCGATCGCGGCAAGGCCCGTCACGGCGATCTCGTAGCCGGGATGCTTCTTGCGGACGGCGTCGAGCTCGGTATCGAGCTTGTCGACGATCGGCAGCAGCTGGCTGGAATCCTTGTCCGGCACACGGCCTGCGACCACGATCGCATCCTGCTGGGCGTCGATGAAGCGCCGCACCAGATGCTCGGGAATCACGCTGACATACTCCTTGAGCGTCGCAACGTCGGCGCCGCCGGCCTTTTCCGCGAGCCAGCGGCGCAAGGTCTCGAGCGACCAGACGTTGCCGACACCGGCGGCCTTCTCCACGGTCGCGTGCACGTCCGCGATGGTCTGGAGTGTCTCCGGCGAATAGAGCGTTTCACCCTTGGGGAACTGGACCAGCACGTTGACCGGGTTGGCGCCGGTGAGCTTGGCGTCGAGCCGGTCGCTGGCGGCGACCGCCTGGCGCTTGTCCGGCACCTGGTCGGCAAGGCGGTAGCGCGGCTCCAGATTGGCGTAGATGACGCCGAGGCCGGCGACGAACACCACCGCGATCAGGCTGAACAGGCCTGGCCGGCCGACCATGCGCACCGCGATCCAGTAGCAGAAATTGCGCAGCGCCTGAACACCGGCATCCGCGCTCTGGAACTTGACCGCGAACATCTTCTCGTTGCGCACCAGCAGCACGCCGAACACCGGCACCAGCGACAGCACCGCGACCAGCGCGATGATGGTGGCGGCCAATCCCGCCTCGCCGAACTTGCGGATCAGGTCGGAGTCGGAGAACTGGAGCGCGATGAAGGAAATGCCGGCGGTGCCGTGGGTCAGCACGCAGGCCGGCCCCACCACCAGCACGGCGTTCTTGAAGGCGGTGAACTTGTCCTGGCCCGCGATCAGCCGGTCGCGCGCGGCGAAGGTGAGCTGCATCGAATCCGAGAAGCTGATGACCATGATCAGCGGCGTCATCACGTTCAGGAACATGTTGAGATTGAAATTGGCCCAGCCGAGCGCGCCGAGCGCCAGCAGGATCGCGATCATCGGCGGGAATGCCGCCGCCACCATGAACGAGATCTTGCGGAAGAAGATGATGGCGATGACGCAGCCGGCGAGGATGCCGAGGATATTGTAGGTCAGCCCGTCGCGCTCGACCGCGTTGCGGATCTCGAGCTGCATCACCGGCACGCCGGAGAGCTGGACGTTGAGCCCGGTATCGCCGAGGTCTTCCTTCATCAGCGCGCGGATGTCGGCGACGGTCTTGGTCAATTTGCTCGACGCCACCACTTCCGGATCGAGCGACAGCACGATCAGCGCCAGCGTGCCGTCCTCCGACAACAGCTTGCCGCGGATGATCTCGTTGTTCTTGACGGTCTCGATGAACTTGTCATAGGCCGCGCCCTCGGGCAGCTCGGGCGGGAACAGCGCCGCCGGCAGCTTGCCCGGCGCCGGCGCCTGGCGCGCCGAGAACAGCGAGACCAGGCCGCGGGTGCCTTCGACCAGCTGCATGTCGGTGACGAAGTCGCGCAGCTTCTCGAGGTTATTCCGCGCCAGCAGGGTCTTGCCCTCGACCACGACGAGGACGTCGAATTCCTCGGCCGGGAACTTCTTCGTCACCTCTTCGTACTGCTTGAATTCGCGGGTGTCGGAGCGGAACAGCTGCGACAGCGAATCGTCGATCTTGATGCGGTGGATGCCGAACACGGCGCCGACGATCAGTGCGAGCAGCACGATGCAGGAGACGATCGGCGCCCGGACGGCGATCAGGCCGATGCGCTCCAGCCCGAAGGCGATCGAGGACGTAGGCCCCTGCTCGACCTTGTCGACATGAACCTCATTCTCGCGGTGCTTTTCGAGCATGCCTTGTCCAGTTCCTAAATCGGCTCAAGCTGTGAGCTTATGGCGTCCCGCGAACGGCTTGAAAATGCCATACCAATGGGAGGCTTGCCCCTTGAAAATGCGCGGAAAATCGCCGGCAGCGGTTTAGCAGGTCAATCACCCTTTTCGCAAGCCAGCGCAAGGTGGCCAAACCGATCAAGAAGCGGCGATTTTGCCGGAATGCCCGTCATTCGGGCCGCGCCGTGCCAATTCGACGCGCCGCGCGGTCCGCGCTCTCGTCCTTGAGCGCCACGCCGGTCGTCTCCCGCGCCAGCCCCTCGCGAACCAGCCAGGCGATCTTGAAGGCCGCCTCCTCGTAGCTCAACCCAGCATGGTGGATGTTCGACACGCAATTGCGCTCGGCATCGGTGCGGCCTGGCTTGGGTGCGAAGGTCAGATAGGCGCCGAGACTGTCGGGCGCGGACAGGCCGGGCCGCTCGCCGATCAGCGTCACGACCATGCGCGCACCGAGAATGGCGCCGATCTCATCGCCGAGCGCGACGCGCGCGCCTGAGGCGACGACGACATGGCCGAGCGCGACGGCATCGCCTTCAGCGAGCAGCGGCAGCAAGCGCGTCACCAGCGCCGCCGCGTGGGCGTGGACCGCCGCCGCGGACAGGCCGTCGCCGATCACGAGTGCGAGCTGGCATGGCTCGCTTGCGCATCGTGCCAGGGTCTCCGCAGAGCCGGCGTCAAGCCGTCGTCCCAGATCGGGCCGCCGCAGATAATCCCTGCGATCGACCGCCTGGCTCCGCGCCTCGGTGACGATGAGGCCGAGCGCACGGAGATCGCCGGCCAGGCGCGACGCATCGAAGGCGGCATGCACGGCATCGCGGGCGCGGGCATGGTCCAGCGTGAAATCGAGCAGCGCCCTCGTCGGCACGCTCGCACCGCTGCGCCCCAGCGCGACACGCGCGGGCGTAAGCGACCTGAGATCGAGGGTCGGGCGGCGCGGGACGGCCGGATCAGACATGTCGCATCATTCGGCGGGAACGGAAGCCTCGCGCAGCCGGATCGAATAGTTCGACGCGTTCTGCTTGCCGCTCGATGCCGCGCGCGCAAAGGTGATGAGATGGTGCGCGATCAAGGTGCAGCCGATCAGCCCTTCGAGATCGCCGCGCTTGATGCGTCCGAGCGCGAACTTCCAGAACACGCGCCTGTAGTCGCCGAGCACGCCCACCTTCCAGAAGATGTTGCGCAGCATGACGAGGCCGCGCCGGATATTGGCCCAGGTCTTCATCTCATCCGGCACCGGCATCTTGAGGCGGTGCGGATAGACGTGGTCGCATTGATACTGGAAGCGCGCAAAGACCTTCTCGGGCTCGTAAGCGACACCCATGGCGTGCTTCCAGGATGCGATGACCTCGTCATAAGGCAGCAGGAAGTCGACGTTGGAATCGCGGCCGTCGTCCTCGATCAGGCGCCCCTCGCGCTCCAGCCGGTCCCATAGCGGCGTCTTCGGCAGCGCCTGGAGCAGGTTGATGGTCAACAGCGGAATGCGCGATTCCTCGACAAAGGCGAGCAGCGCATCGGCCGTGTTCGCCTTGTCGGTGTCGAGCCCCATGATGATGCCGGACACCACTTCCATGCCGTAGGAGTTGATGGTGCGCACGCCCTCCAGGATCGGGACCATCATGTTGTGGTCCTTCTGCATCGCCTTCAGCGCGTCGGGATCGGGCGTCTCGATGCCGCAGAAGATCGTGATGAAATAGGCCTCGCGCATCTTCTCGAGGATCTCGGGCCGCTTGGCGATGTTGAGCGTCGCCTCGCAGGCGAGCCGCACCACGTAGCCGGTCTTCTTCTGCCATTCGATCAGATGCGGCAGCAGGTCCATCGCCGCCTTGCGGTTGCCGATGAAATTGTCGTCGACGAAATAGACCGTGTCGGTCATGCCGCATTCGCGCAGGCGATCGAGCTCGGCGATGATCTGCTCCGGCGATTTGATGCGCGGGTTGCGGCCGTAGAGGCCGGGGATGTCGCAGAACTCGCACTGATAGGGGCAGCCGCTGGAATACTGGATGCTGCCGAGCATGTATTTCTTCATATCGGCAAGTTCGTAGGCCGGGATCGGAAACTCCGTCATCGGGACGCGATCCTTGGTGGTCAGCACCACCTGGCCCTCGGGACGCGCCGTGTCGCGCGACAGGATCTCGATCAGCTGGTTGGTGGCGTCGCCGAGTTCGCCGACATGGAGATAGTCGAAGGACGGATAATAGTCCGGGCAGGCGCTGACGGAGGGCCCACCGAGTGCGACCGGCAGGTCGAACTCATGGGCGCGGCGGCAGATGTCGTTCATCTGCTGGCGCTGGATGTGCATGCCGCTGACGAAGACGGCCTCCGCCCAGGCGAACTCCTCCCCGGTCGCGCGGCGCAGGTTCTCGTCGACGAACTTGACCTGCCAGTCTTCGGGCAGATAGGCCGCGAGCAACAGGAGCCCCTGCGGCGGCATGAAGGCGCGGACGCCGTCGGTCAGCGGATAGGAATGCTCGAACGTCCCGAACGACGACGTGTAGCGCGGAAACACGCAAAGAATCCGCCGGGCCGTACCGTTGCTTTCAGCTCGCATTGAAGCTCCCCCGCCACTCGACATAGCTGCGGAAATTGCCAGCCGGACACATAGCGTAATGCTGTCGGCGGAATTTCTCAATATTGTGGCATGAGCTTAATTCCGGGAGGGGCCGATAGTTTCCTCGGGCGGACCGGCGCCCCTACGCAATCAATCGCGAGGCAAAATCGGGCAGCAGGCCTGCATCGCCGGCAAGCCGGAAATCGGCGCCCGCAATGCCAGACTGAACCAGCCAGTCGTCGAATTCCGGCGCGCGGCGCAGACCGAAGACGTCGCGGACATAGAGCGCGTCGTGAAACGACGTCGACTGGTAGTTCAGCATGACGTCGTCGGCGCCGGGAACACCCATGATGAAGGTGACGCCGGCAGCCGCCAGCAGCGTCAGGAGATTGTCCATGTCGTCCTGGTCCGCCTCGGCATGGTTGGTGTAGCAGATATCGATGCCGAGCGGCAGACCGAGCAGCTTGCCGCAAAAGTGATCCTCCAGCCCGGCCCGGATGATTTCCTTGCCGTCGTAGAGATATTCCGGGCCGATGAAGCCGACCACGCTGTTGACCAGCAATGGCGAAAAGGCACGGGCGACCGCATACGCGCGTGCCTCGCAGGTCTGCTGGTCGACGCCGTGATGGGCATTGGCCGACAGCGCCGAGCCCTGCCCGGTCTCGAAATACATCACGTTCTGTCCGACCGTGCCGCGCTTCTGCGACAGCCCCGCCTCGCGCCCCTCCTTCAGCAGCGCGAGGTCGATGCCAAAGCTGCGGTTGGCGGTCTCGGTGCCCGCGACCGACTGGAAGACGAGGTCGACCGGCACGCCCTGCCCGATCAGCGCCAGCGTCGTCGTGACATGGGTCAGCACGCAAGCCTGGGTCGGGATTTCGAGCCGCGCGATGATCTCGTCCAGAAGCCGGAGCAGTTGGCCGATCACGGCGGGGTCATCGCTCGCCGGATTGATGCCGATGCAGGCATCGCCCGCACCCAGCAAGATGCCGTCGAGGATCGAGGCCGTGATGCCCCTGGCATCGTCGAAGGGATGGTTGGGCTGAAGCCGCGTGCTCATCCGCCCCTTCAGGCCGATGGTGTTGCGAAAGGCGGTGGTGACCTCGCATTTCCGCGCCGCCAGGATCAGATCCTGGTTGCGCATCAGTTTTGATACCGCGGCGGCCATCTCCGGGGTGATGCCGCCCGCCAGCTTGCGCAACGCCTCGGGTGTCGCAGCATCCGAGAGCAGCCAGTCGCGGAAGGCGCCGACCGTCAGCGAGGCCACCGGCGCAAACGCCCTGGCGTCATGGCTGTCGATGACGAGGCGGGTGACCTCGTCGGCCTCGTAGGGGATGACGGCTTCCTGCAAGAACTGCCCGAGCGGGACGTCGGCGAGCGCCATCCGCGCCGCGATCATCTGCTCGGCGCTTGCAGCGGCAATCCCGGCCAGCCGGTCGCCGGAGCGCGGCGGGGTCGCCTTGGCGAGCAGGTCGCGCAGATCGGGGAAGGTGTAGGTCGTGGCGTCGATGGTATGGCGGTAGACCAAGGGCCCCTCCGGGGGTTCGTCGGCCAGTGACCGACTCCAGCCGATCTTGAAGGCGGCCGCGACGTCAGGGAATACGCGCTTGGCCGCCGGCATGCACGCCGATGTTTGGGGCAATCCGGGCTATTCCCGGGGCAAGCTGCCGGAAATCGACAGGGTCGTTCCAAATCACTGAGATAACTCATATTTCCCGCGAGCAGCCGCGGCCGCGCCGGACTGGCGCGTTAACGCTGCGTCCATCTTCGTTCTGCATAATTTTGCACGAATTTGAGACGACCGCGCTCATCGGCCGCTACCGGCCATTCCGGGCCCCTGAACACCATGACATCAGACCGATCTGGGAATGCCGCCGGCCCGGCCGGCCGCTTCACCCTCGCGACCAAGCTCTATGCGATCTTCGCGCTGTTCGCCCTGCTGACCGCGGCGATCGCAATGCTGTCCGACTACAACAGCCGCCGCAGCGCCGACCTCACCAGCGCGATCGAGACGGCGAACGCGGCCGCGCTGAACGTCGAACGCGTCAACTCGCTGGTCTATGCGGTGGTGATGGAATCGCGCGGCGTCTACATGTCGACCGAGCCTGCCGTGGTGAAGAAATACGGCGAGGGCCTGCTCAAGTTCAACGACCAGATCCTCGCCGTCGTGAAGCGCTGGGAGACCATCGTCAAGGCCGACGATGCCGAGCAGTTCGCCACCTTCAAGAAGCGCATCGAGCAGTTCGTCGAGTTCCGCAAGGAGCTGGTGCGCCGCGGCGTCGAGATCAACGCGGCCGCGGGCCGCGAATGGGGCGACAACGACGCCAACCGCGCCGTGCGCTCGGCGCTGAACAAGGATCTCGAGGCGCTCTCCAAGGTCTATGCCGAGCGCGCCAAGCAGATCGCGCATGAGACCGAGACCAACCGCACCCTCTCCTTCGTCCTGACCTGCCTCGGCGGCGTCGCGCTGGCGCTGGTCGTGATCGGCATCGTCATCATCGCCCGCTCGATCGCGCGGCCCCTCTCCGCCATCACCGCGACCATCAAGCAGGTCGCCGACGGTGCGGAAGACGTCGTGGTGCCGCATAGCAACCGCGCCGACGAGATCGGCGCGCTCGCCCGCGCCATCCAGATCTTCCAGGACGCGATGGGCCGCAACCGCAACCTCGCCTCGCAGGTCTCGCAGGAGTCCGCGGCGCGCGAGCAGCGCGCCCGGCACATCGAACAATCGGCCGAAGCATTTCGCGAGGCGATCGGCGCGATCATGCGCGGCCTCAGCGACAACGCTAGTGTCATGCGCGAGACCGCGAAGACCATCACCCGCGTCACCGCGGATGCGAACAGCCGCGCCGGCACGGCGGCGAACGCGACCGAGCAGGCCTCGCACAACGTCACGGCCGTCGCGAGCGCCGCCGAGGAGCTGTCGGCCTCCGTCGAGGAGATCGGCCGCCAGGTGCGGCAGAGCGCCAGCGCGGTGGAGCAGACCGGCCAGCGCACCGAGAAGTCGATCGCCGAGATCGAAAGTCTCGCGGCCGCCACCCAGCGCATCGACGGCGTGCTGACCCTCATTCAGACCATCGCCGAGCAGACCAATCTGCTCGCGCTCAACGCCACCATCGAGGCCGCACGCGCCGGCGAGGCCGGCCGCGGCTTTGCCGTCGTCGCGCACGAGGTGAAGGCGCTGGCGGGGCAGACCGCGAAAGCGACCGCCGAGATCGGCGAGAATGTCAGCCAGATCCAGGCATCCACGCGCAACGCGGTCGACGCCGTCCGCGAGATCGGCGGCGCGGTGCGCGAGATCAACGAGGTCACCTCCGCGATCGCCGGCGCGGTCGGCCAGCAGGACCAGGCCACGCGCGAGATTTCGTCGAACGCGCAGAGCGCCGCGCAGGGCAACGAGACGCTGGTCGCCAACATCACCTCGCTGCGCGACGCCATCGGCGAGACCGATACGGCGGCGGCTTCCGTGCTGACGGCGGCAGGCAGCCTGACGGAGACCGCGGACACGCTGTCGCGCGAGGTGGAGAAGTTCTTCCAGAATTTGCGCTCCGACAGCCGCATCGCCAAGGCGGGATGACGGCGCGCATGCGCCGGCCCGCGCGGGGTCAGCCAGAACGAAAATTCGAAAACAACCCCATGCACAGTAGCCGGGGACAGCGATATCAATGGCTTGGCGACGCCGCCGAGCTATTTGCTGATTTTACGAAATCGATTTGACTCGTCGGGCAAAACACTGGCATGATGTCATCATCGCCGCGTGGACGTCTCGGCTATCCATCGATAGTCGCCTCCTTGACTGAGCGTCCGTCAAATCCGATCGACACGTCCGCTCAACCTCGGTCGGCGAACAGCATAAGCTGGCCAGGCAAGTCGGTAGCGTGCCATCAAACGACATGCGACGCTACTAGCTTCGCCTCCCTTGCGTCGGGGCCTCGTGCTCGGGTCAACAGCCAATATCGGTCTGAGTTCGCCAGTGTCAAAAGCGGTGGTGCCAAGAGCTTGCTACCGCTGCTACCAATGACACTGGTAGTTTCCGACCACGTTCAAATTGGCTACAATCTGCCCGCGGCTACGGGAGGCCACCGATGTCGGTTGACGAGAAATCGATCGAGGAAAGGCAATTTGAACTCGATGCGGAGCTACGTCGCCGTGAGATGGTACTTAAGGAGATTGATTCGAGCAGGACAGGCTTAACAACGGCCCAGGCTTCAGTTGCTGGTGCTGTGCTTGCCCTCCTGAGTGGAATAGCAGGTGCGGCCGTTACAGCTTGGTCGACCCAAACCGTCGAAGCCGACAAGTCGGTCAACGCACTTCAGATAAAGAAAACTGAAGTAGAGGGTAATCTCGCTCTTGAGGCGAGCAAGCAGACAGCGGCTGAGAAACTGGAGCGAAAGAAATTTGAAACATCGCTAATTCTTGAAGCGATAAAGACCCCCTCCAGGGCCGACGCCATCCGAAATCTCAAGTTCTTCGTAGCTGCGGGTTTTGTTGCGGATGATGAAGGCCGCATAAAGGGCCTGAGTGACGAGAGCTTGCCTTCGATCGGACCGCCGTCAGTATTTGGAAGTACCAGTTCCTCCGACCGAGACCCACTTCATCTTCACCCAGAGCTACGGAATAAAATTGCGGTTCTCCTGCAAAATTTGAAGGCAGAAGGCTTGCAGTTCGAAATTGGCGACGGATTTCGTAGCCCTACGGTTCAATTGGCATTCTTCGCCGAAGGCCGGCTCGACGATGGCCCCCGCATCACAAACGCAAAGCCTTGGAGTGGGATGCACAACTTCGGTTTGGCGGCTGATCTAGTTCAAATCAAGGATGGGAAACCATATTGGGGACCGGACGTCAGCGGCTATAAGCGAATGCACGCACTAGCCAAAGAGTTGGGCCTCAAGTTACAGGAAGCTCCATTTGCAGACATGCCCCACGTCGAACTGGATAACGTATCGATATCGGACCTGCGTGCTGGCAAGTATCCTGCGGGTGGTGACATTTCCTGGGCGAAACATCTTGCTTGGACGATTCAAAATTGGACAAAAGTGGTTTCCGCAATCCAAGCCTGGGGGCCAGACCTTCCCAATGCGCCAACACCGCCTTCAGCCTCGAACTGAACTGGTCCCTTCCTTCTTCGCGGCTATGGATCAAAAGCCGATCTGAGCCAGGGATCATTCATTTGCCCCTGGACACAAGCGGACATCGGCTGAAGCAATCCGAAGGTACGCTTATCGGCCATAAGATTGCGGCCCCGCCAATCCAACCGGCAACCCAACCGCCTCACGATCAGCCGATCCGCTGCTCCGCCAGGAATCGCGTCAGCGCATCCGTCTGTCCCGCCCCCACAACAGCCCCGACATAGCCGTCCGGCCGCACCAGCACCCAGTCTCCCGGCGACACCGTGTAGGCGTCGCGGAAATGTCCGTCGTCGTCGATGAGGTCGCCATCCGGACCAATGCAGTGGATGTGCAATCCGGTGCGCGCCGGCAGGGCGCCGCGCTTCACCTCGTAGCCGAGCAGCGTCCAATGCGGTCCCTTGAACAGCTCGAACAGCCGCCTGGGTTGTCCGGCGGCACCGCGCAGGGGTGCGTCCGGTGCGCGGTCGCCCGCGAGCACGCCTCCGACGCGCTCCGGTTTCTCCAGCGCCAGCGGCGAGCCGGGATAGCCGATGTCGAGTTGCTGGACTTCGCGGCCGCGCCTGATGTCGCCGCGCTTGGCGGCTTCCAGCAATCCGGTGGCAAGGCCGAGCATGCTGGCAGCGACCGGGCGGCGCTCGCTCTCGTAGGTATCGAGCAAACCTGCGGACGCGCCGCCGATCACCGCGGCGAGCTTCCAGCCGAGATTGTAGGCATCCTGCACGCTGGTGTTGAGGCCCTGCCCGCCCGTCGGCGGATGAATGTGCGCGGCGTCGCCGACCAGAAACACGCGGCCATCCCGGTAACGATCGGCGAGGCGCGCGTTCATCTGATAGGCCGAGGCCCAATGCACGGCGTGAATGCGGATGTCGTCACGCCGGGTGCGGTCCGCGATCATCGCCGAAAGCCCCTCGGCCGACAGATCGACCTCGCCTTCGCGCGGGACCGGCGCCTGCAACTGAAAGAACTCCGTTCCGGCGAGCGGGCACAGCGCGAGCTGACGGTCCATCGCGCCGTCGTTGAAACGGTGCCAGGCGTTGCGGTCCAGCCCCGTCAAGGCGACATCGGCCACCACGGCGCGCACGCCGAGCGTCTTGCCGGGGAAGCCGATATCGAGCGCGTGACGCACGAAGCTGCGGCCGCCATCGGCACCGATGAGGTAGCGCGCCCGCATCGTTTCCTCGCCGGCCGCACCGGACAGGCGCGCCGTCACGCCGTCCTGATCCTGCGCCAGACCGACCAGCTCGCAGTCGAATTCCACGCGGTGGCCGAGTTCGCCCAGGCGCTCGCGCATCACGTCCTCGGTCAGGAACTGCGGGATCATCAGCGCCATGTGGTAGGGCTCGGCCGGCGTCGGGGCGATTTGCTCGGCGACCTCGGACTCGGTGAAGCTGCCGTCGTCGCGATAGACGCGCTGCGGCGGGTAGAAGCCGCCGGCCGCGACGATGCGGTCGATGATGCCGAGATCCTCGAAAATCTCCTGGGTGCGCGGCTGGATCCCCTTGCCGCGAGAGCCGTGGAACGGACGGTCCATCTTCTCGATCAGGCGGAAGGAGACGCCGCGCCGCGCCAGATCGATGGCGAGCGTGAGGCCGGCCGCGCCGGCGCCGCAGATCAGGACGTCCGCCGTGAATTGCTTTGTCATGGGACCCTCAATATGTGTATTATGCACACATAAGGCAGGGGATGGCGGGATGTCAAGACGTGTGCAAAATACACACATTAAAATGCGGGTGCGTTCGCTTCACGAGGCGTTGATCGACATCATCAGCGTCATGAACCGCCGGCAGGGTGACGAGATGATGATCCGCGAGGCCGGCATCTCGCTCGATCGCGCGCTGTTTCCGCTGCTCGTCGGCATCGAGCGGCGCGGCCCGATCGGCGTCGTCGACCTCGCCGACCGCATGGGACGGGACTACACGACGGTCAGCCGGCAGGTCGCGAAGCTGGAGAGCCTCGGCCTGGTCAAGCGCCACGCCAGCGAAGCGGACCGCCGCGTCAGCGAGGCCACGATCACGCCTGACGGCAAGGCCATGACGGACGCAGTGGACAAGGCGCGCGAACGCATCGTCGGGGGGATGTTTGCAAGCTGGGACGATCGCGATATCGATGATCTGGTGCGCTTGATGCGCAAGCTCGCCGATGCGATGACCGCACAAGGCGACCCGGCCTGAGATCGACTAGAGAAGAAGCACCACCCTCGACCGCACCGGCTTCCGCTCGACGGCGCGCCGAAGATGCACACGATCCGGCACGTCGTCGATTCGGATGAAGCGCTTCCCCTCATTTCCCGTCGAGGAAAGCGCGCACCTTGCTCACGGTCTGCGCCGGCTGCTCTTCCATGATCCAGTGTCCGGAGCCGGTGATGATGCCGCCGTCGACCTTGGTGCCGACATCGCGCATGATCGCCGCTTGCTGATCGCCGAAGGATTTTTCGGCGCCCAGGGCGAGAATCGGCATGTTCAACTTGGTCGCAGCAAAACCCTTGTTGTCGGCGGCGTCCTTCCCGAACGCCGCGAACTGCTCGAAGGCGTAATGCATGTTGCCGGGACGCGCGTAGAGTTTCGCATAATGGTTGCGCGTCGCTTCGTCGATGGCCTTCGGATCAGCCGACAGCTCGTTGTAGAACCGGTCGAGATAGATGCGCTCGCGGCCCTTGACCAGTCGATCAACGTCAGGGCCGCGGAAGTTGAAATGCCAGAGCATGGGGCTTTTCAGGATTTCGTCCCAGGGACCGATGCCGGGCAGCGGCGCATCGATGACGACCCATTTGGTGATCCGATCGGAATATTGCGCCGCGAGCGCATAGCCCACCATGTTGCCGATGTCGTGAGTCACCAGATCGGCCTTCTGGACGCCGAGCTTGTCCATGAGCATGGCGATGTCGACGCCCTGGTTTTTCTTGTCATAACCACCCCCGGCCTGGGACGACAGCCCCATGCCGCGCAGGTCTGGAACGATCACGGTGTGGTCCTTGTAAAGCGCCTTGGCGAGCGGGGCCCACATGTCGCCCGTGTCGGCGAAGCCGTGCAGGAGGACGACCGCCGGACCCTTTCCACCAACGCGGACATGCAGGGTGACGCCGTTGACCGAAATACGCTCGATTCTGAAATCCGCGGGGAAGGGCTCGACCGCTGCAAATGCGGATCGGCAGTCAAGTATGATCAGGATGGCCAGGATGCCGACGAAGATTGCCGCGAAGGACCGCGCGCCGGACGTCCGGCTGCCCGGGACGAAACTGTGCATTGTTGACCTGCTCGTTGACCTGCCGAGGGCACAATGCCGACGGTGACTCACCAAATATTCCAGTCCATGAAAGCACACCATGCTACCTTCTGACCAGATGCGAGTCCCCAGTTTTGCGCGAGCGCCCGCAATGCTGTCGGCCTGGGACATCACCCTGCCCCGCTTGATCGGCCCTTGCCCCCAGCGGCCAAGTGCATGCATTGAGCGGCGTGAATTCGGCCTGAGATCGATCACGGAAGTCCGACCTGATGACCAATACCAATCGCGTGCTGTTTCTCTGCACCGGCAATTATTACCGAAGCCGCTATGCCGAGGAGATCTTCAACCATCGCGTCGCCCTCGACGGGCTCGGCTGGCGCGCCTTCTCGCGCGCCGTCGCCGAGCAGCTCTCGCCTCAAAACGTCGGACCGATCTCGCCTCACGCGCTGGAAGCCTTGCGTGCGAAAGGCATTCCGCCGGGAGGTGCCGCGCGCAATCCGGTGCTCTGCACGCTCGACGACTTCGCGCAAGCCGAGCGCATCGTTGCGCTGAAGGACGCCGAGCATCGCCCGATGATCACGCAGCGCTTTGCCGGCGCCGCCCATCGGGTCGACTATTGGGACGTGGACGATATCGAGTATCTCGATCCCCGGACGGCGCTGGGCAAGATCGACGAGCTGGTCGGGCTCTTGATCGGAAGCCTGCCGATCCGCGGCCGGTAGCGGCAAGCCTATTGCATGTGAGGCTGGGCTGACCTGTCGTCAGATTGTATCAAGCAAGACCAAGAAGGAATCCCATGAGCCAGATGCGGCGCGTTCTCTCGGCGCAAGTCGCCCACGAGACCAACACGTTCTCGATCATCCCGACGACGCTCGAGGACTATCGCAAGCGGCTGTTTCTGCTTGATGGCGAGATCGCCGCCGCGCTGGCCGACACCAGGATGGAGATCGCCGCGCATCTGGCCGCAGCCAAACGCTACGGCTGGACGCTGGTGCAGCCGGTCGCCGCCGCGGCCACCCCGTCCGGGAAGGTAACGGCCGCGTGCTGGGCCGAATTGCAGCGCCTGGTCTATGATGCCTGCGAAACGGGGCCGCTCGACGGCGTCATCCTCGCATTGCACGGTGCGATGGTGACCGAGACCGACGACGACGCGGAAGGCGCGCTGCTCGAAGGCTTGCGCAAGCGCCTCGGCGAAACGATCCCGATTGCGGTGACGCTCGATCTGCATGCCAACGTCACCGAACGCATGGGCCGGCTGGCCAGCATCATGCTGCCCTACCGCACCTATCCGCATATCGACCAGTATGAGACGGCGTTCCGCGCCGCTGAACTGCTGCAATCGGCGATGGACGGCACGATCCGCCCCAAAGTCTTCCGCTTGCAGGGACCTCTGCTCGACGGATGCAATCACGGACGCACCCAGGGCGGCCTGATGAGCGACCTGCTGGCCCGCGCCGCGGACATGCAGGGCCAGACCCCCGGCCTTCTGTCCGTCGATGTCTGCGCGGGCTTCAGCCGCGCGGACATTGCCGAGGTCGGCCCCAGCGTCCAGGTCACCTTTGACGCCTCCCACAACGCCGCCGAAGCAGCCGCGCGACAGGCCGCGGCCGCGCTCCAGGACGAAATGATCCGCCGGCGCGCCGAGGTCACCGTCACGCCGCTCGACCTGCCGACCGCGACGTCGCTTGCCGCCGCAGCCGCAGCTGACGTCACGGATACCCGTCCGCTCGTAATCGCCGATTTCAGCGACAACCCGGGTTCAGGCGCCTATGGCGATGGTGTCCGCCTGCTGGAGGCGCTGCTGCAAGCCGGGGTGCGCGGCGTGCTGTTCGGCGTGCTCGGCGACCCCGATGCTGCGGCCCGCTGCCATGAGGCGGGCCTCGGCGCCAACGTGGATGTCGTTGTCGGTGCCAAGCGCCATCCCGAAAGCTATGGACCTCCGCTCACGCTGACCGGGCGGGTGACCGGCCTCTCGGACGGCGCCTTCGTCTGCGAGGGACCGATGAATGCCGGCCAGCCCATGACGCTCGGGCCTTCGGCCCTGCTCGAGGTCGACGGCATCTCCATCGCGATTTCGACCAACACGCTTCAGACCTACGATCAGGAAATGTTCCGAATTCTCGGCGCGGAGCCGGCTCAATTCCGGATCGTGGCGGTCAAGTCCGCGCACCACTTCCGGGCCGCCTTCGGGCCGATGGCCAAGGAGGTGATCCTGGCCGATAGCGGCGGCCTTGCCACCAACGACCACAGCAAGCTGTCCTACCGAAAGGTCCGCCGTCCCATCTGGCCGCTCGACGACATCCCGCCGGGGTGAACCTCGCCGCGCGGCTCGCCCCGCGATGCCAAACGAAAAACCCCAGCACGGATGCCGGGGCTTGCGATGTGGCCCGCGTACATCCGGCGAACCACATCGTCACGTGAAAGACTAGCAACGGAGTTTGAACGGATGATGACGAGGGTGAGTCGACAAGATGTCGCGCCGGACGAGAGCAGCAGGCCCCGCTCTCCCGTTACACCGTCAGCAGCGTCTTGATCGCGCGGCGCTGGTCCATTGCCTTGTAGCCTTCGGCGACCTGCTCGATCGGCAGCGTGAGATCGAACACCTTGCCGGGCTGGATGCGACCATTGAGCACGCGGTCCATCAGATCGGGCAGGAACCGCCGCACCGGGGCCGGACCGCCCAGCATGCGCCGCTGACCGAAGAACAGGGCCTGGCCTTCGAAGGTCACGCCATGGGGAACGCCGACATAGCCGATGCTGCCGCCCGGGCGGGCGCATGCGAGGGCCTGCGACATCGCCTCCTGGGTGCCGACGCATTCGAGCACGGAATCGGCGCCGACGCCGCGGGTCAGTTCCTTGACCCGCGCGATGCCCTCCGCGCCGCGCTCGACGACGATATCGGTCGCACCGAACGCGCGGGCGAGATCCTGCCGGGTCTTGTGCCGGCTCATGGCGATGATGCGCTCGGCGCCCATCTCCCTTGCCGCGAGCACGCCCATGAGACCGACCGCGCCGTCACCGACCACCGCGACCACGGAGCCCTGCTTCACATTCGCAGCGTCGGCCGCGTACCAGCCGGTCCCGAGCACGTCGGAGGTCGCGAGCAGATGCGGGATGAGATCGCTCCCCGGCATCTCCCTCGTCGCGACCAGCGTGCCGTCGGCGAGCGCAACGCGCGCGTAGGGCGCCTGTGCGCCCGACATGAATTCACGCTGCTCGCAGGACGACTGGAAGCCGAACTTGCAATGCGGACAGGTGTTGTCCGACAGGCAGAACGAGCCGACCACGAACTGGCCGGGCCTGATGGTCCGCACCGCGCTGCCGATCTCGACGACTGTTCCGCAATATTCGTGCCCCATATGCGCAGGGCCTTCGCTCGGCTGGAGCCCCCGATAGGGCCAGAGGTCGGAGCCGCAGATGCATGTGGCCGACAGCTTGATGATGGCGTCGGTCGGATTGACGATCTTGGGATCATCGATCGTTTCGTAGCGGACGTCGCCGGGTCCGTAGAGGACGGTTGCCTTCATCGTCATGCTCCCTAGGCGACGTGGTCGCCGTATTGTTCGTCCGTCACCTTTTCCATCCATTCGACCGGGCTGCCGTTGAGCGATTCCTGAATGGCGACATGGCTCATGGCTGTCTTCGGGGACGCGCCATGCCAATGCTTCTCGCCCGGCTCGAACGAGATCACGTCGCCCGGACGGATCTCCTCGATCGGACCGCCCCAGCGCTGCACGCGGCCAAGGCCCGAGGTCACGATCAGCGTCTGGCCGAACGGATGCGTGTGCCATGCGGTGCGCGCGCCCGGCTCGAAGGTGACGAGATTGCCGGCGACGCGCGAGGGATCGACGGCGGGAAACAGGGGATCGATGCGAACCGTGCCGGTGAAATAGTCCGCCGGGGCACGGGCCGAGGGCTGGGAGCCTGCTTGCCGGATCTGCATGTCATGCCTCCTTGCGATTGCGCCTGTTCACGGCAACATAGCGCCCCTTTCGGCATTCGATTAGCCGCTATAATTTGCTTGCATTAATCGATCCACGTCATGAATAGTGGCGGCCATGGCAGCGCAGGATTTCAACGATCTGCTGGCTTTCGTCGCGGTCGCCCGCGAGCGCAGCTTCACCAGGGCCGCAGCGAAGCTGGGCGTGGTGCAGTCGACGCTCAGCCATACGATCAAGCGGCTGGAAGCGCAGATGGGCCTGCGGCTGCTGACGCGCACCACCCGCAGCGTCGGGCTGACCGAGGCGGGCGAGCGGCTCCTGCAATCGGTGGCGCCGCGCATCGAGGAGATCGAGCGCGACATCGCCGCGCTGATGTCGCTGCGCGACAAGCCGTCGGGCACCATCCGGATCACGCTCTCGGACCATGCCCTGGACAAGGTGGTGTGGCCGAAACTGGCGCCGGTGCTGAAGAAGTACCCCGACATCAAGGTCGAGTTCAGCCTCGACGCCGCCTTCCGCAACATCGTCGAGGACGGCTTCGACGCCGGCATCCGCCTCGGCGAGAGCGTCGAGAAGGACATGATCGCGGTGCGGGTCGGTCCGGACTGGCGGCTGGTCGCGGTCGCCTCGCCGGCCTATCTGAAGGAGCATCCGAAGCCGAAGCACCCGCAGGACCTGCTGACGCATGTCTGCATCAAGCGGCGCGCGGCGGCCGGCGGTCATTATGTCTGGGAGTTCGCCAAGAACGGTCCCGACCTCAGGGTGCGGGTCGAGGGGCAGCTGACCTTCAACGACTCCCGCGCGATGATCGACGCGGCCGTCAAGGGCTTCGGCATCGCCTATCTCCCCGAGGACATGGTGACGCGGCAGGTCCGGTCCGGAGAGCTCGTCATCGTGCTCGACGACTGGTCGCCGAAATTCGACGGCTATTACATCTATTATCCGACCTCGCGGCAGAACTCGGCGGCCTTCAAGGTGATCGTCGACGCGCTGCGCTTTCACGCGCCGCGACGAAGGCGCTAAATTGCGGCGAGCCGGGTCTCGTTCCGGGACCCCAACAGAAACATTCAGAAACGGATCATTCACCAAAAAGTGCAGTTGTGCCGGTCACCTCATACACCCGTAAAAACCACGTGATATCCTTCCAGTTGAAATGGGCAGACGCCACACGTCTGCCAGTGAATCTGGAAGTCTGGAATGTTCAGTGCGTTGACTTTCGCGCGAGCCGCGGCGGAACCCAATCGCATTGGACCAGCAAAGGATCAGCTGATCGCCGCCGCCAATGCGGCCGGATACAGCGGCACGTCCCATCGGTGGACCGAGAGATGCTGCTGGCTGATCGGCATCGCGGCGTGCGGCTTCGCGGCGTTCCTGATCTCGACGTTGGGCGTCGCCATCGAAACTCGCAGCTTTGCCGTATCCGTGGCGCTGATGGCGTTCTTCATCTTCATCTATGTCTTCTATGGGACCTGGCGTCCGGCCCCCATCCTTTCGAATATATCCGGCGCCGTCGCCGTTCTTTTCCTCTCGATCGGAACAGCGGGGGTTATGAGCCTTGTTGGCCTGCGATACCGCTTTCCGTTGATTGACGAAACTCTCGCGAAGATCGATTGCTCACTGGCGATCGATCTGCCCTCGATCACAGCATGGTTCGCAGATCACCCTGCGCTATCGAGCCTGCTCTGGATCGCCTACGCCAGTTCCTTTGTACAGTTGTTCGGACTTGTCGTGTTGCTCGCGGTTCTGCGCCGCGAAGACAAGCTTTGGGAGCTGGTCTTTGTCTGCAGTCTGACGATCGTCGCCGCCGCCTCGTTTTCGACCGTGTGGCCTGCGATCGGCGCCTTCGCTCATTTCGATTATCCCCCTGATGTTCTCGAAAAGCTGCCTCCCGGCTCAGGCACATATCATCTCGCGAAGTTTGAGTACTTCAGAAATTCTTTTGCACCTGTGCTGTCGTTCAGCAGCCTGCAAGGCGTGGTGACCTTTCCGTCGTTTCACTGCTGCCTCGCGCTCATGACGATCTTTGCCGCGGTGGGAAGCCGCTGGCTGTTCTGGACCCTCACCGGCTGGAATATCCTCGTGTTGATCTCGACGATTCCGATCGGGGGACATTACGTCATCGATCTGGCGGGCGGCGGGTTGCTGTGGCTCATTGGCGTCGCCTTGGCGGCCGCGCTCAGCCGATCCAGGCGGCGAGCATCGTCGCTTCGTGCCCCTCAGATCATCTCCGAGGCCAACGCCTGACCCGGTCGACCGAGAACCAGAGAAAGCGCGGCCGCTCTGGCTAGCCTCCCATCACCCCGCCCCGCCTGATCAGTTCCTTGCCGACCGCAGCCAGATGCACCTGGTCCGGACCGTCGCCGATGCGGATGAAGCGGGCGTAGACGTAGGCACGGGCGAGGAAAGTGTCCTGCGAGACGCCGGCGGCGCCGTGGATCTGGATGGCGCGGTCGATCACCCGGGCGGCCATGCCAGGCACCACGATCTTGGCGGCCGCGATCAGGTCGCGCGCGGCCTTGTTGCCTTCGCGGTCCATCTTGTCGGCGGCCTGCAGCGTCAGCAGGCGCGCCTGCGCGATCTCGCAGAAGGAGTTGGCGATATCCTCGCGCACCGAGCCTTGCTCTGCGAGCGGCTTGCCGAAGGCCGTGCGCGAGACCGACCGCTGGCACATCAATTCCAGCGCGCGCTGGGCGCAGCCGATCAGCCGCATGCAATGATGGATGCGGCCCGGGCCGAGCCGTCCCTGCGCGATCTCGAAGCCGCGGCCCTCGCCGAGCAGGATGTTTTCCGCGGGCACGCGGACGTTCTCGTAGACGATTTCGGGGTGGCCGGCCGGCGCATCGTCATAGCCGTAGGTGAGCATGTCGCGCACGATGCGGACGCCGGGCGTGTTGCGCGGCACCAGGATCATGGATTGCTGGCGATGGCGGTCGGGATCATCAGGGGCGGTCTTGCCCATCACGATCAGGATCTCGCAATCCTCGTTCATGGCGCCCGAGGTGAACCATTTGCGGCCGTTGATAATATAGTCGCCGCCGTCGCGCGTGATGGCGCACTGGATGTTGGTGGCGTCGCTGGAGGCAACCTGCGGCTCGGTCATCGAGAAGCCGGAACGGATGCGGCCTTCCAGGAGCGGCTTCAGCCAGCGCTCCTGCTGCGCTTGCGTGCCGTAATTGGCGAGCACCTCCATGTTGCCGACATCGGGGGCCGAGCAGTTGAACACCTCGGGCGCCCAGAGGATGCGGCCCATGATCTCCTTCACGGGCGCGTAGTCGAGGTTCGTCAGCCCCGGGCCGTGCTCACCTGACAGGAACAGGTTCCAGAGCCCCTGCTCCCGCGCCAGCCGCTTCAGATCCTGCAAGACTTGCGGCGTCTTGTAGCGCGTGGCTTCCGGCTTGACCTGCTCGTAATAGAGGTCCTCGACCGGCTCGACATGCGCCCGCATGAACTGGCGGACGCGCTGCTGGAGCTCCAGCGAACGGGCGGAGTGTTGGAAGTCCATGGTGTCTCCTTCTTTCCTTCTCCCCCTGCGGGAGAAGGTGGCGCGAAGCCACCGTCTCTGTCGCGGGTCACGTCCCGCGCAGCAGTTCGCTCGCCACCACCCAATCGTTGCCGTCGAACTGGAGCATATAGCCGTCCTTGATCGGGCGGAAATCCTGCGGCGTGGTGTTCAGCGTGATGCCGGGCATCAGCAGCGACAGCGGCACGTTCTTCAGGTTCGACGCCTGCGCCATGATGTTCTCGCGCGTCAGATTGTCCTTGCATTGCTTCAGCAGCACCACCAGCGCCTCGGCGACGGTGTAGCCGTAGAGGCCGGCGACGTTGTTGATGTCGGCATTGGGCAGGCGCTTCTTCATCAAGTCGATATAGGCCGCCATGGCCGGATCGTCCTTCGGCTGCTCGACGAACGGCTTGAGCGAGCCGAGCGACAGCACGCCCTTGCCGGCATCGAGGCCCGCCGGCACCATCACGGTCGCCTTGTTGGCGCAGCCGGAGGCGAGGAAGCGCGTCGCCTGCCAGCCCACCTCATGCGCTTTGCGGATCGCCTGCGCGCAGGCGCGCGGCGTCACCGAATAGATCATGAAGACGTCGGCCTTGGTGTTGGCGAGCGTCAGCACCTGGGAATCGACGGTGGGATCGGTCACCTCGAAGCTCGACGCCATCGCGATCGCCTTGTCGGCGTCGGCACCCAGCGCCTCCTTGACGCCGCGCAGATATTCCTTGCCGGCGTCGTCGTTCTGATAGAGCACGGCGAAGCGCGCATTGGGGTTCTTGGCGCGGCCATAGGCGACGTCGATCGCGGCCTCGCTGGTGTAGTTCGGCGCCCAGGGCAGCGCCATCGACCACGGCATGTTGGCGGGATCGTTCCACTTCGAGGCCGAGCTGATCAGGAAGATCTGCGGGACCTTGTTGCTGTTGAGATATTTTGCGATCGCCGAGCTCGGCGCGGTGCCCATGGTCGCGAAGATGAAGGCGACGCCGTCGCCCTCGACGAGGCGCCGCGCGGCCTCCATGGTCTTCGGCGGCGAGAATGCGTCGTCGAGCGATAGCAGGTTGAGCTTGCGGCCGTTGACGCCGCCCTTCTCGTTGACCTCGTCGAAATAGGCCGCAATGACCCTGCCGGTGATGCCGAGCGGCGATGCCGGGCCGCTATAGGGCATGGTGTTGCCGATCTTGATCTCGGTGTCGGTGACGCCGGGACCGTAGGATTTTTGCGCTGATGCTGACGTGGACAGGCAGGCGGCAGCCAATGCTGCGGCCAGGGCCAAAGCGGCTTTCATGGTGTCTCCCCGATGATTATCGCCGCGCGAGGCCATCGGGCGAACGCGCGGCGCGCTGCTTTTTGTCAGCGCGTCAGATCAGCGGAGATCCGCAAGGCGGTCTTGCGTCGAGTTGCTGATGGCTAACGGCGTCGGCTCAAGGCCAAGCCCAGGCTCACCCAGCCCGCGCCCGCCATGATCAGGTCGATGCCGAGGAAGAGGCCGAGGATATAGACGCTGTTCACCGGCCAGCGCGCGAGGATCAGGAGCCCGAGCAGCAGCGTGACGACGGCCGACAGCGCCACCCACACCCACGGGCTTTCGCGCTTCATGCTGAAGGCGAGAAACAACCGGAAGGCGCCGGAGGCGAGCAGCGAGGCGCCGAGGAACAAGGTGAGCAGCGCGGCCGCAAACAACGGGTTCTCGAATGTGAGAAATCCCGCGACGATATAGAGCGCGCCGAGCAAGGCCCAGATCGCGAACTTGCCCCAGCCCTTCATCTGGAACGCGCCGACGACCTCGGTGACACCCGCCACGATCATCATCGCGCCGACCACGATCACGCTCGCCACCGTCGCCATCACCATGCTGCCGAGCGCAACGAAGCCGGCGAGGAGATAGACGACGCCAAGTGCGACGATCCAGCCCCATTTGGCATGCAGCGCCGCGATGCCCGAGCCGAGGCTTGAGGGATGGGACGTATCGGAAGCACTTGTCATGGCGGCTACTCCTGCATGCGAAGCCCCAGACCGCATCTTCAGGATAGCATGTGCGGGGCCGGGACGACAGCCAGCAGAGCAGCCCTGTCGGGGCGCAACATTGACGCAAATCAAGATCGCATGCGGCGTTTCAGCCCCGCTGCCGTTCCGCCGCCTTGCGCAGATCGACCACGGCCTGCGCCCATTCGGCCGGGCGCTCCTGCGGCAAATTATGGCCGGCCCCGGCGAATACGCGCCGCTCGAAGAAGCCCTCGAACTTGCGCGCGTGATGCGCGGTGCCGGGATTGACGCCGTCGCTGTCGCCGTCGATCGCAATGGTCGGGACGCGCACCGGTGGCTGCGCGGCGAGCCTGGTCTCGATTGCCGCATAGGCGGGATCGCCTTCGACCAGTGCGTAGCGGTGGCGGTAGGAGTGGATCACGACGTCGACGAAGTCGGGATTGTCGAACGACACGGCACTCCTCTCGAACGTCGCGTCGTCGAACGCCCATGTCGGCGACCACATCGACCAGAGCTGGCGGGCAAAGCCTGCCCGGTTGCGTTCCAGCGCGCGGCGGCCGCGCTCGTTGTGGAAGAGATATTGATACCAGAGCGCGGCCTCCTCCGGCGGCGAGGCCGGCTCCATGGCGCGCGCGATGTTCTGGATGTTGTAGGAATTGCCGGAGACGAGCCCGACCACGCGCTCGGGATACAACGCCGAGACCACGCAGGCCGCGCGGCCGCCCCAGTCATAACCTCCGACGATCGCGCGCTCGATCCGAAGCGCATCCATGAACGCCAGCAGATCGGCACCCAGCGCCGCCTGCTCGCCGGAGCGCAGCGTTGCGGCGGAACGAAATCGCGTCGGCCCGTAACCGCGCAGCCAGGGCACCAGCACCCGCGCGCCGACTTCCGCGATGATCGGCGCGGCCTGCGCATAAGCGTTCACGTCGTAGGGAAAGCCGTGGCCCATGATGCACGGCCAGCCATCGGGCGCGCCGTAGTCGAGATAGGCGATATCGAGGACGTCCGTTGTGATGGTTTTTTGTTGCATGATTTGCTCACGGAATTGGGACGTCGTAGCCCGGATCGAGCGGGGATCGGGCTACTTCTGCGGCCCGGACAGCGTGATGTCGCGCTCGGCGCGGAAGACGTTGCTGTAGAGGTTGGCGATCCATTGCCGGCCGATCTCGGTCTTGTTGAGATAGGTGATCTGGGTCTGGATGTGCGGTGCGACGCTGTTCCAATAGAACTGTGGATAGCGGTTCACGATGTCGGCGGGCGAGTCGTAGCCGAGCTGCCGGTTCATGCCGACTTCCTCGAACTCGTAATACAACGCATTGGCCTTGCGCAGATAGTTGGGATCGCCGAGCTGGCCGATGAAATCGGCAGCGCGCAGGATCGAGGCCTCATCGTCATACTCCTGCCCTTCGCGGGCCGGAAAGCGCGTGCCCTCGATGGCGCGGGCCACGCGCTCGCTGTCGATGCCGGGAATATGGGGCAGCCGCCGCCTCACGAAAAGCTTCGAGCGATCAACGTGGTACATCATCAGGCTGGCATCGGACGCGCCGCGCGGGAGCGCCACCTTGGTGCCGGCATCGTCGATGATGAAACCGTCCTCGTCGTCCTCCTCGAACAGGCCGCGGACATAGCCGATGTCGTGCGCGAGGCATGCGATCAGGATGTGGGTGTAGTCTTCCGCGGCGATGTGCGTGTTGAGGTTGCGGCCCATCAGGATCGCCTGGCCCGCCAGCGTCACCAGCATCGTATGCTCGATGTTGTGGTAGAGCGCATCGCTGTTACCGATCAATTCCAGCGCGGTGCGGGCCGATCCCCCCAGCACCCTGGCATAGGATTCGTCGAACCGGCTACGCATGAACGAACCCAGCAACTTCTCCAGGGATTCGGCCGCCAGCCTCGGTAACGTCATCATGGATGCAGCCCCGTCTGTCGGTGGTGTCCCACGCCAGCTCCCGACGTCTCGTTCATGTCCTCGACGCAAAGGCCAGCATAGCCCATCTTTGGCTGGCTGGCCAAATCCGGAAATCGAAACACGCAAATATGTTACGGTACCGCTGCGCAACATCACGGTTGCGGTCACGGTCCGGCACACCCGGGTCCGCGCGCCGTGCGGGGCCAGCCGGCCAATGGCCGACTTTAAATCTCATGTCATGAGGCGGGGACGTCGCAGCAGGCCTTGACATCGCGCGCGGCCAGGCAAAGGCGCCTGCGGATAGCTGCGGATTCTTGCAGGGACAATCCAGGTTCTGGTCGAGCACCAGCATGAAGGCATTGACCTCGAACACGACGAGGCCTGGCCTGCCCGTGAAACCCGGTCACTCCACCAGCAGCACGTCCACGGCGACGCCCAGCTTCTGCTTCGGCGAGCCGACGATGATGCCGTCGACCGGCGAGACATCGGAGAAGTCGCGAGCGACCGCGAGCACGATGTGGTCGCCCGCGACGAGGAGATCATTGGTCGGGTCGAGATCGACCCAGCCGAGCTCCACCCCGCACCACAACGACACCCAGGCGTGGGTGGCGTCGGCGCCTTGCAGGCGCGGCTGGCCCGCCGGCGGAATGGTGCGCAAATATCCGCTGACATAGGCCGCGGGCAGGCCGAGCCCGCGCAGCCCTGCGATCATCACATGGGCAAAGTCCTGGCAGACGCCGTGGCGCTTGTCGAAGACCTCGCCCAGCGGCGTCGAGATCACCGTCGCCTTCGGATCGTAGCGAAACTCGGTGCGGATGCGGTGCATGAGATCGACCGCGCCGGCGAGGATGCCCGCGCCTGGTGGAAAGCTCGTCGCGGCATACGCGCTGACGGGACGCAGCACCGGCACCAGCGGGCTGGCAAAGACATAGCCGACCGGCGAGGACGGGCCGAGGCTCGTCGCCTCGAAGGCGATATCGCGGATGCTCTCCCACGGCGGGCTTGCGGCATCGCGCGCCGGCGGCTTGCGCGAGATCGAGACACGGGAACGTGAATCGATGCGCAAATTGCGATGCGCGGTTTCGATCACCACGCTTTCGGTCAGCGTGCCGAAGAAGTCGCGCCGGACGTGGCGCTCGGCGGGGCGCGGACGAATCTCGACATGGTGCGAGATCAGTTCCTGGCCGCTGCCGCCCCTCGGCTCCAGCCGCAGCGTGCAGCGGGCGAAGCTGACCGGGCTTTCATACTCGTAGGTCGTGACGTGCCTGATGTCGTAGATCACGCCAGCCCCGTCAGCTTTTCCGGCCGGCTGGCATTGGTGCCGTGCGGGAAGTAGTGCAGTCCGATCGCCTCGGCGAGGCTGAGCAGATCCTGCTCAAGCGCAAACAGCGACTTGACCTCCAGCCTCTCGGCCTCGGCGGTCGCCAGCATCGCCTGCACTGCGACCGCGAGCCGCTGCGGCTTCTCGATCAGGCCATGCTCCTTCAGGCTCGGAAGTGCCGCGATGTGCTCGTTCAGCGTCGTCACCTGGAACGCCACCGAGCGTGGATTGTAGGGATCGAGCACGGCGAGGTCGCGCACCGGTGCCAGGATCGGCGCCAGCAGGTAGCGCGAGCGGTAGGTGATCTGGGAATCCACCAGCGTCAGGAGGATGTCGAGATCCTCGTCGCCGGCCTCGTCATAGGCGAACTGGCGGGCGAAACGCGCGGTGTTGATGGCGCGCTCGGTGCGGCGGCCGATATCGAGGAAACGCCAGCCGGCGGCGCGGTTCATGTTCTCCTGCGCAAGACCCGCGAAGCTCGCAAGCTCCTGCAAGGTCAGCTCGGCCGCGCTCAGCACGCTGTCGTCGTCCTCGACCTCCACGGCGAGGCGCTCGGCCATCTCGGTGATGACCTGCCAGGCATCGGGCGACAGCCGCTCGCGCAAGGAGGTCGCGGTGCGCTGCGCTGCGCGCACCAGCGACAGCGCCGAGCCGAACCGCGCCTCGCTCTGCAACGCCTCGGCCACGATGCGCCCCGGCGCCGCGCGCGAAGCCTGCGAGATCGCGCCCCAGGACACCAGCAGGCGCTGGATGCGTTCGGAGGATTGCAGCGAGGCCGCGGTGCCCTTGTTGGGCCCGCTCGGCGAGCCCAGCGCGCGCACCAGCCGCAACGTCGCCTCCGCGCGTTCCAGATAGCGGCCGAGCCAGAACAGATTGTCGGCGGCGCGGCTCGGCAGCACGCCGGCCACGCGGCGGATGCGGACCTTGTCGGTCGCCGGCAGCAGCGAGGCGGTCGAGACCTGCTTTCCCGAGACGACCCAGACGTCGGCGGCGCGGGCGCCGTCGCCCATCGAGACCGCGCGCGCATCGGCCTTGTCGGCGATCCGGCAGAAGCCGCCGGGCATGATGGCCCAGCCATCCGGCGTTGCGGCCGCGAACACGCGCAGCACGAAGGGGCGCGGGGTGATCTGGCCCTGCTCCCACACCGGCATGGTCGAGAGCCGCACCACCTCCTGGCCGACATAGTCCATGCCGCGCGCGGTGATGGCATCGACCAGGCGCTGGCGCCCGGCGGCGTCGAGCTCGCTCGCGAGCACCGGGCCATTACTGTCGAAACCGGGGACGCCGCGCCCATAGGCGCCTTCGATCGCGACCTCGTCGAGCCGCGACAGCACCTCGTCGCGCGCGACGCGCTGGCCGCACCACCAGGTCGCGATATGCGGCATCTTCAGCTCTTCGCCGAGCAGGCGGCGGCTCAGCGCCGGCAGGAAGCCGAGCAGTGCGCGCGCCTCCAGCACGCCCGAGCCCGGCATGTTGGCGACGACGACGCCGTCCTTGCGCAGCACGTCGATCAGGCCGGGCACGCCGAGATGCGAGGACGCGTCGAGCTCGAGCGGATCGAGCGAATTGGAATCGACGCGGCGCAAGAGCACGTCGAGCCGCTTCAGGCCGGCAACGGTGCGGATATGGATGCGATCGTCGCTGACGGCGAGATCGTCGCCCTCGACCAGGAGAAAACCGAGATAGCGCGCCAGCGTCGCGTGCTCGAAATAGGTTTCGCTGAAACTGCCGGGCGTGAGCACGCCGATGCGCGGCTCGTCGCGATCGGCGCGCGCGCGAAGAGAGTCGCGAAACGCCTCGAAGAACGGCGCAACGCGGGGCACGTTCATCGACTTGTAGAGATCGGAGAAGGCACGCGAGAGCACCAGGCGGTTCTCCAGCGCATAGCCCGCGCCTGACGGCGCCTGGGTGCGGTCGCCGAGCACCCACCAGCGGCCGTCGGGGCCGCGGCCGACATCGGCGGCATAGAGCGAGAGGTAGCGCCCGCCCGGCGGCTCGACGCCGCAGACCGGGCGGAGATATTCGGGGCTGCCGGCGATCGCGGCGGCCGGAAGCGCGCCTTCCGCGACCAGCTTTCCCTCGCCATAGATGTCGCGCAGCACGAGCTCGAGCAGCTCGGCGCGCTGGGTGATGCCGGCGGACAGCTGCTTCCAGTCGGTCTCGTCGATCAAGAGCGGCAAATGGCTGATCGACCACGGCCGGTCGGCGCTGTCGCCGGGCGCACGGTACGTGACGCCGGCCTCGCGCAAATGGCGGTCGGCCATGCCGAAGCGCCGCTCCACCTCGTCGGGGGCCAGCGCGCCGAAGGCGTCGAAGAAGCGGCTCCAGACCGCGCGGGGGGCGCCGTCGGGGCCCAGGAACTCGTCGGGAATGCCGGGCAGGCGGCGATAGTCGCGGACCCATTGCGCGAGACGGCGCTGGCCTTCACGCTGGCCCTCACGTTCTCCGGGCGCCTTACCCGCCTTGTCGTCCTGTTCGGCTGCGCCCTCGCCCATGCGCCTCTCCCTGCCCCACCATCATACTCATTGCAGGAGCGGGGTCCGCAAGTCGAGGGTCAGCGGAAACTCATTTGTGCGTTCCTCGGGCGGCGGCTGCATCGGTCCCGGGGTATGGCCGTGGTCCTGGAAGCGCGCCAGCCGCCGCGCCTCGGCCTCGTAGGTGTTGACCGGCTTGGTGTCGTAGCTGCGGCCGCCGGGATGGGCGACGTGGTAGACGCAGCCGCCGAGCGAGCGGCCGTTCCAGGTGTCGATCAGGTCGAACGTCAGCGGGGCGTGGACCGGGATGGTCGGGTGCAGGCCGGAGGCCGGCTGCCAGGCCTTGAAGCGGACCCCGGCCACGGTTTCCCCGGAGCGGCCGGTCGAGGTCATTGGCAGGCGCCGGCCGTTGCAGGTGACGACGTGGCGGCCCTCGACGAAGCCCTCGGCTTTCACCTGGAGCCGTTCGACCGAGGAGTCCACGTAGCGCACGGTGCCGCCGCCCGAGCCCTCCTCGCCCAGCACATGCCAGGGCTCGAGCGCCTGGCGCAATTCCAGCGTCACGCCGCCATGATGGATGCGACCGAAGGCGGGGAAGCGGAATTCGAGCTGGGCCAGATACCATTCCGACTCGAACGGATAACCGAATTCCCTCAGCTCGGAGAGCACGTCCTGGAAATCTTCCCAGATGAAATGCGGCAGCATGTAGCGATCGTGCAGCGCGGTGCCCCAGCGCACGAACTTGCCTTGTTGCGGCTCGCGCCAGAACTTTGCGATCAGCGCGCGGATCAAGAGCTGCTGCGCCAGCGACATGCGCGGGTCCGGCGGCATTTCGAGCGCGCGGAATTCGACCAGGCCGAGACGGCCGGTCGATCCCTCCGGCGAATAGAGCTTGTCGATGCAGATCTCGGCGCGGTGGGTGTTGCCGGTGATGTCGACGAGCAGGTGCCGGAACAGGCGGTCCACCAGCCACAGCGGCGCCTGGTAGCCCGGCGGCGGCACGTGCGAGAGCGCGATCTCGAGCTCGTAGATGCTGTCGTGGCGCGCCTCGTCGATGCGCGGCGCCTGGCTGGTCGGGCCGATGAACAGGCCGGAGAAGAAATAGGACAGCGAGGGATGCCGCTGCCAGTACAGCACGAGGCTCTTCAACAGATCGGGCCGGCGCAGGAACGGTGAATCCTGCGGCGTGGAGCCGCCGACCACGACATGATTGCCGCCGCCGGTGCCGGTGTGGCGGCCGTCGACCAGGAAACGGTTGGCGCCGAGGCGTGTCTTGCCGGCGTCCTCATAGAGGCCCACGGTGATGTCGACCGCCTCGCGCCAATTCTTTGCCGGCTGGACGTTGACCTCGATCACGCCGGGGTCGGGCGTCACCTTGATGACATCGATGCGCGGATCGAACGGCGGCGGATAGCCCTCGACATGGACCTGAAGCTGCATCTCCTCGGCGGTCGCTTCCAGCGCCGCGACCATCTCGAGATAATCCTCGATTTGCTCGACCGGCGGCATGAAGGCGCAGAGCACGCCGTCGCGGACTTCGATCGACAGCGCGGTGCGGACGGGAACGGTCGTGTTGAGTTGCTCGGGGGCGACCCGCGGCGGCGATTCCGGACGGGCCGGAAGGCTGAACACCGGCAGCTTGCCGCGGGCATCCATCGGGTCCCGTTCGACGATGTAGGGATATTGGTTGGGGGGAACATAGCCGAGCGAGCCGATCGGCAACCGCAGTCCGAGCGGTGAATCGCCCGGCGTCAGGAACAGATGATTGCGCCGGAGTTGCCAGCGCTCGCTGCGCCAGCGCGGCGGCGCGTTCCAGCGCTGCACCGGCAGCACGAAACCGCGCGGATTGTTGAGGCCCTGCTCGAACACCCGCGCGATGCGCGCACGTGCTTCCGGATCGGACAATTTGGAGTCGGACGGATCGACGTTGACCGGGAGTTCAGCTTCCTTCTGAAGCCAGAGCGCGGTGTCCTCATAGGCCGGCATGATGTAGCCGGGATCGAGCCCGAGTCGCAGCGCCGCGCCCTCCATGAAGGTCCCGGCGTCTTTCGCCTGCGCCGGCCGCGGATTTTCGATTTTCGCAATGAGATCGGCGTTCTTCCAGATCGGCACGCCATCCTTGCGCCAGTACAGGCCGAAGGCCCAGCGCGGCAGGCTCTCGCCGGGATACCATTTGCCCTGGCCGAAATGCAGCAGGCCACCCGGCCCGAAACGCGTCCGCAGGCGGCGGATCAGATCGTCGGCCAGCGCGCGCTTGGTGGGGCCGACGGCCTCGGTGTTCCACTCCGCCCCTTCCAGATCGTCGACGGAGACGAAGGTCGGCTCGCCGCCCATGGTGAGGCGCACGTCCTGCGCTGTCAGATCGCCGTCGACCTGCTCGCCGAGATCGTTGAGCCGTGTCCAGGATTCGTCGGAAAACGGCTTCGTGATACGCGGCGCCTCGCGAATGCGGCGGACGCTCATGTCGAATTCGAACTCGACCTCGGCAAAGCCGGCACCGCCGGAGATCGGCGCGGCCGACCGATAATGCGGCGTGGCGGCGACCGGGATATGCCCCTCGCCCGCCAGCATGCCGGAGGTCGCGTCGAAGCCGATCCAGCCCGCACCCGGCAGATAGACCTCGGCCCAGGCGTGCAGATCGGTGAAGTCGTTCTCGACCTCAGGCGGGCCTTCGATCGGATCGATGTCGGGGCGGATCTGGATGAGGTAACCGGAGACGAAACGGGCGGCGAGCCCGAGATGACGGAAGGTCTGGATCAGCAGCCACGCGGAGTCGCGGCACGAGCCGGCCGCGGAGGAAAGCGTCTCCTCCGGTGTCTGCACGCCCGGCTCCATGCGGATGACGTAGCCGATCCTCTTTTGCAGCTCCCTGTTGAGCTCGACCAGGAAGTTGACGGTGTTCGGGGCTTCTTGCGGGATCGTGTCGAGATATTTCGCGAACAGGCGATCGGGCTTTTCGGTCTCGAGATAAGGCGCGAGTTCCGTCTTGAGGTCTTGCGGGTACTCGAACGGAAAACTGTCGGCATAGGGCTCGACGAAGAAGTCGAACGGGTTGACCGTGGTCATCTGCGCCGTGAAATCGACCTCGATCTTCAACTCGGTCGTCTTCTCCGGGAAGACGTAACGCGCGATCCAATTGCCGAGCGGATCCTGCTGCCAGTTCACGAAATGATTGGATGGCGTGACCTTGAGCGAATAGCTCAGGATGGGCGTGCGCGTGTGCGGCGCCGGCCGCAGGCGGATGGTCTGCGGTCCCAGATCGATCGGGCGGTCGTATTTGTAGTGCGTGACGTGGTGTAGTGCGACGTAGATCGACACGGGGTGCGGTGCTCCAGCAGCTTTTTTGAGCAGAACACCTGACGTCAGCGCGATCAAGCACTAACAACGGGCAAAGGGTGCCTAGGAAGTATCCCGGTTGCTCCCGTAGCTTGGATGGAGCGTAGCGTAATCCGGGGTTCTTCGTCCGCGGATGAACCCTCCCGGATTGCGCTACGCTCCATCCGGGCTGCGTGGACCCCTCTTACGCCGCCGAGGTCAGCCGCTGCAGGAACTGCGTCACCTCGCGCCGGAGCGTCTCGACTTCGCCGTGGACGCGTTCGGAGGCGCTGTTGACACGGCCCGCGACGCGCCCCGTATCGGCGGCGGCTTCGCTGATGCCGGTGACATTGGAGGAGACCTGCGAGGTGCCGGCCGAGGCTTCCTGGACGTTGCGGGCGATCTCGCGGGTCGCCAGGCCCTGCTGCTCGATCGAGGTCGCGATCGAGGCGGTGATGCCGTCGATCTCGGCGATGGTCTGCGCGATCGCTTCGACGGCGGCGACCGAATTGGTGGTCGATTGCTGCATCTCGCCGACCTTGGCGCTGATCTCTTCCGTCGCCTTCGCGGTCTGGTTGGCGAGGTTCTTGACCTCGGAGGCCACCACCGCGAAGCCGCGGCCGGCGTCCCCTGCCCGTGCCGCCTCGATGGTGGCGTTGAGTGCGAGAAGATTGGTCTGCGAGGCGATCTCGCTGATCAGCTTGACGACGTCGCCGATCCGCAGCGCGGCGTCCGCGAGCGTGCGGATCTCGCTGCCGGCACGATTGGCTTCGGTCACGGCGCGGCCCGTGCTCGTGGTCGAGCCGGCCACCTGGCGGCCAATCTCGGCGATCGAGGAGGCGAGCTGCTCGGCGGCGCTGGCCACGGTCGCGACATTGCGCGAGGCCTGGTCGGAGGCGCTGCGCACGCCGGAGGTCTGCCGGCTGGTCTTCTCGGCCGCGGCCGCCATCTGGCCGGCGTCGGATTCGAGATCGGTCGCGGCGCCCATCAGGGTTCCGGCGACGCCGTCGAGATGCGTACCGAACTGCCTGGCGAGGTCGGCGATCTCCACCACGCGGCGGCCGAGGCTGTCGGTCCCGGAATTGATGACGGCGGCGGAACGGCGGAACGAGCCGGGCAGTCCGCGCGCGAGGATTTTTCGGAAATACTTGCCGCGGCTGGCATAGTCCATCGATGCCGAGGCTTCGCGCAAATAGGCGTCGGTGATGTCGAGCATGTCGTTGACCGACTTCTGGATCGACCCGATGCGTCCGGCCTGACGTTCGCTCAGGACACGCGCTTCGAGATCGCCATGCGAGGCCTTGCGGCAGACATCGGCGACCTCATCGACGGCGATCGCGGTGCGATGCTGGCACCAGACGGCGGTGCCGAGCAGCGCGACGATCGCGCCCGACAATGCCGCACAGAAAATTCCGGTGATGCCGAGGAGCGAGAGGGCGAACGCAACGACGGCAAGAACACACGCGAGCGCGGTCGCTCCCTGCGCCTTAGAGAGAGAGCACAAATTCATCGTAACCGACACCTTGTTGCTTCAAGAGCCCAACCATCGCATCGAAGCTCGCATGCATGCCCTCTTTGGCATTGGCGTGCCGCGCCTCTTCTGCGCACAGCGTCTGGTAGATCGGCTTGATGCGCTCGATCTGCGCCGGGTCCGGCTTGCGACGATTGGAGTGATAGCCGACGACATTGCCGCGCTCGTCGAAGGTCGGCGTGACATGGGCGAACACCCAGTAATGGCTGCCGTCCTTCGCCAGGTTGACGACGTAGGCGAAGATCTCCTGCTTCGACTGAAGCGTATCCCACAGCAGCTTGAAGACGGCGCGCGGCATGTCGGGATGGCGGATCAGGCTGTGCGGCGCGCCCATCAGCTCGGCGTAGCTGTATTTCGCCATCCGGATGAAGACGTCGTTGGCGTAGGTGATGCGGCCCTTGAGATCGGTCTTCGACACGATCAACTCCTCCTCACCGAGGAGATTTTCCACGCCGGTCGGCCGTATCGCACGCGTCATTGTTGGCGAATCCTGTCGAAGGGCGAACGCCCCGAAAGGAGTCGAGCTCGCATCGCCTAAAGATTACGGCAAGAATTGTTAATCATGGGTGAGCACAGGAACCCGAGCGGTGGTATTACACCTACGTATGACTACGTAGAGGCGCTGCGCGTCCCTGCATATTTCCGCATTGAGGCGCATAACGCGCGACAATCACATCGTCGCCCCTAACACCCAGGGCGCGAACTCGGCGCCGCCGAAATCGAAGCTCTCGCTCTTGGTCGGCTGGCCGGAGGCGGTCTTGAGGATGAGCTCGAAGATGCGCTGGCCGCACTCCTGCACGCTCTCCTCGCCTTCGAGGATGGTGCCGCAATTGACGTCCATGTCCTCTTCCATGCGCTTGTACATGGGCGTGTTGGTGGCGAGCTTGATC
>Ga0065165_1000768_pt1 | contig 43395 bp, 39 predicted proteins | sample AraplaMF_Cvi_mMF_FD_63813 | JGI IMG/M metagenome (GOLD analysis project Ga0065165, IMG submission 63813) | Arabidopsis root microbial communities from the University of North Carolina, USA - plate scrape MF_Cvi_mMF (version 2) (version 3) | ecosystem: Host-associated > Plants > Roots >... | reverse complement strand
GGGCCCTGCTGGCCGCTATCCTGTTCCTTGCGATGCGTGGAGAGAAAACCGCGCCTTTGCACAATGACGACGCGCCGGCGGCGATACTGGCGCCGGCATCGCCGACATCGCCGGCAGCGGCAATACCCGCGCCGGCGGACAAGCCGGCGCCAACGCTCCAGCCATCGCCGGCGGTCCCGGAGGCACGCATCGAGCAGACCCCGCCCACGCCCAGGGCCCCCGCTCAGGCAGCACGTAAAACCCAGTCAAAGACCAAGGCAGCGCCGCCGGCACGGGGCGACAATTGCAAGAATCCCGACGTCAGCGAACGAAACGCCGATTGTCTGTTCAAGTGACCAACAAGAATGGGAGCTTACCGATGAAGCGCCATGTGAGGGCCAGCATGCTGGCATGTGCAGTGGCAGGGTGCGTATCCGGCGCCGCAGCCCAGGAAGACTGCAGCGTGAAGATCAACGCGATCACCAAAATCGGGGACATCCAGGCGGCGCTGAACTGCGTCGAAGGCCACATCGCCAACGAGGCGGCACGCAACAGGAAACAGTCTGAAAACGATAAAAAGGAAATGCTTCAGCAGATCGACAATCTCGAAATCGAGAGCACCAGCGTCAAGCACATGTCCCTGAAGGACGCGACCAACGGCGTCTGGAAAAAGATTCCGGACTCGGACAAGGCGAATGCCTGCTTCCTGTCCTCGGTGCGCCTGCCGCCGCAGGGACTATGCCAGATCACCTACCAGGGCACGCAGGATACCTGGACCTACAACGCCAGCGATATCGCGGGCGCCGGCTTCGTCTGCACCGCAACCTGCGTCTGGGTCAAGGTGCACCGCAAGCCGGAGACTGCGCAATAGCCTCAGCTCCACTGCATCAAACAGGGCGGCACCAGCAGCAGCAAGGCCAGCGCCAGGTAGATCAGCTGCAGCGGAATCATCCACTTGGCCCAGGTCAGCCAGGGCACGCGCGCCAGCGCCAGCACGCCCACCGTGATGCCCGAGGTCGGGATCATCGGCGTCGACAGTTCGCCCAGCTGGAACGCGAGGATCGCGGTCTGGCGCGTCACGCCCACCAGGTCCGCCAGCGGCGCCATGATCGGCATCGTCAGCGCGGCCTGGCCGGTGCCGGAGTGGATGAAGAAGTTGATCACCGACTGGATCAGGTACATCTTCTGCGCTGCGAACACCGGGTGGCTGGACTGCACCAGCGGCATCAGGCCGTGCAGCATGGTGTCGATGATGTGGGCGTCGCGGGCGATGATCATGGTGGCGCGCGCGATCGCGATCACCAGCGCCGTCGGCGCGAGGTCTTTGGCGCCCTGCATGAAGGCGCCCACCCAGCTGTCGGCGCCCAGGCGGCCGACCAGGCCGACCACGATCGCCATCGCCAGGAACAGGGCTGCGATCTCGTCGATGAACCAGTCGAACTTCACCACGCCGATCACCATTGTGCCGAGGGCGAGCGCGAAGATCGCCAGCACCGCGCCGTGGCGGCCGCTCATTTGGTCACCAGGCCGGTCCGTGGACGAGGTGGCCACCGGGTGTTCCTGGCGCTTGGCCTGGTCCAGCACGAAGGTCGGGCTCAGCGCCGGATTACGTTTGACGCGCGCCGCATACCACATCAGGAAGAGGACCGTGACCACGGTCGCCGCCACCCACACGATCAGCCGGTAGCCCATCCCCGAAAACACGGGCACGCCCGCGATCCCCTGCGCGATGCCGACGTTGAAGGGATTCAGGAAGGCCGCGCCAAAGCCGACTTGCGAACCGAGGAAGGGAATCGAGACGCCGGTGATGGTGTCGTAGCCGAGCGCCAGCGCCAGCGGCACGAAGATCAGTATGAAGGGAATCACCTCCTCGTTCATGCCGAAGGTGGCGCCGCCCAGAGAAAACAGGGTGACGAAGACCGGGATGAGGGTGGCGCGCACCAGGGCCGAGTGCTCGTGCGCGCGCGCGATCGAGCGGATCGCGGTGTCGATGGCCTCCGTCTTCTGCACCACCGCGAAGGCGCCGCCGACGATCAGCACGAAGCCGATGATCTGGGCCGCTTCGACAAACCCCTTGATGGGCGCCTTCATCAGCGCCACCAGTCCCTGCGGCGCGCTGGCCACGTAGTGGAAAGTGTCCGGGTCGACCAGCTGCTTGCCGTTGACGAGGTGGGTCTCGTACTTCCCGCCGGGGACGAACCAGGTCGCCAGCGCGATCAGCGCCAGGATCGCGAACAGCAGCACGAAGGTGTTGGGCATTCGAAGGCGCATGCTTATTGAATCCTTATTGGCTCAGTAGTGGACCGGAACGGAAAGGGGTGGAACCCGCGATTTTACAGATGTGCATGCCGCGCAGGAGGTGGCGGTGGGCGGTGGAGGCGAACAGCAGGCCGTCGCGGCTGGCGCGCACGGTGGCGGTGTGGCCGGTCACCGGATTGACGATGTCGGCGACGGCCTCGCCGGCGCCGACCCGTTCGCCGAGCGCCTTCAGGAACACCAGCACGCCCGACTGCGGCGCGTCCAGGCGCTCGACACCCTCCAGCGGCGTCGGTGCGCACAGCGGCGCGGGCAGCGGCTGCAAAGGCAGGTCGACGATCCCTTCGCGCGCCAGGTACTGCAGCAGCGCCTGCGCATCCTGTTCGGCGTCCTCGTAGCGCACGTCCATCTCGCCGCGCAACTCCACCGTGATGGCGGCGCAGGCCGGCGGGATCGGCGTCGATGGCCCGAAGTGCGCGGCCAGGTCCCACCACAGGCGGCCGCAGGCTTCGTCGAAGGGATCGCCGCCGGAGGCGTCGGACAGCAGCATCACGCGCGCTTTCATCAGCGCCGCCAGCGGTTTCACCTGCTCGGCCAGCGCGCTGCCCGTGTACAGGTGCAGCACGGCTTCGTTGTCGCAGTGCAGATCGAACACGACGTCGGCGTCGATCGCCATCCCCAGCAGGGTTTTCTTCAGCAGGTCCGTGTGATCGAGCGGCGCCCAGCGAGAAATCGCGCCTCTGGCCTCGCTGCGGATCATGGCCACGTTGGCCGCCGCATCGGGGCCGAGCCGGCCCGCCAGCGTTTTCTTCAGTTCGTCCGCCACGTGGCGGAAGGCGCGGTTGAAATTGGTGCCGGTGCCTAGGTCGAAGCGGCCGAAGGGCATGCCCTGCACCACCTGCGACAGGCCGATGGGATTCGCCGCCGGTACCAGCACGATCTCGCCGCGGATGCGCCCTTCGAGATCGAGCCGGTCGAGTTCGCGTTTCAGGCAGTGCGCCACCAGCATTGCCGGCACCTCGTCCGCATGCAGCGCGGCCTGGATGTAGGCCTTCTTGCCGCTGCCACTACGGCCATAGTGAAAGGAAGCGAGCTGGTAGCTGGCGACACCCGGCTCGGTCGCGATCGGGTGGATGTGTTCATGCATATGCGGTCTCCTGGCAGGTCCGGCGGCCCGGCCGATTATGTATGAATTTTTACACAAGGTAAATCCATGATGGATTATTTTCAAAATTTTGTTGAGTTTGTGAATACATCTGGTTTAGATTTGGAAATGTTTATTCATTGATACGCAGCCAGATGAACTCAATCGCCTCGCCCAACGCTTCGCCCGACATCGGTTTTGCCGAGTCCGCACTCGGCCAGAGCCTGTTGCGCGTGCTGGCCGAGGGCTCGGCGTCGAACCGCGCGATCGCCGACTACCTGCTGCGTAACCAGATGCGTGTGACGGCGCTGGGCGTGGAAGAACTGGCCGAGGCCTGCGACGTCTCCACCGCCACCATCAGCCGCTTCGCGCGCGATCTCGGCTTCAAAAACTACGCGGCGATGCGCGGCGCGGTGGCGGAGACGCTGCAGTCGGTGCTGCAGCCGGTCGAGAAGCTGCGCAGCACGATTGCCCGCAAGGCCTCCGCCGCATCCCCTGCGCTGGAGAGCCTGCACTACGCCGAGGCGGGCATCACCGCCACCAGCCGTGCGCTCACCGGCGCCCAGATCGACCGCATCGGCAGCGTACTGACCAGGGCCGGCACCGTGTATGTGATGGGCTTCGGCTTGTCGACCTTCCTGGCCGGCACACTGGCCATGCACCTGCAGCCCTTCTGCCGCCACGTGGTCGAGGTGGCCGGCAGCGGCGGCACCGAGGTCGCCGCCAGCCACCTGGCCAACATCACCAGCAAGGACGTGCTGGTCGTCATCTCCCTGCCGCGCTATACGCTGGCAGTCGTTCCGCTCACCCGCTTCGCGCGCGACAGCGGCGCCACCATCGTCTCCATCACCGATTCGCCCGCATCGCCGCTCGCCGAACTGGGGCATCACGTGCTGTATGCGCACAGCGCGCATCCGGTGCTGCCCAGCAGCGGCAGCAGCACGCTGGCCGTGATCGAAGCGCTGGCCGTGTCGCTGATGACCTCCAACAAAGCCAATGTCGCCAAAGCCGCGCGCCACACCGAGGCTCTTGCCGCCTATCTCTACGGCGACCACCAGATTCGTACCGGCAGCACGCAGAAAAAAGAGGGCGCCCGCAAGCGCCGCACTGTGAAACCAAGAGGGAGCAAAGATGAGTAAGCACTTTTCGAGTACCTTGCGGCCCGCCGTCCTGGCGTCCGCCGTCGCAGCAGCGCTGGCACTGATGGCGCAGCAGGCCAGCGCGCAGGCCCAGGAAGACGGGCAGAAGATGCACCGCGTGGAGATCACCGGTTCGTCGATCAAGCGCATCGACAGCGAGACGGCCCTGCCGGTCCAGCTGATCACCCGCGAGGACATCGAGAAGATGGGCGCCACCACCGCCGCGGAACTGGTCAAGAACATCAGCGCCAACACCGCGCCGATCACGGACGGCCCCAGCATCACGGACGGCACCTCGGGCCAGCGCGGCCTGAACGCGGCCAATATGCGCGGGATCGGCGCGTCCTCCACGCTGGTGCTGCTGAACGGCCGCCGCCTGGCCAACTTCGCTTCGCCGGGCGACAACGCCAGTGTCGACCTGAACAACATCCCGGCCGGCGCGATCCAGCGCGTCGAGGTGCTGAAGGATGGCGCCTCGGCCATCTACGGCACCGATGCGATCGGCGGCGTGATCAACTTCATCACCCGCAAGGACTACACCGGCATCGACCTGGCGGGTTCGCTGGCCGGTACCCAGCACGGCGGCGCCGGCAAGAAGACCGCCAGCATCAGCGCCGGCTACGGCAACCTGGATACCGACCGCTTCAATGTGTTCGGCGTGCTCGACGTGCAGCAGCTGGAGCGCCTGCGTTCGGGCCAGCGCAGCTTCATCAAGGAGCGCGAGCTGGCGACCACGCTGCCGGCCCAGATGTCGAGCAACACCTTCCCGGCGAACGTCGACATCTCGGGCGCGCAGAGGAATGCCTTGATTGCGGCAGGCCTGCTCCCGGCCGGCAGCACCGTCAGCCGCATCAATCCGAGCGCGCCGGGATGCAACCCGCCGGCGACCGTGTATGCGGCCAAGGGGCCGGGCGGCGTGGCCGGCTGCAGTTACGACTACATGGAAGACACCGAGATCTACCCGGATTCGCGCAAGGCCGGCTTCATCGGCCGCGCGACCTTCCAGCTGGACCCGGAAAACCAGCTGTTCGCGGAACTCGTGCAGACCGAGACGAACACCAAGTATGTGCTGTCGCCGAATCCGGTCCGCATCCGCAACCTGCCGGTCAGCATCCTGCCGACGGCCTACCGCAACGCGCTCACCGGCGCCGGCCTGCCCACCACCTTCAGCGGCATCCGCTACCGCATGGCGGAAGCCGGCAACCGCAGCAACGAGGTGAAGAGTACCGGCCAGCGCCTGGTGCTGGGCGCCACCGGCATCGTGGCCGGCTGGGATTACGACGCGGCCCTGTCGCGCGCCGAGAACCGCGCGGTCGACAAGTACGTGGACGGCTACGTGCTCTACGACCAGTTCGAGGCCGCCGTGCGCAACGGCACCATCAACCCCTTCGCACCCTCGTCCGCGGCCGGCATCGACCTGATCAACAAGATCAAGATCAGCGACGAGGCGCGCAAGGCCAAGGGCGTGTCCACTTCGCTGGACGGCAAGATGTCGCGCGCCCTGACGGCACTGGGCGGCGGCGATCTCGCGCTCGCCATTGGCGGCGAACTGCGCCACGAGCACCAGCTGTTCACGCCCTCGGACCTGCTCAATTCGAACAATATCGCGGGCGACCGCGACAGCACGGTTCCGGCCGGCCAGCTGCTCGACGTCGAAACCGCGGACGATACGCGCAAGGTGGCCTCGGTGTTCGCCGAGGTGGTGGCGCCCTTCACCAAAGAGCTGGAGATGCAGTTCGCGGTGCGCTACGACCACTACAGCGAAGTCGGCAACACCACCAATCCGAAGATCGGCCTGCGCTGGCAGCCGTCCCAGGCCCTGCTGCTGCGCGCCTCGGCCGGCACCGGCTTCCGCGCCCCGTCTCTCTCCGACCTGAAGCGGCCGACCATCTTCGGCACCACCGCCGGCATCCTGACCGACCCGCAGTGCGTGGCGCAGGAAGGCAGCATCGACACCTGTACCGATCAGTGGAACGTCGAGCGCCGCTCGAACCCGAACCTCAAGCCGGAGAAATCGCGCCAGTTCACGCTGGGCGTGGTGTTCGAACCCATCAAGCGCACCAGCCTCTCGGTCGACTACTGGAACATCGAGAAGAAGGACGTGATCAGCACCCTGGGCGAACAGGTCATCATCGAAAACCCGGCGGCCTACAACGGCAAGTACATCGAGCGCGACGAGGACGGCTTCATCTCCAACATCCTGCTGATGAAGGAGAACCAGGGCCGCCTGAAGACCTCGGGCCTCGATATCGCGGGCGACTGGCGCACCGAGCGCGGCGCCTGGGGACGCTTCGGCATCAACCTGTCGGGCACCCTGGTGCTGAAGTACGACCGCCAGTTCGGCCCGAGCGAGCCGTATCGCACGAACCTGGGCGTGTTCCTGAACGACCAGGTGATCCAGAAGTGGCGCCACCGCATCAACTTCGAGTGGGACAACGGTCCGGTCACGCTGACGCTGGCGAACCAGTACTCGTCCAGCTACACGGACCAGAACACGACCTACGACCCGTACACGGACACGCTGCTGCCGCCGAACCACGTGAAGCATTATTCGCTGTGGGACCTGACCGGCAGCTGGGCAATCGGCAAGAACCTCAAGCTGCGCGCCGGCATCCTGAACCTGCTCGACAAGGATCCGCCGTTCTCGAACCAGGCCTGGTTCTTCCTGGCCGGCTATGACCCGAGCTACACCGACCCGCGCGGCCGCAGCGGCTTCGTGAGCGTGAACTACTCGTTCAAGTAACAGGGGACGTATGCTGAAGAGATGGTGCTTTGCGCTGGCGATCGTGTTCGCCAGCGCCGGTGCGGCCTCCGCGGAGACGCCCAAGGGATCGCTGGTGATCATCGGCGGCGGCCTGCGCGCCAACAATGCCGAGGTCTACCAGAAGATCGTCGAGCTCGCGGGCGGCAAGGGAGCGCGCATCGCCGTGTTCCCGACCGCTGCCGGCACGCCTTCACGCGAGGGCCAGCTGACCGTGGAGGCCTTGAAGCGCTACGGTGCGCAGGCCTTCGTGGTGCCGATCGCGCCGCGCCTGGCCGGCACGGATGCGCGCAAGGCTGCGGACGATCCTGCGCTGGCAGAGGCGGTGCGCAAGGCCGGCGGCGCCTTCTTCACCGGCGGCGACCAGGCCCGCATCACCGGCTCGCTGCGGCGCGCGGACGGCAGCAACACAGCGGTGCTGGATGCCTTGTGGACGATGTACCGGCAAGGCGGCGTCATCGCCGGCACCAGCGCCGGCGCCGCCATCATGAGCAGCACCATGTTCTACGATCCGCCGCTGGAAGTGCTGCCGATGCTGAAGCATGGCATCACGGATGGCAAGGATGTCGCGCCCGGACTCGGCTTCGTCGGCGGCGACGTCTTCATCGACCAGCACTTCCTGATCCGCGGCCGCTTCGCGCGCATGCTGCCGGTGATGCTGGCCAAGGGCTACACGCTGGGCATCGGCATCGACGAGAACACGGCCGCCGTGGTCGGGCCTTCGCGCGACGTGACGATCGTCGGCTACCGCGGTGCACTGGTGCTCGACCTGGCCGGCGCCACCGTCGACAAGGCGCAGCCCAACTTCAACCTGTCGAATGCGCGCATCAGCTACCTGGACAGCGGCGACCGTTTCAACCTCGTCAACCGCGCCTACTCGCCGGGCCCGGACAAGGAGCCGCTGAAGAACATCGACCGCGAACACCGCGAATCGATTTTCACCACCGACATCCTCGGCAATACCTCGGTGGTGAACCTGCTCGAGAAGCTGACCGACAGCGACCAGCAGCGCGCCGTCGGCATCGCCTTCGAAGGGCCTGCTAGCCGTACACCTGAACGCGGCTTCGAGTTCACTTTCACCCGCGTGCCGGATACCCGGGAATACGCCACCAACCGCGAGGATGCGTATTCGATCTACCGGATCAGGATGGATGTGCGGCCGGTGAAGATGCACCAGCCGCTGTATTCCGCGGACTAGAAACCGATGCCGCGCGCCATGGCGGCAGCGAAGATCGGGATCAGTGCGAACACGTGGATCTCGATCAGCAGCTGGCGGCGCAGCGCGCCGATCTCCTGCGCCGCCGGCACGAAGGCGGCATCGGCTTTTGCGGCCTTTTGCCACGCCAGGATCCGCAGGGTGGGGCGGATCGACACCAGCCCCACCACCAGGAAGGCGCCGATCTTCGCCCAGAACATCGGATTGTGCAGGTAAAAATCCGGCCCCTTGGCGCCGAACCACACGCGCGCAAAACCGGCGACCAGGATCGCCATCGCCAGCCCGCCGTAGACGGCATCGAAGCGTCCCAGCAATCGTACCGTGTGCGGCGACATGGCCGCGGGGCGCATCAGCGCGATTTCCGCTGCCAGCACCGAGGCGATACCGAATACGATCAAGTGGTGGACTGCGGCTAACAGGAAATCGCTCATGGTGTGGTCTGTTGGATGCGTTGACGATCTTTTCGGTAGCGCGCCGGCGATGGCAGGCCATGGCTGCGGAAGTGGCGGCGCAGGGATTCCGGTGAACCGAGTCCGGACAGGTCGGCGATTGCATCGATGCCGAGGCCCGGCCGGGTTTCCAATAGCTGCGCCGCCAGCATCACGCGTTCGCGCACCAGCCAGTCCAGCGGGCTCGCGCCGGTGCGGTCCTTGAAGCGGCGCTGGAAGGTGCGCACGCCCATCTTCGCCTGCCCGGCCATCGAGGCCAGCGTGTGCGCGGCGCGCAGGTTCTCCCGTGCCCAGTCCATGGTGCGGGCGATCGGGTCCGTGTTTGACTGCGGCAGCGGACGCGCCACCAGTTGCGCCTGGTCGCCGTCGCGGTGCGCGGGGATGACCAGGCGCTGGGCGACCTTGTTCGCGATGTCGGCACCGAAGTCGCTGCGTACCAGGTGCAGCAGCATGTCCAGGCCGGCCGCCGAGCCGGCCGAGGTGACGATGTTCCCATCCTCGACGTACAGCGCATCCTGCTCGATCGCGATGGCGGGGAAGTTCATCGACAACTTGTCGAAGTAGCGCCAGTGCGTGGTCGCTCTGCGGCCATCCAGCAGCCCGGCATGCGCCAGCACGAAGGCGCCCGAACAGATCGAGCACAGGCGCGCACCACGCGCATGGGCGCGGTGCAGGGCGGCGATCAGTTGCGCAGGCGGTGGTTCGTCCGCGTCGCGCCAGCCGGGAATGACGATGGTGTCGGCATCGTCGAGCGCATCCAGCCCGTGCGGCACCTGCAGCGCCAGGCCGCCGGCCGCGCGCAGGGGACCGGGCTCGATGGCGCACACCGCATGGCTGTACCAGGCCACATCCAGCTCCGGCCGTTCAAGCGCAAACAGCTCGACCGCGCAGCCGAATTCGAAGGTGCACAAGCGGTCGTAAGCGAGGATGGCGACGTGGCGGAACATGTCCGGATGTTACCAGCCTTTGTCGCTGCGGCCACTGCCGGGTTCTGCGCCTGCCGGGCACACTGCAAGCTCTTTTCATCAAGGAGATTGTCATGGCTTCAGCAGTATCAAGCGTACCCGCGGCGCCCAGCGACAAGGCGGCGCTCCACTTCGGGACCGCCTTCGAATACGAGACCGACTGCGCCGACGTGCACGCGGCGATGGCAGGCGGGGAACAGGATTTCGTGCTGCTCGACGTGCGCGGCCCGGCGCTGTACGAACAGGGCCACGTGCCGGGCGCGCTCAATCTGCCGCATGGGAAGATCGTCGAGGCGAAGCTGAAGGAATATCCGATGACGACCCTGTTCGTGGTCTATTGCGCCGGGCCGCACTGCAATGGCGCGCACCGTGGGGCGCTGCGGCTGGCCAGGCTGGGGCGGCCGGTCAAATTGATGATCGGCGGGGTGACGGGTTGGGTGGACGAGGGTTTTCAGCTGGCGACGGCGACTCAATAAAAAAGGGCGCCATCATGGGCGCCCTTCGGTCTTGCTACATCCAGCTTATTGCTTGAGCAGCGGCTTCAGGTACTTGCCGGTCACGCTGGCCTTGTTCTTGGCCACGTCTTCCGGCGTACCGGAGGCAACGATGGTACCGCCGCCCGCGCCGCCTTCCGGACCGAGGTCGACGATCCAGTCCGCGGTCTTGACCACGTCCAGGTTGTGCTCGATGATCACGAGCGTATTGCCCTGGTCGCGCAGGCGGTGGATCACCTTCAGCAGCAGGTCGATGTCGGCGAAGTGCAGGCCGGTGGTCGGTTCGTCGAGGATGTACAGCGTGCGGCCGGTGTCGCGCTTGGACAGCTCCAGCGACAATTTGACACGCTGCGCCTCGCCGCCCGACAGCGTGGTCGCGCTCTGGCCCAGCTTGATGTAGCCGAGGCCCACGTCCAGCAGCGTGTGCAGCTTGCGGGCGATGACCGGCACCGGCTTGAAGAACTCGTGCGCGTCCTCGACCGTCATGTCCAGCACTTCGGTGATGTTCTTGCCCTTGTACTGGACTTCCAGCGTCTCGCGGTTGTAGCGCTTGCCGTGGCAGACGTCGCAAGGCACGTACACGTCCGGCAGGAAGTGCATCTCGACCTTGATCACGCCGTCGCCCTGGCAGGCTTCGCAGCGGCCGCCCTTGACGTTGAACGAGAAGCGGCCGGCGCTATAGCCACGCTCCTTCGCGGTCGGCACCGTCGCGAACAGATCGCGGATCGGGGTGAACACGCCGGTGTAGGTCGCCGGGTTCGAACGTGGGGTGCGGCCGATCGGCGCCTGGTCGACCGAGATCACCTTGTCGAAGTGTTCTAGGCCATGGATCGTGTCGTGCGGCGCCGGTTCGGTCTGGGAGCCGTACAGGTGGCGCGACAGGGCCGGGTACAGGGTGTCGTTCACCAGCGTCGATTTGCCGGAACCGGAGACGCCGGTCACGCAGGTCAGCAGGCCGACCGGCAGCTCGAGGTCGACGTTCTTCAGGTTGTTCCCGGTCGCGCCGGTGATGTGCAGCATGCGCTCCGGGTCGGCCTTGGTGCGCTTCTTCGGCACCTCGATTTTCTTCCGGCCGCTCAGGTAAGCCGCGGTCAAGGACTCCTTGCTCTTCATGATGTCCTTGATCGTTCCCTCGGCGATCACGGCGCCGCCATGCACGCCCGCGCCCGGACCCATGTCGACGATGTAGTCGGCGGTGCGGATCGCGTCTTCGTCGTGCTCGACCACCAGCACGCTGTTGCCGATGTCGCGCAGGTGCTTCAGGGTTGCGATCAGGCGGTCGTTGTCGCGCTGGTGCAGGCCGATCGACGGCTCGTCCAGCACGTACATCACGCCGGTCAGGCCGGAACCGATTTGCGAGGCCAGGCGGATACGCTGGGCTTCGCCGCCCGACAGGGTATCGGCGCTGCGGTCCAGCGACAGGTAATCGAGGCCGACGTCGTTCAGGAATTTCAGGCGCGCGACGATCTCCTTGATCACGCGCTCGGCGATGTCCTTCTTGGCGCCGCTCAGCTGCAGGCTGTCGAAGTAGGCCAGGCAGTCGCGCAGCGGGGTCTTGGCAACCTCGTAGATGGCGCGTTCCTGGTCGCCGCTGCCGATGCGCACGTAACGCGCTTCGGTGCGCAGGCGCGCGCCGCCGCAGGTCGGGCATTCCTTCTCGTTGATGAACTTGGCCAGTTCTTCCTTGACCGCCATCGAGTCGGTTTCACGGTAGCGGCGCTGCAGGTTGTTGACCACGCCTTCGAAGGTGTGCTCGCGGATCACGGTGCGGCCACGCTCGTTCACATAGGCGAAGGGCACGGTGTTCTTGCCGGAACCGAACATGACCACGTCCTGCGCGGACTTCGGCAGCTGTTCGAAGGGCTTATCGAGATCGAAGCCATAGTGGTCCGCCAGGCTGCTCAGCATCTGGAAGTAGAACTGGTTGCGGCGGTCCCAACCCTTCACGGCGCCGGAGGCCAGCGACAGGTTCGGGAAGGCGACGATGCGCTTCGGATCGAAGAACTCGATGTGGCCCAGGCCATCGCATTCCTGGCAGGCGCCCATCGGGTTATTGAAGGAGAACAGGCGCGGCTCCAGCTCCTGCAGCGAATAGCCGCAGACGTTGCAGGCGAACTTGTTCGAGAAGATGTGCTCCTTCTCGGTGTCCATCTCGTAGGCCACGGCGCGGCCGTCGGCCAGGCGCAGGGCGGTTTCAAAACTTTCGGCGAGGCGCTGCTTGATCTCGTCATTGACCTTGATACGGTCGATGACGACGTCGATGGTGTGCTTTTCGGTCTTCTTCAGCTTCGGCAGGTCGTCGACGTCATAGATCTTCGCCGTGCCGGTGCCGCTCTGGACGCGGAAGCGCACGAAGCCCTGGGCCTGCATCGAGGCGAACAGGTCGCCGTGCTCGCCCTTGCGGTTGGCGACAACGGGCGCCAGGATCATCAGCTTGGTCCCTTCCGGCATGGCCAGCACGGCATCGACCATCTGCGAGACGGTCTGCGCGGTCAGCGGCTCGTGCGAGTGGTCCGGGCAATAGGGCGTGCCGACGCGCGCGTACAGCAGGCGCAAATAGTCGTGGATCTCGGTGACGGTGCCGACGGTCGAACGCGGGTTGTGCGAAGTCGCTTTCTGCTCGATCGAGATGGCCGGCGACAGGCCTTCGATCAGGTCGACGTCCGGCTTTTCCATCAGCTGCAGGAACTGGCGCGCATAGGCCGACAGCGATTCGACGTAGCGGCGCTGGCCTTCGGCGTACAGGGTGTCGAAGGCGAGCGAGGACTTGCCGGAACCCGACAGGCCGGTGATCACGATCAGCTTGTTGCGCGGCAGGTCGAGACTGATGTTCTTGAGGTTGTGCGTGCGGGCGCCGCGGATACGGATTTCTTCCATCAGGTTTTTGGTGGCTTTCGAAGGTTGTGGGCCGGACGAGGAGAACTCACTAGTTTACCTGTTTTTATTCACAGTGGTATACGCGCCGTGAATTAAGTGTGGCTGCGTTATCTAGATTGAATGTTGCTTTGTGCAGAGGTGCTCAGACCATGTGGTGCGCATCGAACGCAGTTCAATGACAAACCCATCAGAAAACAGAAAAAAGTTCGTATCCGTGGGATCGGGAGTGGAGTTAGTATAATTCTTGAAAGAAACTTCTTAATTCAGGGATACCTGTAAGCCATGCAAATTTTTACCGAAGACGATTTCACGGGTGTCGTGGAGCACCATGACATGCTCGACCAGTTCAGCGTGCTCGGGTATGCCAGTGGCGGCGGCAGCTCGATTCCGCACAACTTTTTCCGCGACTGGCTCGACCGCGAGCCGCAGCAGGGTTATTTCTACATTGGCCGTTGTTCCGGTATCGGCGTTGGCTCGATCGCGAAATACGATTCCACCCAGCAGAACCTGTGCATCGGCCGTTTCGTTGCCGGTGGCTCCCGGCTACGCTTCGTGCTCAATGGCCAACATGAAATGCGCACCATTTCGACTTATATGTTTTCGGTGCTGGGCATGGGTTTACGCAACGTCTCGCCGCCGCAATATGCGGACACGGTGATCAAGAACGACGTCTGGATCGGCGACGAAACCATGATCCTGGGCGGTAGCATCGTCGAGAACGGCTGCGTCATCGGCGCGCGCTCGCTCCTGCCGCCGAATTTCCGCTCCGAGCCCTACGGTATCTATGTTGGCTCGCCAGCGCGTCTGGTCCGTTTCCGCTTCAGCGAAAAGGTGCGGGCTGCCCTGCTCGATCTGGCATGGTGGGAAATGCCATTGAGCTGGATTCAGGAGAATAATCAATGGTTCCTTCATGACATGACTGGCGACGAAGGCGTGGTCCTGGAGATCATCGCCAGGCTTGCGGCCAGCCGCAGGGAGTTCGAGGCGAAGCAGGCGGCAACGGCAGCGGCCAGCGAGCTGGCTAGCCCACACCAAGCCGGCAAATCTTGACGCCGATCTCTTCCAAACAGTGCACTTTGCCCCCATCTTCGGTGTCTGAGACGATGTCGGAAACACGTTTTCCGATGGTCTCGGCGGCGCTCAAAATTGTTGCCTGAGAAGCTGTATGAACGGGCATAATATTGGACGCAGTACCTTAATTCCCTGACGCTTAGTCAAGTGCAGAGTCAGGGCTCACAACATCTGAAGGAGTATTACCATGGCATCAGTCAACAAGGTCATCATCGTCGGCAACCTCGGCCGCGATCCGGAAATCCGCTACATGCCGAGCGGCGACGCGATCGCCAACATCGCGGTGGCGACCTCGTACAAATCCAAGGACCGCAACACGGGCGAACAGAAAGAGCTGACCGAATGGCACCGCATCTCCTTCTTCGGCCGCCTGGCCGAGATCGTCGGCCAGTACCTGAAGAAGGGCTCGTCGGTCTACGTCGAAGGCCGCCTGCAGACCCGCAAGTACACGGATAAAGACGGCATCGAGCGCTACGCCACCGACATCATCGCTGAAAACATGCAGATGCTGGGTGGCCGCCAGGGTATGGGCGGCGACAGCGGCGGCTATAGCGGCGGTGACAGCTACGGCGGCGGCGACAGCTACGACGCTCCGCCGAGCCGCCCGGCACCGCGCCAGGCCCCGCCGGCACCGGCAGCCCGTCCGCAGCCGAAACCGGCACCGAACTTCTCGGACATGGATGACGATATCCCGTTCTAAGCTTTTCGGTACGACAAATAGAAAGCCCGCCGGCTGCGACAGCCGGCGGGCTTTTTCTTTACATATCCACCACCATCTCGAATCCGCCGTAAATCATGCGCTTGCCGTCGAAGGGCATGTTTTCCGGTTTCATGAAGTCGGCCATGCGCGGATCCTTCATCAAGACGATCCACGAGAACACCACCACTTCGCCTTCTTCCAGCATCACGCTCTGCGGAAACGAGGTGAGCTTGCCGGGCTTGACGTCGTCGCCGACGCATTCGCGAAACTCGAGGGCGCCGAACTCGCGCCAGATCGCGCCGCATTTCCTCGACATCTCCTGGTAAGCCTCGAGCTTGGCGCGTTGAACCGGGACCACAAAACCATCGACATATGCCATGACTGATCTCCTGAGTTAGGTGTCCTTGTAGACCTCAGCAGCAGCGGGAAAAATCCCGCTGCCCACATGAAGGAGAGCAGACACCCGCAGGAGCGTCAAGGCTTGTTGCCAGTCGCCCGGTGCGCCTGGTTATTGCCGCCCTCCAGCGTGTTATTGCAGCGCAGGACATTGCCTTCCGAGGTCTGGATCGTGAAGGCGGCAATGTCGACGCCTGCGCCGGGCTCGCCGCGGTCGAGGAGGTTGAACCAGATCCAGGCGGGCGAGCCGTTCAGGGTGCCGCTGCCGGTGCCATAGTAAGTGTTGAAGGGCGCGTTCGGCGTGCTGGCGTCCGGACCGGTGCAATAGCCGCGGGTAAGGTTCTCCAGGTGGAAATGCTCGCCAGTGTTGAAGTTCACTTCCAGGTTGTTGGGGCCGGAAATCGGCTTGCCTTCGCGTGCGCAATGCAACTCGTAGCCGAAGGTATAGCGGTAGGACGAGCCCGGGCAGATGATGGAACCGCCGCCGGTCATGCGTCCGGCGTCGCCGATGGTACAGCAGGGTTCCGCAGCCATCGCCGAGGCTGCGGCGCAGGACAGGAACAGGGTGGTGAGGATGCGAGAGTGCTTCATGGGATTGTCTCCACTTCAGGACAGTCTTGGGCAAGGTCGCTGCTGCGGGGCAACGAGTAATGATGTTTTTACATGTAATAAAAACATCATAGGCGGCCGTTCTGACTGCTGAGTGGCAAAGCGACAAGCTCCCCGCTGAGCTTGCGGGGAGTCAGATACAGGTGAAGCCCTTGTCGACCTGGGCGCGCCAAGTGCGGATGAGCTCGCGGTAAGCTTCGCCGACCGGCTGGATGCGGCGGTCGAGGTCGCACAGGCCGAAGCGGTTGACCTTGCCGGCATCCCTGGTCAGCGAGCTGTCCCAGTCGACTTGGTCGATCAGGCTGTACCAGGTGAAGCCAAGGATGGGCACGCCGTCGTTCTTCAGGCGCATCAGGTTCGACCATTGCTTTTCCAGCCAGACGCGCGCGTTTTTCTCCTTGCTTCCCTCGTCGCGGTTATTCGTTTCCGTGTGCATCACCGGCAGGCGGTAGCGCTCGTAGTACTGCTTGGTGATGACGTAGTAGCCGAACATTTCGCAGACGTCGACCCTGCCGTCGGGGTAGGCGGTGTGCTCGTTGACCGCATAGTAGTCGTTGCCCATGATGCAGCGGGTCCGGATGCTGTGGTCGAGGAAGAAGTGGTATTCCTCGCGCGTCATGCCGTTGTCGATCAGGTATTCGTAGGTCCTGCCGCAGACGTCGTAGCCGTACGTAAAATCCAGCGCCAGGAAGCGCAGTTCGTTCAGGTGGCGGGCCCATTCCATCGCGTCCGGGCCGGAGGGGTGGTAGTACTCCGAGGATTCGCTCTGGATGAAGCGGGCGTTGGGCTGCACTTTGAGGATCGCCTGTGCCGCGAGGATATTTGCCTTGGCCAGATGCTTGACGGCGGTGACGAAGGCCCGGTCCGAGGCCAGGCGCTCGTTCCACATGCCCTTGATGGCCGACAGCTTGGCGGTGACGTACATCTCGTTGACCGGGGTATATAGCTCGACCCAGGGAAAGCGTCTGACGAATGCTTCGGCGTACTCGGCAAAGAAGTGCGGGAACTCGGGATTCTGGAAATCGCCAAGCCAGTCGGGCACGCCGAAATGGCAGAGGTCGACGATGGGGAGGATGCCCAGGCGGCGGATCTCGGCAAAGACCTGGTCCGTGAATGCCCAGTCGTACTGCCCGGGCCCGAGGTGTATCCGGTACCAGGGCGGGCCGTAGCGCAGCGCGTCGATGCCGAGCGAACGCACCAACGCCAGGTCGTCTTTCCAGCGCCGGTAGTGCCCGGTCTTCTCCATCTCGTCCATGCGCAGAGGTTTGCCGTCCGGTCCCTCGATGACTGGATAGCTGCTTTCGATCCCCGTCGCAAATAAGAAGCGCTGCATGCCCCATTCCCTCTGCTGCCTGGTCAGCAAGCATCTTAGCTTGGGGCATCGCGCCCGGCCCGCACGATAAGCCCGGGTTGCCTGACGGTTCGTCACATTATCCGAATCTGGCGTTGCATTCAGTTACAAAGCCTGGTCTTTTCGGGACGGTGTGGATTCGTACTGTTCAACATTCATTTCGCCTGCCGATCCAGCATCGGGACTTTTGCTTCCTAATCACAAATGAGTGCTTTTCTTGCCTGTTTTTTCAGCGATATGCAAATGGCTTATGCCTGTTATCACCGGGCTTTTTCGCAGATTTAACAGCTAAGTTCGCTTTATTTTCTGTTTTCAAGCGATTTTTAATTATCAAATTCCTCATTCTGTCTATATCGCGCAACGCTTCCGCCGCGCGCTTACAAACTGAAAGAAATTTTTTGCCGCGTGGCAAAGCAAAAGCGATGCGATACGCGTAGAATTGCTCTCCATCAGTTTCCGAGCGCCAACTACTTATGGTTGGCGTTTTGCTTTGAATCCCAAGAACACAACACACGAATGCCAACTCCTTCTCGCACCACCAGCACTGTCCGCGCCATTGCACGTTCCCTGTCGATCGCGCAGGCCCAGCAACTCGCACTGCCCGTCCTGTTCACGGTGTTCGGCGTGATCATGGGTTCCTGGGCTGGCCGCATCCCGGCCATGGCCGAACGTGTGCACGTGTCCCACTCGCAGCTGTCGATGGTGCTGCTGATGGGCGGCCTGGGCGCCGTCCTGTCCTACCCGATCTCGTCGCGCATGATGGCATCGCTCGGTGCGCGCAAGACCCTGCTGTTCTCGGGCCTGGCCCTGCTGTGCGTGCTGATCGCCATCGGTGGCGCCCCGACCGTGCCGCTGCTGATGATGGCCGTGCTGAGCCTGGGCATCACCGCCAGCACCTTCGACGTCGCCATCAACTCGGCTGCCACCGCCCGTGAAAAGGCAACCGGCAAGTCGGAACTGTCGAAACTGCACGGCCTCGGCTGTGCCGGCGGCCTGGCCGGTGCGACCCTGGGCAGCCTGATGGCCAGCCTGCACATCATGCCGGTGACACATTTCCTGATGCTGGCCGGTCCGCTCGCCTTCGTCCTGTACTACGCCTATACCCTGCTGGATGCCGGCGACGCGCCCGCCACCGTCGAGAAGAAGAAATTCTCGCTGCCGCGCGGCGAACTGCTGGTGCTGGGGTCCCTGGGTTTCCTGGGCTCGATGGCCGAAGGCAGCATCGCCGACTGGAGCGGCGTGTTCCTGAAAGAGCACTTCGGCGCGTCGGACGGCCTGGCGCCGCTGGCCCTGTCCTGCTTCTCGGTCATGATGCTGCTGTCGCGCCTGGTTGGCGACAAGCTGAAGGCACGCTACGGCGCACGTCCGCTGGTCACCAGCGGCGCCATGGTGGGCGCGGCCGGCCTGTTCTTCGCCGTGCTGTCGCCGGATGCCTACTTCGCCCTGTTCGGCTTTGCCGTCGCCGGTCTCGGCCTGTCGCTGGTGTTCCCCTTCGTGTTCAGCGCCGCCGGCGGCCAGGGCCCGGCAGCACTGGCCGGTGTGGCCAGCATGGCCTACAGCGGCAGCCTGATGGGTCCGCCGGTGATCGGCGCCATCGCCCAGGGCTGCGGCATGCAGATCGCCATCGCTTACGTCGGCGGCCTGGCAGCACTGATCGCTTATGTCGCTACCCGCGCCCGCATGCTGAAGTAATTTCTCGTCTTCCTTTGTCAGGGGCGGCTGCCGCAAGGCGCCGCCCCTTTTTTGCGCCGCGCCAAGGCAGGGCGTGGCCCGTCGAACTCCAGCACGGCTGAGCACTCAAAACGTGGTCAGCTTATGAATGGAGTTTGCATGGACAGCAATATCGACGCGGCAGCGGTCACGGCCTTTCACGACCGGCAATTGCGCAATCCGGACTGGCCCGTGTTCGACGATCCCCAGTCCGGCTGCTGGACCTGGGTTGCCGCCAACCACCGCTACAACGGCCTGCTGTGGCGCGAGGAAGACCGCGCGCGCCGGCTCGACGTGCCGCCGGCGGAGATTGCCGCCAGCAAGCGCCTGATCGACCGCTACAACCAGAAGCGCAACGACGCCGTCGAGGCCCTCGACGAGCGCCTGCTGGCCGACCTCGGGCGCATCACGCGCCAGCCGGGTGCCCGCCTGTCCAGCGAAACCGCGGGCGCGATGATCGACCGCCTGTCGATCCTGTCCCTCAAGATCCACCACATGCGCGCGCAGGCCCAGCGCCACGAAGCCGGTGCCGACCACATGCATGCCTGCGAGTGCAAGCTCGAACGCCTGGTGGCGCAGCGCCAGGACCTGATGTCCTGCCTGGACAGCCTGTTGCTCGAGGCACGCGCCGGCCGCGCCTTCTTCAAGGTCTACCGCCAGTTCAAGATGTACAACGATCCCAGCCTGAACCCCTACCTGTACGGGCAGGCGCAGGGGACAGGCAGGGCCGCGCCGTGAGAGAGATCATCGACGTCCTGGTGCCGACCCGCAACCGGCCCGCGGCGCTGGCGGTGACCCTGACGTCGCTGGCCTTCCAGACCTGGCCGGCGCTGCGCATCGTGATCGCCGACCAGTCAGACGGCGAGGGCGTCTTTGCCCATGGCGAGGTGCAAGCCGTGCTGCGCTACCTGCGCGCGAGCGGGCGGCAGGTCGAAACCTGGCGCAACCTCCCGCGCCGCGGCATGGCCCAGCAGCGCGCCTTCCTGCTGGAGCAGGCCCAGTCCCACTACTGCCTGTTCGTCGACGACGACGTCCTGCTCGAACCGGACCTGGTGGCGCGCCTGTATGCCGTGATCGAGGCCGAAGGCTGCGGCTTCGTCGGCAGCGCTCTGCACGGACTGAGTTTCCTGGGGCAGGAAAGGCCGGCCCAGGAAGCCATCGAATTCTGGGATGGGCCGGTGATGCCGGAAACCGTGCGGCCCGGCACGGCCGCCTGGGCACGGCATCACCTCCACAGCGCGGCCAACCTGTTCCATGTGCAATCACGGCTCGGTATCGGGACGGAGGACACGCGCCTCTACAAGGTTGCCTGGGTCGGCGGCTGCGTCCTGTTCGATACGGCTTGCTTGCGCGCCGCCGGCGGCTACGATTTCTGGCGCGACCTGCCGGCCCAGCATTGCGGCGAGGACGTGCTGGCCCAGCAGCGCGTGATGGCGCGCTACGGCGGCTGCGCCATCCTGCCTTCCGGCGCCTACCACATGGAGCTGCCGACCACGGTGACGGCGCGCGCCATCGACGCGCCCCATGTGCTACCCATCGAATGAGCACGCGCCTGGATGCAGTCCGCAAGATTGCCGTGCTGCGGCCGAATGCCGTCGGCGACTTCGTGTTCGCCCTGCCGGCCCTGCACGCGCTGAAACAAGCCTATCCCGAGGCCGAAATCGTCCTACTCGGCAAGGCCTGGCATGCCGACTTCTTGCGTGGCCGGCCCGGACCGGTGGACCGGGTCCTCGTATTGCCGCCGGTGGCGGGCGTCGGCGCGCCGCCGGATGCCGCCTGCGACGAGCGGGCAGTCCAGGGTTTCGTCGACGCCATGGTTGACGAGCGCTTCGACATCGCGCTGCAGATGTTCGGCGCCGGGCACTTTTCGAATCCTTTCCTGTTGCGCCTCGGCGCGCGCCTGAGCGTGGGTGCGCGCGCGGAAGGCGCGGCGGCGCTGGACCGCTGGCTGCCTTACCTCGAACCGAACAATCGCAGGCTGGCGCTGCTGGAGATTGCCGTGCTGGCGGGGGCTTCGCCGGGGCCGCTGCCGCCGCTGTTGCGGCTGTCATTGCCACTGCCGGAGCTGGCGGTGACGGAGGCCGACCGTATCGAAGCCGAGGCCGTGCTGCCTCGGGTGGCGGGCGAACGCCTGGTTGTCCTGCAGCCCGGCTCGACCGATCCGCGCCGCTGCTGGCCGCCGCAGCACTTCGCGGCGCTCGGGGACCGGCTGGGGCAGGCCGGGATGCGGGTGGCCGTCAACGGCTCCGCGGCGGAAACGGCGCTGGTGGCGGAGGTGGTCGAGGCCATGCGCCATCCCGGCGTCACGCTGGCGGGCAGGTTGGGACTGGGCGGCTTGTGCGGCCTGCTGGAGCGGGCAAGCCTGGTCGTGTCGAACGATACCGGCCCGCTGCACCTGGCGCTTGCCCTGGGCGTGCCCAGTGTCGGCATCTTCTGGCTGACCAACCTGGTCGAGGGCCTGCCGCTGCGCCAGTCGCATCTGCGGGCGGCGCTGTCGCTGCAGACGCACTGCCCGGTGTGCGGGCAGGAGAACCTCAGGACCCGCTGCCCGCATGACGACAGCTTCGTGGCCGGAATCAGTGTCGACGAGGTCGAGCGCCTGGCGCAATCCTTACTGGCGACGCCTCACCAGTAAGGCCACATGCCGACGCTGCGCTGGCGGCTGGGTGCGGTGCCGGACAGCAGGGCGCGCGCATGCTGCAGTACGACCGAGGCGCGCTCCGCATCCGGATCCCAGATGCAGCGGTGGCTGTGACGGTCGAGCGGTGCCCAGCGCGCGATGTCCGCCTTGCTGAATACCACCACGCTTTTCAGCTTGAGGCCGGCGGCGATGTGGGAGACGCCGGTGTCATTGCACAGCAGCAGCTTGGCCTTGCGCATCAGCGCGGCCATGGCGCCGATCGAGATCGGGGCGGCGGCGTCGACGGGTTTGCGGTGCATGTGGGCCGCCACCTCCGCCGTCAGGTCGGCTTCATTGGCCGAGCCGGTGAGGACGGGCGTCAGGCCGAATTCCGCCGCCAGGCGGTCGCCGACCTCGGCAAAGCGCTGCGGTGGCCAGCATTTGTCGCGCTGGCGCGCCCCGGGGTGGATGCAGAAATAGTCGGTGCCGTCGAGGTTCTTCAGGACGCCGCTGCTGTCGAGCTCGGTTTCGTCTTCGGGCGACAGCGGAAATTCCAGGTGCAGCCCGGCCGGCTCGGCGCCCAGCGCTTCCATCAGGCGCAGCAGCCGCTCCGGCTCGGCCCCGGTTTCCGGATAGGGCAGCAGGATGGCGCGGTCGCGCGGCGCCGGCTCGCCACGGCAGTAGCCGGCCATCGCCCGCGCGCCGAAGCCGCTGACGATGTCGTTGGTGACGTCGCCGCTGCCGTGCAACTGGATCGCCAGCCCGAATTCGCGCGCGCACAGGCTCGTGTAGAAACGGGCCAGCCCTTCGTGCCGCACCGGCTGCTCGGGCAGCAGCGGATGGCCGGGAAAGGGGATGAATTCGTCGATGTAGCTTTTGAAGCGGTCGGCAAACTGCTGTGCCCAGGGCAGGCCGATCAGGGCGATGTGGGCGCGCGGCAGGGCGCCGCGCAGGGCGCGCAGGGCCGGTACGGCGCACAGCATGTCGCCCAGCTGGAGGGCGCGGAAGACGACGACCGAAGACAGGTCGTGGCGTTGCAGAGGTGCGCGGCGGTGCATGTTTTCTCCTTCGAGCATCGAACAAAAACCGCAATGCGTCCTGCCTTGCGCTTTTCTTCGACACTCTCAACCGAGCCGGTCGAGTACGTTACGGGTGATCCTGTCCACATGGCGGTCGCGGCCGCATCCGAGCACCTGGGTCCAGTCGGTGGTGCCGGCCGAGAACACGCTGCCGTTGCGCCGGTAGATGCCGAGCGTGGCCGCATGCACGCCTTCGCCCGGCCCGTGGCGCTCGCGCGGCGGCAGTTCCTGCCAGCGCGGCCCGAGCGGGGCAGCGGCCAGTAACTGATAGCTGGAGGGCGTGCCGCCTTCGTCGGCCCAGGACGACAGTACGGCGCCATAGCGGGCGTCGAAGGCGTCCAGCGGCGCGCCATCGCATTCATAGCCGACCAGCGGCGGCCAGCTGTCGCGCCCGAAGGCGTCGCCGCGCGCCAGCCCGGTGCCGGCAAAGATCCAGTGGCCGGGCTGCTGCACGATAAAGCCGGAGGTGGTGCGCGGGCCGTCCCACCAGCCGCCGCCGTGGCGGTAGCTGACGCCGCACAGCATGTCTTCCGGCCGCGCCGCGCCGCTCGGCGGCCACCAGTGGTCGAGGGCACCGCGCGGACCGCCCTGGTGGCAGACCATGGCCGCGCCGCCATCCACCACGTGGATGCGCCACCAGCACAAATTGGCGGCGAAGAAGGCGACATTGCCCCCACCGGCGACGAAATCCTCGACGGCGTCGCGGGTGGCTTCGCTCCAGTATTCGTCATGCCCGGCCGACACCAGCAGCCGGTAGCCGTGCAGCAGCGCCGGCTCGGCATGGATGTCGAGGTCGGTGCAGAACTCGGGCGCATAGCCGTTGCGGACCAGCCAGCGGATGAAGCGCGCGTCCCAGTGGGCGAAGGACTGGCGTGGCGAGCTGGCGTCGTAATGGTCGGCGGCGCCCCACACCGTGCCGCCGATGCCGCCGCCGGGCCGGCGCAGCGACAAGCGGGCCCCCGGCGGTTCGGCCGAGGGAGGAGGCTGGTGGTAGAAGCAGGCGCCGCCGCTGGCGTTGTAGGCGTGGTAGGTGGCCAGCGGCAGCTTATACAGCAGGCCACCCCGGGCGGTCCCACGCCCACGCACCACGAACAGCGCCGCGCCATGGTCGCGTGCCAGGTCGAACACGCGCTTGCGGCCTTCCTCTTCCAGTTCCGCGATGTAGACGGCGGAAGGCCAGTCCGGCGGGATCGCGAAGCCGTAGGCGGGCCAGTCCCAGTCGCGGTCCGGCGCGCCGTCCTCGGCATGGCGGCCAGGCAGCCAGCCGCTGCGCCACATCAGCACCGGGCCGTCGCCCCAGCGGTAGAAGGCGACACGGAAGCGCGGGCTGTCGGTGGCCACGTGCAGGGTGAGTGTGGCGCCCGGCATCACGCTGGCGTGCCGCGGATAGCCGCGAATCATGCCGGCAACTCCGGCTCGCTGCGCTTGGTGATGAGGAAGGGCGGCATCGCCAGCGCGTGCAGGGGCATGCGCCGGAACGAGGCGATTGCTTCCTGCGGCGTCTCGACGATGGGCTCGTCCTTGCCGTTGAACGAGGTATTCAGCAGCACCGGCACACCGGTCAGCCGTTCGAAGCCCTGCAACAGGCGGCGCAGCAGCGGATCGTCATCGACGCCCACGGTCTGCAGGCGCGCGGTGCCGTCGACGTGGGTGATGGCCTGCACCTGCGCCGCCTTGTGCGGCAGCACCGGCGCCGCAAACTGCATGAAGGGAGAGGGACCGGGCAGGTCGAACCAGTCGGCGGCGCGCTCCTCGAGCACGACCGGCGCCAGCGGACGGAACCACTCGCGCTGCTTGACGCGGGCATTGATCCAGTCGCGTGTGAAGGCCTGGCGCGGGTCGGCGATGATGCTGCGGTGGCCGAGCGCGCGCGGGCCGAATTCGCTGGGACCCTGGTAAAGGCCGAGCACGCGCCCGCTGCCGAGCAGCTCGAGCATGCGGCCGCACAGCGCATCCATCGCCGGCAGGAATTCGATGACGAGGTCGTCGCGGTCGAGCAGGGCGGCTTCGATCTGGTTGTGGTCCGGCGCCGGGCCCAGGTAGTCGTGGGTCCAGCGGTAGGCGCAGCTCTGGCCGGCCACCTCAAGCAGGCCGTACAGGGCGCAGCCGAGGGCCGTGCCGGCGTCGCTCGGCGCCGGCGGAATGAAGACCTGGCGGAACGGTGTTTCGCGCAGCAGGCGCTCGTTGGCCGAGCAGTTCAGCGCGGTGCCGCCGGCAAAGCAGAGGCTGTCGAGCCGGGTCTGGGCGTGCAGCCAGCGCGCCACTTCCAGCACGGCGTCTTCGAAGGCGCGCTGGCCGGCGGCCGCCAGGTTGGCGCAGTCGGCGAAGCCGGCGCCCGGCTGGCCGTAGTGAAAACGTTCGCGCTCGCGCAGCAGTTCGCGCCAGGGCGCCGGGATGCTGACCTGGCCGGCCTCGACCGTCAGCGGCGGCAAGCCGAGGGCGTGCGGATCGCCATGCGGGGCCAGTCCCATCACCTTGCCCTCGTTGCCTTCGCCGGGGAACATGGCCTGGGTCAGCAGGAAGTAGAACATGCCCAGGCCGACCAGGCGCGCATCGTCGCGGTCCCATAGCTGTTTGCCGAGGCAGAGGACGCGTTCGCGGTCGGCGCGGTAGAAGGAGGCGACTTCGCGCCAGTCGCCGGGCACATAGGCGGCGCCGGCCCAGTATTCCGTCAGGTCCGACACAGGGCTGCCCTGGCCGTCGACGATCATCACCGCGGCCTCGCGGAAGGGAGACGGGTGGAACACGCTGTACACGTGCGCGAGGTGGTGCGAGATGCGGGCGCGCCGGCATCCGGGCGCGAGCCGCAGGCTGGCCGCCAGTTCGTCCTCGTACAGAGGCAGGCGCCCTAGCTCCTCGTCGGACGAGAAGCATTCGACCACGACGTCGATCGGGCGCTCGGGCCAGGGCAGGTGCGGGAGGTAGAAGTCGCGCAGGTCCCCGGGCTTGCCCCAGTGATGCTTGCGGCGTGTCAGGCGCTCCTTCTGGATCGCCCAAAGCAGGCGCGAACCCTGCATCAGGCAGACGCTGGCGTCCTGCGTCCGGTTAATGCCAAGCACAAGGGGCGCATCGCTCATCGTTTCCTCCTTCTTCATGTGCGCTGCCAAGGGTCCAGAGAAGATTTGGAGCATGATGAGCTGCGATTAGTTCTGCGTGTCCGGGCGAGGGAAATCAGGGTGCGATCACGGAAGCTGTGCGTGTCGCGGTATGATCGAGGGAATACATTTATCGGATACCGTGATGCTCCAGACGCCCGCCTCGTTCACGCCCCTGATCGCACCGCCGCAGGATTCGCAGCAAGCGGATGACGCCCTGTCCTTCATCTTCCACGCCGGCCGCCTGCTGCTGTGCGAAGCCGACCTGGCCCTGCCCGACCGCGCGATCGTCGCCGGATTGGCGCTCGATCCGCAGGCGCTGCAGCCGGTCGGCCTGCTGGACGGCCGCTATTGCCAGGCCGGCTGGGTCGACGACGAAGCGCGCGCACCGGAGGGCTATGCCTGGCGCGGCCTGCGTTCGCTGTTCGCGGAATTCGACGAGACGCTATTGGGCGTGGCCGCCCGCGCGGTCCAGGTGGCCGAATGGGCGCGCACCCACCGCTTCTGCGGCGCCTGCGGCAGCGGCACCGCGCGCCTGCCCAACGAGCGCTGTTTCAAGTGCACGAACTGCGGCCACATGGCCTATCCGCGCATCTCGCCGGCGATGATGGTCTTGATCCGCAAGGGGGATTCGGTATTGCTGGCCCTGCATACGCAGTCGGCCGTGAAGCGCTTCGTGCCGCTCGCCGGTTTCCTGGAGGCCGGCGAGTCGGTCGAGGAAGCGGTGCACCGCGAGGTGTTCGAGGAAGTGGGCCTGCGGGTGCACAACCTGCAGTATTTCGGCAGCCAGTCCTGGCCTTTCCCGCATTCGCTGATGCTGGCCTTTACGGCGGATTACCTGGACGGCGAGATCCGCACGGATCCGAACGAGATCCTGGAGGCGCGCTGGTTCGGGCCTGAGGATGAATGGCCGGAGCGCGTGCCGCACGTCTCGGTGTCGAGCGTGCTGGTCGATTCGCACCGGCCACCGGGAAGCGCTAACTAGTTCAAGGCAGGGGCACCGGCGTCGCCGCCACTTTTCCCTCGATGCGCACCGCCGCCGGCACTTCCTCCGGCTTGGCCCCGGTTGCGCGCATGCGCACGACCCGTTGCATGAGGTCGAACCAGAAAGGCGCACCGAACAGGGCCGTGGTGGCGGTGATCAGCCAGCCTGCCACCTGCAGGGCGAAGTCGGCGTTCAGCACCGGCGGGAATGTCGTCCAGCCGATCGGCAGGGCCATCAGGTCCTTGATCACGGCCGGATCGAGCCCGGTCGGCACGTCCTTGATGTGGGCAGCCAGGCCCGGCTGCAGCCACAGGGTGCGGAACAAATGGATGCTGTCGATGTTGAACAGGATCGCCAGCAGCAGCGACAGCAGCAGCGAGATCAGCAGCTGATTGCGTTTATAGGCGCCGGACATGCGCGCCATCGCATTGTCGAACCAGCCGGCCAGCATGTCCTGGAACTGCTGCAGGTCGCGCGCACGGCTGACCATGCTCAGCATGGCGGCGCGCAGCTGCGGATCGGGAATCGATTCGATCGCGCTGCGCAGCTGGATGAGGTCGCCGGGGACCTTCCACAGGCTGTCGACCAGGGCAATCGCAAAATGCGCCGGTTCGATGTAGGATGGCCTGGAGCGCAGTCCGCGCTCGTCCACCGCGGTGCCGTCGGTGTGCGGATTGACCAGCGGATGGGCATACACGGCGCGCGCCAGGCCCACGAATTGCGGGTCGTTGAGCATGCTCTTGATACCGGCCAGCAGGGTGTTGGCGCGCAGGCGGAACAGCGATGCCAGCGCCTCCTGCACGGTGGTGACGATCAGGGCCACGGTGCCGTAACAGAAGGTCAGGCCGATGGCGACTTCCAGGACAGTGCTGCCGAGCATGGCGGTTCTCCTCGCGGTGGACAGGACGTCGACCACGCTAGCGCAGCGATACGACAACTGCCTCCAAATTGCGCAAAGAAATAGCCTGCGACCTGTGGATCTTCGGCATTTTCTATATACTCTCGGCAGTCTTCAATTTTAGGGTACACCCATGTCTGACAAAGAAGTCTTCACCGAAAACGACTGGCGCCGCCTGCTGGCCAGCCTCGGCGAAGATCCCAACCGTCCCGGCCTGCACGAAACGCCGGCACGTGTCGCCAAAGCCTGGAAGCACTGGACTTCCGGCTACGAACAGGATCCGGTCGAGATCCTCAAGGCCTTCGAAGATGGCGCCGAGGAGTACAACGAGCTGATCGTGGTGCGCGGCATTCCGGTCTACAGCCATTGCGAACACCACCTGGCGCCCTTCTTCGGCAAGGCGACCGTCGGTTATTTACCGAATGGCAAAATCGTCGGCTTGTCCAAGCTGACCCGCCTGGTCGACGTGTTCTCCAAGCGCCTGCAGGTGCAGGAGCGCCTGACCGTCCAGATCGCGAATACGCTGATGGACGTGCTGGAACCGAAGGCCGTCGGCGTGGTCATCAAGTGCCGCCACATGTGCATGGAAAGCCGCGGCATCCGCACCCCCGGCGAGGAAACCATCACCTCGGCCCTGCTGGGCGAGCTGCAGCCGAACCTGGCGCTGCGCACCGAGTTCCTCTCCTTGGCCCGGGATTGATCCTCAGGGCGGCCACGCGCCGCCCGTCCCCTTCCGCGATCGCGTAAAAAACGAGCAGTGTCCAGAATCCGCTGCTACACTGTATTTACGGAGTTCGCCCCCGACCACATGTGTCGGAATCACGATGCCATCATGTCCCGGCCGGGAACCGTTCCGGATCACGCGTCTCCAATTCATTTTGAGGCGAACGACATGAACAGGCCAACATTTCCAAGCGATGTAACGCGCGAGCAGTTCGATACCGTCCGTGAGATGCTGGAAGCGGCGCGCCGCAAGACGAGGCCGCGCAAGCACGACCTGTACGATGTCTTCTGCGCCGTCCTGTATTTCCTTCACTCCGGCAGCGCCTGGCGCAGCATGCCGCCCGAGTTTCCGCCCTGGCGTACCGTGCACGAGTATTTCACGCAATGGACCATGCTGCGTGATGGCGACCGCACCCTGCTGGAAAGCGCGCTCGACAAGCTCGGGCGCAGCACCGAGATCGCGCGGCTGCGCCAGCTGACCGGCCAACGGTAAACGGTAAAAAGCTGAAGGGACATATGGAGAGCACGCAACTGGGCCAGGCCGGCCCGCGCACCTCGCGCATCGGCCTTGGCTGCATGGGCATGTCGGACCTGTACGGCCCGGCCGACCGCCTCGAATCCATCGCCACCATCCACGCCGCCCTCGACGCCGGCATCCTGCTCCTCGACACCGGCGACTTCTACGGCATGGGCCACAACGAGATGCTGATCAAAGAGGCGCTGAATGGGCGCCCGCGCGAAAGCGTGCAGATCAGCGTGAAGTTCGGCGCCATGCGCGGCCCGGACGGTGCCTGGAGCGGCTACGACTGCCGGCCGCAGGCGGTACGCAACTTCGTCGCCTACAGCCTGAAGCGCCTGGGCACCGACTACATCGACATCTACCGCCCCGCACGCCTGGACCCGGCGGTGCCGATCGAAGACACGGTGGGCGCCATCGCCGACCTGGTCAAGGCCGGCTACGTGCGCCACATCGGCCTGTCGGAAGTCGGCGCCGATACCCTGCGCCGCGCCAGCCGCGTGCATCCGATCAGCGACCTGCAGATCGAGTACTCGCTGATCTCGCGCGGTATCGAGCGTGCCATCCTGCCGGCGGCGCGCGAGCTCGGCATCGGCATCACGGCCTACGGCGTGCTGTCGCGCGGCCTGATCAGCGGACATTGGTCGAAGGACCGGCAAGGCGAGAAGGATTTCCGCAGCCTGGCCAGCCCGCGCTTCCAGGGCGAGAACCTGGACGCCAACCTGGCCCTGGTCGAGCGTCTGCGCGCGTTGGCGCAGGAATGGAATGCGAGCGTGGCGCAGCTGGCGATCGCCTGGGTGGCGGCGCAGGGCGCGGACATCGTCCCGCTGGTCGGCGCGCGCCGCCGCGACCGCCTGCAGGAAGCGCTGGGCGCCGTCAACCTGAAACTACGGCCCGAGGATCTTGCGCGCCTCGAAGCCATCGTGCCGCCGGATGCGGCGGCCGGCCAGCGCTACAACCCGGCCCAGATGGCGCACCTGGACAGCGAGATGGGTTAGCTTAAACGGCGCTTAGTTTGCGCGAAAGTGTTTAAGTTCCCACTGCAGAGCTGATAAAGTCGAAACAAGTCATAATCTTGTCACTTTATCATGCTAGAGAACATCAATCTGCTGTGGTTTTCGATGGTCAACGCCAACGCCGGCCTGCATGGCTGGCGTCTGGCGCTGGCCCTGTTCTGCGCCGAATGGCTGATCCTGCTGGTACCGATCGGCCTGCTCGGCCTGTGGATGAGCGGCGTCGGCGCGCAGCGCGAGGCGGCCGTGAAGGCGCTGGCAGCCACCGGCGTCGCCCTGGGCATCAATGCCCTGATCGGCCTGCTGTGGTATCACGCGCGTCCCTTCGTTAGCGGGGCCGGCCATCACTTCCTGCATCACGCGCCGGATAGCTCGTTCCCGAGCGATCACGGGACCATCATGTTCACCGTGGCACTGGTGCTGGCCGCTAGCCATGTGCCGGCGGCCAGGCGCTTCGGCCGCTCGATGCTGCCGCTGGCCTTCGTGGTGGCGTGGGCACGCGTTTTCCTGGGCGTGCATTGGCCACTGGACATGATCGGGGCGCTGGGCGTGGCGCTGGGGGTGACGCTGCTGTTCCAGGCGCGCCTGCTGGATGTCTCGTGCGCGCTGCTGACGAGCTCGCTGGGGACGCTGTACCGGCGCCTGCTGGCGCGTCCGATTGCCTGGGGCTGGCTGCGCCCCTGATCAATCAGGAAGCGGCCGCGCCTTCGGCCCGCTCGAACACCAGCTTCTTCTTGCTGTCCAGGTGGAACACGCCGATCGGCTGCGCCTGCACATTGTCGGAGGGCGGCGGCAGCCGGGTGCAACCACCGGTTTCCACCTGCCACATCTCGTCGCCGGAGCGGAGCAGGAAGGTGTTCTCGCCGGTCGAGAACAGTTCGACGTTGAGGTCGGCCATCGAGGTCTTGCCGAGATCGAACTGGCGCTGGCAATCCGGCAGCCGCGACGCCACCAGGCGCAGACCTGCCTGCTTGCTCCAGAAATAATCCTGGGTGACGAACACGGTCAGGGAATGATCGTTCGTGTCGATCAGGTAGCTGGCCGATTCGTTGACGCAGCCGGCCAGCAGCAGCGGAAGCAGGAGGAAAAGAGGGCGTCGGGTCATTCCTGTAGTATAAAACAAAATATTTCCTAAGTGATTGATTCTTAGTGGAATAACTCAGCAGGCATCACTTCTCGCGCGCTCCCCTATTGCGATTTCGGCCATCATACAAGCGATGGAAAACCGAGATTACGATCAGATGAATCTGCCGGGCGGGCACCCGGTCAAGCTGTGGACCAAGGGCGTGCCGGTCGAACCGGAAGCGAAGGAGCAGCTGGCCAGACTGGCGCGCATGCCCTTCATCTACCACCACGTGGCGGTGATGCCCGATGTCCATGTCGGCAAGGGTTCGACCATCGGCAGCGTGATCCCGACCCTGGGCGCGGTGATCCCGGCGGCGGTCGGCGTCGATATCGGCTGCGGCATGATGGCCGCCAAGACCACTCTGCGCGCCACCGACCTGCCGGACAATCTGGGCAAGCTGCGCAGCGCCATCGAGGAAGCGATCCCGCACGGGATGTCGCCCAAGACCCGTTCCCACAAAGGCCGCGACACCGGTTCCTGGAACAATCCACCGCCGCCCGTCGAAGCCGGCTGGGCTAAGCTCAAGGACGAATTCGACCAGCTGTGCCGCAAATGGCCCAAGCTGCGCAACACCAACAACTATAAACACCTCGGCACCCTCGGCAGCGGCAACCACTTCGTCGAAGTCTGCCTGGACGAGGAGGGCTTCGTGTGGCTGATGTTGCACTCGGGTTCGCGCGGCGTCGGCAACGCCATCGGCACCCATTTCATCGAGCTGGCCCGGCAGGACATGCGCAAGCACATGGTCAATCTGCCGGACCAGGACCTGGCCTATCTCGAAGAAGGCACGCAGCACTACGACGACTACGTGGAAGCGGTCGGCTGGGCACAGAAGTTCGCGCGCGTGAACCGCGAAGTCATGATGCACAACCTGGTGCGCGCCGTGCGCAGCGTGATCACCAAGCCCTTCGAGACCCACGTGGAGGCCGTCAACTGCCACCACAACTACGTGCAGAAGGAGCGCCACTTCGGCAAGGACGTGCTGGTCACGCGCAAGGGCGCGGTGTCGGCGCGCGAGGGGGAGCTCGGCATCATCCCCGGTTCGATGGGGGCGCGCAGCTTCATCGTGCGCGGCAAGGGCAACCCGGAGAGTTTCAACAGCTGCAGCCACGGCGCCGGCCGCACCATGAGCCGCACCGAGGCCAAGCGCCGCTTCACGGTCCAGGATGCGAAGGAAGCCACCGCCGGCGTCGAGTGCCGCAAGGACGAAGGCGTGATCGACGAGATCCCGATGGCCTACAAGGACATCGACGCCGTCATGCGGGCGCAGAGCGAGCTGGTGGAAGTCGTGCACACGCTCAAGCAGGTCGTCTGCGTGAAGGGATAACACCGAATCTTTTTTGAAAGCGAGCGAACCATGCCACAAGATGAACAGAGAGTGGCGGAACAGGGCGCGCATGCCGCAGCCGTTCCGCCGTATGTGCCTCCACAGCCGCTGACGCTGCGAATCAACGGCGCCGAGCATCAACTGGAGGTCGAGCCGCGCGTCACCCTGCTCGACGCCTTGCGCGAAGTGCTGCACCTGACCGGCACCAAGAAAGGCTGCGACCGCGGCCAGTGCGGCGCCTGCACGGTGCTGGTGGACGGCCAGCGCATCAACGCCTGCCTGACCCTGGCCGTGATGCACGACGGCCGCGAGATCACGACCGTCGAGGGCCTCGGCAGCGAAGCCCAGCCGCACCCGATGCAGCAGGCCTTCATGGACTGCGACGGCTTCCAGTGCGGCTACTGCACCCCGGGCCAGGTGTGTTCGGCGGTGGCGCTGCTCGACGAGATCAAGCAGCGCCAGGCCAGCGCCGTCACCGAGGGCGAACAGCTGGAGCCTTCGCTATTAACCGAGGACGAGATCCGCGAGCGCATGAGCGGCAACATCTGCCGCTGCGGCGCTTATCCGAACATCGTCAAGGCGATCCACAGCGTCGTGCTGCGCCAGGCCTGACAACAAAAGGAAGAAGCCTATGCAATCGATCTTCTACGACCGCGCCCGCGACGTGAACCACGCGATCGAGCTGGCGCGCCAGCACGGTGCGAAATTCATCGGCGGCGGGACCAACCTGCTCGACCTGTACAAGAGCGGCATCGAACAGCCGGTGCGCCTGGTGGATGTCAGCCGTCTCGCGCTGTCCGCCATCGAGGAGCTGCCGGATGGCGGCCTGCGCATCGGCGCGATGGCGACCAATACCGCGGTCGGCACCGACCCGCTGGTGCGCCAACGCTACCGCGTGCTGTCCGAAGCTTTATTGAATGGGGCCACCACCCAGCTGCGCAACATGGCGACCGTCGGCGGCAACCTGCTGCAGCGCACCCGCTGCCATTACTTCACCGACCCCGCCTTCGCCCACTGTAACAAGCGCGATCCGGGCTCGGGCTGCGATGCCATCGATGGCCACAACCGCATGCACGCCATCCTCGGCGCCAGCCCGCAGTGCATCGCGACGCACCCGTCGGACATGGCGGTGGCGCTGGCGGCGCTGGATGCCGTGGTCCGTTTGCAGGGACCGGATGGCGAGCGCCAGGTAGCGCTGATCGATTTCCACCGGCTGCCGGAAGACCATCCGGAATGGGACACCGTCATCAAGCCGGGTGAGCTGATCACGGCGGTCGAGCTGCCGGCGATGCCCTTCGCGCGCAACTCGCATTATTTGAAGGTACGCGACCGCGCCAGCTATGCCTTCGCGCTGGTGTCGGTGGCGGTGGCCGTCGATTTCGATGGCGGCGCGATCCGCGACGTGCGCATCGCACTGGGCGGCGTGGCGCATAAACCATGGCGCGCGCCGGAGGCGGAAGCCCTGTTGCGCGGCCAGGCGGTGACGCTGGAGCTGCTGGCGCGTGCCGGCGAAGCGGCCGTGCGCGGCGCCCAGCCGCAGAAGGACAACGCATTCAAGGTCGAACTGGCGCAGCGTGCGGTCGTGCGCGCGCTGCAGACGGTGATCCGCAAGACGGGAGGTCAGGTATGAACGGCATCGGCGCACCCATCAACCGTACCGACGCCTGGGCCAAGGTCAGCGGCGGCGCCCACTACACGGCCGAGCACCAGATCGAGGGACTGACCTACGCCGTGCTGGTTACCAGTACGATCCCCAGCGGCCGCGTGGTCCGCATCGACGACAGCGCGGCCCGCGAAGTGCCCGGCCTGCTGCTGGTGATGACCCCGCAGAACGCCATGCGCCTGCCGAAGGAGACCAGGGACGGCAAGCTGCAGCCGCCAATCGGCCGCCGATTGACGCTGCTGCAGGAAGACGAGGTCTATTACAACAACCAGCCGATCGCGGTGGTCGTCGCCGACACCTACGAGCACGCGCGCGAGGCAGCGGCCCGCCTGCACATCGAGTACGAGCGTAAGGACGCGGTGCTCGACTTCGAACAGGCCAAGCAGAAACTGCATTCGCCCGAGAAGGTGCTGACCGAAGAGACGGACACGAAGCGCGGCGACCTGGCGGACGGCCTGCTGGCGTCCAGCGTGCGCATCGACGAGACCTACACGACGCCGATCGAGAACCACAACCCGCTCGAGACCCACGCCACCATCGCAGAGTGGGATGGCGACAAGCTGACCATCCACGAATCGACCCAGTACATGAAGGGCGTGCAGCGCATCATCGCCGCCATCTTCGGCATTCCGCCCGAGAACGTGACGGCGATCTGCCCCTACACCGGCGGCGGCTTCGGTTCGAAGGGATCGGTCTGGTCGCACGGCCCACTGACGGCGATGGCGGCGAAGATGCTGGGCCGGCCGGTCAAGCTGTCGCTGGACCGGCACGATATGTTCGGCCCGGTCGGCCAGCGTCCGAACACCGAGCAGCGCTTCCGGATCGGCGCACTAGAGGATGGCCGCATCCTGGCCTCCAGCCACGACACCATCGCCTACACCTCGACCATCGAGAACTGGATCGAGCCCTGCGGCATCATGACGCGCATGATGTACGAGAGCCCGAACCAGGAGACCACGCACCGGCTGGCGACCATGAACCTGGGCACGCCGACTTTCATGCGCGCGCCCGGCGAAGCCTCCGGCTCCTTCGCGCTGGAGTCGGCGATGGACGAACTGGCGTATGAACTGGACATGGATCCGCTGGCGCTGCGCCTGAAGAACTACACCGAGAAAGACCCGGGCAAGGACTTGCCGTGGTCGAGCAAATCGCTGCGCCAGTGCTACGAGATCGGCGCCGAGCGCTTCGGCTGGAAGGACCGCAAGCCGCAGCCGCGCTCCATGAAGCAGGGGAACAAGCTGGTGGGCTGGGGCATGGCCACCGCCACCTACCCGACCAACCGCTCGGCGGGCGAGTGCTCGGCCACCCTGCGCGCGGACGGCACGGCACTGTTCCGCTCCGCTACCCAGGACCTGGGCACCGGCACCTACACCGTGATGACCCAGATCGCAGCCGATGCGATCGGCCTGAAGGTGGAACAGGTGCGCTTCGAGCTGGGTGACTCGGCAATGCCGGAAGCGCCGGTGTCGGGCGGCTCGACCACGGTGGCCAGCGTCGGCCCGGCGGTGCAGGCGGCCGGTCACGCGCTGCGCCTGAAGCTGGCCGGCATCGCCCTGGCCGACCAGGCATCGCCGCTGTTCGGCAGCACAGCCGAGAAGATCGGCTTCGAGAACGGCGAGCTGTATCTGCTGGACGCGCCCTCGCGGCGCGAATCCATGGCGGCGATCGTCGCGCGCCATGGTTCGCCGGTCGAGGTCACGGCCAAGGCGGAGCCGGGAGACGAAAAGAAGAAGTATTCGATGCACTCGTTTGGCGCGGTGTTCGTCGAAGTGACGGTGGACGAAGACCTGGGCGAGATCCGCGTGCCGCGCGTGGTCGGGGTCTACGGCGTTGGCAAGCTGATGAACGAGAAGACGGGCTACAGCCAGCTGATGGGCGGCATCGTCTGGGGCATCGGCCTGGCGCTGCTCGAGGAAACCGTCATCGACAAGCGCAACGGCCGCGCGGTGAACGGCAACCTGGCCGAATACCACGTGCCGGTCAATGCCGACATCCAGAACATCGATGTGCAGATCGTCGATGAGGACGATCCGCATGTGAATCCGCTGGGGGCGAAGGGGATAGGCGAGATCGGAATCACCGGCGTGGGGGCGGCGATTGCGAATGCGGTGTATCACGCGACCGGGAAGCGGGTGCGGGATTTGCCGGTGACGCTGGATAAGGTGATCTGAACGGATGCGTACGTAACGAGAGCCCGCACCCTTAAAACGTCGTTCCCGCCTGCGCGGGAGCGACGCTTACTTATGTGCCGCTGCCGCCTGGTGCGCAACCGCACCATGCTCCGCCTTCTCTTCACCGTGCTTGGCGTGCGTGTTCTCCCACCCCCCACCAAGCGCCATGAACAACTGCACCTGATCCGCCGCCAGCTGCGCATCCGACGCCGCCAGCATGCTCTCGGCGCTGGCCAGGGTCCGGTCCGCATCCAGCGCCGCCAGGAAGTCGGTACGCCCGAACTGGTACAGCTTGCCGGTCTGTCTCGATGCCAGCGCGCTCTGGTCACGTGCGGCGCGCAGCATGGCGTTGCGGTCCAGCTCACGCGCGTACACCGTCAGCGCCGACTCCGTCTCGCGCAGCGCGTTCAGCACCACCGAGTCGAAGCGCGCCAGCGCGCCTTCGGTACCCGCCTTGGCCTGGGCGATGTGCACGCGCGCCGAGCTGGTCGACGGCAGGTTCCACGAGATCAGCGGACCGAGCGCGAACTTCCAGGTGTTCGCTTCGCCAAACTGGTCCATGAAACCGACGCCGCCGAAGGAGGCGCCGAGCGTGATGTTCGGGTACAGCTCGGCGGTGGCGACGCCGATGCGCGCGGTGGCGCCGGCCAGCTGGCGCTCGGCCTGGCGCACGTCCGGGCGGCGGCGCAGCAGGGCGGCGCCGTCGCCGACCGGGATCACCGCGGCGATGCGCGGCGGCGTCGTGCACTGCGCGACCTCGGCCGGGAAGGCGCTCGGCACTTCGCCGGTCAGGACCGCCAGGCGGTACAGGGCGGTGCGCTGGCGCGCCATCAGCGGCGGCAGGTTGGCGCGCAGCTGGTCGAGCTGGGCGGTGGCGCGGCTGGTGTCGATGGCGATGCCGCGGCCGCGCTGCACGCGCTCGGTGGTCAGCTTGACGAACTTCTGCTGCAGGTCCACCGACTGCTGCGCTACCTTCAGCTGGTAGCCGGCCGAGCAGGCTTCCGCATAGGCCCGGGTGGTGTCGGCGGCCACCATCACGTGGGCCAGGTCGGCGGCGGCTTGCGCGGCTTCCTGGTCGGCTTCGGCGGCTTCGATGGCGCGGCGGATGCGGCCCCACATGTCGACCTGGTAGGCGACCTTGACTTCGCCGTCGTAGATGCCGGTGCGCGGCAGCTGCTCGGGCAGGCCGATCGAGGCGCCGGCGATGCGGCCGTACATCGGCGCCACGCTCATCTCCACTTCCGGACGCTTCTTCTCTTCGACTTCTTCCAGCACCGCGTGGGTGCGTTCCAGGTTGGCCGCGGCCACGCGCAGGTCGGCGTTGGCGGCGAAGGCTTTCGCCACCAGCTTGTCCAGCACCGGGTCCTGGTACAGGCGCCACCAGTCGGCGGGCAGCGGTTCGGATTTGAAGGGCTGCTCGGCCGCGCCCATGAATTTGGCGTTCGCGGCGTCGCGCTTGACCACGGCTTCTTCCGGCACGTGGTAATCAGGGCCGACGGTGGTGCAGGCGGCCATGGCGGCTGCCAGCACCGTCAGCGTCAGGGTTTTATACGCAAAGCTTCTCATGATCGTTTCTTCGTGTTCTGCGCCGCCGTGGCGACGGCCTTGGCGGCAGGCGCTGCGGGTGCGGCAGGCGCGGCGGCAGGCGCAGGCTGCGCAGAGGCCGGCAGCACCTTCACGGTCGCGGTCTGGCCGGCCACCAGGCGCACATTGGCCGGCAGCGGATCGAGGGCGATGCGCACCGGGATGCGCTGCGCCAGGCGGACCCAGTTGAAGGTCGGGTTCACGTTCGGCAGCATGTTGGCGCCGGTACTGCGGTCGCGGTCGGCGATGCCCTCGGCAAAACTCTCGACGCGGCCGGGCAGCGCCTGGCGCGTGCCCATCAGCGTCACTTCGACCTTGTCGCCGACCTGGATGCCGGGCAGCTTGGTCTCTTCGAAATAGCCTTCGACATAGAAGGTGTTGCGGTCGACCAGGGCCATCACCGGGTGGGCCGCGGTCGCGTAGGCGCCTTCGCGCAGGTCGAGGTTGGTGACGATGCCGTCCACCGCCGACACCACGTGCGAGCGTTCCAGGTTCAGCTTCGCGGTGTCGCGGTTGACTTCGGCCTGGGCCAGGGCGGCGCGCGCCTGGTCGGTGCGGGTCTGGCCCTGCTCGCGGGTCTCTTGCGAAACAAGGTCGTCGAGCTGGGTGTTACGCTTGTTCTCACGCTGGGCCTGGGACAGTGCGGCCTGCGCGGCGATCACCTGGGCTTCGGCCTGGCGCAGGGCCAGTTCGAAGCGCGCGCGGTCGATCTCGAACAGCGGCGCGCCGGCGGCCACGTGCTGGTTGTCGTGCACGTACACCTTCGTGACCTGGCCGGTGACGTCCGGCGCCACCTGCACCACGTAGGCTTTCACGCGGCCATCGCGGGTCCAGGGCTCGATCTCGTAGTGGCGCCACAGCTGCCAGCCCGCGTAGACCGCGCCGGCGGCGAATGCCAATGTGATACCCATCCGGCCGACCGCCGGAAGAAAATTTTTCGATGCCATGTCAGGACCAGTTGCGAGTGAAATAGGTCAGCGCGCCGAGCACGATGACGAACAGGGAAAAATCGAACAGCGCCGGATGCCACACCAGGCGATAAAAGCCGGTCCTTGCCAGGACCAGGTTGAGCAGCTTCGATACCACCAGCGCCGCCAGCGTGAGCAGCAGGAGCGGAGGAAGGTAGAGGCCATAGATGCTGACTTCGCCGATCATCGGATCTCCATTGTCAGGTTGCGGTCATGTGGGCGGGCTGGTACGCCGCCGCCGCCGGGAACAGGTCGCGCCGGATGCCGGTGAGCGCCGCCAGCGCCTCCCGTTGAAACGCGTCGCGCGTGCCTTCGCAGATGGCGCGCAGGGCGTTGTCGAGCGCATCGAGCAGGCTGGTTTCGCCGGCCGGATCGACGTTCGGGAGGCGCGCGAAATGGCGCGACAATTGCGTCATCAGGGGGCTCAGCGCCGCATCGCCTCGGCCAAGCTGCGGGCGCGCCTGCTGCAGCAGTGTCATGTTCAGGCCGACGCGCAGGTCGCGCAGTGCGTCGCGCGCAGGCAGATCCTGGTGGGCGCCTGCTGCGGCCAGGCGTGGCGTCAGCATCCCGATGCGGTCGACCATGCGCGCCGAAAATTCCGGCAGCGTGGTCTTTTCGCCGGCGCCCATGCGCGCCAGTTCGTTCCAGCCGGCCTTCAGCAGGCGGCGCGCGGTCCAGGCGGCGCCCACGCTGCGCAGCACCCCGGTCGTCACCGCGGCCACCGTCAGGCCCAGTACCTGGGACAGCATGCTGTTCGTGAAGGTCATCATGTCCGCGTTGTGGGTGTCGAGCATGGCCAGCGTGCCGCAGATACCGAACAGGAAGGGCATCGCACGCCCAAACGTGGACGGGCGCGCCAGCAGCACGCCGAGCAGCAGGAACACCGGCGCGCACACCAGCATCAGCATTTCGAAGCTGTGGATGGCCGGCAGCAGCACCAGCAGGTAAACGGCCGAGGCCGGGATCGAATAGATCGTCCAGCTCAGGAAGCTCTTGATGAATGGGACCGGATCGTCCTGGGTCGAGAAGAAGCAGCACAGCACGGCGCACATCATCGGCGCGGTGGCGCCGGCCGACCAGCCGGTCAGAATCCAGAAGGCGCAGCAGATCAGCACCCCTGCGATGGCGGCGAAGGCCGACAGCGCGGCCATGCCGTAGTCCAGGTGGAGGGCGCTTGCAGGGACGCCCGGCAGCCGCCGGACTTCGGCCGGCAGGCGGCCGGACACACCGGCGTCGATATGCTGGCGCAGCGTGCGGGTCTCGAGGCAGATGTCGACCAGGCGGCGCAGGCGGGCCGCCAGGTTCAGTTCGATCATGCCGGTCCAAGCCAGTTCGCGGTGGACCGGGGGCGCGAGTTCGTCGATGCGCGCGTGCAGCAGCGCGCCCTGCTTCGCGATCACGGTTTCCTTCGGGTTGTCGGTGAGCGCGACGACATCCTTCAGCAGCGCGCTCCAGTGCGCCGACACGCTAGCCGCGCCCAGGTCGCGCAGCGCGGTGAGGCGGTCTTCGATGCCGGAGACGATGGGAACGAACTGCGCCAGGCGCTCCTGCAGCGCGTTCACCGCACGCCCGGTCCAGCGCAGGTGCGAGGTATCGAAGGGCAGGTGGGTGCTCATCAGGCGCAGCTCGGTGATATCGCCGGCCAGCTTGCGACGGTCGGCGGCGGAGCGCGCATCGCCGGCCGGGTTCAGGGCGTCGCGGATCCAGTGCTGGGCATCGCGCACCGCATGGTCCAGGCGCGCCAGCAGCACCGGGCCGAAGGGCTGCGGCAGCACCAGGCTGTGCACCAGGGTCGCGCAGGTCACGCCCAGCACGATCTCTTCCACGCGTGCGAGCGCGATGTCGAAGATCGCGCCCGGATCGTTCACGGCCGGGAAGGCGATCAGGCCGGCGGTATAACCGGCCAGCATCAGCAGATAGGAACGTGGCGTGCGGTCCAGCAGGGAGATGAACAAGCAGCCGCCGATCCACAGCGCCAGCACCAGCGACAGCAGCTCGGGCGAGTTGACCAGCCGCGGCACCAGGAAGGTCACGGCGATCGCGCCCAGCAGCGTGCCGCCGGCACGGTACAGGCCCTTCGAACGGGTCGGCCCGGCAAACGGCGCGGCGCAGATATAGGCGGTCATCATCGCCCAGAAAGGTCGCGGCAGGCCGATGCGCATCGAGATGTACACCGCAAGCATCGCTGCCGCGAATGATTTGACGGAGAAGAGGATCTCCGTACGGCTGGCCAGCTTCATGCGCTCTTGCGCTCCGCGGCCGGCTCCAGGGTCAGGTTCGCGATCACGTCCGGCAGCCCGGCCAGCACGCGCAGGCAGGCTTCGACGTCGCCTGGCTCGAAGGCGCCGAACAGCTTGCGCCGGAAGGGCCGCAGCGCCGAGTCCATCAGCTCGGCGGTCTTCTGGCCTTCGTCGGTCAGGCGCAGGATCTTGGCGCGGCGGTCGTTCGGGTCTTCATGGCGCTCCAGCAGGCCGGATTCGATCAGGTGGTCGACCACGCGCACCAGCGACGAGGCTTCCAGGCTGAGCGTCTCGGCCAGCACGCCCGGGCGCACGCCGTTCTCGCCGAAGCGGCTGATGACCAGCACCGGCAGGCCGGTCGCCTGCGACAGGCCGTAATCGGCCGCGACCTTGTCGGCGGCGGCACGGTAGACGCGCGAGGAAAGGGTAAGGGCGGCGGTGAGACTGCTCAGGGTCTGGTCCGAGAGAGGCATGAAGTAGTTTGCGTAAATACTGTTTGAATGCGAAAGTTTAGCATGCGAAGTATTTTGCGGCAAGTGGGGTGGGGTTTTGAGGCCGGGGGGCCTCAAAACGAAGGTGCCCACGGCTTACGCGATGCGGTACAGATCCTGCGGCGTGGCGAATTCGACATCGGTGCCCTCCAGCCGCAGCGCCTCGATCGTCGCATAGCCCCAGTGGACCGCGCCGAAGGCCACGCCCGCCTTGCGCGAGGCTTCCGCATCCGTGCCCTGGTCGCCGATGTAGACGGCGTCCCGCGGGTTGACGCCGCAGCGCTTCAGCACCGCGCGGATGCGGCTGGCCTTGCCGAACACCGACATGCCGCATTCGAACTGCGCGACCAGCGCCGACAGTTCCGGCCCAAGCACCGTGCGCACGTTGTGCTCGGCGTTCGAGGACACCACCGTGAGCAGCACGCCCTGTGCATGCAGATGCCGCAGCGCCCCGGCGATGCCGTCGAATAGCGCGACCGCGCCGGCGTTCTCCTTCATCATCGCCTTGAAGGTGCGCGCCGCCGCCGGCAGCTTCCAGGCCGGCATGCCGACGTGTTCCATCATCTGCCGCACGCTGTAATGGCGCAGCTCGCCGGCCCTGGCGGTATCGATGCGTCTAAAACCATGCCGGTCGGCGATGGTGTTGAAGACACTCAGGAAGAAGGGGAAGGAATCGGCCAGGGTGCCGTCGAAGTCGAAGATGGCGAGTCGGTAGCGCATGCGCGCCATCTTCGCACAGGATGCGCCGTCAGGCGTTGATCGCGGCCCGCGCCAATGCCGGATCGTCGGAAAACAGGCCGTCGATGCCGGTCTCGAGATAGCGCCACATCTCGGCAATCGAGCCTTCCTCGTTGCGCGCGTTCGGACCGCCGCCGTTGCGGAAATCGGCCGCCAGGAAGGCGTTCTCGGGTCGGAAGGTCCAGACCACCACCTGCAGCCCGGCCGAATGGGCATCTGCCACCAGCGCGGTCGGCTTCATCAGGCGTTCGTCCGCGCCCAGCGGGATCACCGCGCGCGTGATCGGCGCCACCACGTCGGCATACTTCGCCATCTCGCGCAGGCCGCGGCTTGAGACCATCTCGCCATAGGTCAGGCTGCCGCCGGCAACGGCGACATCGGCCGGCCGCACGGCATCGTACTTGCCGCCCGCGACCACCAGCTGCGCCAGCTTGACGTTGGCCGGCTTGCCCAGGGTCTTGCGCAGCTGCCGCAGGTTGGCGGTCTCGAAGGACTGCACGGTGACCGGCGCGCTGCGCGTGTAGGCATGCGCCTGCAGGGTCGCCGCGAAGCGTTCTTCCAGCGGCAGGCCGGCGGCGCGGAACCAGGTCGAGTGCTTCAGCTCCGGGATCAGCCCGATGCTGCGCCCGCGCGCCGCCGCTTCCGCCGCCACGAAGTCGATGATCTCCTCGAAGCTGACGACCTGGAACTGGCCGTCGTAGGCCGTGCCGCGCATCTTCGGCAGGCGCTCGACGGCGCGCAGGGTCTTCAGCTCGGCCAGTGAGAAATCGGACACGAACCAGCCTTCATGCGCTTCACCGTCGATCACCTTGCGGGTCTTGCGGGACGCGAACTCGGTGCGGCCGGCAACGTCGGTGGTGTCCGTGATCGCGTTCTCGTGGCGCGCGATCAGGATGCCGTCCTTTGTGCACACCAGGTCCGGTTCGACGAAGTCGGCGCCGTCCTGGATCGCTTTCGCATAGGACGCCAGCGTGTGCTCGGGACGCAGGGCGCTGGCGCCGCGGTGGGCATACAGCATCGGCCTGGCTTTGGGGTCGAGG